>Ga0233425_10001390_pt1 | contig 54560 bp, 53 predicted proteins | sample Watercolumn_Towu_2_FD_181712 | JGI IMG/M metagenome (GOLD analysis project Ga0233425, IMG submission 181712) | Freshwater microbial communities from Lake Towuti, South Sulawesi, Indonesia - Watercolumn_Towuti2014_140_MG | ecosystem: Environmental > Aquatic > Freshwater > Lake | place... | reverse complement strand
TTGGCGGGCGATGGGCGACTCGAACGCCCGACCTTTGGTTCCGGAGACCAACGCTCTATCCACCTGAGCTAATCGCCCGCGTCTTGAAATTCTATCAAACCCCGGTTTGATGTCAAGGTGGTTTAACTTACACTACCATAATGCGATTTCTTGAAACGGGCCCCGACACACCGGCGGCTGTGCGGCCCGGGCCACCCAGATTTTTTGCGCAGCCGGGGCGAACACGGCGCTGACCACGGTGCCGCCGTTGGCAATCCGGGGATCGGCCAGGATTTCCTGGATCTTTTCGGGGGCCAGGCAACCGTCTACGGCCAGTTCCCGGAGCCGGGCCAGCCGTGACTGGCTGTAGGTCTCGGTGAAATGATAGGAAGCCAGGGGCGAGAAGGGAGGGCGAGGCGGAAAGCGGCCTTTTAAGGGAGCCATAGCCCCGCTTTGGTAATGGTTGGTGGCCAGGAGCAGCCCGTCTTGGGCGTGGCGCACGGCTCCCTGCCGGGCGGCCAGCTCCAGGCAGACGGCCTCCTTAGGGGAGCAGAGCATCAGATTATTGCCGATGGTCCCCGGGGCCTGCAGGATCAGGGTGGCCGCGGCGGGGACGTCGGCGGCTCCCTCCAGGCCCTGGCGGAAGCGCAGAGCCGCAGGCGTGCCCCGGAAAGTGCGGCCCCGGCTCATGGAGGTGAGTTGGGCCAGGGCCACGCCATTGCGGTTCATACCGGTGCATACGCCCACATATCCCGGCCAGGCCAGGGAAGCCAGGGGCAGGCTTTGGGACGGCTCCAGGAGAAAAAGCGTCTGCTGCTTAACCATCACCTCGGTGAACAGCGGGTAGTCCAGGTTGCGGCCCAGGAGATAAAGACCGTCCCCGGTATATTTCCCGCCCGCGGCCAGGGCGGAACAGCGGGGACTGTTATTGGCCAGGTCATCGATGACGTTGAGCAGCAGGATCGTCCCCAGGCCGACTTCCGCGCCCGCGGCCACCCCCGCGATTTCTTCCCGGAAACGGGGAGGAATGTAAGGCCAGAAACGCTTGCCCAGAAAGAGCATTAGGGCATAAAGGGGCAGCGCCCCGCCAAAGAGACTGATCCGGGCCAGATAAGCAAGGAGGGCCCGGCGCAGCGTCCGGATCTCCGCAGCCAGGGCCCGGCCGTGTTTAAAGCCAAGTTCCTTGGGAGTTCCTGATAATTCAAGAGATCGCAAGGGAAAAGGACCTTTGCGGTTAATCATGATTCCTCAATAATTTTATCCATCAGGGAAATACAAGGGCGAAAAGGGGAAAAGGGAAAAAGGCGAAGCGGGATTACCCGAGTAAATTTTCCTTTCGCCTTTTCCCCTTGTTCCCTTTTTCCCCAATTTTGCCACACCGTTTGGCCAACAGGATAACTTACGCCGGTTATTTCGCCAGGGTCGCCAGTTTCTTCAAATCCATCTGTCCGGCTGCGGCCTTCAAGGGTTCGATATTGTCGAGGCCTTCGCCTTCCAGCTTGACCCAGAAGCGGTCGGCCACGCTGATATTCAACTCGCCATGCTTATCCTTGGGGCGAAAAGTTTCCAGGGCCTTGAAACCATTGATGGAGATGGTGCGGATTGACTCTTCGGTGCTTTCCATCTCCATTTTCCCCAGCATTCCCAGCCAGGGCATGGCCTGGCCCTTGAAATCCAGGACGACGACTTCCAGGGTCTTGTCGCCCGCATGAAAAGAGGCCTTGGCCTCGCTCATGCTGAAACCCTCGTGCTTCACCGTGGTGCCGCTGGGCTTATCCGACATGTCCCAGCCAGGTAATTTGAGGTCCACGACGGGGAGCAATTCCTTGAAATGCACCGGTTCCCCGGCGGCCGCCGCATCAGAGGCCGGGGTCCCGCACACCAAGGCGGCCACGGCCAACCCGAACAAAATATTGGTGAATATCCGCTGCATCATTTTCCTCCAGAAAAGTTATTGAGTGTCAATGGAAGTGGTGGACAAAGGAGCGTTCAGCTTTCCCTGGACCACTTGAGCCACAACCCGGTGGCAATGCCCCAGACAAAGCCGAAAAGCAGGATCAGCGCCGGGGTGGTATATCCCAGGCGCAGGCCCAGGAGGCCCCGGTCCATCTGCGGCATCATGACCAGCAGGGAGACTATGGTCTGGGGCAGGCTGTAAATGACGCCCAGGCTGACATAGGACCAACCCCGGAGCGGCAGCAGAAAGAGGAAAGCCCAAAGGCCGCCCCAAACCATATGTTGATAGACCCAGAAGGCAGTCAAGGCGGGGGCTAACTGGGAGCCCAACAGGGCATTAATCCCCAAAGTTCCACAGAGCCAGGCGGCCAGGCCTTTCAACAGGCCGCCCAGGGACCCGGCGGCGAAGGCCAGGCTGAGATTTTTAAAGGTTATCCGCATAGTTATTATCTTTTTCAGGATGCTCCGGCCACTGCGAAAGCCAGAGGCCGGATGGGTTATCTAAAATTTTAGATAATCCCCCGGCGGAAGGCAAGAGGGTGTCTCTGGAAGGGACGCAGTGACCGCATTATGGCCGTCCCGGGATGGACCTGCCTTTATCCGGCGCTGCCGCGTGGCTTGGATTCTTCCGGAAAGATGGGTATGTCCATTTTTTCTGTGCCCCGGATGATGGTCAGGGTGGCTCTGACCCCGATCCAGGATTCGGTGAGGAGTTTGTGGAGGTCGTCAATCTCGGCGATGGGCTGGGACGCGAACGCCACGATGATGTCTCCCCGACGCAATCCGGCTTTTTGGGCCGGGCTGTGGGGCTCCAAGGAGATGGCCAGCACCCCGCCGGCCACCGGCAAAGAATGAAAACGCACCAGGCGGCGGGGGAGGGCCACATTCTGCCCGCCCAAACCGATATAACTGCGCCGCACCTTGCCGTCCCGGATCAGCAACGCGGCCACGTACTTGGCGGTGTTCACCGGGATGGCGAAGCACAGCCCCTGGGCGGCCACGATCACCGCGGTGTTGACGCCGATGACCTCGCCTGCGGAATTCACCAGGGGACCCCCGGAATTGCCGGGATTGAGGGCCGCGTCGGTCTGGATGACATTATGAATCAAACGGCCGGTGGTGGCGCGGATGGAGCGCTCCAAAGCGCTCACCACCCCGGCGGTGACCGTGTATTGGAACCCGTAGGGGTTGCCGATGGCGATCACCAACTGGCCGACCCTCAGGGTATGGGAATCCCCCAGGGGCGCGGGTTTCAGGTCCGGGGCGTTAATGCGCAGCACCGCCAGGTCGGTGTCCGGGTCGTCCCCCAGGAGGCCGGCCTCGAAGCGGCGGCCGTCCGCCAGGGTGGCCTCGATGTGGGCGGCGTGGCTCACCACGTGGCTGTTGGTGAGGATAAAACCGTCCGGGGTGAAGATAAAGCCGGAGCCGTTGGCGGGAGCTTCCTGGACCTGCCCCCGGACCCTGACCCGCTGGCGCACATCGATATTCACCACCGCGGGGCTGACCTGCTCCACCGCGCTGATGATGGCCTGGGAATAGGCGTCCAGTAAGGGCTGTTCGTCCAGGGCCGCGGCCCCGGCCCTTTGACCGGGACTGGGGTCCAGATTGGCGACGGGAATTAAGCTTTTTTTGTTTTTTGGCTGTGGCATTAAGACCTTAACCTTAAAAGTTCCAAGCTCCGGGTTGAGACCTCTGCAAAAGGTCACTCTGTTGTCATTCTGAACAGACCGAAGCGGAGTGAAGAATCTATCTTTTTTTGCCGAAACGATATCCAGTCTATTTATCATCATCGGCGCCGCCGGGAAAAACCCTGCCGCCAAAAGCGGGATTCTGCGGTCGCTCCGCTCCCTGGGAATGGCAAGTGGCGGGACTTTCGCAGAGGTTCCAGGCTAAAAAGCTGGGATTGAGGTTCGAGTTCTAACTTCCAATCTAAGGCGGCAAATTTTGAAGTCAAGGCGGACGAGGGGAGGGTAAAGGCGGCGCCATCGGGGCCACAGCCAATAACGGGCGCCGGTTGACGGCTGGGGTTGCGATTATGCACCTGGATTGTGCGGTATTCATTGCAATAATCGGTCAAAATAACTAAAATATAGTCTTAAGGAGAAAAAGATGACCTCTCATCTCAGAAGGATGGTCTCGGTTCTTGTTCTGGTTGCCGCCATCTTCTCGGCGATATTCTTACCCGGATGGGCTTCTGCGGAAACCCTGCGCTTCGTCTTTCTGGCCGACAGCCGTTCAGACACCCCCACCGTTCCCGATCCCCCGCTCACCGATTTGATCAACACGGCGGCCTTAAACGGCATCAATGCCCACATCCTGGCGTTAAACCCCAGGCCGAAGTTTGTGGTCTTCGGCGGCGATATGTCCTATCGGGGCTGCTGGAAGGGCACGTATACTTTTCAGACCTGGAAAAACGTCATGTCCCCCCTAACGGATGCCGGGATAAAACTCTATACGGCCATCGGCAATCATGAACTCTATGATAAGGACGCCCCCGGATTTTTGCTGGCCAATCAGCAGCAATACCAACAGGCATTCACCGATAATCCCGGCAACGGTCCCGCCGGTTATGAGCGGCTGGTCTATTCCTTCGAATCCCCGGGAGGCGACTGCTTTTTTGCGGTGCTGGATCCCTATTATCTTACCGCCGACGTCCCCACCCCCAACACTGGCGGCACCTTTGACACCACCCAGTTAATGTGGCTGGCAGGCCAAGTGGGCCAGACCAAGGCGACTCATAAGTTTCTCTTCAATCATGCTCCCTATTATTATGTCAAGAAAGACGACATCCCCACCCCCGCGGATACTACCTACACGTATCTTTGGAGTTTCTTGGACGACACCGGTTTCAACATTTATTTTTGCGGGCACACCCATCTCTATTCCCGGAAGGCCATCGACAAGGGCATCGCCCCCGACCCCCAGACCAACCCCCCGCTCGGCCCCTGGCAACACAACGTGGTCCAGCTTCTCAACGGCACTTGCGGCGCGCCGGTGGACGCGGCCGCCCTCTCGGTGGATGCCGCCAAATGGCATGTCTCCCAGGCCGCCAACACCTATTATTTCAGCGTGGTGGATATCATCGAAAACCAGGTGACGGTAACTAGTTACGGTTATAACGAAGATACCGCGGCTTACAGTGTGTTTGACTCTTTTGTCCTTAACCCGATTATCACTCCGGCGATGGACCTGCTGTTGCAGTGACCGCCAACACCGGGGGAATTGGCTGCGATTCCCGCTCCCCCCAGCGGAGGGAGCGGGTTAGGGTGGGGAAAGTAAAACTTTTAGCAGTAACTATTGCCGGTTAGGCTTAGAGCAGCAAGACATCCACCAGAATCAGTTCCGTATCTTCCCGGGCGGAAACCGTGAACTCCGGCTCTTCGCTGACCTTGGCCGCGGCCAGGGCCGGGAGCAGGTGTCCGTCCACCTGGACCGGCCCTCCCTCCAACACGTAAAGATAGGCCCCGCGCCCTGCCTCCAGGGAGTGGTCCACGATCTTGCCCTGTTGCAGGAAGCAGGAAAAGACCCGGGCGTCGGAGAGGATGGGCAAGGCCCCGGGGTGGACGTTGGACACCAGAGGCAGGAAGCGGTTGGTGCGCTGGGCCTGCTCCACCGCCATTTGCTCCACCTTGGGTTCGGAGCCCCGGACCGCTGGCAGGAACCACATCTGCAGGAAGCGCAGGGGCGCGTCTTTCAGGTTGTTGATTTCCGAATGCCACATACCCCGGCCCACGGTGGTGTGCTGCACCCAGCCTTTTTTCAGAATCCCGCCTTTGCCGTGTTCGTCGGCATGGCGGAACTCCCCGCTCGCGCAGTAGGTCACCACTTCGTTATCCCGGTGGGGGTGGAGCGGCCAGGTGGCGCCGGGGGAGAGGGTGTCGTCGTTGAAAACCCTTAAGGTGCCGAAACGGTTGTATTCGGGATCGTAGTATTGATCGAAGGAGAAATGCCAGCGCCCTTGAAAAGTTCCGTTTTCAATGACTCCCCGGGCCTGGTAGATGCTCTCCGGCGGGCGGATGAGGATCATGGGGGTACTCCCGTCTTATTAGAACAGCCTCACGCAAAGACGCAAAGGCGCAAAGAAAGACGCAAATATAAGCCAGGGGCCAGGGATTAGGGGTCAGGGACTAGGAAAAGATTGGCCCCTAACCCCTAACCCCTAACCCCTGCTTCTAAACTATCCCAAAATCGCCTTCAGGTCCTCGTCGGGAGTGCTGATGGGCATGATATTAAAATTTTTCACCAGCACGTCCAGGACGTTGGGGGTGATGAAGGCCGGGAGTGAGGGTCCCAGGCGGATGTTCTTGAGCCCCAAGTAGAGCAAGCTCAGGAGAATGGCCACCGCCTTCTGTTCGTACCAGGAGCAGATGATGGACAGGGGCAGGTCGTTCACCCCCACGCCAAAGGCTCCTGCCAGGGCCACGGCGATCTGCACCGCGGAGTAGGCGTCATTGCACTGGCCGATGTCCAAAAGCCGTGGGATGCCGCCGATGTCCCCCAACTGCTTGTCGAAGAAGCGGAATTTGCCGCAGGCCAGGGTGAGGACGATGCAATCCTGGGGCACCTTCTCCACGAACTCGGTGTAGTAGTTGCGGGTGGGTTTGGCCCCATCGCAGCCGCCCACCAGGAAGAAGTGGCGGATTTGCTTATTTTTTACCGCCTCGATGACCGCGCCGGCCACGGACATCACGGTGTTCCGGGCAAAGCCGGAGTTGACGAAGCGGCCGTTGGTGTCCTCCGGGAATCCCGGCAGGGCCAGGGCCTTGTCGATGACCGCCTTAAAGTTGCGGTCGGGGATATGCTTGATGCCCGGCCAGCCCACCAGGCCGGTGGTGAAGAGATTGTCGGCATAGACCTCCCCGGGCCGCTGCAGGCAGTTGGTGGTCATAAGGATGGCGCCGGGGAACTGGGCGAACTCCTTGGCCTGGTTCTGCCAGGCCGTGCCGTAGTGGCCGTAAAAGTGGGGGTACTTCTTCAGGCCGGGATAGCCGTGGGTGGGCAGCATCTCTCCGTGGGTATAAACGTTAATGCCTTTGCCTTCGCTTTGCTTGAGGATCTCTTCCAGGTCCACCAGGTCGTGGCCGGAAACCACGATGGCCTTGCCCTTTTTATGCCCCAGGGGGACCTTGGTGGGCACCGGATGGCCGTAAGTGCCGGTATTGCCGGCATCCAGCAACTCCATGGCCCGGAGGTTGATTTCCCCGCATTTCAGGCACAACCCCACCAGGTCGTTGAGACCCAAATCCGGAGAGGCGGTGGCGGCCAGACCCTCATGGACGAAGGCGTAGACCTTGTCGTCCTCCTGCCCCAGGATCTGGGCGTGATCGGCATAGGCGCAGACCCCTTTGATGCCGAAGAGCAGGGTGTGCTTTAAAGACAGAATATCCGGGTCCGCCGCGGGATAGGACTTCAGGCCCACGGATTCGGCCTGCTGGAGTAAGGCCTCCTTATCGGCCCCGGGCGCAAAAGAAGCCGGCCCCGGAGGAAAATCGCCTTTGCCGCCCTTGGCCCGGACTTTGGCCTTCAAATTTTCCCGCAGATCTACGCCCTGCCGGATGAGTTTAATGAACCTCTCCGGATCGAAATCCACGTTGGTGAGGGTGGAAAAAGCGGCCTTGAGGGTAAAGACGTTGACGTCCCGGTCGCTGACGCCTACCTTGCGCCCCTCCACGGCCACCTGGGACAGCCCCTGAAGGGTATAAATCAGGAGATCTTGTAACGCGGCCACTTCCGGGTTCTTGCCGCAGACTCCCTGGACGGTGCAAGCCACGCCCTTTGCCGCTTGCTCACATTGATAACAGAACATATGGTCTTCCTCCGCTTAAGGTAATGAATTGTTGGTGGCGGCCAGGCTCGCCAGTTTTTACTGTTACTGGTGAGTAATCTAAATCAGGGTGGGACGGACTCCCTTGACTTAAGACAAAAAACGAAAAAATATTTTTCACTCTTTCGTCGGTAAATTAGGTCAATACTTGATTAACTTAGGTAATTCGATGGGTTAGATAATTTTCGAAGCTGCTGCTTTAGTTCCACTAAACATAAGCATTTATTTTCACTTAACCAGCCCCCGGGGAATTTCGGTTTAACAAAGGCGATTTATTTTAATTTTCTTCAACAGCCGCTTAAGTTTTTTTTCACGATTCCCGAAAGAGAAGATAAGCGGAGGGGGCATGATGAGATTCTCCTGGCGGAATATTTTGCTCGGTTTGGCGGTGTTGACGCTTTTTCTGGCGGGACCGGCGCAGGGAGACGGGATGCCGGATTCTGAGGCGCCGTTTAATGATTACGGGAGCTTTTTAGGGGAATACCAGACCGCGGGGGCCTTTAGGTTCTACGACAATACCGAGGCGCTCCTGCGTCTGGCCCAATTTGAGCTGGCCCTGATGCGCTACCGCTTCCTCAAGGGTCAGATTCAAAGGAAAGGGGACTACCGGGGTCTGACGGCCATGGTGGACCTCCGCCTCCGGTTCCTGAAAAAGCAGATGCACCTCCACGACGGGGATATTGCCGCCATTCCCCCGCGCAAGGCCAGGATCCCCCAACCCAAAAAACCGCCCGAGGAAAAACCGAAGGACGCGGCAGCCAAACCAACCCCCCCGGGCCCCGGGGATAAAAATAAGGCCAAGGCCGGGCTGCCCGGTCCGGGGCAGGCACCGGGAGGGACCGTGATTCCCGGCGCGCCGGAGACTGCCGTCCCCGCGCCTGGGGCCATGCCGGGAAGGCCGCCGGAGGTGGTGACGATGGATACCCCACCCCAGACCAAGGAAGAAAAGGCCGCGGAAGCAAAAGAGGCCAAACCGCCCCTGCCCCCAAACTTTTGGGATAGGATGTGGATCCGGGTCAATCCCTGGAACAAGGGGGCCGCTCCGCCTCCGGCAGTGTCGTCGGATAAGCCGGGATAATAATAAAAGATTTCACCACCAAGACACCAAAACACAGAGTTGCACAAAGATAATCATTATGCTTTGACGCTTGGCGCCAAAGCATAATTTTTTTCTCCGTGAAACTTTGTGTCCTTGGTGCCTTTGTGGTGAAGTCTTTATTCCAGCAACTCTTTCAAGGCCAGCAGTTCGTTGCGGATGGTCCGGAGCAGGGCCATTCCTTCGGGTTCCGGAGGTTTGAGGGGGAGAGGGGCCTGATAGCCGGGCCCGGCGCCCCGGGCCTGGGTTTTGAGCTGGCGGCGCATGGCCGCCAGAGACAGCTTTTCTTCGTCCCGGAGGCGCTTGATTTCGAAGATCAGTTGGATGTCCGCCACCCGGTAGAGGCGATGCCGGGAGCTTTTGCGGAAAGGCCGGAGAATCTTCCCCTGGGTCTCCCAGTACCGCAGCACGTGGGCCGGCACTCCGGTGAGGCGGCTCACCTCACCGATAGTGTAAAACCTTTTGGGGGATAATTCTTCGGCTGCGTCCACCTTATGCCAAGGTCTCTTTTTTAACGGAAAACGGAAAACGGCATTACCGCAGTTCCGCTCCCAATTCCTCCGCCAAGGCCTTCACCAGGGCCTCATGATGCCGGTTCACCGCCTCATCGGTGAGGGTCTTGTCCGGGTCCCGGTAAGACAGGCGAAAAGCCAGGCTGCGCTTGTCTTCGGGGATGGGCGCGCCGGTGTAGACGTCGAAGAGCCGGGCCTCCACCAGCCAGGGCGCGCCGTGGAAATAGAGCTCCTGGGACACCCGGGCCGCGGGCACCTCCACCGGGACGATGAGGGCGATGTCCCGGTAGACCGCGGGGTAGCGGGGCAGCGGCGTAAAGAGGGGGAAGGGCTCGGCCGCCGCGGCCAGGGTTTGGAAGTTGAGCTCAAAGGCCCATAAGAAGCCTTCCAGGTCGAGTCTTTCGCAGACCTGGGGCGCGATTTGCCCCAAGGCCCCCAATTCCCGCTCCCGGGAATAGACCCGGGCACCCGAGGCAAAATATGCCGGCAGGGCGTCCCCCCGGAAACTCACCTCCGGGACCAGCAGCCCCTGGAGCAGGGTTTCCAACATCCCCTTGAGGTCGAAAAAATCCGCCGGAGCCTTGGGGGCCAGCCAGGGGTTGTCCTCTTTGGCGCCGGAGAGCACCCCGGCGAGCCACTGCTCCTCCTTTGGCTGTTCCGCACCGGCCATGGGGAGGAAAATCTTAGAGAGTTCAAAGAGGCGCACGTCCTGCATCTGTTTCAGGTGATTGCGCCTGAGGGTGTCCAGCAACCCGGGCAATAATGAGGTGCGCATCACCGCCTGCTCTTCGCTCAAGGGATTGGCCAGGCGGAGCGTCTCCCCGGTTTCTGCCAGCAGGCCTTGCAGCCTTTCCGGCTGGAAAGAGTAGTTGATGGCCTCAAAAAAGCCCTGGCCCAAAAGGAGATGCCGGGCCGCGGCCCGCAGCCTGGCCTCCGGCCCCGGGCGGGGCGTGGCCAGGGTCCCCCGGGGCAGGGTCACCGGCACCTGGTCGAAACCCGCCAGGCGGGCGACCTCTTCGATGAGGTCGATTTCCCGCTCCAGGTCGCCCCGGAAGGGCGGAACCTGCACCTCCAGGGTGTCCGCATCCCTTTTAATTACCGGCAGGTGCAGCCGTTTCAGAAGCCCGTGCATCTCCTCCTGGGGAAGACTCGTCCCCAGGACCGCGTTGGCCCGGGAGGCCCGCAGGGTCAAGCGGGGCCGGTGGATCGGATTGGGGTAGACGTCCAGGCGTCCGGCCAAAACCCGGCCGCCCCCGAGTTGGGCCATGAGCGATGCGGCCCGCTCCAGGGCATGGATGGTCCCTTCCGGGTCCACGCCCCGCTCGAAACGGTAGGAGGCTTCGGTGCCCAGGCCCAGCCGTTTGGCGGTGCGACGGATGGTCCCGGGATCAAAGTAGGCGCTTTCGATCAATACCTGCCGGGTGGCTTCCGTAACTTCCGATTCCAGGCCGCCCATGACCCCGGCCAGGGCCACGGGTTTATCCCGGTCGCAGATCAGCAGCGTTTCGGGGGTCATGGGCCGTTCCTGGCCGTCCAGGGTGACGAAATGGCTTTCCCCGGGATGGGGCCGGCGCACCACGATCTCGCCGCCCCGGAGTTTTTGAAAATCAAAGGCGTGCAAAGGCTGACCGAACTCCAGGAGTACGTAGTTGGTGACGTCCACCAGGTTGTTGATGGCCCTCAACCCCGCCACCTGCAGACGACGCCTGAGCCAGAAAGGGGAGGGGCCCACGGTCAGGTCCAGGAGCAGGCGGGCGGCGTACCGGGGGCACCCCACCGCGTCCAGGATGGTCACCTTGGCCAGGGGATGGGCCGGTTCCGCCACTTCGGCCACCGCTGTCTCCGGGCGGCGCAAGGGTTGGTCCAACAGCGCGGCCACTTCCCGGGCCAGGCCCAGGACGCTCAGGCAATCCGGACGGTTGGGGGTGACGGCCACCTCCAGGACCACGTCAGCCAGGTTCAGGGCCGCGGCAAAATCCCGGCCCAAGGGGAGGTCCTGGGGGATCTCCATCAGGCCCACATGGTCCTGAGACAGCCCCAGTTCATCCTCCGCCAGGAGCATGCCCTCCGAGGCCACGCCCCGGAGCTTGGCGGGTTTTATCTTATGGCCCCCGGCAACCATAGCCCCCAAAGGCGCAAAGGGATAGAGATTGCCCTGGGTCAGGTTGGGAGCGCCGCACACCACCCGGTGCACGGCCCGGCCGTCCTCCACCTCCGCCAAGCGCAGGCGGTCCGCCTGGGGGTGCGGCTCCACCTTGGTTACCCGGCCCACCACCACCCCGGAGAAATCTGGGGCCACCTTTTCCAATGCCTCAACTTCCAGGCCGGCCAGAGTCAGGCGGTCCGCCAGCTCCTCGGCCGTCACCGTGAGGTCCACAAAATCCTGCAGCCAGTTCAACGAGAGACGCATAATCGTTAAATTTACCTTTCTTTACGACAGAACTCAAGAACGTCTAAAAATAAAGAAGAGGGACTAAAAACAGTCCCCCCCCTTGAAGCCGAAAAGTACCGCGGCAGATTGCTGGTCGGTCTATTTTCTTAAGAAGTTTTGGCCTTGCGGCGGAAACCCCGTTCGCCCAACCCTTTCTCTTTGGCCAGCTTGCGGCGCTGCTCGGAATATTCTTTGCAGACCAGGGGAAACTTCTTGGGGTCCAGGCCGTATTGGCGATAATATTCAGCCGGCACCAACTTATGGGCTTTACGCAGATGGGCCTTTAAGGTCCGCATCTTTTTGCCGCATTCCAGGCAGACCACATATTTTTCTTTGACGATTTCATCCAGCGGAATAGAGGGCTTCTTAACAACTGCCGCTTCTTTGCCCTTCTCTGCGGCCCCGGGAAGAGCCTCTGCCAGGGAAATTTCGCCTTCCAAGGAGGATAATAGATTATATATATCTTTGATCTCTTCTACCAACTCCTTGGGGGTAAGTTCACTCATTGAGGCATGGGAAATTACAATTTGAGCCGTCAATTTTAAAACTTCGGTAGCCATAAGACTCCTTCCTCTCCAAATATTTTTTTAAATACTGTGATGAAATAAGGCAGATCGTACCCTAACGCATAATTTATATGTAACTATTAATTACCTTGTCAAGACATTTTTCTGATTTTTTGCACTTTGCATCATTTTATTCATGATTATATGAACGAATGCCATAAACAAACTGTGCACTCAAGATTTGGTTCCTTTGGCCATATTCTGTAAAAGCGTCGGATCGGTGATAGTAATCTTTCCTTTCTCCATCTCTATCGCCCCCATACTCTTGAACCGGGACAAAGTGCGGGACAACGTTTCACTGATAGTGCCCAGATACGCGGCAAGGTGAGTTTTGGTGGTAGGCAATGCAAAAGTCAACCCTGCAGCTATGCGGCCGTGAGTTTCCTGGCATCTTTCCAAGAGATACCGGGCCAATCGGGCGGATACTTCTTTGAGGGACACGTCTTCCAGTTGCCTGGTCAGGTGATAGAGCAACCGGCTCATGGTGGCCAGCATATTCCGGGCCAGGGCCGGAGAGACCGCCAGATAATGAAGGAAGGTCTTCTTGGGGAAGAACAGGGTCCGGCAATCTTCCAGGGCTATGGCGGTGGCCGGAAAAGGGCTGTCGGCAAAGACCACCGCCTCCCCGAAAGTCTCTCCCGGCTGCACCAGACGGATGATATATTCCTTGCCGTCCGGTGAGGTCTTTACCAGCTTCACCAACCCCCGCACCAACATGAAAAATCCCTGGGGTTCTTTGCCCTCAAAGAAAATGACTGCCTGGCGGGGGAAATCGCGGGATACGGCCAGTTCCGCCACGGTCTCCAGGTCGTTCTCCGCCACCCCGGAAAAGAGATAGGCTTCCCGCAGAATCTTCTTTTTTTGGATCATCTCCATTATTCGCCACCGGCTTCCAGGATTAAATTCCTCCTAATTTTGCAGTAACCGCAGCATTTGACAAGAAAAATATCACCGGGCAAGTTAAGGTTTTTCAGAATGGGCCTGTACTAGCCTTTGCAGTTGACGGGGGAGTTGGCGGTTTGATAGATTGCAGTGGCCGTTAACAAAGAGCATTTCGGATAAATCCGCCGCCTTAATCTTAATGGCAATTTTTTACCGGAAACGGAAAACCGAAAACCGAAAAAAGTATTTGAAATCGCCGCCGGCCGGGGGCGCTATCTTTATTGCCGAAAGGAGCAGAACATGAGGTCGCTGAGGTGGGCTGTGGTCCTATTGTTGGCGGTTAGCTGGCTGGCCGCCGGTTGTTCGGCCAAGGAAGAAAACGTCATCCGTATCGGCGTCAACGCCGAACTCACCGGGAGCAAACCCACGGTGGGCGACTCCTGCAAAAAGGCCGCGGAGCTCATGGCCGAGCAGGTAAACCAGGCCGGGGGCCTTAAAGTGGGAGACAAGCAGTATCTCATCAAGCTGTTCATCGAAGACAACGAAGATAAGGCCGAATCCGCGGCCGCGGCATCCCAGAAGCTCATCAGCCAGAACAACGTCTTGGCCATCATCGGCCCCAACGCCTCGGGCAACGCCATCCCCGCGGCCCGCATCTGTGAGGACGCGGGGGTGATCATGGTCACGCCCTGGTCCACCAACCCCAAGACCACCGAAGGCAAGAAATACGTCTTCCGGGCCTGTTTCATCGACGATTTCCAGGGCCAGGTCATGGCCAAGTTCGCCCGGGACAATATGAAGGCCGAGACGGCCGCGGTCCTTTATGACGTGGCCTCGGAATACAACAAGGGCATTGCCGAGTTTTTCAAGAAATTCTTCGAAGCCGCGGGGGGCAAGGTGGTGGCCTTCACCTCCTATACCAAGGACGATAAGGATTTCTCCTCCCAGCTCACCCTCATCAAGGCCGCCAACCCCGGGGTGCTGTTCCTCCCCAACTACTATAACGAGGTGCCGCTTCAGGCCCAGCAGGCCCGGCGCCTGGGGCTGACCTGCCCCTTTATCGGCTCCGATTCCTGGGGGAGCGAGGAACTGCTGCGCTTAGGCGCCAAGGACCTGGAAGGCTCCTTTTTCAGCACCCATTACGCCCCGGATATCGCCACCCCCAAGGCCCAGAAATTCATCAAGGATTATGAAACCAAATACGGCAAAAAACCCGACGACGTGGCGGCCCTGACCTACGACGCGGGCCAGTTGCTGTGCGCGGCCATTATCTGGGCCGGGACCCCGGACCGGAAAAAAGTGCGGGACGCCCTGGCCACCATCCAGAAATTCGAAGGGGTCACCGGGCAGATGAATTTTCAAAACCTCTGCGACCCCATCAAGAGCGCGGTTATCTTGCAAATTAAAGACGGCAAGTTTGCCTATCACGCCACGGTGAACCCGTAGGGAGTAATAGCTGTCAGGAATCAGCTATTAGCTGTCAGCTTTAAAAAATCGATTATTGCCTTAGCTCCGAATCGAACAGAGGGTGGCAGGCAAACCCAAGAAGCAACCGAAAGTCCCCCCTCCCTTGAGGGGAGGGGGATAGGGGAGGGTGGCGACTTTTGACCACGAGTCTTCAAAGACGCCACCCCCTCCCTAGCCCTCCCCCCTCAAGGAGGAGGGAACAGGTGGTGACACCTTGCCCCCAGTCAACTTCTTACCATTCCGGAGTTAAGGCAATAATCAATGAAAAATTAGGGATTTTAATCTTTAGCTGAAAGCTGAAAGCTGATAGCTGATAGCTTACGGCTCCGCTGCGCCCAAAAGCCTATGTTCCAAATATTGGCCCAAAACACCCTCAACGCCCTCCAACTCGGGAGCGTCTACGCCCTCATCGCCCTGGGCTATACCATGGTCTACGGCATCCTCACCCTCATCAATTTCGCCCACGGGGACATCTTCATGGTGGGGACCTATCTGGCCCTGGCGGCCGCGGTCTTTCTCCTGCCCCTGGGCCTGCCCCTGCCGGTGGTCTTTGTGGGGGCGTTGTGCTTCAGCATGGTCCTCACCGCGCTCCTGGGGGTGACCATCGAGAAGTCGGCCTACCGTCCCCTGCGCCAGGCCCCCCGGGTCTCGGCGGTGATCACCGCCCTGGGGGTGGGCCTGTTTCTGGAGAATTTTACCCTGGGGCTGCTGGGTCCGGAGCCCCGGCATTTCCCCACGCTGATCCCCTGGGGGGCCTGGGAGGTGGCCGGCCTGACCATCACCCCGTTGCAGGTGTCCATCATTCTGTTGGCCGCGCTGCTCATGGTGCTCCTGGATTTCCTGGTGCGCCGCACCCTGCTGGGGATGGCCATGCGAGCCATATCGTATAACCGGCCCATCGTGCCCCTGATGGGGGTGCCGGTGGACCGGGTGATTTCGCTCACCTTCGCCATCGGCTCGGCCATCGCCGCCGCGGGAGGATTGATGTACGGCCTGGCCTACCCGGTCCTGGACCCCTACATGGGCATCCGCATCGGCTGGTGGGCCTTTATTTCCGCGGTGGTGGGGGGGATCGGCAACATCCGGGGGGCCATGCTGGGCGGGTTTATCCTGGGCGCAGTGGAGATTTTTACGCCGGTGCTGCTGCCGTCGTCCACCTACCGGGATTTTGTGGCCTTTTCCCTGCTGCTGCTGCTCCTGGTGTTCAAGCCCACGGGTTTGCTAGGGCGGCCGGTGTTTGAGAGAGTGTGATAATACCAATGATCAGTGATCAGTAATCAGTGATCAGTGGGAGGCTTTGGACGGCTGAGGTATTGGCTTTTAACTGATCACTGATCACTGATCACTGATTACTGACTACTATTAGGTTCGGATTTCCTCGTTTAATGTCAATTTCCATCAGATCAAAGAAGCTGCTAATCGGCCTCGCCGCGCTCCTCCTCCTGGCCCTGGCCTGGCTGCTCCCCGCGTCCGGCCTCCTCAACCCCTACGTGGTGCAGATCCTCATGTACGTGGGGATCAACATGATCCTCACCCTGAGCCTGAACCTGGTGAACGGCTACATGGGGGAATTTTCCGTGGGCCACGCGGGGTTCATGGGCATCGGCGCCTACGCGGCCTCCGTCCTCACCGTCTGGGTGCTGCCCAAGGCCTGGGCTGCCTGGGCCTTCCCCGCGGTCCTGGTGGCCGGGGGCCTGGCCGCGGCAGTGACCGGGCTGGTGGTGGCCTTTCCGTCGTTCCGCACCCGGGGGGATTACCTGGCCATTGTCACCCTGGCCTTCAACATGATCGTCAAAAGTGTCCTGGAGAACCTGGAAGTCCTGGGCGGTCCCCGGGGCTTCCTGGGCATGCCCCGCCTCACCGATCTCTTCTGGGTGGTCGCCTGGGTGCTCATTACCCTGTTGGTGCTGCGCCGGGTGATTAATTCCAATTTCGGCCGGGGCATCATGGCCGTCAGGGAAGACGAAGTGGCGGCCAACCTCACGGGGGTGGATACCAGGCGCATTAAGCTCTACGCCTTTCTCATCTCCGCCTTTTTTGCGGGGGTGGCCGGCGGGCTTTTCGCCCACTTGCTCCAATTTATCAACCCCCGGAGCTTCTCTATTTTGAAGTCGACGGACATGCTGGTCATGGTTTATCTGGGGGGCGTGAGCAGCCTCACCGGCTCGCTCCTGGGGGCGGCGATTTTCACCATCTTGCTAGAAGTGCTCCGGCCCCTGGGCCTCTGGCGCTGGGTGGTGGGGCCGCTGCTGCTGGTGCTCTTGATGATCTTCAGGCCCCGGGGGATTATGGGGTTTAGGGAGTGGCGGTGGTTGGGGGAGAAAAAAGTAGCCAGTAGCCAGTAGCCAGTGGTCAGTATTTTCGTTTTTCTGGCTACTGACTACTGGCAACTGGCTACTATTAAAAAGGAACTCATGTCACTACTCGAAATCACCGACCTCTCCCACAACTTCGGGGGCTTACGCGCGGTCTCCGATTTCTCCCTGGCGGTGGAAGCAGGCGAACTGGTAGGCCTCATCGGTCCCAACGGCGCGGGGAAGACCACCATCTTCAACCTGATCACCGGGTTGTTTAAGGTGAGCCGGGGGAGCATCAGGTTTCAGGGTGAGGATATCACCCGCTGGCCCAGCCACCGCATCAGCGCCGCGGGCATCGCCCGCACCTTTCAGAACATTCGCCTCTTTAAAGAATTAAGCGTCCTGGACAACGTCCGCCTCGGGGCCTTTGCGAAGCATGGCTACGGTCTCCTGGACGCGGTGGGGCGCAGCGGAAAATTCAAGCAGGAAGAAGAGCGGCAGCGGCAGCGGGCCTATGACCTGCTGGAGCGCTTCAATTTAATGCCCTATGCCGAGATCCCCGCCTGGAATCTGCCCTACGGCGAGCAGCGCCGGGTGGAGATGGCCCGGGCCCTGATCAGCGGCCCTAAGCTGCTGCTGTTGGACGAACCCGCCGCGGGCATGAACCAGAGCGAGGCCCAGGACCTGATCCGGGTCATCCGGGAGATTAAACAGGAATTTGCCCTGACCGTCATCCTCATCGAACACCAGATGCGGGTGGTGATGAATCTCTGCCAATGGGTCAAGGTGCTGGACTTCGGGGAGACCATCGCCGCCGGCGCGCCTAGGGAAATCCATCAACACCCCGCGGTGCTGGAAGCTTATCTGGGGAAGGACGGGGCGTTGGTGGAGGAAGGCAGCCAGTAGCCAGTAGCCAGTGGTCAGTGGTCAGTGGCCAGTGGTCAGTTATCGGTGAGTCGGTGCGAGGTTATGCAAAACTCTCTTAGGGGCAAAGGTGTCTGTGGCGAAGAAGTTATGTATCTTAATTAAACATTGCCATCTATAATAATTTTGCCGGGCTTGAGAACGAAAAACTGAAAATTGAAAGCGAAAAGCGAAAAGCCGATAGCTGACCGCTGAAAGCTGATAGCTATGAACTTACTGGAAGTAACCGGCCTCTGGATCGCCTACGAGCGCATTAACGCGGTGCGGGGGGTCTCTTTTGCCGTGGGCGCAGGGGAGATTGTTACCTTGATCGGCGCCAACGGCGCGGGAAAGTCCACCATTTTGCGGGCTATTTCTGGGCTGCTGCCCGCGGCTAAAGGCAGCATCACCTTTGCCGGGCAGGACTTGCTTGACCTCCCGGCCCATCTCCGGGCCCAGAAGGGCATCGCCCACGTGCCGGAAGGCCGGGGCATTTTCGGCAACCTCACGGTCCTGGAGAACCTGCGCCTCGCGGCGTATGCCCGGAAGGACGCCCAGATTCAGCGCGATCTGGATGAGGTCTTCCGGCTCTTCCCCAGGCTGCATGAACGGCGGCAGCAGTGGGGCAACACCCTCTCCGGCGGGGAGCAGCAGATGCTGGCCGTGGGCCGGGCCTTGATGAGCCGGGGCCGGCTGCTGCTGTTGGACGAGCCTTCCATGGGCCTGGCCCCCATGCTGGTGCGGGAAATCTTTAAGGTCATCCAGCGACTAAATAAGCAGGGCGCCACCATCCTGCTGGTGGAGCAAAACGCCAACCTGGCCCTGGAAGTGGCCCACCGGGCCTACATCCTGGAGACCGGGGAGATTTCCCTCTCCGGCCCCAGCGAGGAGCTGAAACATCATCCCCAGGTGGTGGAGGCGTATCTGGGGGGATAGCTGTCAGCTATCAGCGGTCAGCTTTCAGCTAAAAAAAAACCGCATTTTTCCTTAAAGGCTCTAAGGCACCAAAATCTAACCGAAAAGTGGTCAGTGGTCAGTGGTCAGTAGAAAAACGACTGCTGCCTATTACCATAGTCATTGATGGTTTGTATCTTTTGAATTGACGTTTTTTGTCATTCTGAGCCGCCTTTTGGCGGCGAAGAATCTGGGGCCTTTGCTTTACTTAGTCTGAGAATAAGCAATTATTTAAAACCTGTTTGTCTTTACTGACCACTGCTTTTCATAGCTGACCGCTGACCGCTGACCGCTGAAAGCTGACAGCTTCCATCACCGCACCACCCTCCCCCGCACATCGTGCGCATGGTGATTCACCGCCTGCCACAGGTCCTGGTGTTCGATTTCGTGTTCGAAACGGCCAATGAAGCGCTCGCCCAGCTCCTGGCGGCAGTCCCAGCAGAGCCGATAGAGTTCGTCCAGCTTCTTCTCCATACGCGTTAAAAGCCGCCAGAGAAGGAACGCGCTCACCCCCGCGAACAGGCCCACCAGGGAGACCAGGGTGCCGGTGTGCTCTCCCAGGTCTTGGTATGGCATTTCTTCCTCCAACTTTTTTTCTCACTGCCTAGAAAATAGTTTCAAGTTTCTGGTTCCCAAGTTGAGACCTCTGCAAAAGCCACTCTTTTGTCATTCTGATCTGAACGAAGCGAAGCATCGTTGCGAATCTGGCTTATGGCGATCATGATTTCCAATCTGCTTGTAATCATCGGTGCTTAGGGGAAAAGATTGCCGCCAAGAACGAGATTCTTCGGTCGCTCCGCTCCCTCAGAATGACAAGTGGGGCTACTTTCGCAGAAGTCTCAAGTTCCAAGTTAGGGGAATGTCCGGGAGCTTTCCATAACTTGCGGGTGGGCGGAAGACCCTAGGATCTTTTCACGGAAAACGAAAAACGGAAAACGAAAAACGGAAAACGAAAAACGGTCCTAAGACTTGGCCACTCCGGCCCGCAGGGCCGCCAGGCCCATGGCCCCGGCCAGTCCCAGGATCAGATCATACTGGCTCTGGTCGATCCAGCCCACGCTCCGGGCAAAGGTGGCCAGGGCCAGCAACGCCGCACTGATGTAGGTCTTTTTGCCGGAAAGCATCAATCAATCCCCCTCACTATAAAACCCAGAAGCCAGAACCCAGAACCTAAAACCATCTCACTCCCCCCACCCCGTAACCTGCACCACCTGATTGGCGGTGTTTTCGTTGTTGAAATAAATCCGGCTCCCTTCCAGCAACCGGCAATTGAAAGGCACAGCCCCCCGCACCCCCTGGAAATCGCTGGAGGGAGCGGCGGCATGGAGGATCAGGGCCGGATTGCTGCCGTCGTGGGACACGGCCAGTTTCAGGTCATAACCTGACAGAGCCGCGGCGAATCCCTTAAGCCGCCGGGCGGTGGGAGGCGCCAGGAGGCCAAGATCGGTTAAAGTATAGCCGTTGATGGCTCCGGACGCGGCCTGCCGAGGGGTGACATAATTGAAATGCCCGCCTTCCTGGTAAAAAGGAACCAGGTGGCTGTCGCCACCGTTCAAGACCATCCCCAGATAACGGAAATTGGTATTGGGCAGAACGATAAACCAGTCCCCCTGGGCCAGGGCCAGTGCCGCGCCGCCGTAAGTGATGGTCCCGGCGGCGCCGTTGTCGGTGTTGTTGGCGGTGACCAGCCGCACCAGGCCCCGGGACGCGCCGGAGAGCACCAGAATCTTGCCGTCCGCCAATTCGTTGGCGGCCAGGCCGTAGCCGATGTCCCCGGTGTTGCCGTTATTCCTCAAAGTGATGATCTGGGTCGTTTGGGATGAGACCCGCAGCAACGGCATGGCCTTGAGCGTGAAACTCGTGTCGCTGGGGCCTGCCAGCGCGTATAAGCAATACCACTGGTTCGCCTTTTCCGTGCCCCAGAGACTGCCGGAAGTGGCGAAATTAAGGGTCAGAGATGTGGAGTTCTCCCGATAGCGCCCGTCTGTCAGCCCTCCGGAGACCCACTGCCCCGGATGCGCCGGGGAGGGAAAACCGCAAAGCAGCACCCGGGCCTTGCAGTCCGCGGTGGCGTTGACCCGGATACTCGCCTGGTCCACGTATTCCAGGGGCGGGGCCTGGGCCAACTGGAAGCCCTCCAGCACCGCCTGCTCAATCTTCTCGAAATCGCTTTTCAAAATGACCTGGCGGCCCGTGCCGCCGGCCCACTTGGCTTGGGGGAGATGGATTAGGGACATTGGTTATCCTCACTCTATAAGAATTTTGCGGGATGGAAGCTAAGCTGTCAGCTATCAGCTATTAGCGGTCAGCTATCAGCGGTCAGCTTAAAAGAATTATGGCTTTGATTCTTTAACTGATAGCTGAAAGCTGAAAGCTGAACGCTCCCGGATCATCCTCGCTTGTTGAGATTTTGGGAGGAGGGGATAAGCTGTCAGACATAAGCTATCAGCGGTCAGCTTAAAGAAATGCATCGCCTTTTTTCTTTAGCTGAAAGCTGAAAGCTGATAGCTGAGAGCTTTCCCACTATCCCCCATAAGCCCGGTCCTGCCAGTTGGCGTCATAAGGGCTGTCCTGGTCGATGGCAAAATGGTCGTAATCAGTGCCCGTGTTATCCACGGCCCAGGCCCCGGTGCGGTGCAGCGGCCTGCTCAAGGTCAACCGGGTGGTGCGGCGGCCCAAGTCCAGGTCCTTGCCGGTGACGGTGAACTCCTCCCGCTCCAAACCGTGGAAATCGGAGGATACGGCCAACGCATCCCCCAACTCGATCCTGACGCCTTCCAGCCAGGTCTCGGCAACCGCCAGTTCCCAGGGGCGGGACAGGCGCTGCAGCAGGCGGGAGGCCAGCAACTGTGCCACTTCCGGGTTCTCCAGGATTACCATTCGGCCGTAGCGGCAATCCAGGTCCGCGGCCTCCTCCCCCCAGGCATTGACGGCCGCCTCATCCCGGGCTTCGGCGTAGCGGCTGTTGTTGCGGTCATAATCGGCATAACGCAGGCGCACCAGGTTTTTCACGCCTTCCAGTTCGTAGCCCAAGGTCAGGGAGCGGAGCTGCCCGGGGCCCAATTCCGCCAGGTTGTCCAGCAGAATGAACCGGAGGAGCCGCTCAAACCAGACCCAATCCCCCTGGTGTTTGGCGTATTCCAGGGCCGCGGCCAGCATCAGCGCCACCCCTTCCAGTGAGCCCATCTGCTGCATGAGCAGATAATGGGGGGCATAGTCCCAGGCGTCCGCGGCTTCGGTATAAGAAAAAGGAATGAGGTCGGTGTTGAGGACATTGGGTTTGCCGTCCCCCGCATGGCTGAAGACCCAGTCACAGAGGGCCTCAAAATGGGCCGCGTCCTGGGGCGTTGTGGGGAAGGCATAAGCCTGGCCGGCCGCGCCGTTCACCGCCAGGCCGCAGGCCTGGAGGATCAGGCCGGTCATCCAGGCATAATGGTAATCGCTTTTATATCCGCCATAGTCCCGGTCGCCCCGGTTCTCCCGCAGATCGTCCAGAAGACGCCGGGCCAGGGTCCCGGCCCGGTCATCGCCGTGGCGCAGAAAGATGAAAAGGCACCCCAAAATCAGGGACGCGGCCATGCCCGGGTCGTAACCGGGGCCGTAAGTGAAGCCGTATTCCGAAAAATTCTGGGGAAATTTCCACCCCGGGCCGTCCGGTTGCACAAAAACCTCCAGCCAGGCCAGCCAGTTGTCCAGAATGGCCCAGGATTGGGGGTCGTTGGTGGCGAAGAAATACTGGGCTAGGCGCATGAAGGCCCAATACTGGCCCAGGCCGTAGCCCAACTCCGGGTAGGCGCTGCCGTTCACCGTGCCCTGGATGATCCCCCAGGTGTGTTCGTATTCCTCCGGCGGCAGCAGCCGGCGCTCATACTTGAAGTAGTCCAGGGAGAAGACTCCGCCGGAGCCGAGGTTGAGGTACGCGGTATTGTTAAGGCCGCTTCCCGCCGCCAGATTGTTGGTCCCTATGAGCGCGCCATCCTTGATTTTATGAATCTTGCCTTCTTCCGGGGACACCATCCAGGTGAGCAGATGCCAGGCGCCGTCCAGGACTCCGGGGATGTCCGCGTAAGAATCGCCTGCGCCGGTGGTCACTTTGAGCTGGAGCGCGGCGCTCCCGGCTTCCTTGGTCTGGATCACCCAGCCGTCCGCACCCATTTTATCCGCCAGCCAGAGCCAGCCGCCTCCCTGGGGGGATCCTTTGATGACCAGGGTGATGGAAAAAGGGTCCATACCCGGCTCTAATAAAGAATTGCTGGCCAGGCTGGCGTGGGCCGCGCCGTTGAAACTCACCGCGGTATTCCCCGGCTGGCAGACGCCGGGGGCGTAAACCGGGCTGCCGCTGCTCCACCACAGGGTGTGGCCGTGGCCGGAGGCGTCGCTGAGACTCTCATTGAAGTGCCAGGTCCCGCTCACCAGGCCGTAATTACGGTATTTGGGCCACCAGGAAAAATTGGTGAAGTCCTCCTCGCCGCACAGGGCGATGTTTTCCACGTCGTTCCTGGTGTGCGCGGGCAGGATGGGGCCTTTAATTCCCCCATAGCGTTGGTGAAATTCATCCTGCGCGTCCCTCTGCAGGTTGAGATAATTCTGGGCCAGGTTCAAAGCCCCCATCAGATAGGGGGCCAGGGGCTGGGCGTAATGCACCGGCGTGGGGCCCCGCCAGGGACTCAGACCGTAAGGAGTCAGGGAAATGGCCAGCCGGGGGGCGAAAGGGTAGGGGTCCTCGGCCTCCAGATTGAGGCTGACCTCATCCAGCCACCATTCCTGGTCCGGCAGGCCCTGGTCTTCCATCTTGAATTCCAGGACCCGCAGGCGTTGGGCCCCGGCAAAGGTGAGGTGGTCCCCGAATTTGAGGTCGGTAAGATACAAAACCCCATTGCTGGGAGGGGAGGAGGGCATGCCCACCTCCAGCATTTGGAGAGGATGGGTCAGGGGGTGGCTGCCCCAATCCAGGTTCACATCCCCCAGGTTCACGGTCACCCGCTGCCAGGCGTTGACCTGGACGTTGACGTCTTTATAGAAATAGCTCTCCCGCGCGTCCTTGACCTTCACCCGCAGGTTTAGGTAATTGAACCCGGATACCACCGGCTTGATGAGAAAATTTACTTGGCTGTGCCCGGTGGAATCGCAGCGCCCGGGGTCGATTCCCGCCCATGCGCCCCAGCCCGTGGCCTGGGGTGAGAGGTCCCAGGCCGCCTGTAACGGGGTATGGAAGGTCTCGCCCCCGAATTCCAGGATTTCCTCCCGGTCGCTGATGGTGATGTCGCTGTCGTCCGGCGCGCCCGCGGTGTACCAGGACCCCCACATGGCCCGCACCCGGTCGCCGTCATGGATGATATTGTCCCGCCGCCAGAACTGGTCGAAGGTCAGTTCGATGGCCGCGGTCTCGGGATAACGGTCCGGCAGGGCGTGCATAAAAGTATGCTGCGGCCCCCAGGGGTCCGGGTCGGACGAGGTGGAATCATTGAGGCACACCAGCAGACGCCGGGGGCGCTCCTCGGGCTCGCCGGCCCAGAAATGCCAGTAGTCCCCGGCCGCCAAATCTGTGCCCGATCCGCTCTCCCAATAGACCTGGAGGCCGCCGTCCAGAGGCACGGGATGCTCCCGGTCCCCGGTAAGCACCCCGCCGGCTTCCCAACTCCGGCCCGCGTTCTTCGACCAGCGGCAGGTGGCCTGGCCCACCTCACCGCCGTTTTGGATCTGCACCACAAACTTCTTTTTTTCCTGGGGGGTATAATCCCCCGTAATCACCATCACGGCGCTGCCGCTCCCCACCTTGGCGAGGCTGTGCACCCGCCGGGCCTTGGCCGGTCCCCGCAATTTGAGGCGCACCCGGTCCACCGCCGCGAAAGGGCCGCTCGCCAGGGACCAATCCAGGCCGTAGCCGAGCCAGGCCGCGTCCTGGCTGGCAGGCAGCTCCGCCCGGATATGCAGCTCCCGGCCGGGGGAGTCCGAGGCCGCCTCGATTTTAAAGGCCTGAAAGGCGGCAAGGCCGCAGGTCGCGCCCCGGTAAAGCAGATAAGCCCCCCGGTCCCACCGTTGCCGCTCGAAATTATCGAAAATCAAGGGAGAGACTGAGCTTTTCGCCCGGGGATAAAAGGCCTCCCACAAAAACTTGAGCAGGAGCCGGTTATCCCGGCCCTGTTCCTGCCCGGCCAGGTGCAGAATGACCATGAGGTCCAGGATGCGGTCCACCGCGAAATCATAGGTGTAGTCGTCCCGGCCCCGGTAAGCCCGGCGGATGCAGGGATAGTTGTTCAACGCCTCGTACCTGGCGGCCTTTTCGCCGGTGAAATAGATATAGTAAAGTTGGACCGGGGTTCCCGGGGGCAGGGGCGTCCCCAAGGTGATCTCGGTCACGTCCCCCAGGTTGACGTAAGACCCGCCCTGGTAATAATTGGTAAGGTCCCCGGACAGGGGCTCGGCCCAGAATCCCTCCCACGGGAAGACGGTCTCCGCCGGCCAGACGCCCCGGATTAGGCAGACCCGGCCGCCGCCTGGATTAGGGCTGACAATGCCGATCCGGCCATCGGCCTGAACCGCCGCGGCGGCGCTGTCCCAATTGCCGGCCACCGCCTCCTGGAGGGGGGCCCCCCCATGTTGTCGAAGACCCAGTTGAACTGGGACGCCTGGGCCCATTGAATACGCGACATTTCGAATTCCTCATTTAAAATAGTTCAAAGTTCAAGGTTCAAAGTTCAAGGTTAAGACAGCAATTTCCGGGAACTTTCATTACTTATGAATTAGCGTAAGGTTCGTTAATGACTTTGCGGAACAGATTCTCATATGCCATTGGCCCGCCACAAATTTTGCAATGTTGCCGAAGGATGCCTCCAACCTTGAACTTTGAACTTTGAACCTTGAACTCTTTGGACAGAAAGCAAAAAACTGTTCACTCTTCTCCGAGATACGCCTTGATCTTAATCTCCCCGAAGTCCACCCAGAAATCGTAAAGGCAGCGTTTCAGGATTTCCCGCAGGGCCTGGGCCGCGGGCAGGTTTTCAAAGCAGACGCCGATGGCGTAATCGGGGGTGAGGCTTTTGGCCAGGTCGAAACTGTCTTGCTCCATGGCCGGTCTTAAGCCCGCCGCGTCCAAAATATCGGTGATGATATCCACCGGGTGGGTGGTGGCGTCCTTGACCACCCGGGCCTCCACCGCCCCGGAGCGGCCGGTGACCGCGATCACCCCGCTTTCGGGGTCCGCGGCCACCCGGTCCTGGCTCTCTTCCCCGTTCAGATACACCTCGGTAATGGCCGCGAAAGGCCCGCCATAAACCTGATGGCGGTAAACCCCGGCGTGGGCGGTAAAGGTCCAGCGGTCCCCGGCCATCAGGTCCGTGCCCGAACCGGATTCCCAATAGACCGCCAGCCCGTGTTCCAGCTCCACGGGGTTCTCCGCTCCGGCGGTGTCCAGGCCCGTCTCCCGCCAACTCTGGCCGTTGTTGCCGGACCAGCGGAAGGAGGCGGAGCCCACCTCACCGTTGTTTTCGATGTGCAGGAGATAGTCCTGGTCAAATTCCCCCCGGTAATCTCCCAGCACCTTAAGCGTCCCGGTGCCGGAGCCGGTTTTGACCGGTTCGGAAACCTGGGCCGGGATGGTTTCCGTGAGTTCGGCCCGGGCCCGGTAAGGCCCCCGCATAAAGGGCCGCCTCTCTCCCTGGGCCGAGGGAGCGCCGAGGCGGGTTTGCAGCCGGACCGCCACCCAATCCCGGCTTTCCAGTCGCATCCGGTGTTCCCCTTGCCAGGCGTGGGCCATGCCGGCCAGGCGATCCAGCTCCCCCTGATAAACCAGTTGCCATGCCACCCGGCCCCGGGGCAGTTCCCAACCATGATAGAGGGCGAGTTGCTTCTGATTCCAGGGCAGACCCAGAAGGTAAAAGTTCTCCCCGCCGGCAAGCCATTGGCCCCGGCGGTTGTCCAGGAGCAAGGCATGGTCCCCGGGCTTAAGTTCGCTGAAGTCCCGGGCCAACTCCACCCGCACCGCGCCGGGGTCCAGAATCTCCCCCTCCGGCAGGCTGAGGCGTCCTTCCAGGCGCAGGTTCGCCAGATAACCCGGGAAGGCGCCTGCCGCACTGTAACTCTCGTACCCCGCATCCGGAGCCTGATTTACCGCATAGGCGGTGAAGGCGTCCGCGTCTTCGGCCGCGTCCACGGCCCAATGCCTCCGGGTTTCCTGGAACTCCACCCTTACCTGGAAGTAAGGCCGCAGAGGGTATTCCTCGCTCCGGTTCACAGAAACATAGGCAGTCGCGTTTACTTCCTCCGGGCTCGTTGCGGTCCGCAGATACACCACGGCTTCCATCTGTCCGGCCTGGTCGTCCCAGAAGGCCGCCACCAAATTGAGGTATGGGGAATAGGAGTGCATCACCGGTGAGGTCCAGGACGCGGCGGGGTAATAACCTGCCGCCAAATCCAGCTTCCCCGGCTCGCCCCCGTACGCGGTGTGCAAAAATTCCCCCGAGCCGGGAGCCAGGCCGTAATCCAGTTCAAAGGGATAAAGGACGGCCTTGACCCGGGGTTTGGTACCGCGGGTGTGATTTTCCTCCTGGAGGTATTCGCTGCTCGTGGTTCTCATAGATTTGTCCAGGGTGAGATGGCATGGCTGTCAGCTATCAGCTATCAGCTTTCAGCTAAAGCAAAAATCCGAAATTCTTTGGCTGATTGCTGAAAGCTGAAAGCTGACAGCTTCCCAAAATCACACCTCTTCCATAACCATGCTACCCGACCACAGTCCAGGCCCCACCTCCCGGAAATCCAGGTCACTAGTCCAGACCCCGGTAAAGGTTTTGGCGCCGCTCGGATGCCGGTAGAAGTCGATTTCCGTCTGGGCCTGTTTGATGGCGGCCAACTGATCTTTCTGGGCCGTGGAAATATACTGGAATTTCAGGACCCAGCGTTGTTTCAGGCCCCGGGAATAACTCCGCAGGGTGCCGTCCAAGGCCCGTTCCCGGTCGGTTTCGTCCTGGAGCAGCTCCTGGTAATCCCGGGAAAAGTTGACCTGCAGGGTGTAGCTCTGGCGGTTGCCGCCTGCGGGGGTCCACTCCAATTTGGCGTTGGCCATCTTGTTCCTCTCTACCAGCGGCGGTCCGCTTCTTTTTGGAGCAAGGGCAGGATATGCCGCTGCACCAGCCGGTCCCAATCCACCCGGTTGATCCCCGCGGTATCCAGGGTCTGCACCTGGATGGTGAACTCCAGGCGGGTCCCCCCATCCCGGGGCGCCCGCTCAAACCGCCCGGACCGCAGGGCTTCGAAATTTTGCGTTCCCAGGCGGGCCATGCTGTCCCGGGGCAGGATGCCTTCGCCGGATTGGGCCAAAATCAATTGTTCATCGCTGGCCCAGGTCCCGGGAGAAACAGTCGTGCCCTGGTGGGCGGAGACGATGCCCCCCTGGTGGAACAAGCCTCCGAATCCCAGGCCGCCTCCCAGCCAGGAGAGCCACCCGCCGCCGTCGCCGCCGCCCCAGAGGCCGAGCCAGGATTGGCTTACCTTCTCCAGTTGCCGGAGGAAATTTTCCACCCAATCCTCCAAATCTCCGGAAATTTCACCCAGGGACTTCCGCAGGCTTTGGCTTAAGGAGTTGCCCGCGGCTTCGCCTTTGGCCGCGAGGTCGCCGAACCCGGCCTGGGCCAGGGAGGACATCTCCTCCATGGAACTCTGCCATTCCCGGGAGAACGCGGCCCAACTTTCCTGCATCTGCCGGACCTCGGACTCCCAGGCGGCGGTGCGGCTCCGGCCGTACTCCCGGCTGAGGTTCAGCATCTCCTCCTGCTGGGCCCGGAATGTTTCCAATTCTTGCCGGTTAGATCCCGATACTCGATCTCTGGGCATGTTTCCCTCCCGCGCCCCCTTCCAGGATTTTTTGGACCAGTCCCAACAGCAGCCAGGTTTCCAGGCTCAGGTCATTGGCCTTAAAGGGGTAACCCGCCCGCCGGAGCCGGTGAAGGAACAGCAGATGCCGGGTCCAGGGGGAAAAGGCTTCGGGCCGCAGGTATTCCTCGCACGCCCCGCAGGCCCAGGCCGCGAAAGAGCCGTTTGCCGCGCGGCAGCGGCGCTCTTCCCGGGGGCCGCAAAGCCTTCCTGCGGCCACGGCCTGCAACTCCCGGAGCAAAGGCCAGTCGTCAAGAATACCCGGCTCCGGAAGTGTAAAATTCCCACTCAAAAGACCCCCTGTTCATCCCGGTGAACCACCCGCAAGCCCTCAAACACCCGCTGGGCCAAATACGAGACCAGGTCCGGCGCGTGCTCCTGGAGCCGCTCCTTCCAATCCGGGTGGCGCTCCGGGTCTAAGGGGACTTCTCCGTCAGCTGCCGCCACCAGGAAATCTCCCGCTCCGAAGCCGGTCAAGATCTCCAACCCGAACTTGAGCCTGGTCTCCCCCAGGCAGAAGCGGCGTTCTCCCCCCTCCAGACGGAAGGCCGACAACTGATAGGCCACCCGTTCTTCCGAAGTGGGCCGCCGGTAATGCAGAGTCACCTCCGAGCCGGAAACCGGATCGTGCACCACGAGCGAGTGCACTCCATCTTTTAACATCCTGGCCATGCTTGCTCCTTACGGCCGTGTTCAATAATCAGTAATCAGTGATCAGTGATCAGTGATCAGCGGTCGGTCTTTTTTTACTGATCACTGATCACTGATTACTGTCATCAAGCCGCGTACCCGCTCACCAGATTCTGCACCCTGACAACGACCGAGCCGTAGTCATCATCCTCCAGCACCGCGAATTCCACCTCTTCTGCCAGGCGGCGTTGGGCCACCTTAACCGGCGCGGCCAGGACCCCGACCCGGGGGAAGATCAGTTCCACCTGGTAGTTTAAGCCCGGCTCGAACTCCGGCCCCTGGGCCTGGAGATGGATCGTCAGGACGTCGTTGTCCTTAAGATGTTGGGCCAGCAAAAAATCCCGGAAATCCCGGTCGAATTCCAGTTTCTGCTCCCGCCCGGCCCTAAAGGCCCGGTTGGCATAGCCCACCCCTGCTCCCGGGGTGCGTTCCGGGGTCAGGTGGTTGTCGTAGGTCCAACTCAGGCGGCGCAGTTCCGCGGCCAATTGCTGTCCCCCGAGGATGGCGTTGCCGTCCCAGCGGCCCCCCAGGTTTACCTGCACCCGGCTCACCTTCAGGGGCGGCTCCTCCACCCGGGGAGGCGAAACCATCCAGCCGCTCTCCGGAGGGAGGTAATAGACCCGGAAGGTGGTGGAGGTTGCCGTGCTCCCCGGTGGGGAGATGGTGATCACCGCAGGGATCGCGGCGGAAACCGCGCTGTAAGCCACCTCCTCCCAGGCCTGGGTCCCGGGATTGAGGACCTGGACCGCCTGGACGTTGCTTAACCTTTCCCCGGCGCTCTCCCCGGCCACCCCAAAGGCCGCCAGGGTCAGACTGGAGGCGTTAAAAGGAGCGGTGATCTCCTCCACCTGGGTGTTGTCGCTCACCTTGCCGGTGCCTTTTACCGTGGCGCTGATCTTGGCCCAGCCGTCCTTGGGGAATTCGGCCCGCACCTGGTCGATAAAACAGGAGGCAAAGCGCTTTTTGAGCACCTGGCGTCCGAAGCGCATGGCCGCGGTAAAACTGGGGTTGGACCGGGCCACGTCCGCCTCCCCGGAGCGGGGCCGGATGAGGTGGCGAAAGCCGCTCCCCAGGGCCCCGGTCTCCACCTTACCCAGGGCGTAGGCTAACAGGAAGGCAAAATGCTGGGGCTGGGCCCGGGAAAAGGTAAGAGAGCCTCCCACGGTCCCTCCCAGATCATGGAGCCGGTCCGCTTCTTCCTTGCCGGTCAACTCCTCCCGGTTGGGAACCTTTAAGGCCCGATAATTCAAGATGCTGCTCAGGTCCGCCAGCATCAGAGTGTCCAGTTCCTGTTCGGAGTTGATGGCCGTCTCCTGAAGCTGCGCGGAGACCGCTAGCAGGTTGTGGGTGGCCAGAAAATTGCGAATGGACCGGGGCATAGAAGCCTCTCCTGAATAGTAGCATGCAGCTGCAAGCTTGCAGCGGTCAGCTTAAGTAGCTGTCAGCTATCAGCGGTCAGCGATCAGCTTTAAAAAATTGCGCTCTTATTTTCTTTTGATGGAAGCGATCAGCGTTCAGCTACCAGCAATCAGCAAAAACCGGTGCCGCTTGATTTCCTTTTTCTTTTGCTGAAAGCTGAAAGCTGACAGCTGACAGCTAACAACTTTCCGGTCCCTCGCCGGAACCACTTGCCCTAAATAAAAGCGAGCTTAAAAAATCTTCACCAAGCTGGTCCGATATTCCGCTCCATACACCGCCAACTCCCGGGTGTAGAGCCAAGGCTCTTCCTTTTCCAGGGAAAACGGGGTGATTTCCAGCCCCAGATCCCGATGCCACAGAGCCCGGCGCACTCCTTCCAGGATCTGGTAAATTCCCCCTTCTTGCCGCCGGGTCTCGGCCTCCCCCCTAAAGGGGCGCATCGCGATCAGGATGGTGAAATCCAGGATCAGGTCCGCCGACTCCATGGCCGCCTGTTCCCCCCGATTTTGCCGCCACCTCACCAGCACCGCGGGCAATCGCCAGGCCTGGCTTTGCAGGTCCTCCAGCCAGTTGCCCTGAAGGGAGGCCACCGTCTGGACCAGGGAGCCGAGTTCGCCGGCCAGGGCCCCCAGTATGGCCTCCTCCACCGCGCTCCAGGAAATTTCAGCCACCGGTGGCACCTGCTACCATTCCCCCAGGTTGTCCCGGGAGAAGAGACGGTGGGCGCTGACGAAATCCGGGGATTGCCGGGCCGCGGCCGGGGGCTCGCCGCCGCTCCCGGCCAGGGTCGCCCGGCCTGCGGCCACTTGATTCAGGAAGGCCAGGGCATCCCGGTATTTTTGCCGCCAGACTTCCGGGGCCACCCCGCGGCGGCTGAAAAGGTGGTAGATGGCCAGGTCCGCGGACAGGGATTTCACCCGCTCCGGCACCGGAGAGAAAGGCACGGCATAACGCACCCCGCAGGCCGCGTCGATTTCCGCATCCGCCCTGGTGATGGCTTCCGCCACCACTTGGCTGTCTGGTTCGTCGCCGGTTTCCGCGGTCAGCGCGGCCAGTTCCGCTTGGCTGATCATGGTGAATAGGTCGTCTTGAGTAGAATAGGCCATCGCTCCCTCTCTATTTCTCTGGACCGGTATATCCCCCGGATCGCTTTCGCATTGGCTCTTTTGCCGGAAAACGAAAAACAGTATTAAACGGTCACTGCCCGCTCAATGCTAATAGCCAGGTCGCCGCTCTTTTCCATGGTGACTGGGGCCGCGCCCGGAAAAGTAACTTTCAGTTCCCCCACATAAGGGCCGGGAGTCTGGTTGGTATCAGTCCCTTCCAGAAATACGGAGACGATGCCTTGGGCCGCCTGGCTCAAGTCAAAAGCTGCGTGGTTTTTCGAGATGGCATAACCAAGGTCGTTCTTTTTCTTCTTCACCCCCAGAAAGAGGGTGGCGCCGCTTAGATCCACGGCCGTCTCGTTCTCATCGGTTACCGTGAGATGAAGCTTCTTGGCCTCGCCTTGCTTGAGGGTAATGGTCTCAGCCATCAAGAGTCACCTTCAATCTGCGGGCACTAAGACCCACAGCAAATTTTTTGGGAATCCGGAAAATCCACGGCGTCCCCAATGCCTCAGCCCCTGGGATATTCCCCGCTCCATCGATAACTACCGGCCCGGGATTGACCAGGGGCATCCCCCAAGCCTCGGCGCTGGGAACGTTCCCTACGTTGAGGAGGTATTGGGGGTCCGGCCCGTAGAGCCAGCCGTTGCCATAGATTTTCCCGGTTCCGTATTTAGCCATGAGAATCTTCCAATATCCGGCAATTTTCTTCGCCGGCCGGTAAATGGTTCAGTTCTTGCTGGCAGCGCTGGCGCCACTGCATCAAGAGTTGCGTCTGGAAGTCGATGCGGGTAATCCGCTCGGTTAGCAATTCTCGGGTCAAGGTTATAATCTGCCTTTGTAATTGCTCAATATCTTGAACCTGATCTTTGCTCGTGAGCGTCTTTTTTGACATCTCGTGCTTTCTAACTGAGTGAAATTGATGCCGTCTTTATAGTTCCGTCATTTTGTTTTGCCTTAATCATTAATTTTGCCGCACCATCGGTCTTGTCAAACCACCAGGCGCATTCCCCTGCGGCCAAATCCCCGTCTGGGGGGGCGGAGTTAAGGGTGTTAAACAAACCGATGGCCCGGATGTATCCGGCCACATCCAGTTTTTTTCCTGGACTTGTGGTCCCGATGCCGACGTGGCCCTCAATTATCATTCCCTCAAGCGGTGCGTCGGAACTGGCATAATTCGATCCTATTGAAATTTGTCTGGTCCTAAAGCCCGTGTAGCCATCCGATACTCCAAGCGTCCTGAATGGCTGACCGGCGCCCCCGCCTGCGTCTATCCTGTTGACTCCGGACTTGCTGCCTATCGCAAGCCCAAAGGTAGTTTCGCTGTTCCATATTGCGCCGTTCACTTCCAGTTTCGCCCCTGGACTTGTGGTCCCGATGCCGACGTTATTCTTGCCCACCACAAAAGGACCTTGCGTTCCGTAAAGGCCGAATTGCAAATAAGAGTTGGCGGCTGCGGCCTGGGGAACGAAACTTATGGTCCCGGCAAGGTCCATCCCCCTTGATTTTCCCAAATACAAATCGATGTAGTTGGTGTTGGCCATGCCGGAAGCAAAAAATTGGGCCAAAACCTCGGAAGCCATGGCCGGGCTGGAAACGTGCAATTTACTTCCGGGACTTGTCGTGCCGACGCCGACGTTGCCGGCTGCATCCACGCTTACTGCTTCCGGGTCGCCGTCCGCGGCCCAAAGCTTGCTGTGCTTGTGGCCCGGCTCGATACTGGCCGCGTTTTTCAATAAATAATCGAAAGAAGTCGCCACCGCGGAGTTGTCTATCCCCACCTTGGCTTCCAGGTTGTTGAGATGCGCGGCGACATTTTCGGTTACACCGTCAACGGCATTGGTCAGGGTTGCTGGAAATGGCATGGTAACCTCTTACAACTTGAAGATCTTGTTGGCTCCGTTATCCCAGGCCACGTTGATATCCCCGCCATTGGGGGTCACCGGCAGCCCCGTGGCGTTGTCGATATAGGCTATGAGCCGGGAGGTCCCTTCCGCACCGGTGTCTTGATAGAGTACCAGGGCCTCCGTGGGGTCGCCGCTCACCGCCGGAAAGGAGAGGTTATCCGCATCGGCAACCCCGTTGACCGCAGTTTTGCCCGCGAGCGGCGAACTGACGGCCACCCGGGCCGCGGCAGGGATATCGCTCAGGAATTGGTGGGCCGTCAGGTTTACGGTGTAATCTGCGGCATCAATGAGCACCGCCTTGATAACGTCCGTATCCCAATCGATGTCGCCCGCCAGGAAACCTTCCCGGGCCTTATCGTAAAGGGCATTGGCCATCATACTTCTCCTTGCGTCTTTGCGCCTTTGCGTCTTTGCGTGAGGTTATTGCTCGCGCAAAGACGCAAGGTCCCTAAAATTAGGCCAGCTCTGGGACCACCAATAAATCCGCGGTGCCCTGCCAGACGTTGGACTTGCTGCCGCCAGTGGCGGGATCGCCGATGATGAACTGGGCCTGGAGGATCTCCCGGGCGGATTTCTCTAAAGAGGGCGGCACCACCATCAGGTTGGGTTTAATCCCCAGGGGCCGCCCCTCGGCATTGGTCAGAGACATCATGGCCGCCCGGGTGCTGGCGTAATTATCCGCGGTGAGGGTCTGCTTGGAGGCATAGGCCAACTGCCAGAGGCCGTAGGCCGCCGCGCCCCGGTAGTCCACGCCGTAGCGGTATTTTTTGCGCATGAACGCGTGTTCGTCATCCGGCCGGTCCATGCGCACCAGTTCCACGCCCCGGCGCAACTGGAAAATAAAGGGTTTGACGGCCCGGGAGGTGTCCAACAGATACCAGGCGGTCCCGGTGCCCCCGGCGCTGTTGGCCGCGGTCCCGGAACCCAGCGGATGGTCGGTGTCAAAGAAATATTGGCCGTCGTAGCAGACGCTGGCGAAGGCGTTTTTCAACAGATCGGAGATCAGCTTTTCGGGGTGCTTCCGGGCTTCCTGGGCCAACGCGGCGATGATGGGGTTATAAAAACCCAACTGCTCGTCTTCGATGTCGTTCCGCTCCACCTCGATGGTGGCTTCCCAGTCCTTGCTTTCGATCTGGTAGGCCTTGGGTTCCAGCGCGCTGATCTGCCGGTCCCCCAGCCATTCCCGGACCATGGGGAAATCGAGCAGGAATTTGTAATCCATAATGCGGGTGTTGGCCGGCACGGTCATGGCCACCTTCTCGTACCAGGTCTCGGTCTCCTGGAACGCGGCGTTGAAGACCGCGGTGAACGCGGTGTACAGTCTGGCTAAAGCCTCGGCGTTGACAATCATTAAGTTGCCTCCCTTTATCTGGCGATATCGATCCAGCCCTTGGTGGCGGACCCGTATTTGACCAGCACCCCCACTTTCACGTCATTGGTGGGTCCGGCCGCGTCGTCAAAGGTGTGGTCGTCCACCGCGTACATGGGGTCGCCCACCATGGCCTGGGTGATGCTGGCCGCGTCGAACTCGAAGACGCCCTGCCGCCTGACCCGCACGTTTTTGGCCCCATCGGCCCCGGTCGCGTTGTTCACCTGCTCCAGGGCCACCCCCGCCAGGCGGAAGCCGCTGGTATCGGCCGCGGGCGCGGCAAAACCGCCGGTATTGACGCACACCAGGGACCCGGCATAGATTTTCACGGCCGCGGCCACCGGGTATTCCACCTCTACGCCTTCCCGGTAGGGGGTGGCCCGGTCTTTGGTTAAGGCTGCCATAATTCCTTACCTCCGTTAAATGCGGTTTTCGGTTTTCAGTTTTCGGTTTTCGGTAAAAGATGACAAAAGAGTTCCTTTCGCAGAGGTCTCAACTTAGGGTTCCGGTTCGGGCCTTGGCCTGGAGATATCGGTCCGGAGACAGATTCAGGGACCGGCAGAGAACTAGTTCTTCCGGAGCAAGATGCCCCGAAGCCTGGCCGTCTTCCTGAAACAGGCGCAATTCCTTGCCCACCGGCACCACCTGCGGCGCCCGGGTCACAAAGGTCTGAAAGCCTGGCGCGTCCTGGCGGTAGTATTCCAAAGCCCAGGCTCTTTGAGCCGGGGTGATCTTCCCCGCTTTCAGAGCTTCTTCCACGGCCTGGTCCGAGGTCTCGGCAGCCAGGCGGGATTTGAGTTGCCGCAGCTCCTCTTCCACCTCCCTGAGCCGCTGTGAGTCGGTATGCGCGGCCTTCACGGCCTCCAGGATTTCCGAAGCCGCGGCCTCTTTCGGCAATTTCAGGACCGCGGCCAGATTCCGGCAAAATTCCAGAACTCCGGAGTATACGGCCTGGTCCTCCGCGTCCGGGGCCGATCCCAGAAATGATCTGAGTTTCTCCACTTCCTCACCTCGCGTCGCGCTTGCCTTTTTGCTGGTTTCCCGCGGCGCCGCGGCAGCCTCATTCTCCCCGGCGTCCCACTTGGCCACCAAAGGCGGCAGCCTTTTAATGGCCGGCACGTTGGTCAACCCCACCTGCATCAGGGCCAGGGGTTTGCGCGTTTCCGGGTCCAGTTGCAGCACCGGCGAGAAATAGCGGTATTCCCGGTTGCGCAGATATTCCCGGGCCTGGGAGGTCCATTCCACCCGGGCCCAGAGGCCGTCGGGGCGGCCCTCCAGGTCCTTGATCCAGCCCGCGGCCGGGGCCTGCCTGCCTTGCAGGGATTGATGCTCATAATCGATGACCAGGTCCACCCCCCGGGAGCGGAAGGCCGCCACCAGGGATGCCAGGGACTCCGGGTCCACCTGCAAAGGCTCCGGCCGGTCCAGCAGTTCCAACCGGCCCGCCGGCAGCAGGAGAATCCACTCCGGCAAGGCGTCAATTCCTTGATTTTTCATATTTAATGGGCCTCTGCTACGAGAAGTTCAAAGTTCAAGGTTCAAAGTTCAAAGTCGAGGGCAATGTCTGATTAAAACTCGTGAATTAATCGCTTGACGCTCCGGCTGCCTTCACTCCCGCGTCTTGCGCCAGTGCCCGGGCCTCCTCTGCCTGCAATGCCAACTGTTCCGTCTCGGCCGCGTCCGGGCACCACTGGCGCTGCAGCTCCCCGGCCAGGAGCAGGGCGGTGTCCGCGGCCACCACCGCGCGCCGCAATCTCTCATCCTGTTGCCACCCCTCCGCCAATAGCGGCGAGTAGAAGCCCTGCACCGTCTCCAGGGAGCGCTGCACTTGCTTAAACACCCCCGGATGCTGGCAGCACCCTGCGGTCAGGACCAGGGCCAGACTCAAGAACCACCATCTTTTGCGCATCAATTCCCTCCTCCCGCTTCTTTTCGGCCCCCCCGGGCCAGGGGCACCCCGAAGCGCTCCGCCACCTGGCCCCCTTCCAGGGGCACGCCGATTTCCTTTAAATTGCGATAGACTTCGGATAAGGTCTTCAGGTCCTCTTCCTCCGCCAGTTTGAAGCGGAACCAGGGGCAGGGGCGGTCCCAGCCGAAGTTGAAGCCCGCCAGGGGCCGGATCAACTGCTCCCTGAGGGTCACCGCCAGGGTCTGGGCGTCCGCCTCCACCAGGTCCCGGCGCACCTGGGCGTGGACCCGGGCCGCGCTGTAAGTGCCGGTGGCCCCGGCAGTGTCTGTGGTCAGGGTCTGCCCCAACACGGCCTTGGACATCTCCCGGTTGCAGAACTCCGCCAGCGTTTGATAGGGATTGGCGTTGCCGCTCAAGCGGGACGCGGCCTCCACGAATTCGATCTCCGTGGATTTGCTGATCACCCCCGCGGCGTCCGCCCCCAGGCTGCGGATGGCCCGGATCAGGGCCTCCCGGTCCGCAGCCGAGGCTCCCGGATCGTATTTTCCCAGGCGCAGCGGCATGCCGAAGACCTCGTTGAACGCGGCCCAATCCTTCAGAGCGTAATTCTTTAAGAGATACATCCAACCCACCACCCTGAGCACCCCGGCCCGGGGCGCATGCCCGCTCCGGGCCTTGAAACGGTGGTAGATCAGCTTCCAGGGCGGGGGCTCCTCTCCCTGCCAAGGGGCTTCCGGGGTGAGGAGCCGGGGTTTTAGGCCCTGGATGAAAGTCACCCTTTTCTGGGGAATCCACCTGAGTTCCACGACCCGGGCCTGTCCTGCCGCCACCTCCCACATAATTTCCGAGACCGCGAAGCCTTTGCCGATGGCGTCCAACAGGTCCAGGAATGCGCCTTCCACTTCCGGCAAGGCATCCAGTATTTCCCGGACGAACCCGGCGATGCGCTCATCCTCCGGGGAATTGGAGTAAGGCAGCACTTCGTAGTCCAGGCTCAACACCGCCATCTTCCGGCTCTGGAGCAGGGAGGCCAGATGCGCGTCCTTTTCCTCCATCTCCTCGAACAGCTCCATCTGGCGGTAGACGTCCCCCTGGTCCGCCAGCCGGAAGATCTCCGCCAGCCGCTCCGGGGTCAGTCCCGCGCTGGGGTAGGTGCTCCACCGCTCTGCCAGACTCACCGCGGCCAACTCCCGGGTCTCCGGCCTCGCCTGGGGTTTAAAGACTCTGCCGAAAATATCTTTCAGCCCCATGTTTTCTCCATTATTAATGTAGATTGGGCACTGGCCCACCAATTCTGGCTAATCCCAGAACCCAGAACCCAGAACCAAGAACCCTCAAAACGCTCCTCGCCCGCGAAAAGCCCGCACCTTGACCGGCTCGTAATCCGGCGCGGCCGCGCCCCCCATCCCCTGGGCCAGCCGCACGGCCCCTTCCAATGCATCCGGACCGTCGTCGTGCAGGGTGCGGGAGGGGAAGTAGAGCAACTGCTCCACCAGCAGCTCCTGGTCGGAATGGCCCCGGATGAAGCGGATCTTGCCCCGCTCCAGCAGGGGGCTGAGACTGGCCACCCGGGTTTCCTTGGCCAGACGGCTGGTCACCCCTTTCACCGGCAGCATTAACCCCCGCTCCCGACCCAGGCGGTCGAATTCCTTAAGCAGCAGGCGCTGGAAGAGGTTGTCCTCCACCCCGAAAATCTGGTAGCCGTATTCCTGGTGCCGGTTGAAGATGGCCCCCAGGGTCTGCTCCAGGGTGGTCTTCTGGATGAAGGCATCCATCACGTAGAAGATCATCTCCCCCGGGTCCCACCCCACGGTGACCGCGGCCTTGTAGTCCGCCCCTGCGCCGCTTTCCAGCGACGGGTCGAAAAATCCCGCCACCACCAGATTCCGGTCTTTCAAGACGTCCGGGTGGTAGTAGTGAATCCACTCCTCCTTGAAAAACCCGGATTCCGGCGCGGGTTCGTTCATCTTTTCCCGGTTGAAGGCCAAACTCCCCATCATCTGTTTCTGCTGCGCCAGCCTGATCGCGGGATGCCGGGCCTCCCACAGGGAGGAGCCGTCCTCCTGGAAGGCCCGGTAGATGCGCCGCCGGAAATGACAATAGGGCTCCTCCGGGCTGGTCAACATCAGGTGCAGGGCGCTGCGCCACCGCAGAATGGTGCCGATGATCAGCAGGCTGCCCTGGGCGTCCAGGGCCGGATAGACCGCGGACTTCACCCAATCCAGGATCTGCTGCACGATCTCCGGGTTGCGCACGTTGACGTCGTTTTCCAGGTCGTCCAGGATCACCAGGTCCGGCCGCCACTGTCGGTGTTTCAACCCCCGGAGGCGCTGCCCCCGGCCCCGGGCCTTGACCCGGATGTCGTTGGCGGTGACGAAATCATCCACCGCCTTATTGGCTTTCACCAGTTGCCCGAAATCCTGGTGCAGCCTCTCGTTGTAGAGGAGTTCCAGATAAAGGTACCCTGTCAAATCGCTGGCCAGATCCTCGCTGTCGCTGCCGATGAGGATGAAATGCCGCCGGTTGAAGCAGATCTGGTGCAGGACGTAGCCGAAGGAGCACACCGTGGTCTTGGCGAATTCCCGGGGCGCGGCCACCGCCACCGGGGTGACCACTTCCGCGCCCCGCTGCTCCAGGAAGCCCACCAACTCGTAGTGAAAGGCTGCGGGCGCTTTGTCGAAATAGTGCGGGAGATAGGTGCGGCAGAAATAGAGAGGATCGGCTGCGGCCCGGTCCCGGCGGGTCTTTTGCTTCTCTTCGCTGTCTTCCCAAAACGGCGTCACCTCCAGGGTGAGGCGCATCAGGATGTCGTCGGCCTTCTGGCGAAACTCCGCCTTGGTCAGCTTCTTCTTCAGGATCATGGCGTCCTTGGCCTTATTTTCCCAAATCCCCGTCATCTTCCAAATTCCGGAAAAACTCCTGGATGCGGGCGGTGATAATCTTCATTTCGTCCGAGTCCGTCACCCAGCCCCGTAAAAATTCGCTGAAGCGATCCATCACCTCCAGGGACGCGGCCTTCAGGTTGGACCCCTGGGAGCAGAGACGTTCAATCAGGGTGAGGATCTTGGTAAGCTCATCCAACTCCTGGGGTTTCAGCTCCCCCTGGATCAACAGCCTCCCGGTCTTTTCCCGGAGCAGCCCCTTCAGAGCTTCCCCCAGCCACCGGGGGGAGACCAGCACTTGCAGCCGCTTTTCATCCCAACGGCCTTCCCGCTGCCAGCGTTGGAGAGTGGAGAGGGCCACGGGAAACAGCCCTTGAATCTCCTCCAGGCTCTTGCCGGCCAGGTACAGGGATTGCGTTTCTTCCAGGTAAAGGTCTCTCTTGCCGGTGGGTCTCTTGCGGTTCGCCGTCATGGTCCTCAGGGTATAGGGGAAAACCGCCGAAACCTCCAGCACACCTGGGACGGTTGACCCAAGATTGGCTCTTGCCAGGCCGTACAGGAACATTTAGCGTTCCTCCCATTCCAACCCACGTATCAGTAATCAGTAATCAGTAATCAGTAATCAGTGCATCGCTATCGATCTTTTACTGATCACTGATCACTGATCACTGGCCCCCAAATCCCCCTCCGCCAGTTTCTTGAGCACCGCGCTCTCCAGAATCCGCACCGTGCCGCTGTTAAATTTGACGCCCTGGAGTTTGCCCTCCCAGAACCAGCGGTACACCGTGGAGCGGGAAACCGCCAATTGCCGGGCCACCTCCCGGGGACGCAACAGCCGTTCTTGGGACATGTCCTTTACCTCCGTGAATCTTTGCTCCATGCTCGGAATAGTTCCAGGTTCCAGGTTCCTGGTTAAATGAACGCATACCTGGGACTTTTCATGATTTGAGGGTGCGTCTAAGGTGCCTGACCGACAGTATTTCAAGAATCATGGCACTTGCCGGCACAGTTGTCTTCTTATGTCCCGGAAGCGATTGGGAGGAAAAGGCCAAGGATGGAAAAAGGGGAAAAAGGGGAGAAGGTAAAAAGGAAAAAAAGGTTGGTAGAAAACTGCTTCTTTCAATTTCCCCTAGGACTGTTCCATAACCCCTAGGGGCAGACCCCAAACAACCCACCATAAATCTGGGGGAGAACAGGAACCCCCTGCCCCCTGGCCCCTGGCCCCTAACTTGGCCCTGCCTTTGCATCTCCGACTCGGAATAAAAATTTAGTAAGGAGAACAAAAATATGGAATGGCAGCTCGGCAAGCGTTTCTTCCGGCCCGACGAAGTGGCCGGCTTTCTGGCTTTGTCCCGGCGCACCGTCTACCGCATGATCCGGGATGGCCGTCTCCAGGCCGTTAAATGGGGCTCCGGCCCTTGGCGCATTCCCCGGGAAGCCGTGCTGGCCTTGCTGCCCCCGGACTAGCCGGGGACAGGATAGAGTCCCCGTTCGATAAGAAGGGCCTCACGCAAAGACGCAAAGGCGCAAAGCAAGCCGCAAGTACCTCGTTTAATAGATCGCGTTCTACCCACCAGAGGATAGTGGCAGGCGAGGACGCCCGCCACGCTACGGCTTTTCATAATATGCGGGGGAGCCTGCGACTCATGAATAACTTTCTGTCGCAAGAAGGCAAACTGCTAACTTATCGATAAGTCTCCATCTTTTAATCGAAGACCGAAGACCGAAAACCGAAAACGGCATCAATAGGGGGCCTCAGGCAATTTGCAAATTTTCTAATTTTTCTCTTTTATCGTGCCGATGATTATTCAGTACCATTTTGCATAGACTTTTTAAAAATTATGGCCACGTCTAAGTCGCGCAGATCCGCAAAAGATACCCACCAGAGCCTCTTTGCTCCCCTGAACGTTCTGGTGGTGGATGATATGCCCGCCATCCGGCGGATGCTCAAGCAAATGCTGTTGTTGCTGGGGGTTAACGGCCGCATCGGCGAAGCCAACGATGGGGTGGAAGCCTGGGATATCCTGCAGCATATCCCTTATGACCTGGTGATCTGCGATATCAACATGCCCCGCATGAACGGCCTGCAACTCCTGCGCGTCATGCGCGCCAACCCCAGGTATGAGACCACGCCTTTTTTGATGATCACCGGCGAGGTCTCCGATGATGTGGTGGCCGTGGCCGCGGAAAGCGAAGTGGACAGCTATCTCTTAAAGCCTTTTCAGGCCGCGGCCCTGGAAAGCCGCATGCTGGAGATAATCCGGAAAAAACTGCACCCCAGCGGCGGGGAAGGCGTCTTTCTCCAGGCCCAAAAGCTGAAGATGAGCGGACAGCCCGAACAGGCCCTGCAGTTGCTGGACCGGCTCATTAAGCCCCCTTATAAAAAACAGGCCAAGACCTTTAGCCTGGCAGGGGAGTGTTTCCTGGCCCTGGGGGATTACCAGCAAGCCGAGGAGCTTTTTACCCAGGCCCGGGAAATAAACCCCAAGTACCTGAAAACCTATCAGAACCTGGCAGCGCTCCTGGAAGAACGCGGCCGCCTCGAGGAGGCCCGGGAGTGCCTGGAGGCGGCCCAGGCCTTAAGCCCTCTGAACACTGAACGTCTCTTTCATCTGGGCCAGCTCTGTCTCCGGACCGGACAACAGGAGGAGGCCCAGGTTTATCTGCGGCAATGCCTGAAAAACGGCCATACTTTTCTTAATTCCCACCGCCAGGAGGCCGCGGAAGTCTTCCTCCAGGCGGAATTGTCGGCCGAGGCCGAGAATCTGTTTAGCCAGTCTTTGCAGGAAGACCCGCAGAACCTGCACCTCTACAACCGCTTGGGGATTGCCCTGCGGCAGCAGCAGAAGCACCGGGAAGCCCTGGACTGCTACCAGAAGGCCCTGAAGGTGGACCCGAAAAGCGAAAAAATCTACTTCAATCTGGGTATTCTCTATTTCGATCTCGGGGAAAAGGATAAGGCCCTGGACGCCTTCAAAAAGGCTCTGAGAATACGCCCCAAGTTCCCGGAAGCCCTGGATTTCGTCAAACGCCACTTCCTCGATCAGGCTTCCCGTCCTTGAATTATCCCGGCAGCATCCGGAGTTCTGCCGTTGCTAGCCCAGCGATGATAAGCCGGCCGCCGCCTCCGCTCTCAGCCCAAACCCCTAGATTCGACTTGCTTTTCTCCCCCTTTCAGCATAAATTAAAAGTATTCGGCCGCGACGCGGCCTTTGTTCCCTAAAAGCAGGTAAAGAATGAATAACCGATTAAGCCCATTCTATAAGAACATTGCCCTGTGGTTGCTCATCACCCTGGTAATGATCTTTTTGTTCAATTATTTCAATACCGCGGAACACGCCCGGACCCGGGCCACCATCACCTACAGCCAGTTCCTGGAGTTGGTGAAGGCGGGCAAGGTCACCAAGGTCACCCTCCAGGGCGAGGAGATCACCGGCGAGCAGGCCGACGGCAAGCCCTTTAAGAGCTATTCCCCGGCGGATCCGGACTTGGTCAAGCTCCTCCAGTCCAAAAAGGTGGAGATCACCGCCAAGCCCAAGGACGATTCTCCGTGGTACACCACCCTCTTGATTTCCTGGCTCCCCATGCTGCTGCTGGTGGGCATCTGGATTTTCTTTATGCGCCAGATGCAGTCCGGGGGCGGCAAGGCCATGTCCTTCGGCAAGAGCCGGGCCCGGTTGATGACCGAAAACACCATCAAGGTCACCTTCAACGACGTGGCCGGCATTGAAGAAGCCAAGGAAGAGACCGCGGAGATCATCGAGTTCCTGAAGGATCCCAAGAGATTCACCCGCCTGGGCGGCCGCATCCCCAAAGGCGTCCTCCTGGTGGGCGCGCCCGGCACCGGCAAGACCTTGCTGGCCCGGGCCATCGCCGGGGAGGCCGGGGTGCCCTTTTTCAGCATCAGCGGCTCGGATTTCGTGGAGATGTTCGTGGGCGTAGGCGCGGCCCGGGTGCGGGACCTCTTCATCCAGGGCAAGAAAAGCGCACCCTGCATCATCTTCATTGACGAAATCGACGCCGTGGGCCGCCACCGGGGCGCGGGGCTGGGCGGGGGCCACGACGAACGGGAGCAGACCCTGAACCAGCTCCTGGTGGAGATGGACGGCTTCGAGGCCAACGAAGGGGTTATCCTCATCGCCGCCACCAACCGTCCCGACGTTCTCGACCCGGCCTTGCTCCGGCCGGGCCGTTTCGACCGGCAGGTGGTGGTGCCCGTCCCCGATCTCAAGGGCCGGGAGGAAATTCTTAAGGTGCATACCCGCCGCACCCCCGTGGCCGAGACCGTGAACCTCTCCATCCTGGCCCGGGGCACCCCCGGCTTCTCCGGGGCCGATCTGGAAAATCTGGTCAACGAAGCCGCCTTGTTCGCCGCCCGGGCGAATAAAGAGCTGATCACCATGGAGGACTTCGAAAAGGCCAAGGACAAGGTCCTCATGGGCTCGGAGCGGAAAAGCCTGATCTTGAGCGAGGACGAACGCAAGAACACCGCCTACCACGAGGCCGGCCATGCCCTGGTGGGCCGGCTGACCCCGGGCACCGACCCCATTCACAAGGTCACCATTATCCCCCGGGGCCGGGCCTTGGGCCTTACCCAATATCTGCCCATCGACGAGCGCCATACCTACCCCAAGGAATACCTGGTGGCCAGGCTCATCGTCCTCTTGGGCGGCCGGGCCGCGGAGGAGCTGGTCTTCCAGCACTTCACCACCGGCGCGGGCAACGACCTGGAGCGGGCCACGGATCTGGCCCGGAAAATGGTGTGCAACTGGGGCATGAGCGAAGAGTTGGGGCCGGTGACCTTCGGCAAACGGGAAGAGCATATCTTCCTGGGGCGGGAGTTCGCCCAGGCCAAGGATTTCAGCGAAGAAACGGCCCGTCTGATCGATAGCGCCATTAAGAAACTGGTCCTCAACGCCTCCAACCAGGCCCTGGACCTGCTCCGCTCCCACCGGGCCCAATTGCAGGCCCTGGCCCAGGCCCTCTTGGACAAAGAGACCCTGGACAGCGCTGAAATCGATAAAATCATGGAATCTTTTCAGGAGCCTGCCGCCGGCGAGGAGCCCCAGGACCCGGCCCTGGACCTATCCTTAAGTCTCCAGCAGGCGTAAACGTGAGCAGAGTTCCCGGCGCCTTGGGGAGCACCGAGACCGGAAAGCACCGCCTGGCTTGGGCCGATCTCCTGAAAGCGCCCCGCCCCCTGATCATGGGGGTGGTGAATATCACCCCCGACTCCTTCTCCGACGGCGGCCGCTTTTTCGACGCGGGTGCGGCCCTGGCCCAGGCCCGGGCCCTGGCTGCGGCCGGGGCCGACATCCTGGACCTCGGCGGCGAATCCACCCGTCCCTTCGCGGACCCCGTGCCCTTAGAAGAGGAACTGCGCCGGGTGATCCCCGTCATTGAGGCCCTGGCGGGCGAGATCGGCCTCCCCATCTCCATCGACACCTACAAGGCCCCGGTGGCCCAAGCGGCCCTGGAAGCCGGGGCCTCCGTGATCAACGATATCAGCGCCCTGCGCCTCGACCCGGACATGGCCGGGCTGGCGGCCGCGCATCAGGCCCCGGTAATCCTGATGCACATGCAAGGCGCCCCCCGGAACATGCAGGTGGAGCCCCGGTACGACGATCTGCTGGGGGAAATTAAAGATTTCTTTCAGGAACGCCTGGAATTTGCCGCATCCCGGGGAATCTCCCGGGACCTGCTCGTCTTGGACCCCGGCATCGGCTTCGGCAAGACCTTTAAGCATAATCTGGAAATCCTCAATCACCTGGAGGCGTTTTTGGACCTGGGCTGCCCCCTGCTGGTGGGGCCTTCCCGCAAGGCCTTCATCGGCCATATCCTGGGGCTGCCCAACGGCGAGGTCCGGGACATCGGCACCCTGGCCGCCCTGGGAATGGCGGTGCTCAAGGGCGCGCGTATCGTCCGCACCCACAACGCCGCCTACGCCCGGCAGTTTTTTACAGTTTGGGAGGCTATCCGTATGACAACTTGAGGGCGGAAAAGTCCCGGGCGATTCCCAAGACCGCGCCACCATTGACATACCCTTAAAATATGAAAAGTCCTCAGGGGGATATTTTTAACTTTTGACTTTTAACTTTGAACTTCTAAATTAACCATGTGGACCTACCTCTCCCAACTGCGCTGGCAGGACGCCGCGGACATCATCCTGGTGGCCGTCATCATCTACCAGGTCCTGCTCTTTCTCAAAGGCACCCAGGCCATCCAGGTGCTGGCGGGCATGTTCCTCCTCTTTTTATTGTATCTGGGGGCCAGGAGGCTGGAACTGTTTACCCTGGAATGGCTCCTGGACGGCATTGTCCGAAGCTTTCTCCTCATCGTCATTATTCTCTTTCAGGCCGATATCCGCCGGGTCTTAAGCCGCATGGGCCGAAAGGCCCTGGCCCCGGTTGACTCCTCCGAACCCCTGATACTGGAGGAAATCTGCGACGCGGTGGAGACCCTGGCCAGCCAGCGTATCGGCGCCCTCATCATCCTGGAGCGGCAGATCGGCCTGTCCAATTATATGGAAGGGGCCGTGAAACTGGACGCCCTGGTCACCAAGGAACTCCTGGTTTCCCTGTTTTGGCCCCATACCCCCACCCATGACGGCGCGGTCATTATCCAGGGGGATCGTATCGTTGCCGCGGGTTGTCTGCTCCCCCTGTCCGCCAGCGGCGAACTGGACCCCACCCTGGGGACCCGGCACCGGGCCGCGGTGGGGCTTTCCGAACACAGCGACGCCCTGGCCCTGGTGGTCTCGGAAACTTACGGCCAGGTCTCCCTGGCCCGGGGAGGGAAGATCATCCGCGATCTCTCCCGGTTGCAGCTCCGCCAGACCTTGAAAGATATCGTGGAACCCCCTGCGGGAAAAAGAGGCACCTGGTTTGAAAGGCTTATTCGGTTCTTTGGGGCGCCATAAAGGCCTCAAGCTGCTGTCCCTGCTGTTGGCGGTGGCTTTGTGGTTCGCGGTGGGGGTGGAGGAGCCCACCGAAACCACCCTCAGCGTGGCCCTGGAGCTGGTCAATCCCCCCCAGGGGATGATGATCACCAGCGAGATTCCCTCGTCCCTGCAGGTGCGGGTCATCGGCCCCGGCAGCGCCATCCGCAAGCTGACCCAGAGCCGCCTGGCCCAGACCATCGATCTTGCGGGATATAAACGGGGCCGCCATTCCATCCCCTTGGGGACGAAAACCTTCAATTTCCCCAGGGGAGTGCAGGTCACCCGGGTGCAGCCCAACCCCCTCAATCTCACCCTGGCGCCCACCACGGTCAGGACCCTCCAGATCCAGCCGGTCCTGGAGGGCAAACCACCCGAAGGCTATGAGATCGTCGGCGTCAAAGCACGGCCTTCCGAGGTTACCGTCAAAGGTCCCTATGCGGAGATTGCTGATCTGAAGTTTCTTTCCACCATTCCCCTGGACGTGAGCCAGCTCACCGGCCCCGTAACCCTGGCCGGGGACCTGGATTTAAAGACCCTGCATCTGACGCTTCAGGATCTAGGCCCCATTCTGGTGGACGTCAACGTGGCCCCCAAGATCGCCACCCGCACCATCTCCGGGGTGCCGGTGGCGGCCCAGCCCCAGAAGGCCCGCCTCAACCCCTCCAAGGTAGCCCTGACCCTCCGGGGCCCCATGTTGGAACTGAGGAACCTTAAACCGGCGGATCTCAAGGCCGCGGTGGATACTGCTAACTTGTCCCCGGGCCGCCACCGCCTCAACGTCGTCGTCAACCTGCCCCCTTCTTTCACCCTGGTGAGTGTTAACCCCGGGGCTATTGAAGCGCGTGTGGAGAAATCCCCCTGACCTGGAAACCCTATCCTTGCCCTTTACTCCCCCCCATGCTAAATTTTAATGATGAATCCTCTGTTTGCCATTTTTCTCGGTATCGTCCAGGGCATCACCGAGTTCCTGCCCATCTCCAGCTCCGGCCACCTGGCCCTGCTGGAGCACTACTTTAAAATGCCCGGCTCCGGTCTGGGTTTCGACATCCTCCTCCACGTGGGCACCGTGGCAGCACTGCTGGCCTATTTCGGCCGGGACTGGCTGGCCATGGGCCGCTCCCTGGTGCGGCCTTCCTGGGAAAATCAAGGGGATCGATACCTGTTTTTATACCTGGTGGTGGCCTGCATCCCCGGAGCCTTGGCCGGCGTGCTCCTGGAAAGCAAGGCGGAAACCATCTTCCGCCAGCCCTGGCGTATCGCACTCCTTCTGGGTTCCGTGGGGGTCTTGCTGCTGGTGGGGGAGAGGGTGGCCCGGCATCACCGGGATTTCTCCCGGCTCACCATCTTCGACGCGGTGCTTATCGGCCTTTCCCAGTCCCTGGCCATTATGCCCGGGGTCTCCCGGAGCGGCATCACCATGACCTGCGCCCTGTTCCTGGGCTTTACCCGGGAGGCCTCGGCCAAGTTTTCCTTTCTGTTGGCCACCCCCATTCTTTTCGGCGCGGGAGTGCACCACCTCCCCAAGTGGTTGAAAGCACCGCCGGAGAACCTGCCGGTGACCGCCGCCGCGCTGGGCTTTCTGGCCGCGCTCATCTCCAGCTACCTTACCATCAAATATCTGCTCCGTTTCCTGCAGCGGCACACCTTTAAACCCTTTGCTTTCTACCGTCTGGGGGTGGCGGCTCTGGTCCTGGTCCTCACCTTCCTCTATCCGGGATTTTGAAATGACGCGATTCGGTAAGGAGAGGGGGGATGATCTTTCCTCTGGTATCAATTCCACTTCAAAGAAATGTTTTCCCAGGCGCGAATCTTGTGTTCGCCTCCACGCGCAGCCAAAGTCCTTGACATTTAACACCGCTCATGGTAACTAAATTCCCATTAAAATTTAACAACTTAACCATTAAGTTGCCGGGTGTTCCGGATTTTTTGGGAAACCAAATAATGGCCCCCGGCCGGCGCCGCCGGCCGCCGCCCATCCCTTAACCTGTTAGAGGACGAGGTTCATGGATTCCAGCAAAAAGAAAGACGCGCCACCCAAACCCCAGGCAGAAGATGAAGTCATTGATCTGACCGAGGTTTTGGAAGAGGGGGCCAGTGAGACGGTCATTGAGATTTCCTCCAAGATAGATGAACTGGATTCCCTGGACCTGAAGTCCTTGCTTTCCCAAGGGGCCGAACCTGCCGCTCCCCCCAAGGAAGAAGAGGAAGCCTCCCTGGAGAACCTTCTTTCTTCCCTGAAAGAATCGCCGGAGGAGCCCCCCGCTCCCCCTAAGCCCGAACCGATCCCTGAGTCGGCCCAGGAGCCGGCGGTGCCGCCGGTCGCGGCCGCGGCCCCCATGTCAGAGGTGCGGCAGCAGTTGGAGTCTACCTTGGACGAAGACCTGATCCGGCAGGTGGTCCGGGAGGTGGTCCAGGAGATCGCCGAGAGGCTTTGCCGGGAGATGTTTCCGGAGGTGGCCTCCCAGGAGGTGCGCCGGGAGATCGCCGCCTTGAAAAAGAGGCTCGAAGAAGAAATGTAGCCCCGGGATGGCGCCGGCTCGCTTGTTCAAGGGCTTAAGGTGGCCGGAAACGGCCGGGTCAATAACCCGGCCGCTTCCGGCCAAAAATATAGGAGCAATATTAATACGTTTTTCGTTTTTGGTCTCTCGTTGTTTGGTTAAAATCAATTGAATTGCCAGCAACTTATAAAAGCGAAAAGCGAAAAGCTAAAATCGGAAAACGCAAAAAGAAAAACGCAAAACGAAAAACGGTACAAAACATGGCGGAAATACTCGATAAAGTCTACGATCCCCAAAAAATCGAAGGCAAATGGTACTCCTATTGGGAAGAGTCCGGACTCTTCCGGGCCCGGGCCGACGGCGCGTCGCCGCCCTACTGCATCGTCATTCCCCCTCCCAATATTACCGGCTCCCTGCACATGGGCCATGCCCTGAACAACACCCTCCAGGACATCCTGGTCCGCTTCCAACGCATGCGGGGTTTTGACGCCCTATGGATGCCGGGTACCGACCACGCCGGCATCGCCACCCAGAACGTGGTGGAGCGCATGCTGGCCGCCGGCGGCGTCAACCGCCACTCCCTGGGCCGGGAAGCCTTCATTGAGCGCGTCTGGCAATGGAAGGCGGAATCGGGCGGCACCATCATCAACCAGCTCAAACGCCTGGGTTGCTCCTGCGATTGGAGCCGGGAGCGCTTCACCCTGGACGAAGGCTTATCCAAAGCGGTGCGGGAGGTCTTCGTCCGCCTCTATGAAGAGGGCTTGATCTACCAGGGGGATTATATCATCAACTGGTGCCCCCGCTGCCTCACCGCCCTGGCCGACCTGGAGGTGGAGCACGACCCCCATGACGGCTACCTCTATTACATCAAGTATCCCCTGGTGGGCCGGGAAGGCTCCCTCACCGTGGCCACCACCCGGCCGGAGACGCTCCTGGGGGACACCGCGGTGGCGGTGAACCCCGAGGATAAGCGCTACCTGTCTTACCACGGCGCCACCGTGCGCCTCCCGGTTTTGGGCCGGGAGATTCCGGTGATCACCGACCCCTACGTCTCTCTGGAGTTCGGCACCGGGGCCCTGAAGATCACCCCGGCCCACGACCTCAACGACTTCGAGGTGGCCCGTCGCCATAACCTGCCCGCGGTCAAGGTCATTGACGAGGAAGGGCTGATGACCGGGGAAGCCGGCAAGTACCGGGGGATGGACCGCTTCGGCTGCCGGGAGAAGATCGTCAAGGACCTGAAAAGCGACGGGCTGCTGGAAAAGAAAGAGCGCTACCAGGTGCCCGTGGGCCATTGCTACCGCTGCCGCACCGTGGTGGAGCCGCTCATTTCCAAACAATGGTTCGTGGCCGTCAAGCCCCTGGCGGAGGCCGCGCTCCAGGCGGTCCGGGACGGCCGCACCAAACTCATTCCCCCGGGCTGGGAGAAAAGTTACTATGACTGGATGACCAATATCCGGGATTGGTGCATCTCCCGGCAGATCTGGTGGGGCCACCGCATTCCGGCCTGGACCTGCAAGGACTGCGGCAAGGTCGTGGTCAGCCGGGAGGACCCGGACAGGTGCCCCGGTTGCGGCGGCGGCCATCTGGCCCAAGAGACCGACGTCCTGGACACCTGGTTTTCTTCGGCACTGTGGCCCTTCTCCACCCTGGGCTGGCCGGAGCAGCCCCCGGAACTGAAGCTTTTTTACCCCACCACCGTCCTGGTCACCGCGTTCGACATCCTCTTTTTCTGGGTGGCCCGGATGATGATGATGGGGATTCATTTTATGGGCGAGGTCCCCTTCCACGAGGTCTATATCCACGCCCTGGTCCGGGACCCGGAAGGCCAGAAGATGAGCAAATCCAAGGGGAACGTCATCGACCCCCTGGACCTGATGAAGGCCTACGGCACCGACGCCTTCCGCTTCTCCCTGGCCGCGTTCGCAGCCATGGGCCGGGACATCCGCCTGTCGGAAGAGCGCATCTCCGGCTACCGCAATTTTGCTAACAAGGTCTGGAACGCCTGCCGTTTCACCCTCATGAACCTGGAGGACTACGAGCCGGCCGCGGCCTCCGAGGCCCGGCCGCTGCCCCCGGTGGAGGCCTGGATTATGAGCCGCCTCCAGCAGGTGAGCCGGGAGACCGCGGCCCGGCTGGATGCCTTTGAGTTCGACCAGGCTGCCAGCGTGCTGTACCAGTTCATCTGGCACGAGTTCTGCGACTGGTACCTGGAGCTCATCAAGCCCCCCCTCAACGACAAGAGCGACCCCGGGTCCCGGCGCCACTGCCAGGAGGTCCTGCTTCGGGTGCTGAGCGCTATCCTGCGGCTGCTCCACCCCTTCATGCCCTTCATCACCGAAGAAATCTGGCAGAAACTCCCCGGCGCCTCCGGCAGCATCATGGCCGCGGCTTACCCCGAAGCCGACGACCGGCTCGTCAATCCTTCGGCGGAAGAGGAACTGCGCCTGGTGATGGAGACCATCACCGCCATCCGCAACCTTAGAGGCGAGATGAACGTGCCCCCCGCGTCCCAGGTGGAGGTCTACCTCCGCATCGCTGACGCCGCGTCCCAGGCGGCCCTGGAGCGCCACCGCCAGTCCCTGATGCTGCTCTCCCGCCTCAAAGAGCTGAACACCGATGCCGCGGCCATCCCCGCGGCTGCGGCCAAGGCCGTGGTGGACGGAGTGGAAATCTTCATGCCCTTAACCGGCGTCATCGACTTCACCGAGGAAGACCGCCGCCTGGCCAAGGAGATTGAAAAAATCGGCAAGGAACTGGCCCAGGCCCAACGCAAGCTAAGCAACGAGGACTTCCTGGCCAAGGCCCCGGCGGAAGTGGTGCAAAAGGAAAAAGAGCGCCTCCAGTCCTGGGGCGAGAAGCTAAGTAAATTGAAGGCCCACAAGGAACGCATCAAGGAGCTGATGGGGTAGGGGAGGGGAGTTGACAGTGGTCAGTGGCCAGTGGTCATTGACCAGTGAGCAGGGGTCAGGGGCCAGGGGTCAGGGGCCAGGGGCCAGGGATCAGGAGGAACCGTAGGGGCGAACCTGGTGTTCGCCCTATAGGGTGGCGGGCGAACACCAGGTTCGCCCCAACAAGACACCCCAGTCTACCCCTGAAAAAACCTGGTGGCACAGGCGTCTCGCCTGTGCCCATATTGTAAAGTAAATACGGCTTATTCTTTCTATGGACACATAAAGAGGTATTTGGGAGCTTGAACCAGATTATTGCTGAGCGGGAAATCTTTGCAGTCACTCCCGAAGGGGAGAAAAAGAAGTTCCATATTATTCTTAATAAGCCTTTCCAAGTCGATGATGTTTCCTGGGCATGCCAAGTTCAAATTAAGGAAATGCACAAGAATCTGCTTGATGTTAAAGGACACGATTCCTGGCAGGCATTAGGGTTGGCCCTGAGTCTGGTCCACCAATTACTAAGATATTTCCTTGAAGATGGTGGCAAGCTATACTGGGAAGAGGGCGGAGATGAAATGTCATTAAGCGATCTCTTCCCGCACTTTGCTAAAAGGACTTAACGCAGAACATGACCGTCGAGGACACCCCCCACTGCCCCCTCCCCAACATCGGCCCCTGTGTGGGAGAACGGTGCAATTTCTTGGACGAGGAAGAAGGCTGCCAGGGCGTGGGCGTCGTCTTCGCCGCCGATCCTTCACTGGAGGAAAGAACCTTTGCTGATGGCGAAGACTATGAGTAGGTTTTTCTTCTCATAACGGTTGATGATTCATTCATCTCCTTAAAATAACACCAAAACCCCCTCCCCCTGCGAGGGGGGAGGGTTAGGGTGGGGGTGGCGTCTTTTAAGAGGCTCTGGTAATCAATAACCGTCACTCTCCCTTACACCCTAACCAAAAACCAAAAACCAAGAACCAAGAACCAAAAACCGCCCTTATGAACCAAACCCTCTGCCCCATCCCCGACATGGGATTTTGCATTTACGACAAATGCCCCTACTGGGACCATACCCGCCAGGAATGCGACGCGGATTGCCTTAAGGACCAGGAACCCGATCCACCGCAATCTTCTGATGGTCCATGCATCATCCACTGGACCGAGGACTATGACTGACATGGCGACCTTCCTTTCCTCCCCCTTCATCGACCGCCTCATCGACCTGGCCCTGGAAGAAGACCTGGGCGCAGGCGACGTCACCACCCAGGCCCTTATCCCCCCGGAATTGCAAGGCGAGGCCCACATCCGGGCCAAGGAGAAGCTGGTGGTTGCCGGCCTGCCGGTGGCGGCCAGGGTCTTCGCGAAACTGGCCCCGGAGGTCAAATTCGCCCCCCAGGCGGCAGACGGCCAGGAAGCGGAACCCGGCACCGTATTGGCCGTCCTCACCGGCCCTGTGGCCCCCATCCTCACCGGCGAGCGGGTGGCCGTCAATTTCCTCCAGCGCCTCTCCGGCGTCGCCACTTACACCAAGCAGATGGTGGAGGCCGTGGCTTTCCTGCCCATGGCCCTGGTGGACACCCGCAAGACCACCCCCGGCTGGCGGGTCCTGGAAAAATATGCCGTGCGCCTGGGCGGCGGCCGCAACCACCGGGGCGGCCTCTTTGACGGGGTGTTGATTAAAAACAACCATCTCACTGCTGTCGGCTCCATCACCGAGGCCGTGCGCTGGGCCCGGAGGAGCGCGCCCCACACCCTGAAGATCGAAGTGGAGGTCACCAGCCTGGCCGAACTGGAAGAAGCGTTAAATATCGGCGCGGACGTCATCATGCTGGACAATATGAGCGAGGAAGACATGGCCAAGGCCGCGGACCTTACCCTGGGCCGGGCCCTGCTGGAAGCCTCCGGCTCCATGACCCTGGAGCGCCTGCCCCAGGTGGCCGCCACCCGGGTCAACTTCATCTCCGTGGGCAGAATCACCCACAGCGCGCCCGCGGTGGACATCCACCTGCGGTTGATCAAGACCTGGACTTAGAGTTTGGGGGCTAAAGTCCGTGGCCCAGGCGTCCCGCCTGGGCGCAAATCTTTTCACACTCTCAGGGCAATCGCATGTAGATTAGGCATGGAAAATGATCCGGTCCAAGTTGCCGGGATTATCACGAATTAATTCGATAAAAGTAACTCTCTGAAATAGTTAAATAATTCTAGACTTTTTCTCGTTTTT
>Ga0233425_10001389_pt1 | contig 54647 bp, 56 predicted proteins | sample Watercolumn_Towu_2_FD_181712 | JGI IMG/M metagenome (GOLD analysis project Ga0233425, IMG submission 181712) | Freshwater microbial communities from Lake Towuti, South Sulawesi, Indonesia - Watercolumn_Towuti2014_140_MG | ecosystem: Environmental > Aquatic > Freshwater > Lake | place... | reverse complement strand
GACAAGCTGCAAAAGTCCATCGGCGGCATCAAGGACATGGGCGGCGTTCCGGACGCCATCTTCGTGGTTGACGTCGGCTACCACAAGATTGCCGTGACCGAAGCCAACAAGCTGGGCATTCCCGTGATCGGCGTGGTCGATACGAACCACACCCCGGAAGGCATCGACTACGTGATCCCGGGCAACGACGACTCGAGCAAGGCTGTGGCCCTGTACGTGCGCGGCGTGGCTGACGCCATCCTGGAAGGCCGTGCCAACGCGGTGCAGGAAGTGGTGGAAGCCGTGCGCGGCGACGACGAATTCGTCGAAGTTCAGGAAGGCTGATTGCCCGCCTGCGCCTGAGGCCGGGGCACACCGGCCACGGGCGCTCGCCTTGCGGCATCCAAGAAAGGGGGCACTTCTGGCGCCCCCTTTTTGCAAACAGATTCAGTGTCATCCGTGGCGGATAAGCTTTGCCTCGGATGAGGCCAACCACACAAGGAGTGACAAATGGCGGCAATTACCGCAAGCATGGTTGCAGAACTGCGCGCGAAGACCGACGCGCCGATGATGGAATGCAAGAAGGCCCTGACCGAAGCCGATGGCGATCTGGGCAAGGCTGAAGAGCTGCTGCGCGTCAAGCTGGGCAACAAGGCGAGCAAGGCCGCTTCGCGCGTGACCGCCGAAGGCATTGTCGTCACCTACATCGACGGCACCACCGGCGCGCTGGTCGAGCTGAACTGCGAAACCGACTTCGTTTCGAAGAACGACGACTTCCTGGGGTTCGGCGCCAAGGTTGCCGAACTGGTCGCCAAGCAGGCTCCGGCCGACGTGGCCGCGCTGTCGGCGCTGGAAATGGACGGTTCGACTGTCGATGCAGTGCGCTCGGCGCTGATCGGCAAGATCGGCGAAAACATGACGATCCGCCGCTTCGTGCGTTATGCCAACGGCGGCAAGCTGGCGTCGTACCTGCACGGCACCCGCATCGGCGTGATGGTCGAGTTCGAAGGCGATGACGTGGCCGCCAAGGATGTGGCGATGCACGTCGCCGCCATGAAGCCGGTGTCGCTGTCGTCGGACCAGGTGCCGGCCGAGCTGATCGCCAAGGAGCGCAGCATTGCCGAGCAAAAGGCTGCCGAATCGGGCAAGCCGGCCGAGATCGCCGCCAAGATGGTGGAAGGTTCGGTTCAGAAGTATCTGAAGGAAGTGTCGCTGCTGAACCAGCCGTTCGTGAAGAACGACAAGCAGACCGTCGAGCAGATGCTCAAGGCCGCCAACACCGTCGTGAAGGGCTTCACGCTGTACGTGGTGGGTGAAGGCATCGAGAAGAAGCAGGACGACTTCGCCGCCGAAGTTGCCGCCCAAGTGGCAGCCGCCCAGAAGGCCTGATGTCCGGGTGGCGGGCCAGTTTGCCGAGGAGCACTGATCCCGCCACCGTATAATGCCGAGGGGCGCCGCGAGGTGCCCCTCTGCACAAGTACGGCACGCGCCTGGCGCGATGTCAGTCAGTTTTCGCAGTCACCGGCAGTTTGCGGGATTTTAGTCGCGCGATACCTGCAGATGACGGCGAAAACCGGCTAATCAGCTGTCAAGCATTCCATATTCATGCGCGGCCGGTGCGCAGATGCTTCGTGCCGGCCGCGCCCATCCATCCGTTCAAACGAACGATCAAGAACCAGCCCGAGGGTGAACATGCCAGCCTACAAGCGCGTCCTTCTGAAACTGTCCGGTGAAGCCCTGATGGGTGACGATGCCTTCGGCATCAACCGGGCCACTATCGAAGGCATGGTCAATGACATTGCCGAAATCGTGAAGCTGGGCGTCCAGGTTGCCGTCGTGATCGGCGGCGGCAATATTTTCCGCGGCGTGGCCGGCGGTGCGGCCGGCATGGACCGCGCCACTGCCGATTACATGGGCATGCTGGCCACCATGATGAACGCGCTGGCGCTTCAGGATGCCATGCGTCACGCCAACATCGAGGGCCGCGTCCAGTCCGCGCTGCGCATGGACCAGGTGGTGGAGCCGTACATCCGTCCTCGCGCCATCCGTCAGCTGGAAGAGGGCAAGGTGGTGATCTTTGCGGCCGGCACCGGCAATCCGTTCTTCACGACCGATACGGCCGCCGCGCTGCGCGGCTCGGAAATCGGCGCCGAAATCGTCCTCAAGGCCACCAAGGTGGACGGCGTCTACACGGCCGATCCCAAGAAAGACCCCAGCGCAACGCGCTACACCACGATTTCCTTCGACGAAGCCATTTCGCGCAACCTTCAGGTCATGGACGCCACCGCGTTCGCGCTGTGCCGCGACCAGAAGCTGCCGATCAACGTGTTTTCGATCGTCAAGCCCGGCGCGCTCAAGCGCGTGATCCTGGGTGAGGACGAAGGTACGCTCGTGCACGTTTAAGTGCTTTTGGCCGCGGCAGAATGAAGATTCTGTCCGGCCTGAGGGTAGAATGTTCCATTTTCGATCCCGCCCGGCGGGATCCTGTCAGGCAGTTTTCCGGAGGTAAACATGACCGTCGCCGACACAAAGAAGAGCGCCGAGCAGAAGATGCAGAAGTCGATCGAAGCCTTCAGGGCCGATCTGGCGAAAATCCGTACCGGCCGTGCGCACACCGGCTTGCTCGACCATGTGCAAGTGGATTATTACGGTTCGCCCGTGCCGATCAGCCAGGTGGCCAACGTTGGCCTGGGCGATGCGCGCACGATCACCGTGCAGCCGTGGGAAAAGAAGATGGTGCAGGCCGTGGAAAAGGCCATCCGTGATGCGGACCTGGGTCTGAATCCCGCCACCATGGGCGACGTGATCCGCGTGCCGATGCCGGCGCTGACCGAAGAGCGCCGCAAGGAACTGATCAAGGTGGTCAAGAGCGAGGCGGAAGGTGCGAAGGTCGCCGTCCGCAACCTGCGTCGCGACGCCAACGAACAGTTCAAGAAGCTGGTCAAGGACAAGACCATTTCCGAGGACGACGAGCGTCGCGGTGTCGATGACGTTCAGAAGCTGACGGACAAATACGTGGCCGAGATCGACAGGCTGGTCGGCGAGAAAGAGAAGGAGATCATGACGGTGTAAGGCCGTCCCGGCGGCTTGCCGCCGGGTTGCCCGATACCGTCCGCACATCCATGCAGCACATCAGTTCGACGCTCGGCGTTCCAGATACCACTTATGTGCCCAGACACGTCGCCATCATCATGGATGGCAACGGTCGCTGGGCGACGCAGCGTCACTTGCCGCGCGTGGCCGGTCATACGCGCGGCCTCGACACAGTGCGCGAGATCGTGCAGGCATGCGCCGCGCGCGGCGTGCAGTATTTGACGTTATTTGCGTTCAGTTCCGAAAACTGGCGCCGCCCGGTGGACGAAGTGTCCTTTCTGATGCGGCTGTTCATGACCGCGTTGCGTCGCGAAGTGGTCAAGATGCACGCAAATAACATCCGCTTGCGAGTGGTGGGCGATCTCAGCCGCTTCAGCCCGCGCATCCAGCAACTGATCAAGGATGCGGAGGCCCGCACCGCGGCCAACACGGGTCTGACCGTGACCATCGCCGCCAATTACGGCGGGCGTTGGGATCTGCTGCAGGCCATGCGCAAGATGCTGGCCCGGTCGCCCATGCTCGACAGCGAGTCGATCGACGAATCGGTGCTGGCGCCGCACCTGGCGATGGCCTATGCACCGGAGCCAGACCTGTTCATTCGCACCGGTGGCGAGCAGCGCATCAGCAATTTCCTGCTCTGGCAGCTCGCCTATACCGAGTTGTATTTCACGGAGACGTTCTGGCCAGATTTCGACGCTGCCGAACTGGACAAGGCGTTTGCGTCGTACCGTCAGCGCGAACGCCGCTTTGGACGGACCAGCGCGCAACTGGTGGCTCCCGGCCTGTCCGGAACGGCCTGAGCCATCGTCGCCGTACCCTTCACACCATCACGGGACCCGCAGCCGCATGCTACTTACCCGCGTCATCACCGCCGTATGCCTGTTGCTGTTGATCCTGCCCATTCTGTTTCTGGCGCCGCCCGCGGCGCTTGCCGTGCTGGTGGCAGTCATCGTGTTGCTGGCCGGCTGGGAATTCGGGCGCCTGATCAAGCTGCCGCATCCATGGCCCTACGTCTATGCGGTGCTTTGCCTGCTGGCGATGATCGGCTGGCATCTGGCTCCCGCCGGCGATGCCATCAACTGGCTGCTTGAACTGTCGCTCGTGGCGTGGGGTGTGGCAGTCATGCTGCTGGCGCGCGGCGTGCGCCAGCCGACGCCCGCTTTCACGGTGCTGGGCGCTGTGCTCGGCCTCATCATGCTCCCCGCGTTCGGCCATGCCGTCATGGCGTTGCGCGTGGCCGGCATCGGCGTGCTGCTGACGGCCGCCGTGCTGGTCTGGGCGGCTGATATCGGCGCATATTTCGTTGGCAAGGCGATCGGCCGCCGCAAGCTGGCGCCGACCATCAGCCCGGGCAAATCATGGGAAGGCGCGATTGGCGGCTGGCTGCTGGCAACGTCGCTCGCTCTGGGGCTTGCCGCCACTCATGCGTTTGCACCGACCTGGTATTCGCTCATGGCGGACCACGGGGGACTGCTCTTCCTGGTTGCGCTCACCACCCTGCTGGTGGCTGCCAGCGTTGTTGGCGACCTGTTCGAATCGCTGCTCAAGCGGCAGGCCGGCATGAAGGACAGCAGCCGGCTGCTGCCCGGTCATGGCGGGGTTCTGGATCGCATCGACGCGCTGATTCCGGTATTTCCCCTGGCCGCATTGCTGCTGGCCTGGGTCTGATCACAACTGAATTCATCTGGTTCTATGCAACGTATTACGATCCTGGGCGCCACGGGCTCCATCGGCGAAAGCACGCTCGACGTCGTTCGGCGCCACCCGGACCGCTATACCGTGCACGCGCTCAGCGCGCACCGGCAGGTTGAAAAGCTGGCCGCCGCTTGCGTCGAGTTCCGGCCTGCCCGCGCCGTGGTCGGATCGGCCGATGCCGCGGCCGACCTCGCGTCCAGACTGCGCTCCGCTGGCCTCGACACGCAAGTCGAATACGGCCCCGAGGCGCTCGAATCGATTGCCGCGGATCCGCAAACCGATGCCGTGATGGCCGCCATCGTCGGCGCCGCCGGCCTGCGTTCCTCGCTGGCCGCCGCGCGCGCGGGCAAACGGGTGCTGCTGGCCAACAAGGAATCGTTGGTGATGTCGGGGGGCATCTTCATGGATGCGGTGCGTGAACATGGTGCGACCCTGCTGCCCATCGACAGCGAACACAACGCGATTTTCCAGTGCTTGCCGACCTCCGACCCGCGTTACGGTGCCGGCGTGTCGAAAGTGCTGCTGACCGCGTCCGGAGGGCCGTTCCGCACGCGCGACCCGTCCACGCTGCACGACATCACGCCCGATCAGGCGTGCGCGCATCCCAAGTGGGTGATGGGACGCAAGATTTCGGTCGATTCGGCCACCATGATGAACAAAGGGCTGGAAGTGATCGAGGCTCACTGGTTGTTCGGCGCGCCGGCCGACCGGATCGAGGTGCTGATCCATCCGCAGAGCATCGTCCACTCCATGGTTGCCTATGCGGACGGTTCGGTGCTGGCGCAGTTGGGTAACCCGGATATGCGTACGCCGATCGCGTATGGCATGGCGTACCCTGAGCGCATCGATTCGGGCGTGACTCCGCTGGATCTGACGGTGGCCGGCGGTCTTCATTTTGAGATTCCTGACCTTGAACGCTTCCCGTGTCTCGGATTAGCCTTTGATGCACTGCGCGCAGGCGGTCTGGCGCCGGCGGTGCTGAACGCGGCCAACGAGATCGCGGTGGACGCTTTTCTGGCGGGACGGATTCGTTTCACCGATATCGCGCGCGTGGTGGCCGATGTACTGGAGGAGCCCGTGCAAGGCTCGGCAGATTCGCTCGAAGGCGTCCTGGCGGCAGATGGCGAAGCACGCCGCTCCGCGCAGGCCATGCTGCAACAATTGGCTGGCCGTTGACCGCTGCGCGGCGCGGCCGGATCTGGAAAGGGTGAATTGCCATGCAAACCGTTATCGCGTTCGTCGTCGCCCTCTGCATCCTGATCTTCGTGCACGAGATGGGGCACTACCTGGCCGCGCGCGCGTGCGGCGTCAAGGTGCTCCGCTTTTCGATCGGTTTTGGCCGGCCCCTGGCGCGCTGGGTCAGCAAGGGGCGTGACCGCACGGAATGGACGCTGGCCGCGATTCCGCTCGGCGGCTACGTCAAGATGCTTGACGAGCGCGAGCGGGACCCCGAAACCGATCCGCCCATCGACGCCGCTGAGCTGCCACGCGCGTTCAACCGGCAACCGGTCGGCAAGCGTTTTGCGATCGTGGCGGCCGGCCCGCTGGCGAATTTCGCGCTGGCCATCGCGCTGTATATGGTGTTGTTCGCCGGTGGGGTGCGGGAGCCCGTGCCCGTGCTTGCCGCGCCGGCGGCGGGCACCGTGGCTGCGCAAGGCGGCGTGCGCGACGGCGACACCGTGCTGTCCCTGGCAGCTAATGGCCAGGAAGAAGCCGTGCGGTCCTGGAATGACCTGCGCATGGCGATTTTTTCGCGCGGGTTCGGCGATACCAGCGCCACCTTGCGCGTGCGCGGCAGCGATGGCGGAGAGCGCGATGTCGCTCTGGGCCGCCTGCCGGACACGGGAAGCAATCCGGAGATCGATCCGCTCGCCACGCTGGGCTTGGCGCTCAAGGGGGGCCCGGTCACCATTACCGAAATCGTGCCCGATTCCGCGGCCCAGCGGGCCGGGCTGAAAGCCGGCGATACGATCGTCGCCTGGCAGGGCCAGCCCTTGACCCAGGCAGGTGAACTGATTCGCGGCGTGCGCGCCCGGCCAGGCCAGGACGTCGTACTGGGCATCGAGCGCGCGGGGCAACGGTTGAACGTCACAGTCAAGCTGGACGCCTCCGCCGGCGGCAAGCCTGACCAGAGCGGCGCGCCGGCAGCCACGGTGGGCAAGCTCGGCGCCGCGCTGAATCAGGCCGTGCGGACCGAGATCGTGCGATATCCGCTGGTACAGGCACTGGCGCGCGCGACGGACCAAGTCTGGAGCACCAGCGTCCTGTCGTTGAAACTGCTCGGCAAGATGCTGGTGGGGCAGGCGTCCCTGCAGAATCTCAGCGGTCCGCTGACCGTCGCCGACTACGCTGGACGCGCCGCCCATATGGGCTGGCAGCCTTTCATCAGCTTTCTTGCGCTGGTCAGTGTCAGCCTCGGTGTACTGAATTTGTTACCCATTCCGGTGCTGGATGGGGGGCATTTGCTGTATTATTGCGTGGAATTTTTGACTGGCAGGCCTGTACCAGACCACTGGCAAGCGATGCTGCAGAAGGTCGGCATCGCGTGCATCTTGCTCCTGACTTCACTCGCTTTGTTCAATGACGTCAGCCGACTGTTTCTTGCGCGCGGCTAGTTTCGCGCAGCCAGAAGCGTAAGTCGGCCGGGGGCAGTCGTATTCCGATGGGCATGTATCCATCGGAGCAGATCGGTACTGCCGGCATTATCAGGCGTAGCTGCAAATGGCATTGGAGCCATTACCCTGCATGAAATCGATGAGGAAGAGGGGATCGACTTTGATCAGAAATAAGCGCATCTCGCTGGGCTTGCTGACGAGTGCCATTATCGCGGCGTGGAGCCCGGCGGGCTGGGCCGCGGATCCGTTTGTGGTCAAGGACATTCGCGTTGAAGGCCTGCAGCGCGTGGAGCCGGGTACCGTGTTCGGTTATCTCCCGGTTCGCGTCGGCGAAACCTTCACCGACGACAAGGGCGCCGATGCGATTCGCGCCCTCTACAATACCGGCTTCTTCAAGGACGTGCAGATCCGCGCCGAGGATGGCGTGCTGGTGGTGCAGGTGGAGGAACGCCCGGGCATCTCGCAGCTCGAGTTCGTCGGCATCAAGGAATTCGACAAGGACACGCTGCGCCGTTCCCTGCGGGCCGTCGGCGTGGCCGAGGCGCGTTACTACGACAAGGCGCTGATCGACAAGGCCGAGCAAGAGCTGAAGCGCCAGTATGTGGCGCGCGGCTACTACGCCGCCGAAGTGCAGACCACGGTGACGCCGGTCGACCGCAATCGCGTCTCGGTCGTCTTCAATGTGGAAGAGGGCCCGGTCGCCAAGATCCGCCAGATCAATATCGTCGGCAACAAGGCTTTCAAGGAAAGCACGCTGCGCGACGAAATGCAGCTGTCCACGCCTAACTGGCTGTCCTGGTACACCAAGAACGATCTTTACTCGAAGCAGAAGCTCACGGCCGACCTGGAAGCGCTGCGTTCGTACTACCTCAATCGCGGTTATCTGGAATTCCAGATCGAGTCGACGCAAGTCTCGATCACGCCGGACAAGAAGGATATCTACCTGACGTTGAATATCAACGAAGGCGAGCAGTTCAAGGTATCCGACATCCGTCTGGCGGGCGAACTGCTGGGCAAGCAGGAGGAAATGGAGAAACTGCTGCAGTTGAAGAAGGGCGATATTTTCTCGTCCGAGAAACTCACTGCCAGCACGAAATCGATCACCGACCTGCTTGGCACCTACGGCTACGCTTTCACGACGATCAACCCGCAGCCGCAAATCGACAAGGAAAAGCGCGAGGTTGCGCTAACGCTGATGGTCGATCCGGGACGCCGCGTGTATGTGCGCCGCGTGAACGTGGTCGGCAACAGCAAGACGCGCGACGAGGTGGTGCGTCGGGAAATGCGCCAGATGGAAAGCTCCTGGTTCGATAGCGAGAAGCTCACGCAATCGCAGGCGCGTATCAATCGTACCGGTTATTTCACCGACACCAACATCACGACCGAGGACGTGCCCGGCGCGCCCGATCAGGTCGACGTGAACGTGAACGTTACCGAAAAGCCGACCGGCCAGATTAGCTTGGGTCTCGGTTTTTCGTCGACCGACAAGCTCGTGCTGCAGGCGGGTCTGCGTCAGGACAACGTGTTCGGTTCGGGTACGAGCCTGGGCCTCGATGTCAACACGGCCAAGTCGTTCCGTACCATCGCGCTGACCCAGTACGATCCGTATTTCACCGTGGATGGCATTAGCCGTTCGACGGATATTTACTACCGTACGTCGCGCCCGCTGTATTACACCGGCGACGAAGACTACAAGATCGTTTCGGCCGGCGGCGGCTTCAAGTTTGGTGTGCCGTTCTCTGAAAACGACACGGTGTTCTTCGGCATCGGTTACGAGCGTACGCAGGTGTACACCTCGACCAATACGCCGAGCCAGTACACGGCGTGGCTGCAGAAGGTGGGCAAGGCCAGCGGCGATCCGATCAACAACTTCCCGTTCACGATCGGCTGGGCGCGTGACCGTCGCGACAGCGCACTGATCCCGACCAAGGGCCCCTACACCCAGGCCAACCTGGAAATCGGCGTGCCCGGCGGCGATACGCAGTACTATCGCGCCAGCTTCCAGCAGCAGTATTTCTATCCGCTCTCGAAAGCCTTCACGCTGGCGTTCAACGGCGAAGTGGCCTACGGTCATGGCTACGGCAACACGCCGTTCCCGGTGTTCAAGTACTTCTACGCCGGCGGTATCGGGTCGGTGCGCGGTTACCAGACCAGCACGCTGGGACCGAAGGACCAGAATGGCAACCCGGTGGGCGGTGCCTCGAAGATGATCGGTAACGTGGAATTCGTGTTCCCGCTGCCGGGCTCGGGTGTCGATCGCACGCTGCGCCTCTTTACATTCTTCGATTTCGGTAACGTCTATCAGGAAGGTGCGCCGCTTTCGTTCAGCGATTTGAAGTACTCGACTGGTTTCGGTATGTCGTGGCTGTCGCCAATCGGCCCGCTCAAGGTCAGCATGGGTTTCCCGCTGAAGAAGGACGAGAACGACAAGGTTCAACGCTTCCAGTTCCAGATCGGTACCGCGTTCTGATCCCCAAAAAGGATTTGTTTGATGAAACTCCATACTCCATTGATGAAATCCCTGAGCGCGGCCGCGCTGGCCGCTGCGGCCTTTTGCGTGGCAGCCCCGGCGATGGCGCAGGAGGCTCGTATTGCCGCGGTGAACTCGGAACGTATTCTGCGTGACTCGCAGCCCGCCAAGGCGGCGCAGGTCAAGCTTGAGCAGGAGTTTTCCAAGCGTGACCGCGAGTTGCAGGACATGGCGCAGAAGATCAAGGCCATGGCGGACAAGCTGGACAAGGACACTGCCGTGCTGGCGGATTCCGATCGGCAGCGCCGTCAGCGCGAGGTGGCCGATCTCGACCGCGAATTCCAGCGCAAGCAGCGCGAATTCCGCGAGGACCTGAACCAGCGCCGCAACGAAGAACTGGCGCAGGTTCTGGAACGCGCCAACCGCGTGATCCGCCAACTGGCCGAGCAGCGCAAGTACGACCTGATTGTGCAGGAAGCCGTTTATGTGAACCCTCGCATCGACATCACGGACGACGTGATGAAGGCGCTCAATAGCGGCTCGGGCAAGTAAGCGGCGACGCACTGGTCTCTCGCTTACGTTTTTCAAGGAAGTACTGCCATGAAGACACCCACACTGGGTCAGCTCGCCACCGAGAACGGCGCGCAGGTTGTGGGTGATCCCGACCTGGCTGTGAGCGGCCTGGCGCCGCTCGACCAGGCTGGTCCAGGCGATCTTTCGTTTCTTTCGAATCCCCTGTACCTGACACAGGCGCTGGCATCGAAGGCCGGCGCCATTATCGTGTCGCCTTCGGATCTCGACCGCATTCGTGCCGAAGGGACGTCCGACGGCCGCAACTGGCTGATCGCGCGTAATCCGTACGTGTGTTTCGCGCGTGTCGCGCAGCGTTTCGATCGTGAGGCGAATACCGACCCGCGTGTGGGCATCGACCCGCGCGCCAGCGTAGCCGCCGATGCATCGGTGCCCGCATCCTGCTTTGTCGGCCCCAATGTCGTCATTGAAGCCGGGGCCAAGCTGGGCGAACGTGTGCGGATCCTGGCAAATGCCTTTATCGGCGCAGGCGCGGAGATCGGCGAAGATACGCTCATCTACGCAAACGTTTCTGTCTATCATCGTTGCGTGGTCGGTGCGCGCAACATCCTGCACAGCGGGGCGGTGATCGGTGCGGACGGCTTTGGTTTCGCGCCCGATATCGGTCCGGCCGGGGTCGAGTACGTCAAGATCCCGCAGGTCGGCCGGGCCGTTCTGGGCAACGACGTTGAAATCGGGGCGAACACCTGCGTGGACCGTGGGGCGATGGCAGACACCGTGATCGAGGACGGGTGCAAGATCGATAACCAGGTGCAGATTGCGCACAACGTGCATGTCGGCGCGCATACGGTCATCGCGGGTACGGCGGCAGTTTCGGGCAGCACTAAGATCGGCAAGTTCTGTGTGATCGGGGGCGCCGCCAATTTTTCCGGCCATTTGAATATCGCCGACCGAACCACGGTTTCGGGCGGCACGTCGATTACCAAATCGATTACAAAGCCCGGTGGGCATTTCACAAGCGTCTTTCCATTCACGTCTCACGGCGAATGGGAGCGCAATGCCGCCATCGTGCGCGGCTTGTCGAAGTTACGCGAGCGAGTCGTTCAACTGGAGCGTCGGCTACGCGGCGCATCCACCGGGGCCAATAGCAAACAAGACGAAGAGAAATCATCATGACAGCCTCCGACATCGACATCCGCAAGATCCTTAAGCTGCTACCGCATCGGTATCCGATCCTGCTGGTTGACCGCGTGCTGGAATTTGAACCGCAGAAGCGGATCAAGACCCTGAAGAACGTGACGATCAACGAGCCGTACTTCATGGGGCATTTTCCGGAACAACCGGTAATGCCCGGCGTCATGATTCTGGAAGCGCTGGCCCAGTCGGCAGGACTGCTGACGTTCGGTGCCGACATGGAGCGCAAGGAAGGCGCGCTGTATTACTTCGTCGGTATCGACGGCGCGCGTTTCAAGCGTGTCGTTTATCCCGGCGATCAGCTGCATTTGAACGTGACCGTCGAGCGCTATATTCGCGGCATCTGGAAATTCAAGGCCAGCGCCACCGTGGACGGCGAGGTGGCGTGCGAAGCCGAACTGATGTGCACGGTCAAGCAAGCCGAAGCCTGATGCGCTGCATCGAGCAGAACCGAGACACCACAGGACACGACGTATGACGCAAATCCATCCCACCGCACTGGTCGATCCGAAGGCTGAACTCGCTTCCGATGTGGAAGTCGGTCCGTTTTCGATCGTCGGCCCCAATGTGCGGATTGGCAGCGGCACGCGAATCGGCTCGCACTCCACGATCGAAGGCCACACCACGATTGGGGAAGGGAACCGCATCGGCCCGTACGCGTCGGTGGGCGGCGTTCCGCAGGACATGAAATACGCCAACGAGCCCACGCGGCTCGAGATTGGCGATCGCAATACGATCCGGGAATTCACGACCATTCATACCGGCACGGTCCAGGACCGCGGCGTCACCAGCCTGGGCCATGACAACTGGATCATGGCCTACGTGCATATTGCGCACGACTGCCGCGTGGGAAATCACACGGTCTTTTCGAGCAATGCGCAGATTGCCGGACACGTCGAGGTTGGCGACTGGGCGATCCTTGGTGGCATGAGCGGCGTGCATCAGTTTGTGCGGATCGGCGCGCACGCCATGCTGGGCGGCGCGTCGGCGCTGGTCCAGGACGTGCCGCCGTTCGTGATCGCGGCGAGCGACAAGAGCGGTAACAAGGCCACGCCTCATGGCATCAATGTCGAAGGTCTGCGTCGGCGCGGTTTCGATGCGGCGCAGATCGCCGCGCTGCGACAGGCTTACAAGCTGCTTTACAAATCGGATTTGAGCTTCGACGATGCGCGCCAGGAAATTTCGGCGCTGCTGGGCCAGTCGGACGCCGTCACCGCTGCGCCGCTGCAGTCGTTCGTGGAATTTCTGTCCGCGACGCAGCGCGGCATCGTTCGCTGATCCGCGCCGGACATGATTGACGCCGCCGTCCAGGCCGCGCTTCCCGCGGAAGTGGAAGCCAACGTGAACAAGCGCGGCACGATTGCCATGGTGGCCGGCGAGGCCTCCGGCGATCTGCTGGCTTCGCTACTTTTGGAAGGGCTGCACGCGCGACTCGGCGACTCGGTGGAGTTCGCCGGCATTGGCGGACGTCGCATGCAGGCGCAGGGCTTTGTCTCGCATTGGCCGATGGAAACGCTGTCGGTCAATGGTTATGTCGAAGTGCTCGGGTCGCTGCGCGAAATTCTTGCCACGCGCCGCGCGATTCGAGAGCAATTGCTGGCGCAGCCGCCATTGTGTTTCATCGGTGTCGACGCGCCCGATTTCAATTTCGGGCTGGAAGTGCCGCTGCGGCGCGCGGGGATCCCGGTCGTGCATTTTGTCAGCCCTTCGATTTGGGCTTGGCGGGCCGGTCGTATTCGCACCATTGCGCGCGCCGTCGACCATATTCTTTGTCTGTTTCCTTTTGAGCCGGAAATCTATGCCAAGGCTGGAATTCCGGCTACTTATGTCGGTCATCCGCTGGCTGACGTAATTCCAATGGTGCCCGACGTGGCCGGCGCCCGTGCAAAACTGGGATTGCCGGAAGGCAAGCGAATCGTCGCGGTATTACCCGGTAGCCGCCAGTCCGAAGTCCGCAATCTTGGCGCCACGTTTTTCGATGCCATGGCGCGCATGCAGCGCATGGACGGCAATCTGGCATTCGTGTTGCCCGCCGCCAATGCTGCATTGCGCGAAATCGTGCACGAGCTGCACGCGCGCTATCCCGAGATCGCGCTGACGATTGTGGATGGACAGTCGCACCTGGCGATGGAATCTTCGGATGTCGTGCTGCTCGCAAGCGGCACCGCAACGCTGGAAGCCGCGCTGTACAAAAAGCCCATGGTCATTTCGTACAAGGTGCCCTGGCTGACTGCGCAGATCATGAAGCGGCAGGGTTACCTTCCTTACGTCGGACTGCCTAATATCCTTTCAGGGCGTTTTGTCGTCCCGGAGCTGTTGCAGGATGACGCAACGCCGGAGGCACTGGCGCGCGAAACGCTTTTGCAACTGAATGACGAAGGGAATATCGCCTTTCTGCGCGAACATTTCACCGCGATGCATGAAACGCTGAAACGGGACACCGCTAATCTGGCTGCGGGCGTGGTCGTCGATCTAATGCGTGCCCGGGGAGTGCGCTGATGCCGCGTGCAAAATCCGATGAATCGCCGCAAATGGGGTTGGAACTGACGCAGACGGTCGCCGTCATTCAACACCTGTGCGGCGTGGACGAAGCGGGGCGCGGACCGCTTGCCGGTCCCGTTTATGCGGCAGCGGTCGTATTGAATCCCAAACGGCAGATTCGCGGTCTGGCCGATTCGAAAATCCTGACGGCGGCCAAGCGCGAGAGCCTGTTCGAGCGGATTTGCGAACATGCGCTCGGGTGGCATATTGCCTTCGCCACGGTTGAGGAAATCGATTCGATCAATATTCTTCACGCCTCGATGCTGGCCATGCAGCGCGCGGTGCAGGGCCTTGCCGCCAGCGGTGTTATTCCCGATCTGGTACAGGTGGATGGCAATCGCTGCCCGCAAGTGGCATATCCGGTCGAGGCAATTGTCAAAGGCGACGCCAAGGTGCGGGCGATTTCCGCGGCATCGATCCTGGCCAAGGTGGCGCGGGACCGTAATCTGCTCGCGCTGCACGAGGAATATCCGCAGTACGGATTCGATTCCCATTTTGGATATCCCACGCCGCAGCATTTTGCCGCGCTCGAGGAGCACGGCGCGACCCCGCATCACCGCCGCTCGTTTGCACCGGTGCGCATGGCGCTCGAAAGGGAACGCCTGTCGGGCATTCCGCAAGAAGCGCCGCCTTTTTGAGCACGTCCTTGAAGCACGTCACGTCGCGCGATAACGCGCTATTCAAGCATCTGAAGGCCCTGACGGGCTCCACGCATCAACGCCGCAAGGCGGGGCAGTCTGTGCTCGACGGCGTGCATCTTGCGCAGGCCTACATCACGGCGCTGGGCCAGCCGGTGAGCTGTATCGTTGGCGAACGCCACTATGATCATGCCGAGGTGCGCCCGCTGCTGGACCGGATCGATCCGGACAAGGTGGTCGTACTGGCCGATGCCCTGTTCGCGCAGATCAGCCCCGTCGCCAATGGTGTGGAGCTGATGTTTGTCATCGATACGCCCAGCGGGCACCTGCCGGCAACGATCGACACGGATTGCATCATCCTTGATGGCGTTCAGGATGCGGGCAACGTCGGGTCGATTTTGCGCAGCGCGGCCGCGGCTGGGATACCGCACGCATTCCTGACCACGGGCTGCGCTTTCGCCTGGTCTGTCAAGACGCTGCGCGCTGGCATGGGTGCAAATTTCCATTTGAACATCGTCGAGCACTGCACGCTGGACATGCTGGAAAGCCGCCTGCGCGTGCCGCTGCTGGCCACGTCATCACATGCCGACGCAGCTGTCTTCGATACCGACCTGCGCCAACCGGTGGGCTGGGTGGTCGGCAACGAAGGGTCCGGCGTAAGCGAGGAATGGATGGCCCGGGTTGCGCGCACCGTCGGCATTCCTCAGCCAGGCGGCCTGGAATCGCTGAACGTTGCCGCCGCAACGGCGGTGTGCCTGTTCGAAACGGTGCGCCAGCGCCGGGCAGGATAATCGCGCGCTTTTGGCGCAGGCGCGCTTCCGGCCTCCGTCGCAATTATCTGTCGGTGCCACCGTAAGACGATTCGGATAATACGGTGGACAGGCCGGTCAGTAATTGTCGCGGTCGACCTTGATTTCCTGGAGGATCGTGGTGGCAATTTCCTCGATCGACTTATGGGTCGAGGATAACCATTTGATGCCCTCGCGACGCATCATTGCCTCGGCTTCATTCACTTCGTAGCGGCAGTTTTCCAGCGCAGCATATTTGCTGCCGGGACGCCGCTCGTTACGGATTTCCGTCAGCCGTTGCGGATCGATCGACAAGCCGAAAATCTTGGGCTTGAACGCATAGAGCGCCGAGGGCAGGCGGCCGCGTTCGAAATCGTCGGGAATCAGCGGATAGTTGGCCGCCTTGAGGCCGTATTGCATGGCCAGATACAAACTCGTCGGCGTCTTGCCGCTGCGCGACACGCCTACCAGAATGACATCGGCTTCCTGCAGGTTCTTGTGCGATTGCCCGTCGTCGTGCGCCAGCGAGAAATTGATCGCTTCGATCCGGTTCTTGTAGGCCTCGGTATCCGCATTTTGGTGGAAGCGGCCAATCGCGTGGGTCGACTTCAGCCCCAGTTCCTTTTCGAGCGGTTCGATAAAGGTCTGGAACATGTCGAGAATCATGCCTTTGGCGCGCCGCATCGCCTTGTTCGATTCGGCATTGACCAGCGTGGTGAACACGATGGGCGGCACGCCTTCGTTATAGAACGCCTCGTTGATCTTGCCGACCGCCACATGTGCCTTATCCGGGGTGTCCACAAACGGCATGCGGACCTTGCGAAAGCGCATTTCGAACTGCGCCAGGATCGAATGGCTAAATGTCTCGGCGGTAATGCCCGTGCCATCGGAAACGATAAAGACCGTACGCACAGCAGGGCGATCGGCGCTCGCAACTGCCGGCGCAGGCGCGGCCGCTGGATTGCCGCTCACGTCCGGCGCAGTCTGGGATGGCGGGGTGGAAGCCGGTGGCAGTGCGTCGGGCGCGTCGGGCAGGGACATGTCTTAACAATAATTTGGAGCCGCCGCTGCGCGAAAGTGCGATGCGGCACGGTAGAATAGCGGCGATCTTTTGGCTAAGCAATTCCGCCAACGCCGGCCAGCCAACGATTTTCGGCCGGATTGTCGACAATGTGCATTGCAGCATCGGAGCTTTCCGATGGCAGTCGGAATTGCTCAGCCAAGCGATCCGCCGGGGGCAGAACTCCAACAACATACCGGTCGGTGCAAAAGATTTCTTACTTTGCTTTGAGGCTTTTATGACCAACCAGGTAGACAACGGCGCTTATGTGCTTCCGTTCGAAGAATTGCGCATGCAGGACGTGGAAACCGTCGGCGGCAAGAATTCTTCGCTGGGTGAAATGATCTCGCAACTGGCCGGCGCCGGCGTACGCGTGCCCGGCGGCTTTGCTACCACCGCGCTCGCTTTCCGCGATTTTCTTGCGCACAACAACCTGACCGCACGCATTTCGGATCGCCTCAAGGCGCTCGACGTGGACGACGTGAAGGCGCTTGCCGAAGCCGGCGCGGAAATCCGCCGCTGGGTCGTCGAGGCTCCGCTGCAGCCGCGTCTGGATGCGGAAATCCGCGAACACTACGCCCGGGTTTCGGCACGCGAGGGTGCCGAGGCGTCGTTCGCGGTGCGCTCGTCGGCCACTGCCGAGGACCTGCCCGATGCGTCGTTTGCGGGCCAGCAGGAGTCGTACCTGAATGTGAGCGGTATCGATGACGTGCTGGACAAGATCAAGCACGTATTCGCCTCGCTCTACAACGATCGTGCAATTTCGTACCGCGTGCACAAGGGTTTTGCCCACGACGTGGTGGCGCTGTCTGCCGGTGTGCAGCGCATGGTCCGTTCGGACCTGGCCGCCTCGGGCGTGATGTTCACGATCGACACCGAGTCGGGCTTCCCGGACGTGGTCTTCATCACCTCCAGCTACGGCCTCGGTGAAACGGTGGTGCAGGGCGCGGTCAATCCGGACGAGTTTTACGTCTTCAAGCCGACGCTGGAAGCCGGCAAGTATCCGGTTATCCGTCGCTCGATCGGCTCCAAGCTGATCAAGATGGAATTCACCAAGCCTGGCGAAGCCGGCCGCGTGAAGACCGTCGACGTGCCACCCGAACTGCGCAACCGTTATTCGATTTCCGATGACGATGTCAGCGAGCTGGCGCGCTACGCAATGATCATCGAGAAGCATTATGGCCGCCCGATGGATATCGAATGGGGCAAGGACGGCAAGGACGGCAAGATCTACATCCTGCAGGCCCGTCCCGAGACCGTGAAGAGTCAGGCGGCCGGCAAGGCCGAGCAGCGCTTCAAGCTCAAGGGCACGTCCGCGGTGCTGACCAGCGGTCGCGCCATCGGCCAGAAGATCGGTACGGGCCCAGTGCGCGTCATCAACGACCCGTCGGAAATGGAACGCGTGCAGCCGGGCGATGTCCTGGTGGCCGACATGACCGATCCGAACTGGGAGCCGGTGATGAAGCGCGCGGCGGCGATCGTCACCAATCGCGGCGGCCGTACCTGTCACGCGGCGATCATTGCGCGCGAACTTGGCGTGCCTGCCGTGGTGGGCTGCGGCGACGCGACCGATCTGCTCAAGGACGGCACGCTGGTGACCGTGTCCTGCGCGGAAGGCGACGAAGGTCGGATTTACGACGGTCTGCTCGAGACCGAAGTGACGGAAGTCCAGCGCGGCGAGATGCCGGCGATTTCCACCAAGATCATGATGAACGTCGGCAATCCACAGCTCGCTTTCGATTTTGCGCAGATTCCCAACGACGGCGTCGGCCTCGCGCGTCTCGAATTCATTATCAACAACAACATTGGCGTCCACCCGAAGGCCATTCTCGATTATCCGCAGGTCGACGCCGACCTGAAGAAGGCGGTCGAATCGGTGGCGCGCGGCCACGCCAGCCCGCGTGCGTTCTATGTCGACAAGCTCGCCGAAGGGATCGCCACGATCGGTGCGGCGTTCTATCCGAAGCCGGTGATCGTGCGCCTGTCGGACTTCAAGTCGAATGAGTACAAGAAGCTGATCGGCGGTTCGCGCTATGAGCCGGACGAAGAAAACCCGATGCTGGGTTTCCGCGGCGCGTCGCGTTATATCGCTGACGATTTCGCCGAGGCCTTCGAAATGGAATGCAAGGCCATGAAGCGCGTGCGCGACGAAATGGGCCTGACCAACGTCGAAATCATGGTGCCGTTCGTGCGCACGCTTGGCCAGGCCGAGCGCGTGATCGAACTGCTGGCGAAGCACGGCCTGAAGCGTGGCGAAAACGGCCTGCGCATCATCATGATGTGCGAAGTGCCCTCCAACGCGATTCTGGCCGAGGAATTCCTGCAGTTCTTCGATGGTTTCTCGATCGGCTCTAACGACCTGACGCAGCTCACGCTGGGTCTGGATCGCGATTCGGGCATGGAACTGCTGGCAAAGGACTTCGACGAGCGCGATCCTGCGGTTCGTTTCATGCTGCAGCGCGCCATTTCCACGGCGCTGCGCCTGGACAAGTATGTCGGCATTTGCGGGCAGGGCCCTTCGGACCACCCGGACTTTGCCGCTTGGCTTGCCAAAGAGGGCATCAAGTCGATCTCGCTGAATCCCGATTCCGTGGTGGAAACCTGGCAGCAGCTGGCTTCCTAAGGCATTCCGCGTCACAATAGCAAGACACCACACCTGAGCGGCGCGCGGTCGAAAGACCAGCGCGCCGGCTGGCACCGGCCTCGTGGCAGGTGTTACCACTGCCCCCGCAGCGCCGTCGGCGTTACGCGGGGGTTTTTGTTTTTGCTGCTTGTTTCCAGGAAGGAAGCGAGATGACGTCGTACTATCTTTGGTTCGCTGCTGCAGTCGTGTTGGTCATCGCCGAGATGGCCACCGGAACCTTCTATTTACTGATGATCGCCTGCGGCGTCGTGGCAGGAGGCCTGGCCGCGATCCTGGGGCTCGATGTCCCGCTGCAGACCGTTGTGGCGGCGCTGGTTGCGGTGATTGCCATCGTTGCGCTGCGCCGCACGCGCTTCGGTAAGGTACGCCGGCGCGATGCGGCCACCGACCCTGGTGTCAACCTCGATATCGGTCAGGAAGTCGATGTTTCGGATTGGGATGACTATCGTCGTGCCCGCGTTCCTTACCGTGGGGCAGAATGGACGGTCGAGTTGGCCGCCGATGCTGATCCGGCCGCCGGGCGCTACCGGATCGTCGAGGTTCGTGGCGCTACGTTGATCGTTTCGCCGCTCTAGTGTGCATTCTCAACCCGCTGCTTTGGGCAGCGGGTTTTCTATTGCCATGCATGGCCGTTTGGGCCATTTTTCGACGGAGTCCCACATGCTTGCCTTTCAGCTCGGTCTGTTTCCGCTGATTCTGCTTATCGCCGCGATCGTGCTGATCGCCAAGTCGATCAAGATCGTTCCGCAACAGCATGCCTGGGTGCTCGAACGTCTCGGTCGCTACCACGCGACGCTGACGCCCGGACTTTCCATTGTCGTGCCATTTATCGACCGGGTGGCATACAAGCACATTCTCAAGGAAATTCCGCTCGATGTGCCCAGCCAGGTGTGTATCACGAAAGACAACACGCAATTGCAGGTCGATGGCGTGCTGTATTTCCAGGTAACCGATCCGATGAAGGCGTCGTATGGATCGAGCAATTTTGTGGTGGCCATCACGCAGCTCTCGCAAACCACGCTGCGCTCGGTGATCGGCAAGCTCGAGTTGGACAAGACTTTCGAGGAGCGCGAATTCATCAATCACAGCGTAGTGAACGCGCTCGACGAAGCAGCGGCAAATTGGGGCGTAAAGGTTCTGCGCTATGAGATCAAGGACCTGACGCCGCCCAAGGAAATCCTGCACGCGATGCAGGCGCAAATCACCGCAGAACGTGAAAAGCGCGCCTTGATTGCCGCATCGGAGGGCAAGCGCCAGGAGCAGATCAACCTCGCTTCGGGTGCGCGTGAAGCGGCCATTCAGAAATCCGAGGGCGAACGGCAGGCGGCGATCAACAAGGCGCAGGGCGAGGCGTCGGCTATTCTCGCGGTGGCCGAGGCAAATGCCCAGGCGATCGAAAAAATCGGTCACGCCATCCGCGGCGAAGGCGGTGCGGAAGCCGTCAACCTCAAGGTGGCCGAGGAATATGTGGCAGCCTTCGGCAATCTTGCCAAGCAGGGCAACACATTGATTGTGCCCGGGAATCTCGGGGAAATGAGTTCGATGATTGCGTCGGCCTTGCAGATTGCAAAGGGTCAGAAAGCGGACAAGGTGCTGTAGTCCCTTATCGTGTTTGTCAGAGCGCCCCGGCACTCAATGTATTGATCATGACAAGTCGCCCCCTTCATTGCAGGACATTTGAAGTTGAGACGTTTTCTTGATAGGTGCAGCGGTCGTACGTTGACGCTGCATGTAGAACCGGAAATGGTATATGGCAAGAATCGGATGGGCAGCTTTATGCTGGTCGACGAGCCGCGCGACGAAGCCATAGGGGAGGTCAGTTTTAGAATCTGTCAGGCCGATTCGGAATTGTCCATCCAAAGAATCGACGTGTTTGGCCATAGCAATGCGGCTGACGCCCACAATCCTTTTCCCGGTGTGGGCCGATTACTGATGTACCTGGCTTGTCGCCACGCGTCGACGATGGGGCTTTCCACGCTCCGTCTGGTGGCCAAGGATTCGGCGATCGGTTTTTACACGCGCATGGGATTGCGAGCCGATGTTCATCGCCCGCCGCCGCGTATGCCGGCGGTTCAATTTGTGGGTAACAAGCTAAATCGCGCTTGGCTGGACGCGTTCGACGATCATTTCAGTATGTCGAGGGATATCGACGAAATGACCAGCGAGATTTTTGCAGTGCTGTCGAATATTGAGGGGCTCGTCGCCGCGCAGTGGCAGGAAATCACGGCCTAGGCACCACGGCCAACCGGCGGCCGCGCTGCCAGCTTTACACCAGGCGGCCCACCTTATTCCTTCTCGCCGCCTTTCATGATCCGCGCCTTTTCCCGCTGCCAGTCCCGATTCTTCTCCGTTTCGCGCTTGTCGAATTGCTTCTTGCCCTTGCCCAGGCCGATCTCACATTTGACGCGTCCGCGCGTGTAATGCAGGTTCAGCGGCACCAGGGTGTAGCCGCGCTGTTCCACCTTTCCGATGAGTTTCTTGATCTCATCGGCCTTCAGCAGAAGCTTGCGGGTCCGAACGGGGTCCGGTTTTACGTGCGTCGATGCGCTTTGCAACGGGCTGATGTGGGCGCCGATCAGGTACATCTCGGCATTTCGCACGACGACGTAGCCTTCCTTGATCTGCACGCGGCCGGCGCGGATTGCCTTGACTTCCCAGCCCTCCAGAACGATCCCGGCCTCGTAGCGTTCTTCGATGAAGTAGTCGAAAAAGGCCTTCTTGTTGTCAGCGATCGTCATGCGGGAGGTGAGTTCCTAGGCAAGGTCGCCGCTCGTGGTCGAGCGGCCGGTGGTTCAGTGGCGTGATGCCGTGGTTGCCGCCCAGCGTGCCGCATCGGCCGCCGTCGGCTAAAATCATGATTTTAGCAAACCGCTCCGCCTCGGCCCAGACCGGACGGGGCCAGTTTCCCGAATACATGGCAGACGTCCATAAATCCGTCCTGCTCGGTTTCTCGGCCGAACAGATGTACGACCTGGTCACGCGCGTTGAAGACTATCCCAAGTTCCTGCCCTGGTGTGGCGGGGTGGAGATCTTCGAGCAGACCGACACGCTGCTCGACGCCAAGATTCACATTCATTTCAACGGCATCAAGCAGTATTTCCACACGCGCAACACGCAGGAACGGCCAACCCGTATCGATATGACGTTTGCTGACGGCCCTTTCAAGGCCTTCAACGGGACGTGGCGTTTCACGCCGCTGCGCGCGGATGCGTGCAAGATCGAATTCCACCTGCACTACGAGTTTTCCAGCGTCATTCTGGAGAAGATCATTGGCCCCGTGTTCAGCATGATCGCCAATACCTTTGTCGACGCCTTCGTGAAGCGAGCCGAGGTGGTCTATGCCAGCCAGTCCTGAAAGCGCCGACATTCGGCTATCGGTCTGCTACGCACTGCCGGATGCGGTGTTCCTGCGCGAGATCGCGGTCGCGGCCGGCACGACGATCCTTGATGCCATCCAACTGAGCGGCTTGACGACAGCGCATCCGGAAGTCGATCCCACGACGGCGCGGGTCGGCATCTACGGGAAGCTCAAGACGCTCGACACCATCGTGCGTGAGGGCGACCGGGTGGAGGTCTACCGGGCGCTCACTGCGGACCCAAAAACCGCGCGCCGCAAGCGTGTGCAGAAGGTGCGGCAGTCCGGTGTGCGCGAAGGCCAGAAGTGGCTGCGCCGCCGGGACGGAACCGGCGGACAGAGCGCCTGACACGCTTTTCCTGACGCCAGCCCTGCTGGCACGATTCAATTGAAAAGCTGCGTCAGCCGCTGCAGGCCTGGTTCAGCGATTCATTCGCGCGGGCAAGTTCCGCTTCGCGTTCGGCACCATCGAGACGTACCGGCGAACCATCCGGAGCGACACGCGACACCCGCAGGCCCTGGCTCAGACCCGTGGCGTAGTTGCGCATTTCCTCGCACTTTTGCTGCCGTGCCAATTGTTCGCGTTCCTTGGTTGCCGCTTCAAGATCGGCCTTGATACGCGCGTCGCGGCGTTCCCGGAACGCTTCGTCGGGATCGCTCGATTTCTCGGATTTTGGCTTTGCGCTGACGGGCTGCATGCGCGGCGCGTTGCCGGTCATCCTTGCGTCCGGTTTTGCGTTGGCATCCGCTTTGGCGTCGGTCCTGCCCGCTTCGTCCTCCAGCGGACGATATGCGCCCGCAAGCCGGCCCGGTGCGGAAATCACGGCGCGCTCGGGCACCGATGGCGGCGGCGGGACGTCACTGTAGACCGTCCGGCCGTTGGCGTCTTTCCATTGCCATTGCGCGAACGCGGCGGCCGGTGTGGCCAGGCTTGCGGCGATCAGCAGGTACAGCGCGGACGATCGTGTCATGGCGGGTGCAGGTGCAGTCGAGCGGGTTGTATGGTCCATCTGGCGCCAGTGGGGGGGTGGACTTCGATGTGATCCCGCCAGCATCGCCTGCCAGTCTACTGAGACTTGTCGGTGGCGTGCAAGCGGACCGACCATGCCACGCCGACCATCAGCAACGCAATGGCGGCGAGTTCCAGCGGCCGGGGCCAGCGGTGGTCGAACACAAAGCCGTATGCCAGCGCGAATAGCGTCTCAAACACGATCATCTGGCCGGAAAGCGTCAGGGGAAGGCGACGGCTTGAGATGTTCCAGAGATTGTTGCCAATAAGCGACGCACCGAGCGCAACGGCCGCGTTGACCATCCAGAACCAGCGCCAGTCGCGCCCGCTGTCAGCCGCGGTCAGCGCGTCGCCAAATAAGGCCCAGCCGATTGCGGCCAGCACCAGCGACACCAGTCCCGTCGACAGCCCGTACAGCGCGGACCATTCGTTGCCGCTGAAGTGCGGGTTGCGCTGCAGATATCGTGCGTTGTCCACCGCGTAGAGCGTCCAGCAAATCAGCGCGCCGACCGCGCACATCACGCCCGCAATCTTCTGCCACACCGGGCGCGCGATTTCGCCGGCCGCGGCGCCGTGCGCAGCGCCGCCTGCGCCGCCGAACAGGTCGATGTTGATGCAGGCGATGCCCGCGCCCACCACGAGCAGTGGTAGCGCAAGTCGTTGCAGCGGCACCGCGCCGTGGTCGCGCCGTCCCATCAGCGTCACGGAAATCGGCAGGATGCCGATGATCAGCGATGTCGGCCCCACACCCGCCAGCTGCACGCCGAATGCCAGCAGCACGTAGTAAAGCAGGTTGCCGGTAAAGGCCTGGCGCAGCAGGGCAGCGCAATCGGCGCGCGTCAGCTTGCGCGCGATCCGGCGCATCAGCGGCAGCGCCGCGACGAACGCCACCACCCCGTACGCCAGGTAGCGGCCGATCGCCAGTTCCCACGGCGAAAACACCGGCAGCAGCTTCGGTGCGATAAACACCATGCCCCAGAACGCGCCGGCCAGCAGGCCGCACAACACGCCAATTCCCATGCTCCGCCGATCCCGTTTGAAAAGGTGGCCGAGAATAGCAAAGGCCTTGCAGGAACGCATCAGCAAATCCTGCATTCCTGTATAATCTGCTTTTGCGCCTAGAGGATTCGCTATGCGTCTTGTCCAGAAAGCACTCACGTTTGATGATGTGCTGCTCGTCCCGGCCTATTCGGCCGTCCTGCCTCGGGATGTTTCCCTCCGCACCCGCCTGACCCGTTCGATCGAACTCAACATTCCGCTGCTGTCCGCCGCCATGGATACGGTGACGGAAGCGCGCCTGGCGATTGCCATGGCGCAGGCCGGCGGTATCGGTATCGTCCACAAGAACCTCAAGCCCGCCGATCAGGCCCGCGAAGTCGCGCGCGTAAAGCGTTACGAATCCGGCGTCCTGCGTGATCCGATCACCATTTCGCCCGACATGAAAGTGCGCGATGTGATCGCACTGTCGCAGCAGCATGGCATTTCGGGCTTTCCGGTGCTGGAAGGCAAGACCGTCGTCGGCATTATCACCAACCGCGATCTGCGCTTCGAAGAAGAACTGGATGCGCCGGTGCGCGCCAAGATGACGCCGCGCGAAAAGCTCGTGACCGTGGCCGAAGGCGCGCCGCTGGACGAGGCCAAGCGGCTGATGAACCGCCACCGCCTGGAGCGCGTGCTGGTCGTCAACAGCGCTTTCGAACTGCGCGGCCTGATCACCGTGAAGGACATCCAGAAAGCCGTGGACAACCCGCTGGCCAGCAAGGATGCGCATGGTCAGTTGCGCGTGGGCGCCGCGGTCGGTGTGGGCCCGGACAACGACGAACGCGTCGAATTGCTGGTCAAGGCCGGCGTGGACGTGATCGTGGTCGACACGGCGCACGGACATAGCCAGGGCGTGCTGGACCGCGTGCGCTGGGTCAAGCAGAACTTCCCGCAGGTCGAGGTGGTCGGCGGCAATATCGCCACCGGCGCCGCGGCACTGGCCCTGGTCGAGCATGGCGCCGACGGCGTCAAGGTCGGCATCGGCCCGGGCTCGATCTGTACCACGCGTATCGTGGCAGGCGTCGGCGTGCCCCAGATCACCGCGGTGTCCAACGTTGCCGAGGCGCTGAAGGGCACGGGCGTGCCGCTGATCGCCGATGGCGGCATCCGCTATTCGGGCGACGTGGCGAAGGCACTGGCGGCAGGCGCCCACACGGTGATGATGGGCGGCATGTTCTCGGGCACCGAGGAAGCGCCGGGCGAAGTGTTCCTGTTCCAGGGCCGTTCGTTCAAGAGCTACCGCGGCATGGGTTCGGTCGGTGCGATGAAGGACGGCGCAGCGGACCGCTACTTCCAGGAAGACAACACTGCCAACGTCGACAAGCTGGTGCCGGAAGGCATCGAAGGCCGCGTGGCCTACAAGGGTCCGGTGCAGGCGATCATCCACCAGCTGACCGGCGGCATTCGCGCGTCGATGGGCTACTGCGGCGCAAGCTCGATTCCGCAATGGCACGAAACTTCCGAGTTCGTTCAGATCACTGCGGCCGGCATGCGCGAATCGCACGTGCATGACGTGCAGATCACCAAGGAAGCGCCGAACTACCATATCGATTGATTCGATCTGGCCCCGCCCGACAGGGCATCACGGCCGCGCTGGTTTCGTTGAAGTCGACGGGGCCGCGCGGCCGCGCCGCAATAAGGAGCGCCCATGAAGGTATTGCTGCGAGCCGTGCTGTTTTTCGATGCGCTGCTTCACTTGCTGCTCGGCATCCTGCTGCTGATGTCGCCTTTTTCCACGCTGTACGCCGCGCTGCAATTGCCCCCGGCCCAACCGGCCCTGTTCGGGCAGTTGCTGGGCGTGGCAACGATCGGCCTGTCATGGCTGCTGTTCCTGGCCACCATCAATGGCCAACTAACGGTGCCCGTGGCCCGCACGGTGGGCTATACCAATCTGGTCAGCGCCGTCATGATCGCTGTCTGGACGCTGTTCCTCGATATGCCCGTGCAGGGCGCCGGCAAGGTCTGGCTGCTCACGCTGGCCGCGATGATGCTGTTCTTCGCCATCGTGCAGATTCCATCTGCCAAGAAGGTGCGGCTGCGCGACCGCGTGCTGGCCGACCAGGCCAAGGCCGAGCGCGACGCACGCGCAACTGCTGTCTACCACCCGAACGATGTCCGTGACGTCACCGACGTCGCCGATGTTGGCGCGGCCCGTCCGGCGCGCGCCAACGCATCCACCGTATCTCCCGAATACCGGCGCGAGCCGGTCATCACGCCGCCGCCCGGCTATGGTCCGGGCACCGAGGTGATGCCCGAACCCGATCCGGACGCACTGCCAACGGCTCATCATGCACGACAAAATCCTCATTCTTGATTTCGGCTCGCAAGTCACGCAGCTGATCGCGCGCCGCGTTCGCGAAGCACACGTCTACTGCGAGATCCACCCCAACGACGTCAGCGACGAGTTCGTCCGCGAGTTCGCGCCCAAGGGCGTGATCCTGTCCGGCAGCCACGCCAGCACGTACGAAGACCATCAGCTGCGCGCGCCGCAGGCGGTGTGGGATCTCGGCGTGCCCGTGCTGGGCATCTGCTATGGCATGCAGACCATGGCCGTGCAGTTGGGCGGCAAGGTGGAATGGAGCGATTCGCGCGAGTTCGGCTACGCGGAAGTGCGCGCCCATGGCCATACAAATCTGCTCAAGGGCATCGAGGATTTCAGCACGCCGGAAGGTCACGGCATGCTCAAGGTCTGGATGAGCCACGGCGACAAGGTCACGGCGCTGCCCGATGGCTTCAAGCTGATGGCATCGACGCCGAGCTGCCCGATCGCCGGCATGGCCGACGAGGCGCGCGGTTATTATGCGGTGCAGTTCCACCCCGAAGTCACGCACACGTCGAAGGGCCGCGAGATGCTCGAGCGCTTCGTACTGCAGATCGCCGGTGCGAAGGCCGACTGGGTGATGCGCGACCACATCACCGAAGCCGTGCAAAGGATCCGCGAGCAGGTGGGCGATGAGGAAGTGATCCTGGGCCTGTCCGGCGGCGTCGATTCGTCGGTGGCGGCGGCGCTGATCCACCGCGCGATCGGCGACCAACTGACCTGCGTGTTCGTCGACCACGGCTTGCTGCGGCTCGACGAGGGCAAGATGGTGATGGACATGTTCGCGGGCCGCCTGCACGCGAAGGTCGTCCACATCGATGCTTCGGAACAGTTCCTGGGCCATCTGGCCGGCGTGACCGACCCCGAGCAGAAGCGCAAGATCATCGGCCGAGAATTCGTGGAAGTGTTCCAGGCCGAAGCCAAAAAGCTCAGCAATGCCAAATGGCTGGCGCAGGGCACGATCTACCCGGACGTGGTGGAATCGGGCGGCACCAAGACCAAGAAAGCCACCACCATCAAGAGCCACCACAACGTGGGCGGCCTGCCGGAGACCCTCGGCCTGAAGTTGCTGGAGCCGCTGCGCGACCTGTTCAAGGACGAAGTGCGCGAACTCGGCGTGGCGCTGGGCCTGCCGCCCGAGATGGTCTACCGCCATCCGTTCCCGGGCCCGGGCCTTGGCGTGCGGATCCTGGGCGAGGTCAAGCGCGATTACGCGGAACTGCTGCGCCGCGCGGACGCCATCTTCATCGAGGAACTGCGCAAGACCATCGCGACCGAGCAGGATGCAGCCGCTGGTCTGTGCGAGCCGCATCAGGTAGGCAAGAGCTGGTATGACCTGACCAGCCAGGCATTCGCCGTGTTCCTGCCGGTCAAGTCGGTAGGCGTGATGGGCGATGGCCGCACGTACGATTACGTCGTGGCACTGCGCGCCGTGCAGACCACCGATTTCATGACCGCACACTGGGCGCACCTGCCGTATGCACTGCTCGGCCGCTGCTCGAACCGCATCATCAACGAAGTCCGCGGCCTGAACCGCGTCGTCTACGACGTATCGGGCAAGCCGCCTGCGACAATCGAGTGGGAGTGAAATCAGGTACTTCGGTGGCTATCGCCGGCTAGCGAAACAAGTCGGCGAGAAAGCCTGCCGTAAGAACCGGAGGCTGGGCTCAAAAAATTCCCGTCCACCGATTCCGAAGCGATTGCGGCACCGGCCGGAGGTTTGCAGTTCCAAAAAAGGTCACTGTTTAGTGATCTTTTTTGTTTTCATAGAAACCGGACGTCGTCACTGCGACCGTGGCCAATCACCGCTGGCCACGCGCGGCACCAGGCCATGCAGACGTGACAGCACCAAACGGGCCGCTCGCGACAGCGGATGATGTTGGGTCAGCGCCAGGCTGATGGAACGTGTCAGCCGCGGCTCGACGATTTCCGCCGCAGCCAGCTGACCGGTGCCGATTTCGCGGTCCACGGCCAGTTCCGGCAGGATGGTCAGGGCGTGACCCGATAGCGCCACCTCCTTCATCGTATTGAGCGATTCCACTTCCAGTGCCACGTCCAGCGTCACGCCTTGCTGCCGGGCATGCTGGTCCAGGATCGAGCGCAAGCCATTGGGGGCGGGCGGCAATACCAGCGGCACGCCATCGAGCTGTCTGAAATCGACGGTGCGCCGGCTTGCCAGCGGATGGTCGGGTTTGCCGATCAGATAGGTGGTCACGTTGGCGAGCACGTCTTCGTTCTGGCGCGGACTGGGTCCGTAGCGGTTGATGACGGCCAGGTCGAGATGGCCGGAATCGAGCTGTTCGTCGAGCTGGCCGCTAAATCCCTCACTGACGCGCAGCCGCACACCCGGCGCGGTGATCTTCAGATCCTCAAACAGCGCCGGAATCAGCCGTCGGGTCATCGAAGGCAACACCCCGATCCGTACGATGCCAGTCGGCACGCCGGCCGCATTGCGCACCTCGTCATGCAAGCGTGCCGACTGCACCAGCAGCAGCTCGATTTCCGGCAAGACGCGCTTGCCGAATTCCGACAGGACCACGCCCCGTCCGGTCCGCTCGAACAGTCGGTCGCCCCATTCGGACTCGATCTGCGCAATCGCGCGGCTGACCAGCGATTGGGCGGTCCCCATCGCCCGCGCCGCGCGCGAGAGCGACCCAAGTTCCGCCACCAGCGCCACGGTTTCCAGCTGTTTTAGATTCATTTACTGCAGCCATCCAAAAAATGGATATCAGGTATCGCAGACTATACGCTTTTGCGTCGGCTGAAGTCTCCCTACACTGCGGTCATCCCTCCATGCAGAGAGGGGCGACCAACGATATGGAGACAAGATGCGAACCTTTCCGAAGATATGGGGGGCGCTGCGCCGGCCGTTATGCGCGTTGGCGCTGGCCATGGCGCCGCTGGCGTTCGGCGCCATGGCGCACGCGGCCGCCGGCTATCCCACCAAGCCGGTCCGACTGATTGTGCCGTTTCCGGCGGGCGGCCCAACCGACGCCATGGCACGGCTGATCGGGCAGCATCTTTCGCAGCAGCTTGGCCAGCCGGTGATCGTCGACAACCGCGGCGGCGCGGGCGGCACGATCGCCACCGAAGCGGCGGCTGGCGCAGCGCCCGATGGCTATACGCTGTTCTTCGCCACCACAGGCACCATGGCCATCAACCCGTCGCTCTATCGGTCGATGAAGGTCGACCCGGTCAAGGCGTTCGATGCGGTGGGCTCGGTGGCGTCTACGGTGAACGTGCTGGTGGTGCCCAACAGCCTGCCGGTCGCCAGCGTCAAGGAACTCGTGGCGCTGGCAAAACAGAAGCCGGGCTCCCTGACCTTTGGCTCCGCCGGCAACGGCAGCTCCAATCACCTGTCTGGCGAACTGTTCAAGTCGATGGCTGGCATCGATATCGTCCACGTGCCTTACAAAGGCTCGGCCGCTGCATTTACAGACCTGCTGGGCGGGCGCATCTCGATGATGTTCGATACGGTGTCGAGCCAGGTGCAGTACATCGGCAGCGGCAAGGTCAAGGCACTGGGCGTAAGCGGCCCGACGCGCTCGGAAACGCTGCCCAAGGTGCCGACGATCGCCGAGTCCGGGCTCCCGGGGTTTGACGTCACCATTTGGTTCGGACTCTCAGCGCCCAGAGGCACGCCGCCGGACGTGATCCACCAACTCAACGGCGAGCTGCAGAAGGTACTGGCGCAAGCCGACGTGCAGCGCCAACTGGCCGCCCTGGGAGCGCGGCCACTGCCGGGTACGCCTGCCGATTTCGCAAAGCTGGTCCAGCATGACGCAGCCAAGTGGTCGCCCGTGGTCAAGGCATCGGGAGCGACCCTTGACTGAGACCTTCAACGCGCTGTTTGCGCCGGCCTCGGTGGCCGTCATCGGCGCCTCGGACAATCCCAACAAGGTGGGCGGCCGGCCGATCCACTACCTACGCCAGTTCGGCTACCAGGGTGAGGTGTTTCCGGTAAATCCAGGGCGCGACACGATCCAGGGCTATCGCGCGTATCCCACGCTCGACGCCATCGGAAAAACGCCAGACGCGGTGGTCATCGCGGTATCGGGTGATGCCGCCTTGGAGCAGGTACGGCTCTGCGCCGAGGCCGGGGTCAAGGCGGCGGTCATCATGGCGTCGGGGTTTGCCGAAACCGGCGAGGCCGGGCGGCAGCGCCAGCAACAACTGGTGGACGTGGCGAATGCGGGCGGCATGCGGCTGGTGGGCCCGAATGCGCAGGGCACGGCCAATTTCGCGAGCGGCGCCGTGCTGAATTTCTCGACGATGTTCATGGAGGTGGCGCCCCAGGATGGACCCATCGCCATCATCAGCCAGAGCGGCGCGGCCAGCGTCATGCCCTATGCGTTGCTGCGTCAGGCCGGATTTGGCGTGCGCTATCTGGTTGCGACCGGCAACGACGCAGACCTGGACGCCTGTGCCATGACCTGTGCCGTCGCCGAAGACCCGGCGGTGCGGTTGATCCTGGTCTACCTGGAATCGATCTCGGACCCGGCTGCACTGGCCCGTGCCGCCGCGCTGGCGCGTAGCCGTGGCGCCAGTATCGTGGCGATCAAGGCTGGCAACAGCCAGCGCGGCGCGCGCGCGGCGGCATCGCATACCGGCGCGCTGGTTGGCAACGATGCGGCCATCGACGCCTTTCTGGCGCGTCACGGTATCTGGCGGGCCGGCGACATCGGCGAACTGGTGCGTGCCGTGCCGCTCTACCTGCAAAACCGCACACCGGGGCAAGGCCGCACCGTGGTGATGAGCCATAGCGGCGCCGTCGGCGTGATGGCGGCGGACTTGGCGGAGCGCCACGACTTGCCGCTGACGGAGTTGCAGCCGGAAACGCTGGACCGGCTTGGCGCCATCCTGCCTGAATTCGGTACCGCGAATAATCCGCTGGACATGACGGCGGCACTGATGGGCCACGGTGACATGTTCCCGTGTGTGCTCGATGCGCTGGGCGCTGATCCGCAGGCCGATATGGTCATGGTCGGCATCCCCGTGGCGGGCCCGGGCTACGACGTGGAGGCGCTGGCCCGCGATGCGGCCGCTTTTAGCGAGCGGCTGGGCAAGCCGCTGGTGGCCAGCGCGCCGCAAGGGTCGGTGCGCGAGGCCTTTGTCCGCCATGGCGTGCCCACCTTTGTGACCGAGGCCGATGCGATTGCCGCGTTGGCCCAGTACGCCGCCCATGCACGGCTGGAGGCCGCTGCCGAGGATTGCGTGCCTCCGGCCGCGCAGCCGCTGCCGGGCCACGGCCTGCAGGATGAGGCTCGCAGCCTGTCGCTGTTGGCCGAAGCCGGCGTCCCGGTAGTGCCGTATCGCTTCTGCGCAAGCGCCAGCGAAGCGGTGGCCGCGTTTGCCGCGCTCGGTGGCGGGCCGGTCGTGGTCAAGGGCTGCGCTGCCGAGGTCCCGCATAAGAGCGAGCACGGATTGGTGCGCCTGCGGCTGTCCGATGTACCCGCCGTGGCGCAGGCCGCCGAAGACTGCCTGGCCACGCTGGGTGTCCTGGGCGTGGACGCCCCGCGCGTGGTGGTGGCGCCGATGGTCAAGGGGCGCCATGAGTTTGCGCTGGGGGTATCGGTCGATCCCGTGTTCGGGCCGCTCGTGATGATCGGCGAGGGCGGCACGCTGCTCGAGTTGCGCAAGGACATTGTCACGTTGCTGGCGCCGTTCAACGTGGCGCAGGCGAAGGCGGCTTGCGCGCGGCTGCGGCTGGCGCCGCTGTTCGATGGCTACCGCGACATCCCCGCGCTGGACCTCGATGCGCTGGCCTCGGCAGCCGTGGCGCTCGGCAACTGGGCGCTGCGCCATCGCGGCGCGCTGAAGTCGGTCGACATCAATCCCATGATGGTGATGGCCGCGGGCGAGGGCGTCCTGGCCGTCGACGCCGTGGTGGAACTTCATGGAGCCTGATATGGAACCTGTGCTTGTGGAGCGCGATGGCAGCCTGGCCGTCGTCACACTAAACCGGCCGGCGCGCATGAATGCCGTCAACGATGCGCTGCGCGGCGAATTGATCGCCGCGCTGGGCCGCCTCAATGCCGATACGTCCGTGCGGGCGGTGGTGCTGACCGGGGCGGGTGGGCGCGCGTTCTGCGCTGGCCAGGACCTGGACGAAGCCGCCGCGGTGACATGGCAGCAGATCGTGCCGTGGCTCAATCGCCAGCGGGCGATGTACCAGGCCGTGCGCGATCTCGACAAGCCTTGCGTGGCGGCGGTGCAGGGCGTGGCCGCAGGCGCCGGGTTCCAGTTGGCGCTGTGCGCGGACTGGCGGCTGACCACGCCGGACAGCCGCTGGGGACAGCCCGAGGTAAAGGCGGGCTTGGCCAGCATCGTCGGCTCGTACCTGATGACGTTGCACGTGGGACACACGCATAACGTGCAGATGTCGCTGTCAGGCGAACTGGTGTCCGGGCAGCGTGCCTACGAAATCGGTCTGGTAACGGCATTGCATGCCGAGGCCGAATTGATGGATGCCGCGCTGGCGCGCGCGCGTTCGCTCGCGTCGTTGCCTCCGACGTCGGTACGCTTGTCGAAGCAGCGCTTGCGCGCCATGACCCAGCCAGGCTTTGACGACGCCTGCGTGGCGGGCATCCGCGCGCAGCTTGAATGCTATGCCGATGGCGAACCACAGCGCGTAATGGCCGAATTTCTCAGCCAACGCAATGCGAAGGAAAAACAATGATCGAGTGGAACCAACACTTCATCGATGGCCAGCGATGTGCGGTTTCCGATGGCGGGACCGTGTGCATTCATGACGCCGAGACAGAAGCCCCATTGGGCGACGTGCATCTTGGCAACGCCCGCGACGTCGACCAGGCAGTCAAGGCCGCCGCGCGCGCGCTGGCCGCATGGCAACGGCTAGGCGTGCATGCCCGTGCGGCGGTGCTGCGCGCCGTTGCCGATGCGCTGGAGCTTACCGGCCAGGCGCTGGCACAACAGATCTCGCGGGAAGTTGGCATGCCGCTGAAGCTGGCACAGCGCATTCAGGTGGATGCACCTGTTGCAGCCTGGCGTGCCACGGCGGCACTGGCCGGTAGCTACGCCTTCGTGCGCGAAGTCGGTCATTCGCGGGTCACGATGGTGCCCGTGGGCGTGGTGGCAGCCATCACGCCCTGGAACTATCCGCTGCACCAGATCACCGGCAAGCTCGCGCCCGCCCTGCTGGCGGGGTGCACGGTGGTGCTGAAACCCTCGGAACTGGCGCCGGCAGCCGCGGCGCACCTGATGTCGGCGTGCGAGCAGGCTGGCATGCCGCCGGGCGTGTTGAACATCGTCTGGGGCGACGGCGAAGTGGGCGAGGCACTGGTGACGCATCCCGGTGTGCAGATGGTCTCGTTCACCGGCTCGACGCAGGTCGGCCGCAAGGTGGCAGCGCTGGCAGCGGGCGACATGAAGCGCGTGTCGATGGAACTGGGCGGCAAGTCGCCAGCCATCGCGCTGCCCGGCGCCGACCTCGCCCGCGTGGTCAAGGCTACAGTCGCTTCGTGCTTTCTCAATGCCGGACAGACCTGCAGCGCGACCACGCGCCTGATCGTTCCCCGGGCCGACTATCCGCAATGCCGCACGCTATTGGCGGACGCCGTCGCCGGCATGGTGTTGGGCGATCCGGCTGATGGCGCGACTCGCGTGGGCCCGCTGCTTTCCGCCTTGCAGCGCCAGCGCGTGCTGGCCCATATCGCCGAGGCGGAGCGGGCCGGCTTCGAGCGCATCGCCGGCGGCCCCGATGCCGCCGTCCCGGAGCACGGCTACTTCGTGGCCCCAACGGTCTACGGCAACGTATCGCCGGACAGCCGCTTGGCCACCGAGGAGATCTTTGGCCCGGTGCTGGCCGTGCTCTGCTATGACACCGTCAACGAAGCGATTGCGCTGGCAAACGGCACTCGCTACGGGCTGGCCGCCACCGTCTGGGCAGCCGATGACGCGAGCGCCGAGGCGGTGGCCGATCAACTGCGCGCGGGGCAGGTGGATATCAACGGTGCGCGGTTCAACGCCGCCGCGCCATTCGGTGGATTCGGCATGTCCGGCGTCGGGCGTGAAGGCGGCGTCTACGGACTCGAAGAGTTCCTGGAGCCACGCGCGGTCCAGTTTCCACAGTAAGCCAATTCCAGGAATTCCAGCATGTACCAGGAAATCACGGTGACCCGTTCCGAGCGGAACGATCATGTCGCCATCATCACCATGAATCGGCCGGACAAGCTCAATGCCTTGACCAAGGTGATGGAGGCCGAACTGCGCGACGCCATGGAAGCGGCGGACCGCGACGACACCATCCGCGTGGTGGTGTTGACCGGCGCCGGCAAGGGCTTTTGCGCGGGCATGGACATCAACGAACTTGAGATACTGCCGCCAGGCGATATCCGCGCGGCGCAATGGATGCGGCCGTACGACATGAACCGGCGCGCCGACTACCAGTCCCGATACGGATACTTTCCGGCGATGCGAAAACCGGTGATCGCGGCGATCAATGGCGCGGCGGCGGGGCTGGGACTCGTCTTCGCGCTGTACAGCGACATGCGCTTCGCCAGTAGCCGGGCGGCATTCAGCACAGCCTTCGCACGGCGTGGCCTGATTGCCGAGCACGGCATCGCGTGGCTGCTGCCGCGCGTGGTGGGGCCAGGCCATGCGGCGGACCTGCTGTACTCCGCTCGCAAGGTCACCGCGCAGGAGGCGCTGCAGATGGGGCTGGTGGACCGCCTATACGAGCCCGACAGCCTGATGGCCAGTACGCTGGCCTATGCGGACGATCTGGCCGAAAACGTTTCGCCACGCTCGATCGGCGTAATGAAGCGCCAACTCTGGGAGCAACCGTTCCAGACGCTGGCGGAAGCCACGCAACTGGCCAACGCCGAAATGTTCGAGAGCATCCAGAGCGAGGATTTCACGGAAGGTGTGTCGCACTTCATCGAACGGCGTCCGGCGAGGTTTACCGGAAGGTGAGGCGACTATTTACGTGGCCGTATCGGCAAAAGCGGCAATCGTGACTGCCTCGATGTCAGCAATGTCGTGCGGCGTTGCGATTTGGAGCCGGAAGGTCATGGGCTTGGCTTCGTTCCAGAAAATATGGAACAGCCTGGAGCTGTGGGCGCGCGGCGTCGCCGGGCATTCGGCGACGGCGACGGATGTGGTGCCGGTTGCCGGGACAGCCGGCAACCGAGCGCTGACGTCGGCAGTTACGCCGATAGTTACTCTGAGGCGGGCGGCTCGTTCGCCGGCGCTGCTGCTGCGGCTGCTGTGGCGGGGGCGGCGGCTTCGGGAGCGGGTTTGGGGCGTCGGTTCTGCAGATACTGAGCGCGTCGTGCGTCGGCCTGCGTGACGCTGCCTTGCGGCTGCCCCGTCAGATCCAGGCGCGGGGCGCCTTCCACAAGAGCGATCCAGTAGCGGGCGCCGCGGCACCACGTGCGGATCGCATCGCGTAATTCGGCCTCGCTCAGGCCCAGTTCCTGCGCGTGTTGCAGGATGTCCTCGAGGATGCCGATCTTGAGCGGCACCTTGGGCGCCGGCTTTTTCGGAAATGCCTGAGGGAATCGCTTCTGCAGCCGGCCGATGGTCTGGACCACTGGATCGACAGGTTTGGTCGGGCCGGCTTTTGCCGCGCCAGCCTTTGCAGCGCCGTCCTTCGCTCCGCCGGCCTTGGCCGCACCGGCCCCTGGCTTGCGTTGCGGGCGTGCCGGCTTGGCCGTCGATTCGCGCGACGGCTGCGCTTCGCGTTTGGCTTGCGCCGCCTGCTTTGCCTTTGCTGCCAGTTCTTTCTTCAGTGCTGCAAGTTGTTCGAAACCCATCGCCTTAAGCCAAATAAAAGTTTGCGCCGATTATAGCCGCGCGCGCTTCGCCGTGGATTGTGCGTGTACCCGACTCGCGGCAGCAACCCAGCAGGCGCCGCGCAGGCAACCGGGGCGGTCGCCGATCGGCGGACGCTGCCGATGCCATCGATGTCGCTATCGGGGCGCCGCGGCCGGGCGCTGCGCATTCACGCCGCCGCCGGCGCCGATACCCCGGCGGGGACCTTGAACCGGTTGTATCCCCACAAATATTGCAGAGGGAATCGTCTGATCATCTCTTCCAGCTCCGCATTGATCCATGCGGCTTGCGCCTCGACCGTCTCGGGCAGCGGCCCGGTCAGCCGCTTCACGTGCATGCGCCATCCCTTTCCATCCGGCAGACGTTCGCCCGCGGCCACGATCAGTGGCGCGCCGGTCTGCGCAGCGAGCTTGCCAGGCAGCGTGATCGTGTAGGCCATGCGGCCGAAGAAGGGCGCCCAGACGCCATCCCCCTTGGGCGCCTGATCCGGCAGCAATCCAATCGCTTCGCCGTGCCGCAAGGCGCGCACGAATGAACGAACCCCCTGGGCCGTGGCGGGCACCGCTTTCAGCTTTGACGTATCGCGCACGAATTGCAGCAACCCGCGCAGTTTTGCCTTGCGATGCGGACGGAACATGATCGTCAGCGAGATCCTTTCTGCGGCATAGCGCGCGGCCAGTTCGAAACAGCCAAGGTGCGGGGTCAGCATGATCAGCCCGCGGCCTTCGGCCAGCGCCTCTTCGATCACGGCCCAGTCGTCGCAGATCACCTGGTCCAGACTGACCTGGCTGCGGAACCATACGTGCGACAGTTCGGTCATCATCGCGCCTGTTTCGCCAGCGGCCTGCCGGGCAAAATCCGGATCGCTGAATCCGGCCTGGGAAGCATTGCTGCGCAGATGCCGCCGATAACCGCCCGGCAGCGCGTACACCAGACGCCCCAGCAAGCGGCCGGCGATATGCACTGCCGACAACGGCAACGCCGAAAACAGGCGCAGCGACGTGCAGAGCACATTATTCGAAGACTGAGGACGAGGATCCATAAGCAGCACGCGCATGAGAAAGGTGAACAACCCACGCGGTGTTCGATGTGGGGGCGGGCGACAAGAAGCGAGCGATCGGGGGCGGCAAGCGGATTCCCGATCCATCAGCCGGGCTCGATTAGTCGTCGATATAAATTCAAGCCCAGGCACGTCGAATTCGGGGCGGTTTGCGCCACGCGGCATGCAAGCCGTAGACGTAAGGGCGCTAACTGTAGCACGCGTGTTGGATTTGCCCGGTTTTTGTCGCTTTGCCCGAATCTGCTATCGCCGGATATCGGCAAAGCCGCCCGTCGCCCAGCGCGTGGCGCTTTCCCGAGTCAGGCGGAAATCCGGCGGCACGGTCGCGGTTGCAAGGACGTCACCGAAGGCGCCGACGGCCGTCAGGGTCGCAAACGGTTCGAACTCGTCGGGCGTGATCGCCAGCTTTATCGTCACCGTGTCCGATTCGATCTCGATGGTCACCTGCTTGTTGAGCTGCGCATGCAGTTGCTGCTCGTGGCGGCGGATGACCTCCGAGGCGGTCTTCACCAGCGTCTGGTGCGCCGTCGCATCGAGCGGCTTGGGATCGACCTTGTTGCGACCCATGGTCCACGGACCGACCAACGCGGGTTCCGCACTGCCATCGCGGATCATTTCGACGGCCCAGCCTTCGCCATCTTCGTTCTTGATGACGCGCGCGGTCCAGCCGCGGTCGCGCCATAGCCTGGGTTCATGGATCGGCGGAGATTCGGTCTCCGGCGCGCTGTCGTGGTTTTGATTCATAACGGCGGGTGTTCAATGAGTGAGGGACGACACAGCGCGCTGCATGCAAAGGCATGAGGCGACGGGCCGATTGCCGGACGCGCGGCCGGGCCGTCCGGGCATTGGATCAAGCGACCCAGTTGACCTTGGGAAAACGCGCGGCAAAGCCTTGCGGCATCGGTACGACGCGCTTGCTGGCGTAGTCGAAGAACACAAAGCCGGATTTGGCCATGGCGATCAGGGCGCCATCCTGCGGCCGCGTGATGCGGAAGATGATGTCGCCGCCGTACTTGTTGAAGTCCATCACGCCGACTTCGAACAACAGCTGGTCGCGCGCGTGGGCCTCGTTGCGGTACATCGTCGCCAGATCGGTGACGATGATGCCGGCGCCTTCCACCCGGTCGCCTTCGCTGCCGTACTCAAACAGGAAGCGGGCCCGCGCCTCCGAAATCATGGAAATCATCGAATCGTTGGCCAGATGATTTGCCGCGTTGATATCGGTGACACGTACCGTGAGATGGGTGGAAAAGCACAACTGGTCGGCGGGCAGATCGAGTTTGAGGCGGGCCATGGCAAGCGTTGCGGGAACAGCGGAAATCGAAAAGGGCATACATCTTAGTCGATTCGCGCCCCGCGCCTGCCCGCGCGGCGCTGTCCGCATCGATCGACGCGCGACGATTCCCGGGTTGCTGACCGAATGTGGCCCATTGGCAGACTCCCGGCAAAGCGCCGATAGCACATGGCTGGCTCGTGGTTGAGGCGGAAAGTGCGTCCCCGAGCCGCGCGAGACTTTGGATTGTTCGTGACATGGGGATGAAGCGACGGACGAAACAGGCGCGGCTCGGCGCCACCGAAATGCAGGGGCTACCAGTAGATCTGCCACACGAGAGGCGATTCTTACCTGCCCGACGTCGGCAACGGCCAGGGCTATGGCCCGGCGTGGCGCATGCCGCGGGATGGATACCCATGGCACGTATCCTGCACGTGGATGCGATGTCGAGCCGTCGGGCTCATCGCCATGGAGATACAACATGCTTCACAACGATGTGCAGGATCGCAACCAGAAAATGCAGCAGTTGCGCGGCACGCGCCGCTACACCTGGACGCACCCGATCTTCCTGATCGGTATCGCGCTGATCGTGGTCGGCTTTGTCGCCACGCTCTGGTAAGCATGACGAGATTGCCGATGCGGCGCATCTGATTGCCTGCAGACGATGCCTGCGATGGCGCAATGCCACGCAGGCCGTACCGCGCAACGCGGAGGACGTCGAAGTGGCGGCACTCGTTGGAATCATCGCGCCGCACCCCCTGAGCCGCATCGCACGCCATCACGCCGGCGCGTCCAGCGCGCCGGCGTGATGCCGCCAATCAGACCGGAATCTTTTCGGCGTCGGGACGTTGCCACCAGCGATGCTGCCCGACGGCGTCCAGGAAGGCTTGATGCTGCTTGGCATTGTCGGCTTTCGCCACGATCAGCCCTGGGCCCGCAAAACCGCCGTCGATGCCCGTGCGCCGCGCAGCCTCTGCCACCAGCATCGCGCCGCTGCCGCCCGCGCCAACCGCCTTGTAGTGCTTGTACGACTCGCTGATGAACAACAGCGCTGCGGGATCGGGATCGGCCGGCGGCGCCTTGCCGTCGGGCACATAGACGGCGTCGAACAGCACGGACCCCACCGACGACAGCGCATGGTCGACCGGCAGCGACGCGCCGCTTGCGGTGGTGACGCTGTTGGCGCGCGGACCGACGATGCGGATGTTGGCGCGGGCCGCGCTGGCCAGCTTCTGCAGCGAGGCGATCGCGCCATCATCGACGCCATCATTGACCAGCACGGCGATATTGCGGCCCGTGATATCGCCCTTGGGCTGCGCGTCGAGACTCAGTGCCGGCGAAGCGTCGATGCCGTAATCGTTGATCTGGATGTCGGCGCCGACAGGTTCCACTTCGATGCCAAGGTTTTGCGCCACGCCTTCCGCCAGCTCCGGCGCGATATGGACGATTTGCCCGACCACGCGCGCCCGGATCGCCGGGTCTGACACTTTGGACAGCTCGAAGGTATAGGCGGCGATGATCTGCTGGCGTTCGACATCGGACTGGCTGCGCCAGAACAGGTTGGCCTGCGAGAAGTGATCGGCAAAGGTTTGGCTCCGTATGCGCGCCTTGATCGCGCCATCCTCGGCGGGTGCGGGGAAATGCCGGTAGGCGTCGGCGTCGCCAGCCAGGAAAGGACAGCCGCCGCTGACCGAATTGGGCTGGTAGCTTTCCTTGCCCTGCACGATGGTTTGCCGCATAAAGCCGTCGCGCTGGTTGTTGTGCACCGGGCACAGCGGCCGATTGATCGGCAGTTCGTGGAAGTTGGGGCCGCCAAGCCGCGTGATCTGCGTGTCGATATACGAGAACAGCCGCGCATGCAGCAGCGGATCGTTGGTGAAATCCATGCCGGGCAGGATGTGGCCCGGATGGAATGCCACCTGTTCGGTCTCGGCGAAGAAATTGTCGGGGTTGCGATCGAGCACCATCCGGCCGATGCGGCGCACCGGCACCAGTTCCTCGGGAATCAGCTTGGTGGGATCCTGGAGGTCGAAGCCGAGCTTGAGCATGTCGGTTTCGGGCACCAGTTGCACGCCCAGTTCGTACTCGGGATACTGGCCCGCCTCGATCGAATCCCACAGGTCGCGCCGATGAAAATCGGGGTCCTTGCCGTTGATCTTGAGCGCCTCGTCCCAGATCAGCGAATGCGCGCCGCCCACCGGCTTCCAGTGATATTTGACCAGCGTGGCTTCGCCTTTCGCGTTGATCAGCCGGAACGTATGCACGCCAAAACCTTCCATGGTGCGGAAGCTGCGGGGAATTGCACGCCCGGACATGGTCCAGAGGACCATATGCATCGATTCCGGCTGCAGCGAGACGAAATCCCAGAACGTATCGTGCGCCGAGGCGGCCTGCGGAATTTCATTATGCGGTTCCGGCTTCACCGAATGCACGAAGTCCGGAAACTTGATGCCGTCCTGAATGAAGAACACCGGGATGTTGTTGCCGACCAGATCGAAATTACCTTGCCGCGTGTAGAACTTGGTGGCAAAACCGCGCACGTCGCGCGCCAGATCGGCCGACCCGCGCGAGCCGGCAACGGTCGAAAAGCGGACGAAGACCGGCGTCTTCTCATTGACGCGCGTGAATAGGTCAGCGGTTGTGTAGTCTTCGAGCGATTCGGTCAACTCGAAGTAACCGTGCGCCGCAGCACCGCGCGCATGCACCACGCGCTCGGGAATGCGCTCGTGGTCGAAGTGCGTAATCTTTTCACGAAGATGGAAATCTTCCAGCAGGGTCGGGCCGCGCAATCCCAGCTTGAGCGAATCGTCGTCCTGCGGAATCTGCAGCCCCTGGTTGGTGGTCAGCGTCCTGCCGGCGTTCGACACCAGGTTGCCGACACTTGGCGACCCAAGCCGTGCGGGCCGCTTGGCGAGCCGATCCGCCACCGCGCTTTCGTAGGAGCCGTCGTTGTTGTTGCCGGCGGCGGTGTTCTGGCTGGGATTCGGATCGTGCTGCGCGATTCCCTGCTGCGTTGCGGCATCGCCTTGCGAGGCGGATTTCCGTGGCGTCTGTTTGTTCGGCGGTTGCTTCGGCATGGCGTTATCTCCGTTGTCGTGCGTGAAAAAGGACCGTTCTGGCCGCTCGCGCGTCCAGCGCAAACGCGTACCTCCGCAGAATGCGTGCCATGCCTGCATCGACGACCAACAGGTCGCGCACCACACTTGGAAAATCCCATGGATTTGTCAGACCGCCATCGATAGCGTTATGGCTCGCGTGCGCGTAACACTGCTGTCATCGAAGGATTCGAGGGAGAACCAAAATGGCGTCCAACATCCATGTCGTGCCGGCGGGCGAGGGCTGGGCCGTAGAAGCTGCCGGCAGCGGCCACAGAACGCTCTACGCAACGCAGGACGAGGCGATCGAGGCCGGCACGGCCCGAGCGCAGCGCGACAACGTGGAATTGCTGATCCATGGTCGCGACGGGCAAGTGCGCGCGCGCAGCTCGTTTGAGCACGATCCACGGCGCTACGTCGGCTAGAGCGCAAACATCGTTGCATGTCGAGCGCGCTGATGCAGTTTTCCGACTGGTTTGGCCGCGGCAACGACCTGACGTGGTATCAGATGGCGCTGCGCGCGGCGGTGATCTTTTTCGCCGCATGGGTCATGCTGCGCGGCGCGGGGCGGCGCGCGTTTTCGCAGCAGACCGCATTCGATCTCTGCATCATCCTGTTGCTCGGCGCGGTGCTGTCGCGCGCGATTGTTGGCGCGAGCCCGATGGGTGCCACGCTGGCCGCCGCGCTGATGCTGGTCTCGCTGCATCGTCTGCTTGGATGGCTGGCCAGCCGCCATCCCTGGCTCGATCGCGCGATGGGCGGCACGGCCATCGATCTGCTCAAGCACGGCAACCTCGACCGGAGCGCGATGCAGCGGTCCATGCTCAGCGAGGAGGATCTCGCCGCGAACATCCGTGCGTCGCTGCAATCGGATTCGCTTGCCGATGTCGAGCGCATCGTGGTCGAGCGCAATGGCAAGGTCACGTTCGTGAAACGAGGCAAGGAGAAGTCGGAGGACAAAGCGGCGGCGTCTGGCGCGCAATGAAGCGGGCGTCGCAAGTCGCCTCGCCCGGTTCAATCCGTCGGCATCGCCTCGGCCGATAGGGCGGCCAGCATCGCCAGATGATCGGCAAAGCCGCCGCGCGCGCGGCCCTGCGCACGTGCGCTGGTGATGACGCGCGGCTGCGTGCTCCAGGCAATCTGTGCGTCGATGGCGATCAGGCGCTGAACCAGCGCCACGTCCTCGCTAGTCGCATGCGGCGGAAAGCCGCCCGCGCGACGATAGGCGTGCGAACACACGCCCAGGTTGGCGCCGTGAACATGGCGGTGGTTGTCTTCCGGGCGATAGCGCGCCGCAAAGCGCGCCGGCACGTGTGCGGGCTGTTCGCTCCAGTCGTCCACGGTGACCAGCCCGCATACGGCGTCTGCACGCAACGCCAACTGCGCAACCAGCCAGTCCGGCGCCACGCGGCTGTCTGCGTCGGTGAACGCCAACCAGCGCGCATCGCGCGCCAGCAAATATTCGGCGCCAGTGTGGCGCGCCATGCCGACGTTGCGCGCCGAGATCGACAGGCAGATAAGCGGCGTAGTGGCGTGGCGTTGGGCGATCGCATGCGAATCGTCATCGCATTCGTCCAGCACCACCACCACCAGCACCGGTTCGCTGTTGAGATCGGGATGCAGCGCGGCCGCGCTCAGCGCCATCAGGCAGCCTTCGAGGCAAGCCTCCTCGTTATGCACGGGCACCACGACGCCGATCATTGCGTGGCCTCCCGCTGGCGCAGAGGCGTGACGTTGCGCGACCACACCTCCAGCAGAAAGTCGGGCTCAAGATGGCGCACATGGCGATGCAACCCCGGCTGCCGCGCGATCTCGGCATGGATCTGACGGGTCGGCATGCGGCGCTCCGCGAACGGACGCAACCAGTGGCAGGCCACGATGGTGCCGTTTTCAGCCAGCGCCGCTGCGGCGCGTTGCACAGTGTCGGCCCAGTCCTGCGGCGAAAAGAAGTAGCCGAGTTCGCTCAGTACGATCAGATCGAAGCTGCCTGCCGGAAAGTCGCGCGGCAACTCGGCAACGCGCACGTCGACGTGAGGCTGGTCAGCAAGTCGCGCCCGCGTGCGTTCGATGGCACGTGGTGCCACGTCGACTGCCAGCAGCGCATCGCAACGCGCCGCCAACCGCTTGGTCTGCATGCCCGTGGCGCACCCGGCTTCGAACGCGCGCGCATAGCGCTGTTCGGGCAGGCACGCGATCAGCACATCGCGTTTGCGGGCTTCGTACCAGAGTGACTCGAATCCCCATGGATCCGCTTGCGCGAGGATCGCGTCGAAATCGGACGTGGGCGTCGTCGTCGCGGGCGTCATAACGTGATGTCCGTATCGATTTCGCGCAGCGCCATGCCGAGCGCAGCAAGGTCACGCTCGGCATGGCTCTGGCGCAGGAAAACCGGCAGGTCGGCGAACAGCGCGGCCAGGCGCGCATCGCGGCAAAGCGGACCGGCGCCGAGCACACTGCCGGCGCGGTGCAGCACGCGCTGCACTACGGCCTCTACCGTGGTGCGCGCCCGCATAGCCGGGACGAATGCATCGGCGTCGGGATGGGCGTCGATCCACGCGGCGGTTTCACGCAGCAATGCCGCGGCCGCATGCAGATCGCCGTGGATAGCGCCGAGGTGGGCGGCCGCATGTGCATCGCCACGCCGTTGCACGGCCTGCCGCACGGCGTGCGCCATCGGCAGCACCGCGCCATACCAGCAGCCGGCGATGCCCGCGCCACCGTGCCAGAAGCCCGGGCGCTCCACATAGCCACGCGGGGGCCCGATCAGCAGCGCCGGACAGTTGTCGAGCAGCACGTCGCCGCTGCCGGTATCGGCCATGCCGACGGCATGCCAGCCTTCGTCGGTAATCGTGACGCCCGCGCCGTTCAGGTCGATCGCGGCCAGCCGCGCGCCGTGGTCGCGATCCTCGCAAGTGATCAAGGCGTGCGATACCCCGCGCGCGCCGGAACACCATGCCTTGCGGCCATCGAGCACGACGGGACGGACGTCCGTGACCCCAATGGCGGCGGCGAGTTCGTGCGCGGCGGCGCGTGCTGCGGCTGTGTCCGCGCAGGCGCTTGCGCGCACACGCGCGTCGGGCGGCTCGGCCGCCCACACTGCCCATCGCGTGTCGCGCGGCGGGGTCGCATCGGCCAGCTCCGCGAGAATCGCCAGCGCATCGGCATGGGCCTCGAACAGCTTGATGGCGACCGCGCCATGCTCGGCGGCGATCCGCGCGAACAGCGACCAGCGCCGCGCCGTACTGCCGCGCCCGGGCAGTGGAACATCCTCGCGCCCGACATGGGCGCCGATCAGCGCGGCGAGGGTTTCGCGAACGTCCATGGAACCGGTGAGAAGTTTCAGTGGTACGGGAAATCGCAAGATCCCTGCCAGCCGGATGTGCGGACCCTGCCGCAGAGGTTGCGGCGTGGCGGGCGAGTCGTGAAACAAGGGAAATGGGCCGTTGCCGCCGTCTGGCGATCACGATCGGCGCCTCGTTGTGCGCCGCGCTACGGCCCTGCTTGAAAGACGTGCCTGTAAGCTCGTCGTCGATGGTAGAACTGCCCGCGCGGACGCGGTATTTCATGCGATCAAAGCGGGCCGCCCGGTTCCGTCCAATACGGGGTGCGTTCGTAGTAGCTGTAGAGATCGGTGGCCCACTGCGGGTCAGCCATTCTGGGCCAGCTGTCCTTGTTGAAGCCCGGGGCGTCCTTGATGCGCTCGGCGGTCAGTCCAAGCCGGAAGCATTTGGCATCGGTGTCCATCACCAGCGCGCTCCACGGGATGGCGTGAAGCGTATCGCCGATGCCGAGAAATCCGCCGGTAGTGAGCACGGCGTACGCAACCCGTCCGCCCTGCACATCGATCATGATTTCCTTGATCTCGCCGACATGCTCGTTGTCGGACGAATAGACCTTCGTGCCATCGAGACTCGACGCGGCCATCACTTCCGGACCCGGGCCGGCGCCCACGCCGGCGCCGACGATTGTTGCGCCCGAATGCGATCCGAGATTGGGATTGGTAGGTTCCATCGCTGTCTCCTTTGAGGTTGCGTTTTGGAGCCCGTACCTGTGCAACAAGCATGCCGGAGAACCGGCGGCGCGGTGGGGTGCTGCCCGACTGTTATTCGAGCTCCACGCCGTTCAGTTCGGGGATCAGGAAGAACGTGGCCAGCATGTCCAGCACATAGAGGCTTGCCAGCAGCGCAATGGCAATCTGGAATGACCATGTGGCGGCAATGGCGCCCACCACGATCGGCCCGAGTCCGCCCACGGCGCGGCCAATATTGAACAGTACGTTCTGCGCGGTGGCGCGCGCCGCGGTGGGATACGCCTCGGAGATCAGGGCGCCGTAGCCGCCGATCATGCCGTTGACGAACATGCCCATCAGCGCACCGGCCCACAGCATCGTGAACGGGTCGGACAGCCGCGAATAGGTCAGCACCATCGCCACCGCGCCAGCCTGGAACAGCAGGAAGGTGGGCTTGCGGCCGATGCGGTCGGCGAGATGGCCGAACGCGCAAATGCCGAGCATCATGCCGAGCACGGTGACCGAGGTCCACATGGCCGATTTGGTCAGCGAGAAACCGAGCGTCTTCGAAAGGTAGGTCGGCAACCAGATCATGATGCCGTAGTAGCCGAAGTTCTGGACCGCGCACAGAATGACGATGCCGATGCTGGTGCGCGTGGTACGCGCGTCGGCAACCAGCAAGCGGAAGGCGTTGGCGCGGCTTGCGGTCTGCGCGCTGCGCACGAACACTTCGGGCTCGTGCAGCCGATTGCGGACATACCACGCCACGAATGCCGGAATCACGCCGACCAGGAACATGCCGCGCCAGCCTATCAGCGGCAGCATCAGCGGCGTGAGCAGGGCGGCCATCAGTACGCCGCTTTGCCAGCCCAGCGCCACGTAGGACGACACGCGGCCGCGCTTGCTGGCGGGCCACGCCTCGGCGGCCAGTGCCATGCCGATGCCGAATTCGCCGCCCAACCCGATCCCGGCGATGGTGCGATAGACCAGCAAATCCCAGAAACCCTGTGCAAACGCGCAGAGACCGGTAAACACCGCGAACAGCACGATGGTCCACGTCAGCACGCGCACGCGCCCGTAGCGGTCGCTCAGCGCGCCGAAAATGATGCCGCCGGCCACCGCGCCCACCAGCGTCCACGTCACCAGCGCGCCGGACTGGCCAGTCGATAGCGCCAGACCGGCCGTGATCGCGGGCAGCATGAAGCCCAGGATCAGCAGGTCGAAGCCATCCATGGCATAGCCGAGCGTGGAGCCGGCCAGCGCCTTCCAGGCGTAGGACGAAGTGGGGGCCTTGGTGGCAGGAACGGAATCGAGGGCCGGTTGACTGTGCATGCGGGGCGAACTTGGAAAATGGGGGATGGCGGCGCAGCGGCGCGGGCCGAAGTGTAGCGCATCGATCGCGCCGCGATGGCCGGGATCCGCATGCGCTGCGGCGCGTCCCGTGCAGCGCCACCATGCCGCGCCAATCCGGTCTATGCTCTGGCCTGCGGCCGGACGCGTTCCCTCAAGCCCTCGCTGGCGGGTTCCCAGACGCGGCCGGAAAACACGCACACCAGACACATCCCACGACCCATCCAAGGAGCGCCCATGGCCCTCTCGATGTACGAAGTATCGATACCGGTATTTATCCGCGCACTTACCAACCTGTCTGCAATCCTCGACAAGGGCGCCGCCCACGCCCAGGCGCAGGGCATGGACGCCGCCGATTTGATCCAGACCCGGCTGGTGGCCGACATGGATCCGCTGCCCGCCCAGGTGCAGCGCGCCAGTGACGCGGCCAAGGGCTGCGCGGCGCGTCTGGCCGGGATCGAGGTGCCGTCCTATGCCGACGACGAGAGCACCTTTCCCGCGTTGCAGGAGCGTATCGCCAAGACGATCGGCTTCCTGAAATCGATCCGCCCGGAACAGCTCGACGGTAGCGAGACGCGCGTGATCGAACTGAAGCTGCGCGCCAACGCTGTGACGTTCGATGGCAAGAGCTATCTGCTCGGTTTCGTGCTGCCGAATTTCTTTTTCCACGTGACGACCGCCTACGACATCCTGCGTCACAAGGGCGTGCAGATCGGCAAGATGGACTATCTGGGCCCACGCTGAAGCGATCTGCGTGCGCAGCATGACAAACGGGCCCGCAGGCCCGTTTTTTCTGGTTGATGTCAGCGCGCTGCGGTCAATCCCACTTTGGCGCAAAGCCCGGATTTGCCAGCCGTTCGCCGCGATCGAGTCCGCCGATCGCGGCCATTTCCGCGTCCGTGAGCGTCACCCGCCGGGCCGCCAGATTGCTTTGCAGATTGGCCCGCTTCGTCGACGAGGGAATCACCGCGTAACCCTGCTGCATCAGCCACGCCAGCGCGATCTGCGCGGGCGAGACGTCGTGCGTGGCGGCGATATCGCGCAGCACCGGATCGTCCATGACCTTGCCATAGGCCAGCGGCATGTAGGCGGTCACGGGGATGCCGTGTTCGGCCATGAATGCGGTGACCTTGCGATTCTGCAGAAACGGATGCACTTCGATCTGATTGGTGGCGATCGTCCCGGCGCCTACCACGTCGATGGCCTGCTTGAGGTGCGCGATCGTGAAATTCGATACGCCGATGGCCGTTGTGAGTCCGTCTGCCTGGGTTTGCGCCAGCGCTTGCAGGGATTCGTGCAGCGGCACGGTGTCCTGCGGCGACGGCCAGTGGATCAGCGTCAGATCCACGCGATCGAGCTTCAGTTTCTGCAGGCTGGTTTCGAGGCTGACGCGCAGCGCGTCGCGGCCCAGGTTCTCGGTCCAGATCTTGGTCGTGACGAACAACTCGTCGCGCGGCACGCCGCTGGCGGCGATGGCCTGGCCGACCTCGGCTTCATTGCCGTAGATCTGCGCGGTGTCGATATGCCGATAGCCAAGTTCGAGGCCCATCGTCACGGAATCGATGACCTGCTGATCCTTGAGTCGGAAGGTTCCAAGGCCGAGTTGAGGCATTTGCATGAGAGACTCCAGCGAAAAAGGTCGAAATGAATGAATGCGATGGCAGCCATCAGTGCTGCACGGCGCCGGCGGGCAAGCCGCCGGACCGGACGTCGATGCCCGCGGCGCGGTCCAGACGGCCGCTCAGTTCGGTCAGGCCCAACGCCACCAGCACCACCAGCGCGCCGATCCAGGGCGTGTGCATCAGCCCCAGGTGTTCCACGATCAATCCGCCAGCCCATGCCGCGCCGGCAATGCCCAGGTTGAATGCCGCGATATTCAGACCCGAGGCCACGTCGACCGCCTGCGGCGTGTGGTGCTCCGCCTGCTTGACGACATAGACCTGCAGTCCCGGCACATTGCCGAAGGCGACGGCGCCCCAAGCCAGCACGGTGGCCACCACCAGCCAGCGATGCGGCGCGGTGAATGTCAGCACGAAAAGCACCGCGGCCAGCAGCACGAACACGATACGCAATGCGGCGATGGGCCCGTGACGGTCCGCCAGGCGTCCGCCCCAGATATTGCCAAAGGCCACCGACACACCATAGACCAGCATCACAAGTCCGACCGCGCTCGCGCTGAATCCGGACACGTCTTGAAGGATCGGCGCGAGGAACGTGAACGGAATGAACGAGCCACCGTAACCGATCGCGGTTTTGGCATAAACCAGCAGCAAGCGCGGTTCGGCCAGCACGCGCGCCTGCTGCAGCAGCGACGCGGGCGGCGTATGCCGGATTGACGACGGCACGAACAGCAGACTGCCGACAAACGCGATCACGCCCAGCGCCGAAACGGCCAGGAAGGTCTCGCGCCAGCCGAAATGCTGACCGATGAAGGTGCCGAGCGGCACACCGGTGACCAGCGCCACGGTCAGGCCAGTAAACATGATGGCGATGGCGCTGGCCGCCTTTTCGCGCGGAACCAGGCTCGTGGCGATGGTCGATCCGATCGAAAAGAATACGCCATGCGCCAGCCCGGTAAGGATGCGGGCCATCACCAGCGATTCGTAGCTGGGCGCGCGCCACGCCAGCAGGTTGCCGGCCGTGAACAGCGCCATCAACGACAGCAGCAGTGCCTTGCGCGGCAGCCGGCCAGTCAGCGCGGTCAGCACTGGCGCGCCCACGGCCACGCCCAGCGCATAGAGACTGACCAGCAGCCCGGCCGACGGCACGCTGATGTGCAGATCGCTGGCAATCGTCGGGATCAGCCCGACGATCACGAATTCGGTAGTTCCGATGGCGAAGGCGCTGATGGTCAGCGCCAATAAGGCAATAGGCATGATGCGCTCCGGTTTTTCAGGTGGAGCGCAGTGTGCCGGTGACTTTCTTGCAGAAAAAGCCGGTGATCGACAGAACATATTTGACTAGAATTCAAGAATGACGCTGACACTTGAAGAACTACTGGCCTTTGTCACCGTGGTCGACAGTGGGTCGATCACCGCCGCCGCCGAGCAGCTAGACCTTACCGTGTCGGGTATCAGCCGCGCGCTGTCGCGACTTGAAGACAAGCTCGACACCACGCTGCTGCGGCGGACCACGCGCCGGCTGGAATTGACCGAGGAGGGCGCGGTGATGCTGGCGCATGCGCGGCAGATCCTGGCCTCCGCCGACCAGGCCGAAGAGCAGATGCGGCTGCGGCGGCAAAAGCCGTCGGGACGCCTGCGCGTCAATGCCGCGTCGCCATTCATGTTTCATGTGGTGGTGCCGCTGGTCGGCGCGTTTCGGCAGGCGTATCCCGAAATCACGCTCGAACTCAACACCAACGACCAGATCATCGATCTGCTGGAACACCGTACCGATGTCGCGATCCGCATCGGCCCGCTGCGCGATTCCACGCTGCACGCGCGGCCGCTGGGCACCAGCCGGATCCGCGTGGTGGCCAGCCCCGCGTATCTGAAGGCCAATGGCCGGCCCCAGACGACGCAGGATCTGGACAATCACACGCTGATTGGCTTTACTCAGCCCGAAACCCTGAACCGCTGGCCGCTGCGGGACGCCGCCGGCAACGAACTGCAGATCCGCCCCGCGCTGACGGCTTCGAGCGGCGAAACGCTGCGGCAACTGGCGCTGGCCGGGCAGGGTATTGCGTGTCTTGCCGATTACATGACCGACGCCGACCGTCGGGCCGGCGATCTGGTGCAGGTACTGACGCAGGAAACCATCGAGGTGCGGCAGCCCATCCACGCCGTGTACTACCTGAATACGCAGTTGTCGGCGCGGATCGCCGTATTTCTCGATTTCCTGTCGGAGCGGTTGCGGGCGTTGCCATAGCCGCGGCCCCGATCGGCCGAACGCTGCCGCGGCGGCCGAGGGCGGTCGAGGGCGGTCGAGGGCGGTCGAGGGCGGCCGAGGGCGGTCGAGGGCGGTCGAGGGCGGTCGAGGGCGGCTGTCTGCGGCAGGCTTGATGCGGATCACGTCGAACTTAGCGGAAACCCTAGGTTCTTGATACAATTACCGGTTACCCGCGTCGCGGCCTTTGCCTAGTTTTTAAGCAATCCGCGCGGATCCGTCCCGCCAGGGCGAGGCGCAGCAGAACAGCGCAAATCGCAAACTCAGCCACAATCACCGCCATAACTACCGCATCCCGCAATCGCATGACCTACGCCGTCAAGGAAATCTTCTACACGCTGCAAGGCGAGGGCGCCAACGCCGGCCGCGCCGCGGTGTTCTGCCGTTTTGCCGGATGCAACCTGTGGACCGGCCGCGAGGAAGATCGGGCGCGCGCGGTGTGTCAGTTCTGCGATACCGATTTCGTCGGCACCGACGGCACGCGCGGCGGCAAGTACCGCAGCGCCGAAGAACTGGCCGCAGTAGTCGCGTCGGAATGGCCGGCGAGCGCGGGCGGCAGCCCGCTGGTGGTGTGCACCGGCGGCGAGCCGCTGCTGCAGCTTGACGCGCCGCTGATCGACGCGTTGCATGCGCAGGGCTTCGAGATCGCGATCGAGACCAATGGCACGATCGCCGTGCCCGACGGCATCGACTGGGTTTGCGTGAGTCCCAAAATGGGCGCGGAACTGGTGGTGAAGAAGGGCGACGAACTCAAGGTCGTGATTCCGCAGGACGGCCAGGACTTCGCGGCATACGAGCAACTGGATTTCCGCTATTTCATGGTGCAGGCCATGGACGGCCCGCTGGCGCGGCAAAATACGGCCGCTGCCGTCGATTTCTGCCAGCGTCATCCGCGCTGGCGCCTGTCGCTGCAGACCCACAAGCTGCTGGGCATTCGCTGACACATGAGCAAACAAGTTTCCATCACGCGCCGGCTCGAATTCGATGCCGGCCACCGCATTCCGAGCCACGGCGGCCAGTGCCGCAACATCCACGGCCATCGATATCGACTGGACTTGACGCTGTCCGGCGAAGTCCTGCATCAGGAAGGCGCGCCCGACGACGGCATGATCCTCGATTTCGGCGATATCAAGACGCTGGCCAACGAACACCTGGTATCGAAGTGGGATCACGCGTTCCTGATCTATCGCGGCGACACCGCGCTGCTGAATTTCCTGCAATCGATGGATAACCACAAGACCGTGGTGATCGATAGCATCCCGACGGTCGAGAATCTGGCTCAGGCGGCGTTCGACATCCTGGCGCCGGTGTTCAAGGACTGCTTCAACCATCATCTGCAACTGACCCGGCTGGTACTGTTCGAAACGCCGAACTGCTGGGCCGAAGTCAGCGCGCCGCTGCGCTTGCCGGCGCAGGACTGAAAGCCCGATAACGCCATGCCCGACGCGCCCGTATTTGCCGACGAAGCCGCGCGCGACCGCTTCTATATGGCGGCGGCGCTGGAAGAGGCGCGGCTGGCGGAAGCCGCCGGCGAAGTTCCGGTGGGCGCGGTAGTGGTGTGGAACGATCAGATCATCGCGCGCGGGCATAACCTGCCGATCCGCTCGGTCGATCCTTCGGCGCACGCCGAGATGCAGGCGCTGCGCGCCGCCGCCAAGGTGCTGGACAACTACCGGCTGCCCGAGTGCGAGCTCTATGTCACGCTGGAACCGTGCCCGATGTGCAGCGGCGCGATCCTGCATGCGCGGCTGCGGCATGTCGTGTTCGGCGCCACCGATCCTAAGACCGGCGCGGCAGGCAGCGTGGTGGACCTGTTCGCGCAGGCCACGCTCAATCATCAGACCACGCTTGCGCGCGGCGTGATGGCCGACGAATGCGGCCAGTTGCTGCGCGATTTCTTCGGCGCCCGCCGCCGCGCGCAGAAGGCTGCCCAACAGGCCGCGCGCGCCGCGGCACTGCCCGCCTCGGATGACGCGCTGGACGCGTCGCCCTCGCAATCGCCGGCCGATTCGGACAGAATTCATGCTTCCGATACAGAATCCGAAGCATGAGCCACAGCACCGAAGTCCGACTGATCGCCTCGTCCGGCTATCCGCATGACGTTGCCATTGCCGCGCGCGGCTGCGCCTGGCTCAGGCATCACGGCTACCACGTCAGCAATCCCGATGTACTGGCGCGCCGCTACCTGCGGTTTGGCGGCACCGACGCGGAGCGGCTGGCCGACCTGCACGCGATCGGCACCGGCCCCACGCGCGAACTGACGCTTGCCGTGCGCGGCGGCTACGGGCTGGGGCGCCTGCTCGGCCAGATCGACTTCGCCCGCATTGCCGACCAGGCGCGCGCCAGCGGCACGCCGATCGTCGGTCATAGCGATTTCACCGCGTTCCAACTGGCCTATCTGGCGGCCACCGGCGGCGTGACGTTTGCCGGCCCGATGCTGCTGGCCGATTTCGGCGAAGAGCACGTCGATCCTTTCATGTGGGAGCATTTCGAGGCGATCCTGCGCAACCGGACGCATCACATCGAAATCGAGGCGCCGCAGGCCATCCGCGCGCCGGCTACCGTGCAAGGCACGCTGTGGGGCGGCAATCTGGCGATGCTGTGCACGCTGCTGGGCACGCCATTCATGCCGCGCATCGACGGCGGCATCCTGTTTCTCGAAGACGTCAACGAGCCGCCTTACCGCATCGAACGCATGCTGCTGCAGTTGCTGCAGGCCGGCGTGCTGGCGTCGCAGCAGGCCATCGTGCTGGGCGATTTCTCGAATTACCGCACCGCCGACTACGACAACGGCTACAACATGGACGCCGTCTTCGATTATCTACGTGCGCAGTTGGGCATCCCGCTGCTGACCGGCCTGCCGTTCGGCCATTGCCCGCGCAAGTTGACACTGCCGGTGGGCGGCCAGGCGCGGTTGGTCGTCCGGGCCGACGGCTTTGCGCTGTCGCTGTCCGAATATCCGACGCTGTAGGCGCCGCGCGCCGCGTGTCTTACGGGATGCGCGCGCGAGTGGTAAAATTCCGGGTTCCGCATTTTCGCTGCGCCGGGCCCGCCAATCGGGGCGAGCCAGGGTCGACCGACCGGCAGCAGCAGCCATATCCGGCGTGCCCAGGCGGCGCGCCCACATTCCAGACAAGGTTCAGACGTGCTTTCTACCGCAAACATCACCATGCAGTTCGGCCCCAAGCCGTTGTTCGAGAACATCTC
>Ga0233425_10001388_pt1 | contig 54662 bp, 32 predicted proteins | sample Watercolumn_Towu_2_FD_181712 | JGI IMG/M metagenome (GOLD analysis project Ga0233425, IMG submission 181712) | Freshwater microbial communities from Lake Towuti, South Sulawesi, Indonesia - Watercolumn_Towuti2014_140_MG | ecosystem: Environmental > Aquatic > Freshwater > Lake | place... | reverse complement strand
CTGACTGAAAATATCCCGTATCCTGCTTGCCACTGAAAATTCCGGAGCTCCGGACCCTTCCTCTTGAGCCACTTGGAGGTCTCGGTCTTGGATTTCTTGATCACGTCCATGATGGAGAACTTCCGAGACAGGAGGCACAAGATGTGGATGTGATCCTCAACACCATCGATCAGTATCACTGGGCAGTCCATGCTCGATGAGAGGATCGAGGCGTTGTAGGCAAAGAGCTCGGTTCTGATGGTCTTGTCTTCGAGCCATGGCTCGCGGCTCTTGGTGCTGTAAACGATATGGACGATGACTTTGGCCAATGATTGGGGCACGATGCTCCCTCCTTGGGTACGGCCACCCCTTCGGGGTTCTGGTGGTTGTGTGGTGGCGGCTTCGATACCCAGGGTTTTGCCACGCTCGTTCCTCGCGTGGCTCCACCCTGGGCTGACTTCTGGCCACCCCTTCGGGGTTTCTCGACCTGAGTGTTTGGACCCACGGTATTTGGCAGTATGTCGCTACCGGGGCGTGTGGTCGAGTCATCACGTGCTCGAGGCGGACACCGCGACGCGAAACCCGTCGAACCTGTCCCGGGCGCCAGGCCAGTTCCTCAGGTACTCGGCTCCTATTCGGAACCGCCCGCCCGGGACCCACAGGAATCGAATGCCGGTAGCCGGCTCAGGGTCTCAGGCGGTTGCGAGGTCCCACGGGCCGGGGTAGTCTTCTCGATGAGGACGGAACGATGAGCACGACGATCGCCAAAGACCTCGAAGACGCCATCGAACGGCTGCGGCGTGACCCGCTCAAGCCGGTCGAGACCGTCGTAGGTGACCTCAGGCTGGAAGTCAGGGTGAAGGCGTCGTGCACAGCGGCAGACCTATTCCACGAGGTCGGCCCATGGGAAGGAGAGTCGACCGAGGAATTGTGGGAGCGGCTTACGGCAGAACGCCACCGGGGAAGTAGCGAGGAGCCGCCGGCACTGTGAAGTACGCACTCGACACCAACATCGTCATTGCCGCCCTGAACGGGGTGCCTCCGATACCGACCAGGCTCGCCGATCTCCAACCAGCAGACATCGTGCTCCCGGCACCGGTCATCGCCGAGCTCTACTTCGGCGCCCACGCTTCGAGTCGTGTACGGGAGAACATCGCCCGGATCGATCGGCTCCTCGCTCTGTTCGGGATGCAACCTTTCGGTGAGGCTGCTGCGCGCCGGTTCGCCGAAGTCAAAGCGGAGCTCAGGAGGGGAGGGCAGGCGAGATCCGACTTCGATCTCGCGATCGCGAGCATCGCCATCGTCCACGGCGCGACATTGGTCACGCACGACACCGCGTTGCTCGATGGATCCATCACCGGGCTCGTGGTCGAAGATTGGCTCGCCCCTCACCCTGGCCCTCTCCCGGGGGGAGAGGGGACTCGAGATCGCTGAGTTGAACCTGATCACGCCTCGAGGCGGCCGACGATGGCGACGGCGGCGATGTTCTGGAACGGGAACCCGCCGAGGTTGTGGGTCAGGCCGTAGCGCGGGTCCTTGAGCTGCCGCTCGCCCGCGCGGCCCTGGAGCTGGAGGTACATCTCGTAGATCATGCGCAGGCCCGACGCGCCGATCGGGTGGCCGAAGCACTTGAGCCCGCCGTCCACCTGGCACGGGACCTTCCCGCCGAGGTCGAAGAACCCGTCCATGATGTCCTTCACAGCCCCGCCGCGCGGCGAGATGTGCAGGTCCTCCATCGTGACGAGCTCCGTGATGGAGAAGCAGTCGTGCACCTCCATCATGCTGATCTCCTCGCGCGGGTTCTTGATCCCCGCCTCGCCGTACGCCATGGTGCTCGCCTTCGACGTGGTGATGAAGTGGTCCCCGTCCCACTCGTCGAACCCCATCTCCTCGCCGCTCGACAGGCAGATCTGCAAGGCCTTCACCGTCACGAGGTCCGTCTTCCCCAGGCTCCGCGCGATCTCGGGCGTCGTCACGATCGCGCACGCCGCGCCGTCCGACACGCCGCAGCAGTCGAACAGCCCGAGCGGGTGCGCGATGATCGGCGCCGCCATCACCTGGTCCTCGCTCACCTTCTTGCGCAGGTGCGCCTTGGGGTTGAGCGAGCCGTTGTGGTGGCTCTTGGCCGAGATGTGCGCCATGCCCCGCTTGAGGTCCTGCGGCGACACGCCCCACTTCGCGCAGTAGGCCGAGGCGAGCAGCGCGAACGCGCCCGGCGCCGTCAGGTTCGGCCACCACAGCCAGCTCAGCGACCCGAAGTTCGACCCTGCCGCCGGCAGGCCGCCGTACCCGACGTCCTTCAGCTTCTCCACGCCGAGCGCGAGGCAGATGTCGTACGCGCCCGACGCCACGGCGTAGACCGCGCCGCGGAACGCCTCGGTCCCGGTCGCGCAGTAGTTCTCGGTCCGCGTCACCGGGATGAGCGGGAGCCGCAAGGTGGTGGACAGGGGCAAGGCGGACAGACCCACGCTGACCGAGTCCATGCAGGTCCCCAGCCACGCCGCCTGGACCTGCTTCTTCTCGATCCCCGCGTCCGCGAGGCACTCCTCGAAGGCCTCGACCATCAGCTCCTCGGCGCCCACGTCCCAGCGCTCGCCGAAACGCGTGCAGCCCATGCCGACGATCGCCACTCGGTCCCTGATTCCGGTTGCCATGGTCTCGCCCTCACTTCCCGAACTTGAAGAGCTTCATGATCAGCCGCGACTTCATCACGTCGCCCGACAGCTTGAGCTTGCCGAGCGTGTAGGCCGCCATGGCGTCGAGCTTGCCGGCGATGAGCTGCAGGAAGTCGCCGCTCGCCATCTTGATCGTCACCGTCGGCTGGTCCGCCTGGCCCTGCCCGACGCTCAACGCCCCGTCCTTGACCGCGGCGTACCACTGCCCCGGGTCCGGGCCGCTCAGGTCGAACTGGAAGACCACGTTCACGCCGGCCGCCGCGCCCGCGTCGAACGCCGCCGGCATGCCCTCCTTGAACACCTTCGCGACCTCGCCACCGCCTCCTCCGCCCCCTCCTCCGCCGCCCGCAGGGGCCTGCTCGGCTTTCCCCGCCTCCATCATGGCCGAGACGAAGGTCATGGCGTCGGTGTGCTCGCGCGCGCCCTCGAGGCTGTCGATCGCCTTCCAGTTCCGCTCGATCTGCTCGGGCGTCAGGGTCGCGGTGTCGAGGACCACGCCCTTGCCCGTCAGGACCTCGGCCCGGGTGAACATGCCCGCGCCCGCGTTGATCACCGTGCCGCTCACGGGGCACTCCTTCGAGCAGAAGTACAGGACGAGCGGCGACACGTACTCGGGCTTGACCCGTCCGAGCACGTCGGGCGGCAGGATGCTCTCGGTGAGCCGCGACGCGGCGAGCGGCGCCACCGTGTTCACCTTGATGTCGTACTTCTTCCCCTCCAGCTCCAGCGTGTTCATGAACCCGACCAGACCCAGCTTCGCCGCGCCGTAGTTCGTCTGGCCAAAATTCCCGTACAGCCCCGCCGCGCTCGTCGTCATCACGATCCGGCCGTACCCCTGGTCCTTCATCTTCAGGAACGCCGGCCGCGTCACGTTGAACGCCCCGTTCAGGTGAACGTCCATCACCGCTCGCCAGCTCTCCGCGTCCTGCTTCACGAACGACCGGTCACGCAGGATCCCCGCGTTGTTGATCAGGATGTCGATCCGGCCGAAGGCGTTGACCGCCGTGTCGATGATCGCCTGCCCGCCCTCCGGCGTCGCGACCGAGTCGTAGTTGGCCACGGCCTCGCCGCCGGCCGCGCGTATCTCGTCCACCACCGTGTCCGCCGGCCGCGCGGACCCCTCGCCGAGCCCGTCTGGCGGCCCGCCGAGGTCGTTCACCACGACCTTGGCCCCGCGCTTCGCAAGCTCCAGCGCGTACACCCGCCCGAGCCCGCCGCCCGCGCCGGTGACCACCGCGACACGGCCGTCGAACCGGATCTCGAAGGGCTTCTTTGGCATGGGCCGGGGGATCGCCTTCCAGAAGTAGCCCGAGAACCCGCGCTCCCGGTCCACGTACCGCCGCCGGAACGTCATCTCGACCGGCTGGCCGACCTGCACGTCGTCCATGTGGCAGTCGGTGAATTCCGCCATGAACCGGCCGCCGCCCTCGAACTGCACCATGCCGTACACCGCGGGCGGGTCCACCGACACGGCGAGGAGGTCGCCCGTGTACGTCTTGACCTTCGCCGGCCTCCGCGCGAGCTCGTACTCCTCCTGGCTGTGCATCGCGCCGCAGGCCGGGTTGACGCACACCTCGGTTCTGGGGAACTGCGCCGTGCCGCACTCGCGGCACTTCCCGCCCACGAGGCCGAGCAGCATCTTGCGCTTGCGCCAGAGCACGGTCATGGCGGTCTGCATGGGGACCTCGGCGCGGATACCCATCTCCGGCTCGACCAGGTCGCGGAACTTGAGGAACTTGGGGTAGCTGTCGATGGTCTTCTTGCGCGCGAGCGAGCCCGCGATCCCCCGCCGCGCCGGAACCTTCGTGATGGCGTCAGTCACCTCGAAGAGCAGGGCGTCGGAGCCCTGGCCGAAGCTCGCCACGAGGATCTTCTCGCCCGGCTTCGCCTCCTCGAGCGCGGTGACGAGCATGACGAGCGGGTGGGCGGCGCCGGTCTCGCCGCACGTCTCGTGCATGGTGTCGACGACTTTCCCGGGCGTCACGCCCAGCTTTTTAGCGATGGCCTGGTGCTCGGCTTTGAAGAAGCACGGGAACACGAGCTTGTCGATCGCGTCGATCGAGAGCCCGAGCTTCTCGAGCAGGCCGTTGACGGCCTGCGGGATGATCGTCGAGTAGCCGAGGTCGCGGACCCACCGCTCCTCCCACATGTAGTCGAAGCGCCGGCCCGCGCCGCGGTAGTGGTCCACGAAGTCGTGGGACACGGAGAACGAGCCGCGGTACTCGGCGATGACGTCCTGCGAGCCGACGAGCAGCGAGGCCGCGCCGTCGCCGAACCACATCTCGTAGAAGTAGGCGGTCTTGGCCTCGCGCCGGTCGGACGCGGTGACCAGGGCCTGCCGCCGCTCGCCGGTCCGGACCGCCTCGAGCGCGGTCACGAGCGCCGCGGTGCCGGACTTGAGCGACGAGGTGATGTCCGCCGTCAGCACGTCGTCCTTCAGGTTGAGCGCGGCCTTCAGGATGCCCGCGTTCTGCCGGTCGGCGAACGGCGCGGTCGTGGACGCGAGGTAGCAGGCATCGATCAGGCCGCGGTCCCTGCCCTCCACGCAGTCCCACGCCGAGGCCACGGCCATGGTCAGGCTGTCCTCGTCCCAGTTGCACAGCGACCGCTCGCCCTGCGCGACCATCACCGTGGCCGGGGCGAACCAGCCCATCGCGCCGTAGATGCCCATGCGGTCCATGCGGAGCCGCGGGATGTAACCTCCGTAGGAAACGATGCCGATCATCATTTACCTCCCTGGAACTTGAACAGCTTGGTGATGAGCTGGCTCTTCATGATGTCGCCCGAGATCTTCAGCTTGCCCGTGGTGAAGGCCGCCATGGCGTTGAGCTTGCCGCCCACGAGGTCGAGGAAGTCCTGGTCCGAGATCACGAGCGTCGTCGTCGGCTTCTCGTGCTTCCCCGGCGTGATGGTCAGCGCGCCGTCCTTGACGGCGACGATGTACTCGCCGCCGTCGGGGCCGCTGATGCTGTACTGGAACACCACGTCCACGCCCGCGGCCGCGGCCTTGACGAAGGCCTTCGGCATCATGTCGAACACGGTCTTGACCTTGCCGCCCGCGGCCGGCGCCGCGGCAGCGGCTGGTGCGGCAGCAGCGGCGGCCGGCTCGGGCTTCGCCGGGGCGCCCGAGAGGAGCGGGCCGAGGGCCGTCATGGCGTCGTCGAAGTCCACCGGGCGGTCGAGCGAGGCGATGGCCTTCCAGCTCTCGTGGATCGCCTCGGGCGTCGGCGGTGCCGCGCCGTCGCCGACCTTCGCGCCGTGGCCCGTGAGCACCGCGGCCCGGCTGAAGTAGCCGGCGCCCGCGTTGTACACGCGGCCGCTGACGGGGCACCGGTCGGAGCAGAGGAAGAGCACGAGCGCCGAGACGTACTCGGGCTTGACCTTGTCCAGCATGGGCTCGGGGAAGACGTCGTGGGTGAGCCGCGACGCGGCGAGCGGCGCCACCGTGTTCACCTTGATGTCGTACTTCTTTCCCTCCAGCTCCAGCGTGTTCATGAACCCGACCAGACCCAGCTTCGCCGCGCCGTAGTTCGTCTGGCCGAAGTTTCCGTACAGCCCCGCCGCGCTCGTCGTCATCACGACCCGGCCGTACCCCTGGTCCTTCATCTTCAGGAACGCCGGCCGCGTCACATTGAACGCGCCGTCCAGGTGGACGTCCATCACCGCCCGCCAGCTCTCCGCGTCCTGCTTCACGAACGAACGGTCGCGGAGTATCCCCGCGTTGTTGATCAGGATGTCGATCCGGCCGAACGCATTCACAGCCGCGTCGATGATCGCCTGCCCGCCCTCGGGCGTCGCCACCGAGTCGTAGTTGGCCACGGCCTCGCCGCCGGCTGCCCTGATCTCGTCGACCACCGCGTCCGCCGGCCGCGCAGACCCCTCGCCGAGCCCGTCGGCTGGCCCGCCGAGGTCGTTCACCACGACCTTGGCCCCGCGCTTGGCCAACTCGAGCGCGTACACCCGCCCGAGCCCGCCGCCCGCGCCGGTGACCACCGCGACCCGATCATCGAACCGGACCCCGGTGCGGCGGCGGCGGCTCTCGACCTCCGCGGCGCTCACCCACTCGACCTCGCCGCGGTCGATGACGACCTGGTCGCTCTCGGCGTTGACGGTGCGGAAGAGCGCCTTGCCCTCGCCGACCCTCCAGATCCTCGTCTCGAGCTGCACGCCGGGGTAGAGGGTCCGGGAGAAGCGGACCTTGAGCCGGCTCATCCGCTCCGGCTCGCCGGGGACGAGGTGCTTGATGAGCGCCCGCGTGGCGAAGCCCAGGGTGCACAGGCCGTGCATGATGGGTTTCTCGAACCCGCTGGACCTGGCGAACTCCGGGTCCACGTGGAGGGCGAACACGTCGCCGGAGAGCCGGTAGAGGAGCGGCTGGTTGGGCGACGGGCGCGCGACCTCGACGGCGTCGGGGGCGCGGTCCGGCAGGTCGTACGGCTCCGCCGGCCCCTTCTCGCCGCCGAAGCCGCCGTCGAGGCGGCAGAACAGCGTGAAGATGTTCGTGTAGAGCGTGTCGCCGTTCGAGTGGACCGTGTCGGCCTGGGCCACGACCACGGCGCCCTTGCCCTCGCCCTTGTCCCAGATGTGGACGACCTCGCCGCTCGTGGTGAGCGTGCCCTCGGTGGGGATGGGGCGATGGAAGATGATCTCGTGCTCGCCGTGGAGGATGCCGGCGAGGTTGGCGCCGGACGTGAGGGCCACCTGCGCCAGGAAGTCGAAGATCGCGGCGACCGCGTAGCTGGGCACGACCTTGAGCCGCTCCTCGTAGCAGTACTCGAGGTCGTCGAAGCCCGCCCCCACGCCGAGCGCGTAGAGCGACAGGTCCTTCCAGTCGTAGGTCTTGGTCAGCGGCCCGATCTTCTTCCCGATCGTCTCGAGGTTCAGTGCCATGGTCACCACCTTCTCCGGGGATGCACGATGAGAACCCCAACCCGGCAGGGCCGGGTGCCATCCTGGGGGCCCTATGCAACCCCCTACGCTCCCGTTGGTCGCTACCCCCGTCCGGCCCCGGACGAGCCGGAACCAAACAGCGAAGTCTTGCCAGTTTTGCGCAGGACTTCGACTATAGAACCCCAACGATGGGCCGGGGTCAAGGGGAGAATGAATGGCCGTTCATTCCGCGCGGGCGCGGCGCGGACGCCGCCGCGGCGTCTGCTCCACCAGGGTCTTGTCGAGCTCGCGGATCGCGGCCTGGATCGCGCCGGTGAGCGCGTTCTCCTGAAGCGCGGGGACCTGGTTTTCCGCGAAGGCGCCCCGGCCGATGGTCACGGAGCCGTCGCCGTTGACGGTCATCCGGTAGACCTGGTCCGGGTAGGAGATGACGGCGAGCATGACGCTGGCGCTGACCCTGACCTTGTTGGGCGCCATGATGCGGACGAGGCGGCCGAGCGAGATGTTGATCGAGTAGCCGTCGACTCTGTGACGCTTGAGGAAGGCGGCGATCTCCAGCGGGCGCTCGCGCGCCTCGGAGACCACGTACCCGTTCAACCGCTTCATCTCGCGCCAGGCGATGGACTCGACGAGCTTCTCGAGGTCGGGTCTCGTGGTCTTGCTCACGTTGACCACGTCGGCGAGCTCGAGGTAGTGGTGCGCCCGGGTCCAGTCGATGGCATCGAGGGTTTTCGCGGCGGCGGCGGGCTGGGACGCCACGGCCGCGGCGGGGGCCGGGCTCGCCTCGAGGACCGAGATGGAGCGGGCGACCTGGCTGCGCACCGCGTCCGACGTGTCGTTGTGTGCGCGGAGGATCGGCAGCGCGCTCTGGTGCCCCAGGCGACCGAGGGAGACCGCGGCCGCGGCACGCACGGCGGGGTGCTGGTCCTGGAGCCCGCGGCCGAGGACCTCCACGCCCTCGACCGCTCCGAGACGTCCCAGGCTGAACGCCGCCTGCGTTCGGACCCGGAAGTCGGCGTCGCGCATCAGGCGAGCCAGGTGCGCCAGCCGCGCGGCCACGGCCGTGTTGTCCTCGGCCCGGACCTCGCCGGCGTGGACGATCACCCACGCGGCGAGCGCCAGGCACAGGACACGTGGAAAGGCCCTCCCGCGTGCTCGTCGGTGCGCCCCCCGGTTGACCGTGTCGAACCGGAGCATCGACATGTTTTTCCACAATACCCGAGTCGAAAGGGGAACAGCAACGACTCAAAATGGGAAATGGGCGGCCAGCAGCGATGCCGCGAGGTGGATCAGCACGGGCGGGAGCACGCTCGCCGATCGCTCGCGGACCACGCCGCATGCGACGCTGAACACCAGGGCGGCAACCACGCGGAGCGGGAGGCTCCACACGCCGAGGCCCCAGGCGCCCGTCGCGCCGTCCGTGAGGAAGAGAACGAACGCGGCCGAGAGCACGGCCGTGATCAGCGTGGGGACCGAGACGAACCAGCGCCCGCCGGTGTGCTGTATGCGCCAGGAGCCCGCGAGCAGGCCGTGGACCGCGCCTCGGAACATCAGCTCGCAGGCCAGCGGCGCGAGGAGCAGGACGCCGAGCGCGTCGAGGTCGCCTCCACCCGTGCCCGCTGACCACGCGCCGCCGAGGACACCGGCCGCGGCGCCGACGAGCGCCAGCGGTATCCAGCGCCAGCCGCGCGGAGGTCCGAGGCCGAGGAGGTGACGGTGCGACCAGCCCGCGAGGACCGCGCAGGCCGAGACGGCGAGCACGACGACCGCGAAGAGCGGCTGCCGCCCGGACGCGAGGACCGAGGGCCAGTCGCCGAGGCCAGATCCGCCGGGCTCTCCGAGCGCGCTGACGGTCAGGCCGAGCGCCGTCGCGGCGACCGCTCCGAGCACGGCCGCGGCGACCGCCAGCGCCCTGCGCAGGGTCGACGGCTGCCGGTAGACCCACTGCACGGCCCCGCCAATCTCCCCGGGCGAGAGCGCCGTGCCCGTCCGCCGCGGCGAGCCGCCGATCTCCGCCGAGCCGCCCCAGCGGTTCGCGTCGCCCCGCACCGCGGGATCGAGCGTGTTGAGCCGTTCGTAGATCTGGTCGAGCGAGATGGGCAGGAACGAGTCCGACTGCCGGAGAGTGTAGGTGCCCGGGCTCGTCTGCAGCGCGATGAGCCCCACCCGGTTGCCGTGGAGCTGGGCCAGACCGCGCTCGACCTCGTAGATGCCGGAGCCCGCGCGGCAGATCACCGCGATCCGGTCGCCGGTGATCGGGACGCGCGCGATCTCCTCGATGTCGGGGATCTCGGCGAGCTCGCCGGGCGCGTACACCAGGGCGTCGATGCCGTGCAGGACGCGCCGCGTGTGCTCGAGGAAGTCGAGGGACGACCAGTTCCCCGTGGACTTCTGGAACAGCTCCTCGCGGCGCAGCTCGTCGATGGTCTGCATGGTCCGCTGCGTCAGGTCTTCTGGGAAGCCGCAGAGCTCGGCGAACCGGAGCCCGCCCGCGTCGATCGCGCCTTCCAGCCGGAGCACCGGCATGATGGTCCGCCGGACCTCGGAGCCCTCGGCCGAGAGGTGGTGGTGGTTCAGCAGCACCCAGATCGCCAGGACGGTGTCGAGGTCGGGCTCGTTGGCCCACAGCGTCCACTCGCCGCTCCGCAGGTCCAGGCCCTTGATCGAGAGGACCATGGCCTGCTCGCAGGTGGACAGGGTGAAGGACCGGACGCAGCCCTCGTGATGGTCGAGGTTGTACACCTGGCGCTGCGTGTCCATGAAGGGCTCGCCCGCGGCCGCGCCGTCGAGGTAGATGGTCCCCTCGGGCGCCTTCCGAGCGGCGCCGCCCGAAACGGCCAGCCCTCGCTCGAGCCGGACGGCGATGTTGGGCGCGTCGAGGCTGGCGAGGTATCGTTTCTCGCTATCGGTCCGGATCACGTACCGCTTGCGGACTGGCTCGTCGCTCCGAGCCATCGCATCGGACCCCGTGTCGCCGCCGCCCGCCATGACGGCGGATTGTACCAGCATACCGCGGGAGCGGGAGCGGGAACGGGAGCGGGAGCGGGAGCGGGAGCGGGAGCGGAAGAGCTCACCCCGACTTGCCCGGCGACGCGTCGCCGCACGCCTCGTCGCCGAACACCTCCTGCTCCTCTGCGTTGGTCATGCCGTCGCCGTCGTGGTCCTCGGCGCCGTCGGGCACGCCGTCGCCGTCGGTGTCCGCGTTGTAGGGGCTCGTGCCGAAGATCTCCTCCTCGCACTGGTTCGGGAGCCCGTCGCCGTCCTCGTCGCCGAAGGGCTCCGGCGCGTACTCGCTCACGCCGATGTCCTCGCAGCGGTCCTCGCCCGCGAGGGCCTGCTCCTCGGCGTTGGTCATGCCGTCGCCGTCGGAGTCCTCGTCGCCGTCGAGCACCCCGTCACCGTCCGAGTCCTCGGACCACATGCTCGTTCCGAAGATCTCCTCCTCGCATTGGTTCGGGAGCCCGTCGCCATCCTCGTCGCCGAAGGGCTCCGGCGCGTACTCGCTCACGCCGATGTCCTCGCAGCGGTCCTCGCCCGCGAGGGCCTGCTCCGCGGCGTTGGTCATGCCGTCGCCGTCGGAGTCCTCGTCGCCGTCGAGCACGCCGTCGCCGTCGGTGTCGTCGTCGGTCGGGCTCGTGCCGAACACGTCCGTCTCGCATTGGTCTGGGAGCCCGTCACCGTCGCTGTCGCCGAAGGGGTTCGTGGCGTCGAGGCACTCGTACTCTCCGGCGATCGCCTGCTCCTCGGCGTTCGTGAGCCCGTCGCCGTCGTGGTCCTCGTCGCCGTCGAGCACCCCGTCGCGGTCCGTGTCCGCTGAGTTGCGGTAGGTGCCGAAGACCGTGTCCTCGCACTCGTCGGGGAGCCCGTCGCCGTCGGTGTCCACGAGCGGATCGGGCGCGTACTCGCTCACTCCGGGCGGGCACCCGGGCCCACCACAGCCGATGACCGAGGCGGCGATCACCGTCGCGGCCGTGCGCGCGATCGCCCGGCCCAGCCGCCCCGCGGGCCGCGCCGCCTTGTCGTCGAATGCCCCGGCCACGGCGTCGAGGGCGCGCCGGAGCACAACCCCCTGCTCGACGAGCAGCACGCGGCTCGCGCGCTCGCGCAGGACGAGCTCGCGGGCCCGGCGCCGCAGCTCCGGGTCGTCGATGCCGCGCGTCTCGACGCAGGTCCGGAGCAGGTCGTCGAGGAGGTCGACGAGGTCGTGGTTGGCCGCGTCGCGCCAGCGCGCGATGGCGCCGCGGAGCGCGGTTGCCTCCGCGCTACCGTGGAACCGGCCGAGCACGGCGGCGAGGTGATCCATGCCGATGACCTGCTCCGTGAGGCTGTCGGTGGCCCAGCAGCGATCGCGGAACATCCGCACGGCGAGGCGCGAGGCCGTGTCCGCGACCGGGTCCGAGATGGAGTAGGTCCGCGCGAGGTAGGAGCCGCGCGCCCGGCCGGCCGCGATCATGCGGTGTTCGAGCGGGGTGCCGGCGTAGATCTCGGCGCGGCAGAAGTTCAGCGCGTGGTGCGCGTGGCGTCGGAAGAAGTCGAGGTCGGCGCGGATCGTTGCCGGCGTGGCCTCGGGGTGGAAGCACATCAGCGTGAACTGGGCCGACACCCCGAGCTCACGGCACAGGTCGAGCGCGGAATCCGAATCGGCGACCGCCTGCCTGCGCCCGATCGAGCACAAACCGTCCTCCGACGCCGACTCGACCCCGAGGAAGACCCGGAGCAGACCCATGCGCGCGAGCCGGGCGAGGACCGACCGATCGATGTCGGGCGGCCGGCACTTGATCACGATCCCGATATCCCTGATCCCGCGCCTGGCCCACGCGCGCTCGAGCGCGTCGAGCCGGAGGTGGTTGCGCCGCGCGGACGGGACGAGGAAGTTGTCGTCGTGGAAGATGAACTGCCGGACTCCGTGGCCGTGGTAGAGCTCGGCCATCTCGTCGGCGACGTTCTCCGGGCTGCGCTGCCGGAAACGGGGCCCCGGCGCCGTGCGGTGCAGCGTCGAGATGCAGCAGTAGTCGCAGGACGCGACGCACCCCCGGCTGCCCATCACGTAGGCAGTGGGCACGCCCGCGTGGCGCCGCACGCGGCCCCGGCGGTCCGGGAAGGGCAGCGAATCGAGGTCGGGCTCGATGGGGCGCGGCGCTGTCCGCGTCACCGTCGTCCCGTCACGGTAGATGATGCCGGCGATCCGCCCGAGACGAGCCGGCTCGAAGCCGGCGTCGGCGAGCTCGACGAGCGTGTGCTCGCCCTCGTGGAGCACGATGACGTCGATCTGCGGGTGGTGCTCCATCAGGTCGTCGGCGGCACAGGTGGCGAAGTGACCGCCCGCGACGACGGTGGTCTCCGGCTCGAGCGCCTTCACTCCCTCGGCCAGGGCGAGGAACTCCCTGGCGCGAGCCTGGAAGCAGAGCGAGAGCCCGACCACATCGAACCCGCGCGACTTCTCGAGCACATGCTGGGTGTCGGCGGCTGAGTTGAACACGACGCGCTCGACCCGGTGGCCAGCCGCGAGCAACGACGAGGCGAGGTATCGCAGCGACAGGTTGTCCTCGCGCTCGGGTCCGACAAGCAGCACGTTCATTCGAGGTCTCTTCTCCATCAGGTCCCTCCGCACGCGATGATACTCCACTCGCGAGCCCGCGTGCGGCACGTGGGCACGGACTCGGTGGCAGTCACTCGAAATCGGTGGACGAAGTGGACCAGGTGGACGGCGTGGACCAGGTGGACGCAGAGGATCAGTCGCAGCTCTCGAGCCGGAGCCACTGCATCCGGGTCCCGGCGTCCATCTCGACGTAGAAGTCCCACGCCAGGTCGGAGCCGCGACGGCACGAGCCCGCCTGCCGCCCGGAGATGATGTCAACGAGCCGGTAGTTTCGGTCCTGCCGGATCCAGAGCCTCTGGGTCAGGTCGGGCGGGAGGTAGTAGCTCTGCGAGACGTTCTGCTCCCAGAGGTTGTGGAACACGAAGACCACGTTGCCGTCGCCCGACCAGCGCGCCATCGCGAAGATCCGCGGGTCCACGCCGTTGGTGTCGCGGGTGCGGAGGAACCAGGAGCTCTCGCCGGCGGAGTACAGTGCCCGGTTCCGGACGTCGAGGCGGCCCGCCATCATGGCATGGTAGAAACCGACCAGCGCGTCGCCCTGCGGGTTGTAGTTGGAGGTCCCCTCGAAGCGGGAGCGCAGGAAGTCGGAGCGGCGGAAGCCCAGGCCCCAGGGCTCGCCGAGCTCCTGGCCCATGAGGATCATGGGGGTCGAACGCGTGGCGGCGCCGATGCCCCAGAACCCCGCTCCGGTCCAGACGTTGAAGCCCGTGTCCGAAGTCAGGCGGTGCTCGTCGTGCGTCTCGAGCGCGGTCATGACGTACGTCGCACCGGGGAAACGGAACATGTTGCTCAGCACGCGCTCCACGTGGGACGTGTCCTTGATCCGGCCGTTCCGGCCGCACATGTCGCCCACGTAGCCCTCGGTCATGATGTCCACCACGCGGTCCATGCCCATCTGGTCGCCGAACTCCTCGGCGAGGTAGATCGGGCGGGCCTGGCCGCGGCGCCATGCGTAGTAGTCCACCTTGGACAGGATGTAGTCCCACTCGCGGGATCCCATGCCGCCGTTGTAGTCGGTCGTGTGGTCCAGCCGGAACCCGTCCACGCCCCGCGAGACCCAGTAGTTCAGGATTCGGAAGAGATACTCCCGCTGGCGGACGAATTCGTGGGTGTGCGCGCGGTTGCTCTCGTGGTGATAGAGGAACTTCACGTCGCGCCAGTTGTTGGTGAAGTTGTCGCCCAGGCGGGACGAGGGGTCCCAGGAATTGGAGCCCAGGTAGAAGCCGGGAACCGCTGACTCGAGGTACTGGGTGTCACAGGGGAACTGGGCCCGCTCCCAGTCCAGGGCCACACGCCACATGTTGTACGCGACCACGAGGTCCTGGCCCGTGAGGTCCGGGCAGCGCTCGAGCAGCAGGTCGAGGTTGCCGCGCGTGAACGGGTCGCGCGCCGCCAGATCCTCCAGCTCCTCGGGCCGGTCCAGGATCTCCGGATGCACGAGCCGCTCGTCGTCGGTCGCGGCGAAGTCCCACAGCCGGTCGAGGTTCTCGCCGTTGGCGATGCGTTCGCGCGTCGGATAGAAATCGACGTAATCGTACATCAGGTAATTGTGGCCGAAGTGGTTGAACGCCACGTCGAGGATGACCCGCGTCCCGTTCGCGTGGGCCTGGTGGATGACGTCCTCGAGCGAATCGTTGCCCCAGCACGGCTCCTCGGAGTACTCGTCACGTCCCTCCTGGATGCAGCTCCGGGCCAGGGTCCCCTGGGCGTGGAGGTAGTCGCGCACGGCGTACGGCGAGCCGAGGTTGTCGCACGCGTCCGGGATGTTCCAGATGTCGTTGTTCGGGAACAGCGGCATGAGCCAGATGGTGTTCGCGCCAACCCGGTGCCGGATGTAGCTGACCGTGATCCCCTCCCGGTAGTCCTGGGTCGGCTCGAGCATGTCGTCGAGCGTGCCGAGGCGGATCGCCTCGAGGTCGTCGATGCTGCCGCAGGTCATCCCCTCGGCCCGGTACTGGACCTCCGGCGCGACGCGGTTGCGGCACGCTTCGCGCTGCCACTCGGCGCCCGTGTCGACACGGCAGGCGTTCGCGGCACGGACCTGGACCTCGTACAGCACCGCGGTGCCGGCGCTCAGGTTGTTGGGGTTGTAGTCGTCGGCGGTGTCCGCGCTGCCGTACTCGGGCCCGAGCCCGCACTCCGGCCCCGGGCACCCGGGACAGTCCGGCCCCGGGCATGACGAGTCGTCCGCTTGCTCCATGGCACATCCCACGGTCAGAGCCAGCGCCGCCAGGGTCACGAGTGTCAGTTCCCTCATTTCGAGCTCCCGTAGAGCCGCCATCGCAAGCAGCGAACATGCCAGGGAGCGATCCCCTGGATTTTCGGGTGGTCCACGATGTGTCCCGGGGTCACCGGCAACTCGTGAAGCCACTCGCCGAGCCATAAACGGCTAATCGTCTGGCCACGAGGTCTCGTTTCTGCCATCTTGTGTCCGGCATGGGGTTCCTGGAGCGGATCGAGCCCGTGATCGGGCTCTTTCGAGAACGGCGTCGTCGGTCGTGGGTGACCAGCGACCGCGGGCTCGTCGAGCTCCGAGAGCTGGCAGGTGAGGACCTGTCGAGCTTCGTGGTCGAGCTCGAAGCCGCGGCGCGTGAGCTCGGAGGGCTCGAGTGGCTGGAGGTCAACCCCTTCATCAGGCGCGCGGTGTTCGCCTTCAGGTCCGGGAGCCACACGGCGACCGAGCTCTCCGAGGTCGTGGAGCGAGCCGAGAAGGCCGTGCGCCTCGAGGGACAGCCTTTCGGCGCGTCGCGATGCGAGGGCGACGTCGAGCCCGGGCTTCAGCTCATGGTCGAGCTCTGCGGTGACCTCGTGGGTCTCGTCCTCGGCCTCGTCCTCCTGGCCCTGCCCGTGTCGCCCCTCAGGTCCGCTTCCACCGCGACCTTCCTCCTGTCGCTATCGCGCGACATCCCACGGATCCGCAGGAGGCTCGACGAGCGCCTGGGGCACGAGCGGGCCGGGCTGCTGCTCGACCTCGCCGTGGCCCTGGCGCAGGGCCTGGCCCAGCGCCCCATGAGCTCGCTCGTGGACGTGATCCACAAAGGCGTGCTCCTGCGCGAGCAGCGCGTCAGGAGACGCGTGTGGCTGGAGCACGAGCGCGAGCTCCACGCCACGCCGTCGATGCCGCCCAACTCGACGCCTTCCCTCCCGTCCCGCCCCGTCCCACTCCCGAAGGGGCTCATCGAGGAGTACGGCGAGCGCGCGTGGCTCATCTCGCTGAGCGGGTTCCTGATCAGCTTCATCACGACCCGGAGCGTGGAGCGCGCGGTCGCGGCGCTCTTCGGCGCCCTGCCCAAGCCCGCGCGGTTCGGTCGTGAGGTCTTTGCAGCGCAGCTCGGCGTGGAGCTCGCCTCGCGAGGTATCGTGGTCCTCGCGCCCGAGGTGCTCCGGCTGCTGGACCGGGTCGACTGCCTCGTCGTGCAGGGCGACCTCATCTCGCCCGAGAAGTTCGTGCTCGGCACGGTGGTCTCGAGCGCACTGGTGGACGACCGGACGGCCCGCTTCCGGGTCCGCCGCCTCTTCGACCCCGAGGACCCCCTCGCGATGCAGCGTGAGGACGAGTGGGTCCTCGGTCCCGCCACTCTCCTGGACGCGGCGATGACGCCGGAGCTCCAGACGCCGCTCCAGCGGCTCACGGCCCAGGGCGAGCTCGTGGCAGCGCTGGCGCGGGAGGGGCAGGTCGTGGCGCTGGCCGAGGTCCGGGTGGTGCCGCAGACCGGCGTCGAGGAGCTGATCTCGGCGGCCCACGCGGCCGAGATGCGGGTGGTCGTGGCCTCGGCCGAGGAGGCGGCCCTGGAAGGTCTCCACGCCGACGACGTCATCTCCGATCGCGAGGGGCTCCACAACGGGATCCGGCGGCTCCAGCGGGAGGGGCGCGTCGTGTGTCTCGTCGCGTCGGGCCGGTCCGCCGGGCTCCCGCTCGCCGACTGCGCCATCGGCCTGTCGCGCGCCGGCGAGCCCCCGCCGTGGGGCGCGCACCTGATCTGCGGCGATGACCTGTCCGACGTCCGGTTCATCCTCCAGGCCTGCGTGGCGGCGCGCTCCGTCGTCAAGCAGAGCGTCAACATCGCGCTCGGCGCCGCGACGATGGGCGCGGTGGTCTCCGTCGGCGGGCTGGTGCCCATGACCACTGCCCGGGCCCTCACCCTCGTGAACACGGCCACGCTGATCTCGATGGTCAACGGCGCTCGCGGCTCCACGCAGCTCAAGAGCAAGGCGCTGCCGCCGCCGCGGGATCCGACCCCGTGGCACGCGCTGGACGCGCGGGGCGTGATGTCGCGGCTCGGGAGCTCGGAGCAGGGGATCACCCGCAAGGAGGTCGCGCGGCGCAGGCAGCCAGTCGAGCACGAGACGACTCCGCTGGCCGAGCTTGGCGAGGCGGTGACCGACGAGCTGTTCAACCCCTTCGCGCCGCTGCTCGCGGCCGGCGCGGGCCTGTCGGCGCTGGTGGGATCGACGGCCGACGCCGGCGTGGTCGCGGGGGTGATGGCGCTCAACGCCGTGGTGGGCGGGATCCAGCGCTTCCGGACCGAGCGCGCCATCAGGCAGCTCGCGCGGACCACGCAGCGCAGCGCCCTGGTCCGCCGGGCCGGCCGTCTGGAGGAAGTGGACGCGGGGAAGCTGGTCGCCGGCGACGTGGTGATGCTCGGCGCGGGCGACGTGGTCCCCGCCGACTGCCGCATCGTCGAGTCGGAGTCGCTCGAGGTGGACGGGTCGAGCCTGACCGGCGAGTCGCTCCCGGTCTCGAAGGACGCGGTCCCCTCGTTCGAGCCCAACGTGGCCGACCGCAGCTCCATGCTGTACGAGGGCACGTCGATCGCCGCGGGGCGGGCCACGGCGGTGGTCGTCGCGGTCGGCCAGCGGACCGAGGCGCAGCGCGGCGTGGCCTCGGCCAAGCGCGACCGTGGACAGGGCGGCGTCGAGAAGCGGTTGCGCTCGCTCATGCGGCTGACGGGGCCCGTGGCGCTGGTCTCGGGCATCGGCGTCGTCGGCGGCGGGCTCCTGCGGGGCCGGCACCTCGAGGATCTCGTCGGCTCGGGCGTCAGCCTCGCCGTGGCCGCGGTCCCGGAGGGGCTGCCGCTGCTCGCCACCGCGGCCCAGCTCGCCGCGGCGGAGCGGCTCAGCCGCCGCGGCGTCCTCGTCCGGAACGTCCGGTCCATCGAGGCCCTCGGGCGGGTGGACGTCATCTGCCTCGACAAGACGGGCACAGTCACCAAGGGGAAGCTCGAGCTGCGGGTCGTGTCCGACGGGCTCCGCGAGCGGCGCGTGGGCGAGCTCGACGAGGGCGCGCTGCGCGTGCTCGCCGCGGGGCTGCGCGCGACGTCCGACGGCCTGGACCCGCGCGTGCACGGCGACCCGACAGACGAGGCCCTGATCCACGGCGCCGCGATGGTCCGGGCCGGTCCCGAGCTCGATTGCCCGGGGTGGCGCCGGACCACCGAGCTCGCCTTCGAGGCGGGCCGGAAGTACCACGCCGTCGTGGCCACCACGCCGTCGGGCTCGTACCTCGGCGTGAAGGGCGCGCCGGAGGTGATCCTGCCGCGGTGCACGACCTGGCTCCACCACGGCGGACGCTCCGAGGTGGACGAGCCGACGCGGCAGCTCCTCGGCGCGGAGGCGGCGCGGCTCGCCCAGGACGGTCTCCGGGTGCTCGCGGTCGCCGAGCAGGCCGCAGGCACCAGCGAGCCGATCGACCCCGGCTCGCTCGATCGCCTGGCGTTCCGCGGTTTCATCGCGTTCGCCGACCCGGTCCGGCCCTCTGCCGCCGCCGCCATCCAGGGGCTCCGCGACGCCGGGGTCGACGTGGTCATGCTCACGGGCGACCACCCGAACACGGCAGCGGCCATCGCCGCGGAGCTCGGGCTGGCCCGCTGCGGCGACGTCCTCACCGGCGCCGAGATCGCCGAGATGTCCAACGAGGTGCTCGAGGCGCGCCTGCGCGACGTCTCGGTCCTCGCCAGGGCCACGCCGTCGCAGAAGGTCCGCGTGGTCCGCGGGCTCCAGCGCCTCGGCCGGGTGGTGGCCATGGCGGGCGACGGGGCGAACGACGCCCCGGCGATCCGCGTCGCCAACGTCGGCTTCGCCATCGGCGAGGGGAGCACGGCCGCGGCGCGCGGCGCGGCCGACGTCGTGCTCACCGAGGAAGGCATCGAGACCCTGGTGGACGCCGTGATCGAGGGCCGCGCCATGTGGGGCGCGGTCCGTGACGCCGTGTCGGTCCTCATCGGCGGCAACCTCGGCGAGATCGGGTTCACCCTGTCCGCCGGGCTTGTCGACGGCCGGCCGCCGCTCAACGCCCGTCAGCTCCTGCTCGTGAATTTGCTCACCGACGCGGCGCCCGCGATGGCGATCGTGCTCCGGTCACCCTCGGACGCCACGCTGGCGTCGCTCAGGGACGAGGGGCCGGAGGCGTCGCTCGCCAGGCCGCTCACCCGCGCCATCGCGACCCGCGCCGCGGTGACGGCCTTCGGCGCGGGCACCGCCTGGGCCGTCGGCCGCCTGACCGGATCCGCGGAGCGCGCCCAGACCATCGGGCTCGCCGGGCTCGTCGGGACCCAGCTCGGCCAGACCCTGCTCTCAGGGGGAGCCAACCTCCCCGTGCTCTTGACGAGCATCGGCTCCGCCGCGGCTTTGGTCGCCGTGGTCCAGTCCCCGGTCGTTGGCCGCTTCTTCGGCTGCGAGCCCCTCGGCCCTCTCGGTTGGGCCACGGCCGCGGGCTCCTCGGCGCTGGCCACGTACATGTCCGTGACCGTGCCCCGGTCGTTCGAGCGGCTGACGGACCGGTTCCACCGCTGGATCGACCGCGACCAGGACGAGGGCCGGACCGAGACCGCCGATGACACGTGCCTGGAAGCGGCGCCCGTGCCCGAAGACCCCGGCCCCGGCGCCCTCGCCGTCTGAAGCCGGCACCCTCGCCAGGCAGGAAGCGCCTCGGCCCGGGGTGGACGGAGTGGACGCGGTGGACCTCGTGGACCTGTTCGGTACACACCGGCAGAGCCTCCTGTCCCGGCGCGGGGAGAGCGGAGTCACTGGCAGTTGTCGCGGATGCCGCGGCGGGACGCGGTCACGTCGGCCCCGTTCTCCGCCAGGTCGAGGGAGCGCTGGTAGTGCCGGCACGCGTCCCGGTTGCGCCCGCTGTTCTCGAGCACGACCCCGATGGACAGGTGGGCCTCGCCAACCAGCTCCATCACGGAGTGATGAGCTCGAGCTTGGGGAAGTAGGTGTGATAACGGCTCGTGTCGCGCGTCAACAACCGGAACCCCGCGATCGCTGCGTGTGCCCCGATGTAGAAGTCGGGCAGCGGTGTGCTCTTCGTGCCTCCCCTCCGGCGGTAGGACAGGAAGCTCCTCCCAGCCAGAAATGCAGCCTCCCAGGGTAGGTTGTCCCGCCGGTAGAGGTGCGCGGGCAGGGCGCTCTCGAGATCCTCGATCCGGCCGAACGCGATCGAGACCTCGGCGTAGATGATCGGATTGATCACGAGCACAGCCTCATTGGCGGCCTTCTCGAGCGCCTCGGACGACCACTCCCCCCAGACCGGGTCTCGAGTCGCCACGTCGAGGATGACGTTGCTGTCAACAAGGACCGGAGTCAATGCTTGCCTCGCGTGAGCGCCATGATCTCGTCGGTGGACATCGACACGGTGGCCTTGCCGCGAAGGTGCCGGAGGAGTTGGCGACCACGGCTCTCACCCTTGGCTGGCTCGACCTTCACGATGCGGACGGTGCTGCCTTCCACCACGAACTCCACTTCGGTGTTGGGGAGCAGACCCATCTCCTCTCGGATGTCTTGGGGAATCGTGACCTGGCCCTTGGACGTGATTCGCATGCCTAATTCCTACCCCTACCGGTAAGAATACTCTGATGGGCGCGATCGGCAAACCCATTCGCTATCGATGGTCCCCATCGACCCGAAGCGTGGTGAAGCGTCCTCACGGGCAGTTGTCGCGGACAACTCCATCACGGCCTTGCCGACCCTTGCGTCGGTCGGGCGATCGGGAGCGATGAGGGATCGTTGAGCACAACGACTCCCCGAGAGGGTGGTCGAAGTAGGCTTGACATGGGTCAGCGGCCGGCACTTGTTTTACTCAAAGACCTGAGTAAGATTACTCAGTATCATGAGTAAACAGACAGCAGCCGAATTCAAGAGGAAGCAGATTGCTGTCCTGAAGGGCAGGCTGCACGAGCCACGGCGGTTCCTGCAAGTCGTCGCTGGGCCGCGTCAGGTAGGGAAGACGACCCTCGTGCGCCAGGCGCTCAGGCCGTGGGGCGAACGTGCGCGCTACGCCTCGGCCGACGAGCCGACGCTGCGGGACAGGGCCTGGATTGCCGTTCAATGGGAGGCTGCACGTCTCGTTGCCCGAGATGTCGGAAAGGCCGGAAGCATCCTCGCCCTCGACGAGATCCAGAAGGTCCCGGGCTGGTCGGAGACGGTGAAGCGTCTCTGGGACGAAGACACGGCTCATCGAATCCCCCTCCGGGTGGTGCTGCTGGGGTCGGCGCCGCTCCTCATCCAGCAAGGGCTGAGCGAGAGCTTGGCGGGACGGTTCGAGCTCCTCGTCCTGCCGCACTGGTCGTTCGCCGAGATGCGCGCGGCGTTTGGCTTCACACTCGACCAGTACCTCTATTATGGCGCGTATCCCGGCGCAGCACCGCTGGTTGCAGACCCGGGGCGTTGGGCGCGCTACATCAATGACTCGCTCATCGAGACGACGGTCGCGCGGGATGTCCTTCTCCTCTCGCGAGTGGACAAGCCCGCGCTCCTGCGGCGGATGTTCGAGCTTTGCTGCCGCTACTCGGGCCAGATCCTCTCATACACGAAGATGCTCGGGCAGCTCCAAGATGCCGGAAACACGACGACACTTGCCCACTACCTCGACCTTCTCTCTGGAGCCGGTATGTTGACCGGCCTCCAGAAATACATGGGCTCGATCGTTCGACAGCGCGGCTCGAGTCCGAAGCTCCTCGTCAGGAACACGGCGCTCATGACGTCCCAGAGCGGACTCACGCTCGAAGAGGCCAGGCAAGACGCGGACTTCTGGGGGCGGCTGACCGAATCGGCGGTCGGCGCGCACCTGGCGAACGCGGCGGCGGCAGGCGAGTGCCGTCTCTTCTACTGGCGAGAGCACAACCGCGAGGTGGATTTCGTGCTCGAAGCCAGACGCCGTGTGATCGCGATCGAGGTGAAGAGTGGGCACAGGCACGAGGCGCTTCCCGGACTGGCCGCGTTCACGGAGCAGGTCCGAGGCGCTCGTCCCGTGCTCGTGGGTGCGGACGGCATCCCACTCGAGGACGCCCTGGTACGCCCGGTCGCAGACTGGTTCAGCGAGTAGCGCCGTGTCGATGATCGCTTGACGACACCGGGGAACCAGCGGGAGCCCCAGCCCTCGGTGTGAGGCGTCCTGTTTCACTGGCAGTTGTCGCGGATTCCGCGGCGGGACTCGGTCACGTCGGCCTCGGGGCCGTTCTCCGCCAGGTCGAGGTAGCGCTGGAAGTGCCGGCACGCGTCGCGGTTGCGCCCGCTGTTCTCGAGCACGATCCCGATGGACAGGTGGGCCTCGGCGAGGTTGTCGTCGAGCTCCAGCGCCCGCTCGAGCGCCTCGAGCGCTGCCGCCGAGTCCCCGTCCATCTCCCACGAGTACCTCCCCCGGAGGTTGTTGACCCTCGCCTGGATGTTCGGCGAGACGGCGGTCTTCTCGACGGCCTCACCGGCCACGTCGATGTCGCGCTTCGACATGCTGATCTCCGCCAGCCCCACGAGCGCCTCCGGGAGGTCCGGTCGCTGCTTGAGCGCCTCCTGGTACTCGGTGCGCGCCCGTTTGAGCGTCGAGGGCTCGCCCCGCATGACGCACGCATCGCCGAGCAGCGCCCTGACGAGCGAGTCGTGCGGCTGGGCCTCGACCGCCTTCTGGAGCAAGGCAACCGCCTCGGCCGGCTGGTACTGGCGCAGCCGGAGCTCGCCTCGCGCCAGCTCCACCACTCCAGGAGGCGCCTGCTTGGACGCCTGGTCCAGGTACCGCTCGGCCGCCTCGAACTCGCGCATCGATGTGGCGGCCCGCGCCCTCCCGACCAGCGCCTCGGTGTGCTCGGGCCGGACCTTGAGCGCCCGGTCGAACGCCTCCGCGGCCTGACTCGTGTTCCCGGCCTTGAGCTGCAGCTCTCCGAGCGCGACGAGCGCGTCCATGTTCGCCGGCTCGATCGCCAGCGCGTCCTGGACTGCCTGGATCGCCCGGACCTGATCTCCCTGGCGCGCGTAGAGCTTGCCGAGCGCCACGGAGACCTTGCAGTTGCCCGGGAGGTCCACCTGGGCCTGCTCGAGCGCGGCCTGGGCCTCGGCGAGCTGGTTCGTGCGCAGGTACGCCTCGCCGAGCATGACCCTGGCCTGGGGCAGCGCGGGAGGCCCGGTGGCGAGTCGCTCCAGCAGGTCGATCGCCTGCTGCGTCCGCCCCTGTTTCAGGTGGATCTCGGCGAGGAAGAGCTTGGCCTGCGGCGCCTCGCGTTCGCCCTGCGTCGCCTCCTCGAACCTCTGTGCCGCGCCGTCCAGATCTCCTCGCGCGAGCCGTATCCGTCCCTGGAGCAGCGACGCCTTGGGGCTGTTGCCCACCGGCCGGAGGTGGATCTCCGCCGTGGTCAGGTCGCTCTCCTCGACCAGCGCCTCCGCGAGGAGCAGCCGGTAGCGGTGCAGGTGGGGCGCGAGCTCCACCGCGCGCTTGGCCTCCTCGCGCGCCGAGGCGGCGTCGCTGAGGTCGAGGAGCGTCCGCGCCGCCAGCGCCGAGAACTCGGCGTCGCGGGTCGGCCGGCTCTCCAGCGCCCCCTTGATGACCTCCCGGGCCTCCAGGTGCTTCTCGCTCTGCACCAGGTATCGCACCTCGAGGAGCTTGGCCCACCCGAGCTGTCCCGGTGACGCCTCGGAGCTCAGGTCGTCGAGCACCTCCTGCGCCAGGACCTCGCCCGCGCGCGGGTCGCGGCCCGTCTCGATGTCGATCTTGGCCCTCAGCAACCGGCTCGAGACGTTCCGCGGTGCGATCTGCTCGACCTCGTCCAGCTTCTGGAGCGCGGCCTGGTGGACGCCCTGCGCGTAGTACGCGAGCGCCTGGGCCAGGAGCATCCGGATGTCCCGCCCCTCGGGATCGGCCTCGGCGGCGGCGACGAAGCGGCGGAGCGCCTCGCGGTTGCTCTCCTGCCGCAAATACCACAGCCCCCGCAAGTAGATGAGCTCGCACGCGTTCTCGCCGGTGGACGACTGTACCGCGGTGAGGATCTGGTCCGCGTCCCCGAGGTTGCCCCGGTACAGGTCCACCGCGGCCCGCGCCGGCGCGAGCTGCGGCTCCGTCGCCCCGGCCGTGGCCGCCCGCTGGATGAGCGCCTCGGCTTGCTCGTCGTCGGCCGTGCCGAATTCGAGCGCGATCACCGCGCGGATGCGGGCCGCCTCGGCCAGCAGCTCCTCGTCGTCCTCGTGGTCGGCGAGGATGCCGTCGTAGATCTGGACGGCCTCGATGTAGTTCCTGTAGTTCCCGTGCGCGATCGCGTCGCTGGCCATCAGCTTCAGCCGGCCGAGCCGCCGCGCCTCGAACAGGGTGATGACGCCGAACGCGACTCCGACGACGAACACGATCGCGACGACGCCGACACCGACGAGGAGCCCGCTCCGCCGAGGCCTCTTCGGGGCTGCCTTTCCCGGAGGTTGCTTCTTGCGCTGGCCCGCGCGGTCGGCCTTCCGATCGGGTCCCTTCGAGGGCTCGACCACCGGCTCGGGGCGCATCGTGGGGCCCGGCCGGGCCGGTGGTGGCGGCTCCCGCGGCTCGACCACGGGTTGCTGTGCCCCCCATGGCCCGGGCGGCGGCGGCGAGAACGCGGGAGACACCCCGATGGTCGGAGGCGGCGGCGAGAACACGGGAGGCACGCCCATCGTCGGAGGGGGCGACGACGTGAAGGGTTGCTTCGCCTCCGGAGGCGACAGAAAGGCCCTGGTGTCCACAAGGTCCGGGTCCGCGGCCGCCGGCTCGGGGCGGGGCGGGACTGGCGGTGGACGGGGCGCCTCGGGCCGACCGAACTGGAACGACCTGTCGCCGTATCCCCCAGCCACACCCTCGATGAAGTCCTCCGGCCAGAACGGGTCCTCCAGGATGTCCCGCTCCTTGCGCTTCACGAGCGGGCCGGGGGTGAAATCCTCCGGCGAGATCGGCTGGTCCAGCACGCTCACCGGCGGGAGCTGCCTCACGCCGCCCGCGCGCTTGCGATTGAAGTTCGAAGGTGTCAACGGCCGTTCGAGCGAGAACCCGTCCGAGCCGAGCAGGAGCTCGGGCAGCGGGATGCGGTGGCTCGAGAAGTCCTCCGGCCGGAGCGGCTGGTCGAGGGGGTCGCCCGCGCTCGCATGAGGGTGCGTCACCCTGGCCCTGGGCCGGGGTGCCGGCTCCCGGCCTCTCGTGCGCGGGTCCTCGCCCGCGCCCTGCGACACGGAGCTCACGATCAGGTCGCCCGTGGACAGGGGGATCGCAGTATCCGGATCGGTGATCCCGCTCGGGGACTTCGGGAACTCGCCCGGGAGGAACGGCTGGTCGAGCGGCGGAGTCGGTTCCTCGCCTCGTTGCGGCGCGGTCTTCTGCTGGTCCATGACCACGTCGCTCGACTTGAGGGCCGGGACCTCGCCTGCCGTGGGCGCGATGCTGCCTCGCCCATCTCCACGGAGTGGCGGCGGTGGCCGGCTCGACGCCGACGGCGGAAGCGGAGGCGGAAGTGGAGGAGGTCGGGAAGATCCAGGATGGTCCCTCGGCCCCGATCCCGGTGCCGGCTCGCCGCTTCGCGTACGGATCTTGTCGAGGAGCCGCTGCGCGCCCCCCGGGATCTCGTTCGCCGTCTTCTCCTCGTCGTCGTGTTGAGCCGCGGCGGCGTCGTTGAGGACTTTCGTGGAGATCCCGGGGTCCCGACCACTGGTGATCCCCGTGAGCGTGCGCTTGTGCTTCCTCGCCAGCCCGTCCTCGCTCGTGGGAGCCTCTTCCTTGACGAGGTGGTCGAACCGCGGGACAGGAGGCAGCCGCTCCGGCCACGAGCCGCGGCCCTGTTTATCGGCTCCGACCGGCAGGGGCGGCGGCCGCGAGGAGGTCGGCCTGTCCTGGGCGCCAGAGGCCGCGGGCGGCGGCGTGGCCGGCGGCGCGGCGGAGACGGGGTGGACGCCGGATGGCAACGGGAGCGTCGTCTTCTTCTTGCGCCCCTCCTCTCCCTTGCCGTGGGTCCTCAGGTGCTCGCGCAGCGTGAGCAGCGACCCTTCGTCCACGAGGGTGGCGTCGGCCAGAGGAGAGAAGGAGTCCGTCCCCTCGAGGTCTCTCTTGTCGTCCGTGAAGTCCTCGAGCTCCTCGGTCGGCCTCACCACCTTCTTGACCCGGAGCTGCTCGCTCCTGAGCGGCGCACCGGCCTGAGCCCTGATGATGGCGGCCGACGCCGTGTCCAGCACGCGCGTCGCGTCGGGATCGGGCGGCCCAGCCAGAGGTCCCGGCGCGACCGCCCCCGCGCCGTCCGGCGGGAGCTCCATTGCGCCGGTCGGCGCCTCGTCGAGGTCGTGGGCCAGGAGCTCCGCCGCGGTCGCCGGCATCGGCTCGGGCGGCGGCGCCGGCTCCGGTTCCTCGGGCGGGAGCTCGATCGCGCCGGTCGGCGCCTCGTCGAGGTCGTGGGCCAGGAGCTCCGCCGCGGTCGCTGGCATCGACTCGGGCATCTCCATCGCGGCCGTCGGCGCCTCGTCGATCTCCTCGACGAGGGCGACACCGGCGCCGTCCGCGGTGGTGACCTCCGACGGCACGGTCTCGTCGAACCCCACGAACCCGACGTCCTCCGCCGCCCTCAGGAGGTCAGATCGACCCATGGGGATCGGACCGGAGTACGCCTGCGGGAAGCTCATGGGAGCCGAGGGGTCCATGTCCCCGCGGTACTCGGGCATGACCGTGGCCACGGTCCGGTCCTCGGCCAACGCGTCGAACGGGAGCGGTGGAATGCTGCTCTTCTTCCGCGTGAGGACCGGTGCCACCTCGTCGGCCTCGCCGCCGCCCCCGACCAGGTCGGGGGCCTCGAGCTCGAACGACATCAGCGGCTTCTCGGTTTCCTGATCGAGCGGGCCGCCGTCTCCTCCCAGGGTGATGTCCTCGATGATCTCCGCCGACGTGAGATCGATCGACCCCGTCGGGCTGTCGTGGACGCTCACCGGCAGGGGCCGGGACTCGCTGGACCCGGCGAGGAGGTCCAGCCCCGCGGACAGGGCCTCGCGGTCCGGCACGTCTCCGACCATCGTCGCGTCGTCGTCGGCGTTGCGTTCGCTCTCGATGAGCTCTTCCAGCTCATCGATGACGACCTCGACCGACGACGGTACCGGTGCCTGCATCTGGTCTCCTCGCGGGGGAGCGGGGGGGTGGGCCGGCGACGGTCGCGACCCCATCGGCGCCGCGCTGCTCGTCTTCGTCGGCGCCGAGAGGTCGAGGAGGTCGTCGTCGGGCTCGAGCAGGAACTCGTCGTGTCCCCGAGCCAGGACCATCGGAGCCTGCTCCGCCCCCGTGGCGGTGAACTCCTCGTCGTCCTCCGCGAACGTCAGGGGTGTGAGCCGTTGGATTCCTTTGATCGCGACGATGGCGTCGTCGTGCGCTGCGGGTCTGGCCGTGCTCCCCCGTGGCCGCCCCTCCAGCTCCGAGAGGAGGTCCGAGATGCCCGGGTCGTCGGGAGCGGCGTCGCGCGCGGCCTCGAGATGCTCGCGGGCCCGGGTCGTCTCTCCCAGCCGCAGGAGCGCCTCCCCGAGGAGACGGCGCGCGGGCGCCATCGACGGCTGATCCGCGACCACCGGGCTCACGAGCTGGCAGACCTGCTCGTACTGCTGGAGCGCGAGATGGGCCATGGCCAGCACGACCTTGCCCTCGATGTTGTCCGGATCGGCCAGCAGCTCGCCACGACAGAGTCGGACGGCGTCCTGATACCTGCGCTGCCTGATCAGATCCTTGGCCCGATAGGGGAAATCGTGTTCCACGCGCGGGAAAAATGATAGGGCTCCAGTTCCACAACAGTCAATAGAACGGTCGAACCTTGACGGCACGGGTGGGGATGTGAAACCCTCCATTCCCATCAGGGACAACGTGGGGTGGACTCTGCGTCACGCCGGCCTCAGTGACGTTGGCCGGCACCGGGAGGTGAACGAGGACGCGTTCTGTGTCCTCCCGCGGTACCTGTTGTTCGTGGTCGCCGACGGGATGGGAGGCCACAAGGCCGGTTCGGTGGCGAGCCGGTTGGCGACCGACTCCATCTCCGAGTTCTTCGGCAGCACGGAGGGCGAGGACTCCACCTGGCCCTTCCATTTCGATCCGCTGCGTTCGTACGAGGAGAACCGGCTCTTCGCCGGGATCAAGCTGGCGAACCGCCGTATCTTCGAGGCGTCGTCCGAGAACGCCGACGTGCAGGGAATGGGGACGACGGTCGTCGGCTGCGTCTTCTCCGGGACGATGTGCAAGGTCTACATCGGTCACGTCGGCGACAGCCGGTGCTACCGCTGGCGCGACGGCACGCTCGATCTGCTGACTCGGGACCACTCGCTCGTCAACGATTATCGCCTCGCGATGCCCCACCTGAGCAGCGAGCAAATGGCCGAGCTGCCCCGGAACGTGATCACGCGCGCCCTCGGGATGCAGGAGTCGGTGCTCGTGGACATCCAGGCCGACGTCCCGCAGGTGGGGGACGTCTACCTCCTGTGCAGCGATGGGTTGAGCGAGGCGCTGGCCGACGAGGAGATCGCCGAGACCCTCGTGGCTCACCAGCTCGACCTCGAGACGATCGCGCGGGAGCTGGTCGACAGAGCCAACACGAACGGCGGGGACGACAACATCACCGTGGTCCTCGTCGGAGTGGACGGGGTACACGAGCTCCGGGACTCTCAGAAGCTCGACGACCATCCCACGGTCGAGATCATCCCACGGCCCCGCAAGGCGTAGCCCGCATCCCCCAAGCATCTGACGGGAACGAACGGTCAGTCCTCGAGCATCTCGACCTTGACGACGCGGGCGCTGTTGACCATGCGGCGGTGGACGAGGTTGTGAAGCAGGGTCTCCACCGCGGTCTGGGCGTCGATCTGGCGCTTGCGGGAGATATCGAGGTGCGCCGTGATGAGCCAGTTCGACACCCGCGCTCCGTCGGGCAGAGATGTGAACCCCGGACCCCTCCGGTCCGGATACTTCATGTCGCGGACCGCTTGAGGCGGTGAGACCTTCGCGAGGGACTGCGCTCGTGCGGTCTTGCCGGGCTCGGCCGCGGGGGCCGATTCCTGCTCCTCGGTGGCGTCCTCGTCATCGTCCACGGCCTGGTACATCTTGTCCGGGCCGTCGGCGTGCTCCTCGAGGTACTTGTTCAAGAGGTCCGACACCAGCCCGCTCGCGCTCAGCTTGTGCAGGTCGCAGTAGTCGCGGACCGCGTTGTATGTGTCTCCACTGACGCTGATGCTTCGCCGCGTCTGTTTCTTCGCCATCTCTCGTAGCTCCTCGCTGTTCCTTCCACGCAGGGGGCTGTCTCGTGTGTCGGGCATCCGCGTCGAGCTCCCCAGCGTCTGCCCGTGCGCGCTATAGATTGCTCAAACACCGAGAAATTGCAAGCCGTCTCGCCACAAAACACTGCCCGGGCGCCGCCTCCCGCGTGTTGACAGCCCTCCGCGCGAGACGGACCATGGGCGCCATGCTGATCCTGGCCGACCTCCACGTCCACTCGCGTTTCTCACGGGCGACGAGCCGGGACCTCGACCTGGTCGGTCTCCACTCCTGGGCCCTGCGCAAGGGATTGACCGTGATCGGCACCGGAGACTTCACCCACCCGGCCTGGCGGGCCGAGCTCACGGACCAGCTCGTCGAGGCCGAGCCCGGGCTCTTCCAGCTCCGTCCCGATCTGCGTCGCGAGGCTACAGCCAACATCCCCCGCATGTGCCAGGGGGAGGTCCGATTCGTGCCCCAGGTCGAGATCAGCACCATCTACTCGGCCGGCGGCACAACCCGGAAGGTCCATCACGTCGTCCTGTGCCCCACGCTCGCGGGAGCTGAGCAGTTGAGCGCCGCGCTCGCTCGGATCGGGAACGTGACCTCCGACGGCCGGCCCATCCTCGGCCTCGACTCCCGCGACCTGCTGGAGATCGTGCTGGAGAGCTGCCCGGGTGGCTGCCTGATCCCGGCGCACATCTGGACCCCGTGGTTCTCCGTGCTCGGGAGCAAGAGCGGGTTCGACTCCATCACGGACTGCTACCGCGACCTCGCGGACCACATCTTCGCGGTCGAGACCGGCCTGTCGAGTGATCCCCCCATGAACTGGCGATGCAGCTCCCTCGACCGGTTCTCTCTCGTCTCCAACTCTGACGCGCACTCCCCCTCGAAGCTGGGCCGCGAGTGCAACCTCTTCGACACCGACCTCTCGTTCGAGGCGATGATGCGTGCCCTCCGGCGATCCCCGCCTGGCGGGTTCCTGGGGACCGTCGAGTTCTTCCCCGAGGAGGGGAAGTACCACCTCGACGGCCACCGCAAGTGCGGCCAGCGGCTCACACCGGCCGGTACTCGCGAGACCGGCGGCAGGTGCCCTGCGTGCGGTCGCCCGGTCACGGTCGGCGTGATGCACCGCGTCGAGGACCTGGCAGACCGTACCGAGGGCGAACGCCCCGCGGGGACGCCCGGCTACGAGAGCCTGATCGGCCTCGCCGAGACAGTGGGACACGCCCTTGGCAGGGGGCCGTCCACCAAGGGAGTCGAGCGTCTCGCGAACGACCTCCTGGCTGCGCTGGGCCCGGAGCTGTTCGTGCTCCGGCAGGCGCCGCTCGGCGACATCGAGCGGGCCGCGGGCGACATGGTCGCCGAGGCGATCCGCCGCGTGCGGAGTGGCGAGGTGCGGTGGAATGCGGGCTACGACGGGGAGTATGGGACGTTCGAGGTCTTCACCGCCGAGGAACGGAGCTCGCGGACCGGTCAGATCAGCATGCTCGGGACCGAGCCGCCACCTGCTCCTCCACCGTCTTCGGTCGAGGGCAGAGAGGTGCTGAAAGATGTCGAGGTCGAGGTCGCAAACGCAGTCGCTGACGCTGACGCTGACAGCTCGCATTCACCGAATTTCGTCAGCGACAGCGACAGCGTTTGCGTCAGCGCTCCGTGCTCCGATGCAGGGAATGTGATCGAAGACCTCCTGGCATGCCTGGGTCCGGAGCAGCTCGAGGCCGTGCTCGCTCCGGGCGACGCCCCGCTCCTCGTGGTCGCCGGCCCCGGGACGGGCAAGACTCGGACCCTCACCACCCGGATCGCGCACCGCATCGAGACCGGAGGGCTCGACCCCGACCGCGTCCTGGCCCTGACGTTCACGAACAGGGCGGCCGAGGAGATGGCCGAGCGGCTGGCCTCCATCGCGGGCGAGCGCGGACGCCGGGTCGCCGTGTGCACGTTCCACGCCCTCGGATTGCGCATCCTCCGCTCGCTCGGCCGGGCGAGGCCACGCATCGTGAGCGAGCCGGAGCGTCTCGACCTGACGCGCCGCGCCCTCGAAATGCTCGGTCCGGGGGGACGTCACCGAGCCGCGGCGTTCGCCGAACGGATCTCGCGCCTCAAGGCGGGAGTTCCGGCCGGCGCGGGCGAGGACACCGCGGAGCTCGACCGCGTTCATCGGAAGTACGAGGAGGAGCTCGAGGTCGCGGGCGGGATGGACTTCGACGACCTCGTGCTCCACGCCACCGCGGCGCTCGAGCAGGGCCTGCCCGACCTGCCGCAGTGCGCTGAAGCCGTTTTTGTCGATGAGTACCAGGACCTCAACCCGGCCCAGGTCCGGATGCTCCGCGCGCTCGTGCGAGACGGTGCGGAGCTGTGCGCCATCGGCGATCCGGACCAGGCGATCTACGGCTTCCGCGGGGCGGACCCGGACCGCTTGCTGCGGTTCGAGGACGACTGGCCCGGGGCTCGGGTGCTCCGGCTCGGCAGGTCGTACCGTTCGAGCGACACCATCCTCGCCGCCGCGAGTCAGGTCATCGCCCGCGCGCCGGGCCTCGGCCGGCCGCGGCTGTGGTCGGGGATCGAGGGCCGGCCGCACCTCGTCCTCCTGACGTCCCGGAACGAGGAAGGCGAGGCGGAACGGATCGCGCTGTTCGTCGAGAGGCTCCTGGGCGGCACGAGCTTCCTGTCCCTCGATAGCGACCTCGTTGACGAGCGTCACGACGTCGTCTGCCGCGGGTTCGGCGAGGTCGCCGTTCTCTACCGGCTCCGGAGCCAGGGCGACCGGATCGCAGGCGCGCTGCAGCGGCTCGGCCTCCCGGTCCAGATGGCCTCGACGTGGTCGTCGGAGCCACTCGACGAGGCTTCGCGGATCCTCCGCGCCGTGGCCGCAATAGCAGGCCGGGCCGACTCGCACGACGGTGACGCCACCCCGGACGTCCCGGGCGACCTCGCCCTCAGGAGCGCGTCGGAGGTCGTCGAGGTGGTGTCACGGCGAGTCGCGGGCGTCGAGGCGAAGCGATCCGAGTCGCTCACGCCGATCCTGCGCATCGCCAGACACCTCGATGCGATCGGGCGCCCCGGTGGCCCCGAGACCAGGCTGGCCCGCTCGAGCCGGCCGATCGACGACCTCCTCGACTGGGTCGCGCTCCACGGAGAGCAGGACCTCCACGACCCGCGGGCCGAGCGGATCTCGCTCCTGACGCTGCACGCGTCCAAGGGGCTGGAGTGGCCGGTCGCGATCATCGCCGGGTGCGAGGACGGGCTCGTGCCGTACCGCAGACCCGGCAAGCCGGCGGACCTGGACGAGGAGCGGCGACTCTTCTTCGTCGGGATGACGAGGGCTCGACACCTCCTCGTCCTCTCGAGGGCAGAGGAGCGGTCGCTGTACGGCGAACATGCAACCCGGTCCCCGTCCCCGTTCCTCCTGGACATCGAAACGGCGTACATGCAGCAGGACACGAGCGGTGGAGGACCGAAGCGCCGACCTGCGAAGACCGGGACGCAGCTCGACCTGTTCTGAAAGACAGACTCCAGGCTTCAGACTCCAGGCTTCAGCTACGCTTAACACGCGGCCTTCGTGACGGTTGAGTCAAGAATCCAAACCGTGAGCGTGAGCGTGAGCGTGAGCGTGAGCGGCCCTGCTTGACCGAGCCAAACAGCGAGAACGCGTGAATACGACTCTCGAAGCAGTCTCCGAAACCAGCCCGATGCCTCGGAGCCGTCCGCTCACGCTCACGCTCACGCTCACGCTCACGCCTCGGCGGAGCTCGTCGGTTTGAGGCGGAGCTTCGCCAGACTCCAGGCTTCAGGAACAACCCACGTCTTCGGGCCCTTTTGAGTCCGGAGCCCAGTTCAAACAGTCAGCGCGTCGTGTGGCGGGATTACAGCTCGGGGACCTCGATCGTGACCTCGCGGGTGGCGACGACGGTGCCACCCTCGGCCACGACATCGAGGAACAGGACATAGGTGCCGGGATCCGCGCAGGGCTCGTCCGTGTCGCCATCGTCATCGACGTCGTTGACGTCCTGGTTCACGGCCGAGATCTCGAAGGTCACCCGGGTTCGCGGGGTGGCGTTGCGCAGCGTGTCCGGGACGTCGTCGCCGTCGGTGTCCACGGCCTCGGGCTCGACGGCGCAAGTTCCGGCGGGGCCCTCGAAGTCCTGGATCCCGATGGACTCGATGAAGCACAGGGCGTCGATGTCGTCGTCGGCGAAGTCACGCGGCTCCGCGGTCAGCGAGTAGCGCACGAACTGGGTCAACGCGTCGAGCGAGTTGACGATGGACGTGTCGAGCCCCGAGCCGTCGCCCGAGATCTGGAACACGAGCGGGCAGTTGCCGTCCGCGTCCGGCGGGACGCTCGCGCCGCTGATCCCCGTGCAGCACTGACCCACGGCGCAGACACCGCGCGTGCGGGCGTCGCTGCCGTCGAAGGCACAGACGGGGACGATCGCGCCCGTGGCCATCGCCATGCCCAGCGGGTAGAGCAGGTCGGTTGGATCGATGCTGCTCGCGCCGGAGGCCACCGCGACGACGCGGGCGCCGATCGCCTCGAGCGCGTCGAACGTCTCCTCGGAGCAGTGGGCGTCGATGTCGTAGTCGGCGTAGTCGGTGCACTCGTGGCTGACCGCGTCGGTGATGTGGACGATCACGGGGAGCGCCGTCTCCCGGAAGCCCACGCCGCCGACGGACCCGTGGCCGAGCCCCGGATCGAAGCCGTCGCGCCAGTCGAAGGGGTCGACCCGCGACATCTCCCAGCGGCAGCTCGAGTCGCAGCCGTCGCCGTCGATCGTGTTCCCGTCGTCGCATTCCTCGTCTGCCTCGACGATGTCGTTGCCGCAGACGCCGGCTCCTCCCTCGATCCCGTTGCAGAAGTCCTCGACCCAGCCCGCCGCGTCGGGGATCTCGGCGGTGCAGTCGGTCACACACGCGGCGGCGCCGGCACGCGGGTAGACATCGCCGGCCGGAGCGAGCGCCACGGCCCGCGCCGGATCGAACACCCCGGACTCGAAGGGGTCGCCGCCCACCTCGAGCGCCGAGCAGGTCCCGGGTTCAGCCACGTACGGCACGCCATCGACGTCGGCGCGGAGCGCGTACCAGCCGGTGGATGTATCGCCGAATCCCTGCACGACGACCACGACATCGATGGCCGCTTCCGCGGTGTACTCGAGGCTGGAATCGAGGTCGCAGGAATCGTCGTTCCTGTCCAGCTCGGATCCGTCTCCCCTCGCCCGGAGGTAGAGATAGGAATCGATGGTGCTCCCCGCGTTCCTCGCGATGATGGCCAGGCTCAACGTCGCGCCAGCCCCCAGTGAGATCGTGTAGGCGTCGTCGTCGCCCGACGGGTCGATGATGCCCGTGGTGACGAACGCCAGACCGGGCGTGGGCTCGGGACACCCTTCTTCACCACCCGTGTCGGCGCGGGGCCAGGTTGTGCCCTCGCCGGACGCGATCTGATACAGCGACTCGATCCCCGACTCGGGACCGTCGTTCCCGCCGTGTTGCGGGATGGCATCGAGCGCGGCCTGCACGAGACCGACGTTCGAGGTCACCCTCTGGTGGAGGGTGAAGGGCGTGTCCTCGCCGCCACCGAAACCGTTGACCGGGAAGTCGTCGAAGGTGGAGACGCCGAACTGCGAAGTGGGGAGGACGCTCCGGATCGTCGGGACCACGGTCGTCCGGAGCGTGCTCCTGAGCGTCTCGAGCTCGCCGCCCATCGACCCCGTGGTATCGAGGTTGATCTGGACATCCACGTCGCGGACCTCGGTCTGCACCTCGATCCGGGCGCGGTGGCCGACGAGGATGAGGGTCGAGCAGTCCGCCTCCGCCTCCTCTGCCGGGACCTCGCCGTCGCAGTCGTTGTCGAGGCCGTCGCAGAGCTCGACGTCCGAGGGACCCACCCACCCGAGGCAGATGAGCTCGCCGCCGAAGCACTCGATCGCGCCTTCCACGCACTGGCCTATGCCAGCGAGCTCCGGGGGCCCTTCGTAGCATGCCGTCCCGATCTCGGCGTCATCCGGGAGCTCGTCGATCCGGCCGTCACCGTCGTCGTCCTCGCCGTTGCAGGCCTCGGGGCAGGCGTCCGACCCATCGCAATCGTCGTCCATGCAGTCGATGAGGCCGTCCTCGTCGTCGTCCGTCTCGTTGTCGCAGTCCTCGTCGCCCATCTGGCACGCCGGGTCGTCGTCGCAGTCCGCGTCGTCGCAGTCGGTGTCGCCGTCGCCGTCGTCGTCGGCCCCGTTGTCGCAGACCTCCTCGTCCGGCTGACAGGCGGGGTCGTCGTCGCAGTCCGCGTCGTCGCAGTCGATGCTGCCGTCGCCGTCGTCGTCGGTCCCGTTGTCGCAGACCTCCTCGTCCGGCTGGCAGACGGGGTCATCGGCGCAGTCCGTGTCGTCGCAGTCGATCAGGCCGTCACCGTCGTCGTCGGCCCCGTTGTCACAGACCTGCTCGGTGCAGGCCGGGCTCGCGGCGCAGTCGGAGTCGTCGCAGTCGATCGGACCGTCGCCGTCGTCGTCGATCCCGTTGTCGCAGATGCCTTCACCCGCGGCGCAGGCCGGATCGTCGGCACAGTCGTCGTCGTCGCAGTCGGTGGCGTCGTCCTCGTCGTTGTCCACGTCGTCGTCGCAGATCGTTTCCTCATCCGGAGTGTCGTCGTCGTCCCCACCGCACGACGCGATCCCCACCACGCCCACGAGGGATGCCAGGAGCCATGTGATCGGATATTTCACGGCCGTCTCCTTTCTCCGGGGCATCTCCCTGACGGCGCGGGTGCTCGCTCCGTCCTCGACTCGACGCCCGGGATGTCGGGCAGTTTAGAAAAATGGTGGATTAAGTAAAGCGACTCGAATCAATCACCGACGAGGGGAGCGAGCAGGCGGAGGAGCGGCGCCACGTCGGTCAAGCACGTCGCCGCGGACAGGCGAACGTGGGACATCAGCGGGGTGACCAGCAGCCGGTGCCGCGCTCCGTCGGACAGGGCGGTCAGCTCGCGGTGCAGCCGTCTCGCCTCACGGACCGGGACGAGGCGGTCCACCGGGTCGTGGAGCAGCGCGACGGGGCACCGGATACCGGCGAGCTTTCCGGCCGGCGACAGCTCGGCCAGCGCCGCGGGATCGAGGCGCAGCCTGTCGGTGGCGAGGAGGTCGAGGCCGTCGAGGTGACGCTCGTGGAAGCGCCTCTTCTCGTCCCCCGTGGCCTGGCAGCAGAAACGGCCGAGCAGGTCCCTCAGGTCCGTTGCGACCCGGTCGTCGAACCCGAGGTGGTCGCGGTGCCGGTACGCCAGGACCGCGTCCCGGTAGATGCCGTCGTCCAGCGCGGCCTCGTCGCCGGGTGTCGGATCCTCGAGGTATCCCTCGACCACCGTCGCCAGGTCGTGATACGCGCCAACGGAGATCACCGCGTGCACGGCCTCGGCGGCCCCGGCCCGCGATGCAGCAAGCAAGGCGAAGCTGGCGCCGTAGCAGAATCCAACGAGGACGACCGGCCGTCCGTGGTCGCGGGAGACCTCCTCGACCAGCGCGGTCAGCGCGTCGACGTCGGACGGGGCGAACAGCATCTCCGAGAGCCCGGGCAACGTCGGCGTCACGCAGGTCGCCCCTGTGGCGGCGAGGCTCCGGGCGAAGTGACGGAGGTCCGGATGGTCCTTGCCGCTGACCGTGACGCCGTGGACCGCCACGACCACTCGCCGCGTCGGGGACACGGGCCTGTATCGATCGAACGCGAGCCCGGAACGGCTCGTCCGATCGCGCTCCTCCACCACGTTCCCGGGAGGGTGGTCGGTGTGAGGGTGGACGATCCTCGCCGCGAGCATGCCCAGCCGCGCCAGGTCGGTGATGCGCATCAGGCCGGCTCCTCGGACCGTGGCGGCTCGCGTCGCCGGGGCCACCACAGCCCGAGCTGACGACGGAAGGCGAGGAGGAACACGCCAACGCCGACGATGGATGCGAGCTCGGTGGTCTCCTCCCAGAAGTCCATCCAGACCGGGGCCGTCCGGTACGCCTCGATGAGCGTGAAGCGGAAGAGCGAGAAGATCAGGAATCCGATCCCGATGAAGAAGGTCCGCTCGGCCGCTCGCAGGCCGTGACGACCGCGCCAGAGGAGCACGGCGGTGACGGCCAGCGCGGCACAGGCCCCGACCGGGTAGGCCCTGAGCTCTGGCAGCAGCACGCCGAAGGCGGTCCGGTAGCTCACGTCCGTGCCGAAGATCGGGACGGTCACGTCGATCGGTCGGACACCGACGCACAGCGGGGCCAACGCGACCAGCGCGAGCACCGGCGCGGCGAGGAGCATCACTCGGTGCATGCCGCAGGACACCGGCGCGCGTTTCCAGCATTCCTTGCAGAGCCGGACCGCGACGCACGGTGCCGTCGCGTCGGTGAACCGCAACACCCGTTCGTCGAACAGCACGAAGAAACCCCAGGGGATCAGAGCGCTGCCGACGACCATGCCGAGCTGGTGCCCGACCTCGAGCAGCTCGCTGCTGCCCGAGGCGGTCGAGAAGTTCGCGGCGCAGAGCCACTCGCCCGCCAGGAAGGCCACGAGCCCGTATCGAGCCAGGTCCAGCCCCCGCTCGCGCCTCGGCCACAGCCAGAGGATCAACGCGAGCGACAGGAGCATGTACGTGGGCTTGAACCCGAAGGCCGCGACGACCAGGGCCGTCTGTTCGAAACGGGACAGGGCCAGGACCGGCGGCCTGAGGAGGGCGGAGTCGAGGGGCTCGGACGCGCCTCGCTCCGAGGGAAGACCGGCTTCGCTCCAGCCCGCCATGCCGCCCCGGAGGCTGCGGACGTCCAGGTAACCGTGGGCGCGCGCTCTCGCGGCACCGAGGAGCGAAGAGTTGCCGTGATAACAGACCACCACGATAACGCGGTCACGCCCTGGACCGCGGCGGGTCAGGAAGCCGTCGATCTGGTCCGGCTGCAGCGACACCGCTCCGGCGATGTGGCCCGCGCGGTATCGCTCCGGGTCCCGGATGTCGATCACGAACGGAGGGTGCCCGGTCTCGAGCGAGGCCCGGAGCTCCGCGGGCTCGATCTCGCTCACCCCGACGATCCGGTTCATTGCCGGCTGGCACGAGACGGACCAGGCTCCGAGGACGGCCACGAGAGCCAGGGAACCTGGGAGACGTGTCACGTCGGCGCCCTCCGCCAGAGGCTCTCCGGCACGCAGTTGCGGACGCAGGCCGGGACGAGGCGGCCGTCGGACCCGGGGTAGTGGTTGCAGCACTTGGCCGCGCGGGAGACGTCGAAGGAGGCTCGATCCATGAAGTGGTGGATGAAGATGCTCTTCACCGCGCGCGCGCCGAGGTCGATCACCTCGCGAGAGCTCGCGTCGCGACCCAGCTCGTCGAGGTCGAGCAGCACTCGCCGGACCGCCCCGAGCACCGCGTCACGCTCCGGGAACAGTCCCTTCGAGCTCCAGAGCTGGTACAGCACGTCCCGGATGCGCAGCAGCGTGTCCCGGTCCGTCCTCAGGAGCGCCTGGTTCTTGATGACATCCAGGTAATCCTCCATCGCGATGATCGATGGCAGGCTCACCAGGCCGCACTCGGTCTTGAGCAGATACGTGAGCGCGAAGCACGTGGGGTGCGAGCACGGGAGCGGGGTGAAGTCCACCTTCCGAAGCACACCGCCCGAGGCGTCCGCGAGGAGCGCCGCAACATCTGGGATGGTCAACCGGTCCAGCTCGCCGGCCGGAGGGCGTCCGAGCCTCCGGTTGTGGGCGAGGGGCTGGACCATGACCGACAGCACCTCGTCGTGCTGGAAGAGGAGGTCCAGGACACCGGGGAGCTCGTGCTCGTTGACGCCGCGCGCCAGCGTGACGGTGAGCGAGAGCCGGCCGCCCATCGTGATGATGCGCTCGACGAGCCGCCGCTTGACCTCGGCCAGCTCGGGCCGTCCCCGGAGGGCGCCCCACGTCGCTGGCTCGCACCCGTCATACTGCAGCGATATCACGACCCGGCGATCGACGAGCTCGCGCAGGAGCGCGTCGTCATCAGCCAGACGGAGCCCGTTGGTCGAGAGAGATACAATGCCCACCGCGGGGCGCCGGACCGCGTCCACAACGGCGAGGATGTCCGGATGAGTCGTCGGCTCGCCGCCCGTGAGGGTCAGCATGTTGACCTGGCCCTCGAGCTCGAGGAGCCGATCGACCACACGGCGGACCTCGTCGGTCGTCATCGTCGGGTGGGCGACCCCATCGACCAGGCAGATCGGACAGGCCATGTCACAGCGGTCGGTGATCTCGAGCAGCGGGACGCAGGTATGCTGCTGGTGCGACGGGCAGAGGCCGCATGACGCCGGGCAGCCGCGGAACGACGACTCCGAGAGTCGTTTCGGGACGTCCCTCGGCTTGACGAAAGCCAGCGAGCCCAGATACCAACCTACGTCGCTGCTGACGAGGCCGCGGGTCTCGCCGTGCTCGGGACACCACTTGACGAGCTCGACCCGCCCGTCGCGCGCGACGATCTTCGCGTCTATGAGCTCGCCGCAGACGTTGCACAGCCCGCGCGTCGCGGACAGGAACGACTCAGAAGGGCGAGGCTGGCGGGGGGGGAACTTTTCTGAAGAAAAGTTTCCCCCCCGAGCCCCCCCTTCCAAAGACTTTTCACAGTTTTTTCCAGTGATGATCGAGCTACTCCGGCCGCAGTCGAAGAAGCGAGGGTCGCGATGGCGATAGAACAGGTTGTAGTTGCAGGCGCCGATCAGCCGCGGGTCCGAGCCATCGGGCGACGTGATCACCGGGACCTGGTCCGGGCACCGCATCGCGCGCCCCACCTCCCACGTGTCCTCGTCCATGTGGGCGTGGATGTAGATGGTCTTGACCTGCCGCTCGGCGACGCGCTGACGCTCGGCGACGGTCAGGGTCCGATCGGCCGGGTAGAGGTCGCCGATCAGACCGCGGAACAACCCGAGCAACCTCGGATCGGCGCCCTCGCTCCAGAGCCGGTCGACGGCGCCGCGCAGGTCGCGCTCGAGCTCGTCGGACGGTCGCAGCAGGTATCCCGTGGACAGCGCCCGCGCGATCGTTCCCCGGTCGATGAACCGGCTCATCGGATGGAGCTCTCCGTCGGGATGGCGGAGCAGGTAGGTCACGCCGTAGCACAGCGGGTGCGCCGTGGGCAGGGGCTGGAAGTCCGCAACGGCGATCCGCCCTCCCGAGGCCGACTCGATGCGCCGCTCCACGCCGTCGACCGGCAGGTGTTGTCGCGGGAGGAAGCTCCCGCCGCCCTGCCCCGTGTAGGCCATCGTCTGGATGGTCAGGCTCCGGACGTTGTCGCGCCCGGCGAGCAAGTCGAGCATCGGCGGCAGGTCCTGCTCGTTCACACCGCTGGCGAGGACCATGAGCAGCGTGGTCTGGATCCCGTGCTCGGTCAAAACGTCCAGGGCACGCCGCTTGTCGGCCGTGATGTCGCGGCCGTGGATGCGGACACAACGCTCGGGATCCAGCGTGTCGAGCGAGAGGATCACGTAGACGCCCAGGTCTGCCAGCCGTTTCGCCACGCCCGGATCCCGGGCGATCGTCAGCCCGTTGGTGTTCACCGTGACCCGGCCGATCTCCGGCCGCCGCGCGAGAGCGACCAGCTCGGAGAGCCGGGGATGGAGCGTCGGCTCGCCGCCCGTGATGTTCACGAGGTCGACCCCGCCCGTGGCGGCGACCACGAAGTCCAGGTGCCGCGCGAGCTCCTCGGGGCTCATGAAGTACAGCTCGTCGGCGCGGTTGTACGTGAAACAAATGGGACAGCGGAGGTCGCAGGCGTTGGTGATCGAGAACACGGGCAGGTGGCACGCCTGGGCGTGGAACGAGCACGGACCGCACGCGTCAGGGCACGACGCGTCGCGGGGACGGGTCCACGACGGCGGCGCCGCGGCCGGGAGCTCCTGCTGCGCCCGCAGGAACCACGGGAGGCTCTCGGCGACCAGCGCGCGGGACGGCCCGCACCGAGGACACCGGCGCGAGAGGTAGACCGCCTCGCCGTCCGAGAGGACCTGCACGTCCACCGACTCGCGGCACGTACGGCAGAGGCCGCGCGACGTCCCGAGGTAGATGTCCAAGGGTCACAACCCGCCGTCGATGATGAAGCTCTGAGCGTTGATGTACGACGCGCGCGGACTCGCGAGGAACGCCACGAGCTCCGCCACCTCCTCGGGTCTGCCCGGTCGCCCCAGCGAGCAGTACCGGACGTATTCCTGGAGCTGGCGCTCCGACACGTTGGCGCCGATTCCGCCCTCGATCAGTCCCGGCACCACCTCGTTGACTCGCACGCCGTAGCGCGCCAGCTCCTTGGCGAGCGACAAGGTGAAGCCCGTGACCGCTGCCTTGGCCGTGGCGTAGTGGACCGGAACCTCGAGGAGGCGGCGGCCGGCCACGGAGCCCAGGTTCAGGATCACGCCGCCGCGGCGTCTCACCATGCCCCGGGCCACGCCCTGGCAGAACAGGAACAGGCTTCGGAGATTGATCCCGACCACCCGGTCCCAGTCTTCGTCCTCGAGCAGCGCGAAGGGCATCACCTGCGTGATGCCGAGGTTGTTGACCAGCACATCGATGCGCCCCATCTCGCTCTCGACCCGGTCGCAGAACGCCATGATCGCCGTGCGGTCGGTGCCCTCGACCCGCTGGTGCAGGACACGACGGCCCGTTGACGTCAGCTCGGCGGCGAGCGCGGCGGCCGCGTCTTCTCGCCTCCGCCAGGTGAAGGCGACGTCCGCGCCGTCGCGCGCCAGCGCACGGCAGATCGCGCTTCCGATCGCGCCGGTGCCACCGGTGACCAGAGCCACCCGATCGCTCGTGGGCTCGTGCATCCGTCCTCCGTGCCCGGATGGCGAACTCACCGCCGCACGCCGATTCCAGGGGAGGTGCCCGGTCGCCCGATCTCGTCCGCCCCATCCTCCCCGCCGCTCGAGGTCGGGTCGGACGGTGCCGGTTCTCCGACCGGCTCGGCGAGCCGGACCACGACCCCGCCGTCGTTCCCGGTCGCGCCGGTCGAGCCCTCGAGAGATCTCAGAGACTCCTCGATTCGAAGCTCGAGGAGCGCGACGCTCGGCGTGACGACCTCGATCGACGGCGCGAGCGGCTCGAGATGCGGCGCGACCGGGACGTTCCCACCGTTCGCGGCCGGCGATCGAGGCCCGGTGTCCACTGGCCGATGACCCAGGTCCGCGGCCGTGACCACGGGGCCGGTGTCGACGGTGGATGTCTGCGGCCCTGTCCTGGTGACCCCCTGCGGTCCGGTCTGCGTGACCGCCTGGTCCCGCTGCCACTGGTACTCGATGCGGTTGTGGTACATGTTCACGAGCGACTCGACCAGGACGTTGGTCACCGTCTTCAGGTCGGAGAGGCTGAGGCCGCACGTGTCGAGCTGACCCTGGTTCAGCTTGGTGAAGACGATCCGCTGGACGAGGTTCTCGAACGCCTGCTTCGACGGCTCCTTGATGGTCCGGGACGCCGCTTCCACAGCGTCGACGATCATCATGATCCCCGTCTCCCGCGTCCGGGGGCGCCTGCCGGGGTAGCGGAACGCCTTTTCTTTCAACCCCTTCGGGTTACCCTTCTCCTTGTTCTTGACCCAGAAGAACTCGAGGATGCTCGTGCCGTGGTGCGTGTAGGCGAACTCCCGGATGGCCGGCGGCACGTGGTAGTGCTGGAGGACCTCCACGCCGTCGGTGACGTGATCGAAGATGTGCATGGCCGAGACCTCGGGGTCCAGCGTGTCGTGGGGGTTCCCCTTGCCGCCGGCCGATTGGTTCTCGATGAAGAACTCCGGACTCCTGGTCTTGCCCGCGTCGTGGATGTACGCGCCGACCCGGGCGAGGAGCGAGTCGGCGCCGATCGCCGCGGCCGCCGCTTCCGCCAGGTTGGCCGCCGCCCTGCTGTGCTCCCAGGTGCCGGGGGTCTCGTCGTGGATCTTCTTGAGCAGGGGGTGCTCGAGGTTCTGGAGGTCGAGAAGCTTGCCCTGGCTCACTCGCCCCACGAGCCACGCCACGGGCTCGACGAGGATCACGGCCGTGACCCCGGAGAACACACCTCCGACCAGCGCCGCAAGGACCTCCGAGTGCTCGGGGAAGAGCAGCTCGCGACTCACGTTGATGGCGCCGTTGAAGACCAGCATGAGGATGAGCAGCACCACGGCCCCGAACCACCCGGACAGGCTCCCGGCGATCACCAGGTTCCCCCGCTTCCGGCGCTCGGCCAGGAATCGCGTCCCGGCGTACGACGTGATGAACATCACCACGAGGATCGCGACGTCGAAGCCGAGGAGCGAGGCGAAGACCGTGGAGGAAAAGAGGTTGACGGCGAGCGCGATGCGGCGGTTGAACAGGAACGCCGCGAGCAGGACGACCGCGGGCATGGGGTAGTAGTACGACGGGAGGCTCGTGATCAGGAGGAACGCCTTGGCGCCTCCCGCCAGGAGCAGGACAGCGGCCAGGAGCGTGACCTGTGCCCTCAGGAGCTGGTTGTTCCCCGGGGCTCGACGGAGCTCGGCGAGCAGGAGCATGGACGCGACGAGGCTCACGAGGAACAGGCCCAGGCTCCAGCCGGGGAGGTGCTCCCGCCGCATGGCGTCGTAGGCCTGGACCAGCCGGCCGTCCTCGTCGGGCATGACCGGAACCCCGGCCTGGACGATGACGTGCTCGCGCACCACCTCGGCGGGCCGTCCGAGGTGGAGCCGGACGACGGAGTACGCAGGGACGCGGATGGTGACGGGCGCGGGCTCGCCGATCGCGGGCCGCCACGAGCGGACCCAGAGGTCGCCGCTCTGGATGACCAGCAAGACCACCGCGAAGACGAGGCTCATCACCACGCTCGCGGTGGTCCCTGCCTCGATCCGGGTCTTGATCATCGCTCAGACATCCTGACGACCGCCCGATGAGCTCGATTCTTGCGCCCAACCCGCCACACCGCAAGGAAAAACGCGACGTCGGCGTCACGCCCGGACCGCGGCGCGGGCCCGCTTCGAGTCGGCGTCCCTACCACGGATGGGGTCCTGTGATCAATCCAGGTGCGGCAGGATGGCCGTGAGGTCGTGCTCCTCGACCACCACGTGGGCGACCTGTCTCAGGGCGTCGCTCTTGCAGTTGAAGGCGATGGCCCGGCCGGCCACGCCCGCAACGGCGACGTCGTTCACGTTGTCCCCGACGAAGGCCACGCGCGTCGGATCGAGGTCGTGGCGCCGAGCCAGCTCCAGCAGGCCATCCGCCTTGCGGTCGATGTCGTACTGCGTGGCCTCGCCGCCGCGAAGCCTCCCGCTCGGGTCGAAGCACAGGCGGTTGATGAGCATGTCGTCGAACCGGATGTCCGGGAACAACGTCTCGACCACGAGGTCCACCGAGCCCGAGATGATCGCCACCTTGCGACCTTCGCACCGGAGCCGGTCGAGCACGGTCCGGGCGCCCGGCATCACGGGGAGCGACGAGATGACCTCGATCATGGACTCGCGGTCGGCGCCGGCGCCGTCGAGCAGCTCGAGGTCGGAGTCGAACCACTCCCGGTAGGTGATCTTCCCCTCGTAGAACGCCTGCCGGGTCTCGACCCGCCGATCGCGGTCCGTCCTGAAATGATCGTGGAACGTCTTCCAGATGTAGACGGTGTCATCCACAAGCGTCCCGTCGAGATCGAAACAGACCAGAGGAAAACGCATCGTGTTCTTCATATACTCACGGCGCACGATAGGGAAGGGCGCGATGAGTGGTGTGGGCACAGTGGACGGTGTGGACGGTGTGGACCGAGTGAACGATGTGGCGATGTCCGCCTCGTCCACCGGGTCCACGTCGTCCACCAAGAGAGCGGGGTTGCATGGTGGTAGGAGCTATTGTTCTCGGGAGGTGCACTTGTTCTCCTTGGTGGCGGTCGTGGCTCTCCTGGGCATCGTCGCCCTGCCGGCGTGCGGTGGCGGGCACGACGACCCATCGGACGCGGACACGGCACGCGACGCGGACGACGAGCACCTGTTCGACGCGGAGCCCGACTCGACCAGCCCGGACCCAGACGCCGACGAATACCTGGACGGGGGCGAGGACCTGGACGCGGACGAACGAGAGGATGCTGACGGAGAAACAGATAAGGAGATAGACGTCGACGTCGAATCTGAGCTCGACTTGGACGGCGATACGGACGTGGACCACGACCCGGAGATCGTCGCGGACCAGGACCCCGACATCGACGAGGATCCGGATCCGGATGCAGATCCGGACGTCGAGGACGAAGGCTCCGACGGGTCGGAATGCGCGGAACCGACCGTCGCGCTGGTCGCGCCACCGGACGGCGGCGAGGTCGACGCGGCCGACGCGGTCCTCGCCGTGCGCGTCGACGGCGATGGCCCGTTGACCGTCGAGCTCCGGGGGCGACCTGTCGACCCGGACTTCACGATCGTCGTGCTGCCCGACACGCAGTTTTACTCCAGCGACTACCCCGAGACCTTCGTCGGCCAGACCCTGTGGATCCGGGAGCACGCGGCCGAGTACGACGTCCGAGCCGTCCTGCACGTCGGCGACATCGTGGACGACCCGCTGAGTGAGGAGCAGTGGCTCGTCGCCGACCGGGCCATGGCCGAGCTGGAGGTCTCGACCCCGGACTTCCCGGAAGGCATCCCATACGGGATCGCGATCGGCAACCACGACGAGTACGGCGGGAGCGCGGAGAGCTTCAACACGGTCTTCGGCGAGGGGCGTTTCCTCGGACGCGGGTGGTACGGCGGGCACCACGGCGGCTCGAACGACAACCACTACGTCCTGTTCGAAGCCGGCTCGACGCGCTTCGTGGCGGTCTTCCTGGAGTGGAGCATCTCCGAGGACGAGCCCGTGCTCGAGTGGGCTCGCGACGTGCTGCTCGCGCATCCCGACCGTCGGGCCATCGTCACTCGTCACGCGTTGATCGGACGTGGAGACCCGGCCTCGTGGACCAGCGACGGGCTCGACACATACGAAGCCCTGCGCGACGTCCCGACGCTCGACCTCATGTTCTGCGGCCACCTGTACGGCGAGGGCCGGCGCACGGACACGTTCGAAGACCATCCGATCACGACCCTGCTCGCCGACTACCAGTCCCGCGAGGAGGGCGGCAACGGATGGCTCCGGCTCCTGACGTTCTCGCCGGCCCGAGGCTCCATCCACGTCCGGACCTGGTCGACGCTCCTCGATGAGTGGGAGACCGACGACGACAGCGACTTCGAGCTGCCGTACGAGCTCCCGGCCCCTCCTTTCGAGCTCATCACGAGACGTTCCGGCGTGCCCCCGGGAACCGAGGTCCGCGCGGCCTGGCCCGGCCTCGAGCCGGGCCGCACCTACCAGTGGTATGCCGTCGCCTCGAGCTGCGGGGCCGAGCGGCCGTCGGACCAGTGGACCTTCAGCACGCTCTGACACGGGTGTTGTCCTGCGGAGCGAGTCAGCCTAGGATTCCAAATTGAGCCGGGAAGAGGGCGTGAACCGATCCGTTCGTTGCGCGTGGCTCGTCGCGTCGCTCGTGGTGGCCTCCTGCGGCGACCACGATGACCCGACGGTCTACCTCGAGGTGGTCGCCGACTGCCGGATCGAGACCCTCGAGGTCTGGATCAAGGAGTACCTGGACGGCGGCGGGGCCGTGGTGCGGCAGCTCGAGCCCCTCGAGGTCCCCACGAACCGGGAGGGCTACTTCGGAGGTGCGGCGGACGACCCCCTCCGCCTGAGCATCGACCTCCCGGAGACCGGCCGGTACGCAGTCCATGTGCTGGCGACGCCCGTCGAGGGCGAGCCCCTGCCGGACGGCCCTCCCGCGCGCGAGGGCGACGTCCTCGTCGAGACCCGATGCCTCGAAGTCGGAGGCGACGTCACGGAGCGCGACTGGTCCCTCGCCGTGCTGCATCGGGAGGACGACCTGGACGGCGACACGTTCCCCGAGGAGATCGCCTGGTGCATCGAGCGAGGGCTCCGTGGCGCGCCCTGCGATCCACGCTGCGAGAGCCCCGAGTTCTCCGCCGCGCTCGACTGCAACCCGGCGTCGGACGTCCCGGAGCCTGGCTGTGGCCCGGTCCCGGCCGACGATCTCCACCACCCGTTCGCGCTCGACCTGTGCGCGGACTGCTACGACCAGGACTGCGACGGGACGGACGCCCCGTGCCAGGACCGGGACGGCGACGGCTTCCCAGGCGGTCAGGACTGCAACGACGACGACCCGTCCATACACCCCGGAGCGACCGAGACATGCAACAACGGTATCGACGAGAACTGCGCCGTTGACTTCAGCGGGTGCGACGACGGCGACGCGCCCTGCGATGCTGACGGCGACGGCTACGTGCAGCGAGTCAGCGCGACCTGCGGGGTCGATTGCAACGACGACGACGCGGCCATACACCCCATGCGACCCGAGGGCTGCGGCGCCGACATCTCCGACCCCGCTGCATGCCCTGGGTGCGACGATTTCGTGGACAACGACTGCGACGGTCAGACGAACGAGTCGTGCGCCCTCGCCTCGACCGACCTCGATGCCGACGGCGTGCCCTACCTCGACGAGGCGACCGGCGCGGTCCTCGACTGCAACGACTGCAACGCCGCGGTCGGCATGGGCCGGACCGACTTCTGCGGCAACGGGCTCGACGAAGACTGCTCGGCCGGCGACACGCCCTGCGCGCCCGGCGATCTCGACGGCGACGGTTACCAGAGCTTCGAGGCCGGCGGGACCGACTGTGACGATACCGACCCGCACTCCTACCCGGGCGCGCCGGAACGGTGCGGCGATGGGCTGGCCCAGAGCTGCGGCGACGACCTCGATTGCGCGGAGATCACCGATGCCGACGGAGACGGCTTCGCCGCGGGCTCGGGCGACTGCGACGATCGCATGAGATCGGCCAACCCGTTCGCCCTGGAGACGTGCGATCCGAACGGGACGGACGACGACTGCGACGGCCTGATGAACGAGGTCGAGGCCGGCGAGGCAACGATCCTCGGCTGCGTGTTCGACGAGGACACGATGAGCTGGTTCCAGATCGACTTCCGCTCGGACATGAACCACTGCGGCGCCTGCCGGCGGAGCTGCTGCCCATCGGCGTTGCTCTGCACCGGGGACCGCTGCGTGGGCGGCTCGTGCTCGTGCGCTGGCCGCCTCCCATGCGCGGGGACCGTCGGAAGCACATGCTGCCCGGACGGCTGTCAGGACCTCTCCTCCGACGAGAGGAACTGCGGCGGTTGCGGCGCGTCGAGCAGCTCTTTCGTGTGCGCTGCATACGAGCAGTGCGTCCCGAACCCGGACAACCAGGGGCTTGGCGAGTGCATCTGCCCGAGCGCCGGGACCAGATGCCCGCAGAGCGGCGGGTCGGCCTGCTGCTCCGCCGGCTGCGTCAGCATCTGGGAGGATCCGCACAACTGCAACGACTGCGAGGACGACTGCACGGCGACCCGCGCTGGTGAAGCGGGACCGCGCGGCGACCTGTGCGCCGTGAACCCGACGGATCCCGGCGGGCCAGCGGCGCGCTGCTCCTGCGGAGCCCCCGGCGTCCAGTGCAGCGGAGACACCTGGTGCACGAACGTGACCGAGCCGGTGCGGGACCCGCCGCGGCCCACGTGCGGCTGCGCCGACCTGAGGTCCGACCCGGACAACTGCGACGAGTGCGGTCACAGGTGCGACGACGACGAGGTCTGTACCGACCGCGTCTGCCTGTGCCGCGGCGTGGGCGGGTCGTTCGAGGACTGCCGCGGCGGCTCGACGCACGCCTGCTGCCTCGGGATCGGCTGCGTCGACCTCACGACGGACGCGCGCAACTGCGGCGGGTGCGGGCACCGATGCGACGTTGGCGAGGCGTGCCTCGACGGGACGTGCCGCTGCGGGACGTGCAACGACGGCAACCCGTGCACGACCGACTCGTGCGTCGGCGGCAGGTGCGAGTTCCACACGCTCGACGCCGATCACGACGGGTACTGCGGGCGCCTCCCCGACGGGACCCAGTGCAGGTCCGACGAGCCCTTGACGCCGGGGACGGACTGCGAGGACTCACCCGGCGACTGCGACGATTCGCGCGGGGGCGTCTACCCCGGGATCACCGAGCGATGCGCCACGATGTACGACGACAACTGCGACGGGGACACCAACGACCTCGACGCCACCGGGTGCATCACACACCGCCGGGACAGCGACCGGGACGGGTTCTACGCCGCCGGGGCGCCAAGCGAGTGCCGGTGCACGGCCGCGGGTATCTTCGACTCGACCAGGAGCGGCGACTGCGACGACTCGAACAGCGACATCAACCCCGCGGCGACGGAGACCTGCGCCACGCCCTTCGACGACGACTGCGACGGATCCTCGAACGAGCGCGACGCCGAGGGCTGCACGACGTACTACGCCGACAACGACCGCGACACGTACGGATCTCCGGCCAGCCAGTGCTGGTGCGCGGCCGTGGGGACCTACACCGCCACCGTTCCTGGCGACTGCAACGACAGCAACCCGACGATCCACCCCGGCGCGGACGAGATGTGCAACTCGCGCGACGACGACTGCGACGCCGGGACCGCGGACGGCTTCACCGAGTGCCCCGAGTTCTGCTGCGGCGGCACGTGCCAGGAGTGTTGCATCGGTTCCCAGTGCGGCAGCGGGAGCTGCGTGGCCTACCGCTGCTCCGGGTGACCGGGCCTGTCCCTGGAGCTCGTGCTCGGAGCCTGTCGAATTCAACGACCTGTTATCTGGCCAAGACTGCTCTCGGAAGACCTCGTGATGTCGAAGTCAGCGAGGTTTTCGGGAGCAGGAGGGGGAGCGGGACTCGTTTTCGAATTCAGGCGACGCTCGGAGCGGGGGCTGGCGCCGGGAGCTCGACGACCTCGTCCGGCTCCGGCTCCACAGGCTCTCCACGGCGGTAGCGGCGGCTCAGGCGGTCCAGGCTCCACCAGTACTCCGCGTCGACCCGGGCGATGAGCTCGGGGTGGCGCCGGGCCAGGGTCGCCTTGAGCATCGTCTGGAGCTCGGTCACGCTGCGGATGAAGGCGGTGAAGAGCACGTTGCGGCGGAAGGTCATCTTCACCTGCTCTTCCAACCGGCCCTCGCGCGACTGCCGGAACATCGCGGCGTCGCGGCAGACCTCGCGCACGCGCCCGATCACCTCCGCGGCCAGCGGGACGCCCTCGAAGTGGGGTGCGAATTCGGGCTGTGCGGTGACGACCTGGCGGGGATGAGTGACGACCTGGCGGCGGCGAGCGACCACCTGGCGGCCACGAGTGCACCCTCGACCCCACATCTCCAGGGTGGGACACTCCGATTGCGGGCCCGGAACAACAACCCGCGCCCGTCCGGGGATCATGACACAACCCCTTCCCTTGGGATCAGAGTCGCTGGATGGGCCTGGAAAGTGGGAGGTGGAGGTTCATCGCTGGCATGCGGAACGATGGGTTAAGCTCCAAGTCCAGGGGAAGTCAGCCGGTACTTCTGAAGCCTACTGCCAGGCTTGTCGGGGATGGTGTACTCGATCAAACCCCGCTCAAGCAGGTCTTTCAGGATGATATTCAGTCGCCCAGAAACCTTCCGGTGGCCGAGTTCTCTCGATAGTTCTGAACGCGAGCGCGGGCCAGCACGGAGGGCAGCGAGCACCCTCTCGACGAGGTCCCCACCGTTGCTTTGCACACCCGACTCTTGCCTCGACTCTTGCCTCGACTCTTGCCTCGACTCTTGCCTCCCGGTGCGGACACCTTCCGGCTTCGCGGGTTCCAGCCCAGGCAGCGACAGCTCGAAACTGACCGGAGTCGTCTCGGCCGCCGGCCGCTCGCCGGGCAGGAAGTAGAAGGTCCGCTTGTGGGCCCCGCCGGACTCCAGCATGCCCCTCTGCACCAGCGACGACAGGGCCATGGTGACGTCCCGAGGGTGAACGTCGGTCATCGAGCGGAGCCGGGCATGCGTGACCGATCGTTCGACGGCGGCGGTCACGAGGGCCAACTTCTGAACCTCGGATGCTTGGTCGAAGGCGGTGCCGAAGCGCTGCTCGAGAGCCTGCACGACGGGTCCAGGTCGCCGACGCCGAAGCCGCGCAGGATGTGGGCATCGCGGGTGTCCTCGACCTGCTCGGCGATCATCCGCCGAACGACCTCCTCGGGGCAGCGGTAGTCGCCCTCGTTGTTGCGACGGAACGAGCCGGTGAAAGGGTTCTGACCAACGTAGACCGGCCGCTGGCGACGCGTAGCCCGCGGCACCGCCACACGGATGACCGTCTTGCCCTCCACGTCCAGGGTTTCGACGTCCTGCTCGCGAAGCAGGTTCGCGTTCACGCGCTGCGTGTTGTTGAGCCCGTCCCAGAGGGCGCGGACTACTTTCGCCGGCTCGAAGAGCCCCTTGACCACGAGCTTCCCGTCTGGGAGCTCCTCGACACCGAGGAGCACGACGCCGCCGTCGGTGTTTGCGAAGGCCGAATAGGTCTCGAAGAACGACGAGGGCAGCTCACCGCGACCGTCCCGCCCAGCGGCGAGCTTCGCCTCGAGGTCGTGCCCTTCGACGAGCTGTTCAAGATCCCCTGTGGTCATGGAGATCATTTGGTTCTCCTGCGATCCGACCGCTCCGCACTCGGCCAGTCCGAAGATCAGGTAGGAGCGTGCGCGATCAACTCCCCGCCACGGTCCAACGTCAGACCGAGCGTTCTGCGCCGGTCGCTGCGCCGCACCGTGAGTTTACCCCAACAGAGAGACGATGGAGCCGAGGAAATGACCACGGCTCAACCACCCTCACTTCAGAGGTCCTCACCCTGGCCCCTGATGCTCTCCCTGTATCTCGAGCCCTGCCTGAGCTATGCTCGCCGGCGTGATCGGCTGGTTGAGCGGCGTCGTGGTGGAGCGCGAGCCCGAGGGGGTGATCCTCGACGTGGGCGGCGTGGGCTACGAGGTCGCGCTGCCCGCCGGGTTGCTCGGGCACCAGGGGCAGCCGGGCGAGGATCTGGCGCTGTTCCTCCACACGCACGCCACGTCCGAGAGCCCCGCGCCGATCCTGTACGGTTTCCTCACCTCGGAGCAGCGCAAGATCTTCCGGTTGCTGCTCAGGGTCAAGGGCATCGGCCCCAAGCTCGCGCACGTGATCCTGGCGCAGCTCGGGGAGCAGGGCGTGGTCGAGGCGATCCGGCTCGGCGACCTGGCCCGCCTCCGGACCGTCACCGGCGTGGGGAAGAAGACGGCGCAGCAGGTGATCCTCGACCTCTCGGAGCAGGTTGGCTCCCTGGTCACGGCACAGCCGCAGATCGGCGGCGAGCTGGCGAGCGTCGTGTCGGCCCTGATCAACATGGGGTTCAAGCGGCCGCAGGTGGACCGGGCGCTCGGGGTGTTGCGCTCCCGCGGCGAGGCCGACGGACCGTTCGACAAGGTCCTGCGCCGGGCCCTGGGGCTGCTGGGAGAGATGTAGGTCAGCCGTGGAGATCGAGAACCGAGACGACGACGACCGCCTCGTCGGCGGCGGGCAACAGACCGAGGACCGGGCCTTCGACCTGACGCTGCGGCCCCGTCGCTTCGCCGAGTTCGTGGGCCAGCGCGAGCAGCTCTCGAACCTCGAGGTCTTCGTGAAGGCGGCCAGGGGCCGGCGGGAGCCGCTCGACCACGTCCTGCTCTGCGGCCCGCCGGGCCTCGGCAAGACGACCCTGGCGCACATCCTCGCCAACGAGCTCGACGTGAACATCAAGTGCGACTCCGGCCCGGGGATCGAGCACAAGGGGAAGCTCGCTGCCCTGCTCACCGGTCTCAAGCGCGGCGATGTCTTGTTCATCGACGAGATCCACCGGCTGAACGTCACGGTCGAAGAGAGCCTCTACCCGGCCGTCGAGGACTTCCAGATGGACTTCGTGGCCGGGGAGGGGGCCCACGCCATGACGTACCGGATCGCGATCGAGCCCTTCACGCTCGTCGGCGCCACGACACGCACCGGCCTGCTCACCGCGCCCATGCTCAGCCGTTTCGGCATCGAGATCCGTCTCTCGTACTACTCGCCAGAGGACCTCGCCCGGATCATCGACCGCTCGGCCCGGCTGATGGACGTCGAGATCGACGCGGACGCGTGCGACGAGATCGCGCGGCGGGCCCGGGGCACGCCGCGCGTCGCGAACCGCCTGCTGCGCCGGGCCCGCGACTTCGCCGAGGTCAAGTGGGACGGGCGGGTCTCTCTCGCGGCGGCCCGCGACACGCTGGACAGCCTCCAGATCGATCACGCCGGCCTCGACCTCATGGACCGGCGCCTGCTCGGCGCGATCATCGAGCACTACGACGGCGGCCCGGTAGGCCTCGACACGTTGAGCGCCTCCCTCGGCGAACCGCGCGACACCATCGAGGACGTCATCGAGCCCTTCCTGATCCAGCAGGGGTTCCTCAAGCGGACACCGAGGGGCCGGGAGGCCACTCCGCGGGCATATGAGCACCTGAAACGAACGCGAGAGGCGCGCGGCGGCCAGCAACAGCTCTTCTGAGGAACAGACATGACGCTCTTCGCAGAGTCCCTGAGGGCCTTCCTCCACCCCGTCGCCCACCTGCTGGACGACCCGAACATCACCGAGGTCATGATCAACGGCCCGGCGGACGTCTGGGTCGAGCAGGCGGGTCGACTCTACCGCACACCGGCCCAGTTCACGGAGCAAGGCCTCGTCGCCGCGGCGCGCAACCTGGCCCAGTACGTGGGTCGGCCGCTCAACGAGGAGCGTCCGCGGCTCGACGCGCGGCTCCCCGACGGCTCGCGGGTCCACGTGGTGCTGCCGCCGATCGCCCGTCGCGGCCCGGCGATCGCGATCCGCAAGTTCTCGCGGACCATGCTCACCATGCACCAGCTCGTCCAGTGGCGCGCGGCCACGCCCGAGTCGATCCGGTTCCTCGAGGCCGTGGTCGTCTGTCGCAAGAACATCATGGTCTCCGGCGGGACGGGCTCGGGCAAGACGACCCTGCTCAACTGCCTGTCGACCTACATCCCGAACGAGGATCGGATCATCACGATCGAGGACTCGGCCGAGCTGCAGCTCGCCCAGGAGCACCTCGTCCCGCTCGAGGCCCGGCCGGCCGACGAGAAGGGGCGCGGTGAGGTCACCATCCGCGACCTCCTGCACTCGTCGCTGCGGCTGCGTCCGGACCGCATCATCATCGGCGAGGTCCGCGGCGGC
>Ga0233425_10001387_pt1 | contig 54720 bp, 59 predicted proteins | sample Watercolumn_Towu_2_FD_181712 | JGI IMG/M metagenome (GOLD analysis project Ga0233425, IMG submission 181712) | Freshwater microbial communities from Lake Towuti, South Sulawesi, Indonesia - Watercolumn_Towuti2014_140_MG | ecosystem: Environmental > Aquatic > Freshwater > Lake | place... | reverse complement strand
ACTGGGACTCGTGTCGCTGCTTGATTATCTGCGCCTGGCTCAAGGTGCTTCAGGAACCGCCGTGTACGGAACCGTACGCACGGTGGTGTGAGAGGACGGGGGCCGCAAGGCCCCCTCCTACTCGATGACTGACTGTCTCCGCATAATCCCGGTTAACAATCGGCCTCAAGGTTGCTCTAAAATGTTAAAGGCCGTCAGATTGGCACGAGCGGCCCCGGGCAAAGGCATCAAATCCCGGGATTATCCAAATTTTTCAGGGAGGCAAGAGAATGAAGAAGCGGACCAAAGGAATCATGGCCGGGTTGATCGTGGGCTGTCTCCTGTTGGGGAGTTTGCCTGCCATGGCCGGGTCGACCTACGATCCTCGCATTACCGCCAGGGAGCAGCGTCAGCAAGCGCGGATTCAGCAGGGCATTAATTCCGGCCAACTGACCCCCGGGGAGGCCTACCGCCTGGAGGCCCAACAGAGCCGCATCGCCGCCACCGAGAATTGGATGAAGGCCGACGGCCGCCTCACCCGGGGAGAACGGGCTAAACTGACCCGCATGCAGAACCGGGCCAGCAACAACATCTGGCGGAAAAAGCATAATGGCCGGTACTAGTTAAAGTGGGAAGAGGGGAAAAGGGGAAGAGGGGAAAAGGGGAAAAGGTCCCTTTCCCCTTTTTCCCTTTTCACCTTTTCCCCCCAAAAAATTATCCTCCCAGTAGCCGCGTCTCCGCCAGTTGGAAGGCCCCCTCCATCAAGGTCTCCATGTTCACCACGTCTTCCCGGTTGTAGGTGAGCAGCGTGGGGAGCGCGGTGTAGTCGCCCCGGCAGTGGCGGGCCCAGAGGAGCACGGCTTCGTAGCCGTCCATGCCGTCCACCTCCGGGGGGCGCTTAATGCCGAAGCGGGGTTCGATGCGCTTCAGGCCGCCCTTAAAACCCAGGCGGGCCAGGATGAAGCGCAGATCCAGGTGGACCGGAGGCAACTGCAAGTCCGGAAAATAGGCCCGGAGCACGGGGAGATCGAATTGGGAGCCGTTGAAGGTGATGACCAGGTCGAGATTTTCCAGGGCCGCGGGGAATTCGTCGAGGTTTTTGCCGTAGACGAACTGGCGCATGTCGCGGCCGTCATATAAGCCCACCACCGTCACCTGCAGCCCCGGCCAGGTGTAGCCGGTGGTTTCGATGTCCAGGTACGCGGCCCGCTGCCTAAAGCGGCGGAATAAGCGCCAGCGTTCGGCCACGGGCAAAAGCGGGCCGAAATACGCGGGGTTGTCTTCGTTAGCCAGAGACTCCTCGACGCCGTTACGGAGAAAAACCAGCCGCTCCCGGCCCATTCCCGGGACTTCGTTGGCGTTTAAGAAGTCCTCCCAGGTGTGCAGCCCGTGGTGCCAGAAATGGGCCTCGGTGCGCTCGCCGACGCCGGGGAGATGGATGAAGGTGCGTTTGAGCATTTATTAAAGATAACAGAAGCAAAAGATTTTCACCACCAAGACACCAAGGCACAAAGTTTCACCAAAAATATTTATTGTAGGCGGGGAACCCGCCCACAATGATTTTCCCTTGGTGATTCTTTGTGTCTCGGTGCCTTTGTGGTGAAGTCTTTATTCTTCTTTCAAAATCGCGGCCAGATGCGGCTGCACCGCCCGCCAGGCGGGGTAGGCCCCGGAGACGAGGCCCAGGGCCAGGACCAATACCAAGGTCTGCCAGTAGATGCCCGGGGTCCAGAAGAGGTGGATGGTCCAGCCGAAGGCCTGTTTGTTGATGACGTATATGAGTAATAAAGATAAAAGGGAGCCGCAGGCCGCGCCCAGGATAAAGCTAAGGAAACCGGCCAGGCCCGATTCCACCAGGACCATACTTAAGATTTGCCGCCGGGAAGCCCCCAAGGCCTGGAGCAGGGCCAGTTCCCGCTCCCGCTCCATGATCAGCACCAGAAAAGTGGTGATGATCCCGAAGACCGCGACCACCACGGCCACCCCTTCCAGGGCGTAGGTGAGGGCAAAGGTTTCGTCGAAGATGCGCAAAATTCCCTGGCGCAGGTCCTGGTGGGAGAGGGCCAGCAGATGGTATTGCGAGCCGTATTTTTCTTGCAGCCGGGCCTGGACCTCCGGGATTTTGGTTTTGTCTTTCAGGTAGAGGCGCACCGCGTTCAGGTGGGTATCCGGCCAGTAGCGCCGGAACTGGCGGAGATCCATCCAGACGCTGGAACCGTCGGTGCGGTAGTCGTAGAAGACTCCGGCGATGCGGAGGCGTTGGGGGCCCGCGGGGGTGGGGAGTTCCAGGATGTCTCCTTCTTTATAGCCGAAGGTTTCGGCCAGGGGCTCGGAGATCACGATTGAGGGTCTTCGGTCTTTGTCTGAGGCGGGTCTGCGGTCTTCGGTCTGCGGTCTTCGGTGGTTTGACTCCTGCGCAAACGCCTTGGGCGTAAAGAAAAATCCCCCTAAATCCCCCTTTACCAAAGGGGGACTTTTACTCTCTCCATCGCCGGATTCCCCAACTTTCCGCATGATCTCCTGGGTATCCCCTTCCCGGAACCAGAGGCCGCCGTATTTGGCCAAAACCTCGAAACTGCCGCCGATGGCCAGGATGAAGCGGTCCTTAAAGGGCAGGCGGACGCAGCGGTACAGGTAAATGTCGGCAATATCCGAGTCCCCTTGCAGTTCCGGCACGATCTCCGGGGGCAGATAATGGTCGTAGGCGGCGGTGGAGAAGACCGCGGGTCCGAAGAAGATGTCGCCACTGATGGACCGGGTCACCCACAGGTCCACGGTGCGGCGGAAGGAGCCGATCATCACCGCCACCGCAATGAGCATCCCCAGGGCGCAGGCCAAGGCAGCGATGGAAACCGCGCTGCGGCTCAAGGAGCCGGAAAGGTAGCGGCAGCCTAAGTCACCGGGGGGACCCAAAAACCGGCGCAGCAGCGGCCGGACGCGCTCCCCCAGGGTGCGGGCGGCCAGGGGGGTGAACAGGGCAAAGGCCAGGAGAATGAGAAAGGCCGCGGCAAAGCTAGGCAGAGACGGTCCGGAGCCAAAGGGGAGCGCTACCAAAAATCCCGCCAGGACCAGGGCCAAGATACCCAAAGCAAAAAAAATCCCGGCATGGCTCTGAACCCGTTCTTCCAGTTCCTCCCGGTGCCAGACGGCCTTAACCCGGGTGCGGGCCGCCTCCGCCGCGGGAATCCAGGCGGCAATGAGCGTGGCGGCCACGGCCAGACCCCAGGCCTGGAGGAGGAGGGGGGTCTGAACCGTGATTTCTCCGGCCCGGACCGGGGTATAAAGGGAACTGAGATTGTGGGTCATCATCCCCAGGGCGCTTTTGGCCAGGACGACCCCCAGACCCAGTCCCAGGAGGCCGCCCAGCGCACCGGCGGCCAGGCCCTCCGCTAAAAAGAGCAGCAGCACCTGGCGCCGGCCCATCCCTAAGGTGCGCAGCAGCCCGATCTCCCGGCGGCGGCGCACCACCGAGAGGGTGACGGACTGGTAAATAAGAAACATGCCCACGAACAGGGCAATGGCGCTGAGAACCGACAGGTTCAAGCGGTAGGAGGACACCATGCCCTCCATCTGCCGGGCCTGGGAGCCGGGGCGGGCCAGCTCCACCCCGGGGGGCAATTCCTGAATAAGACGGGCCGCGGCCCCGGCTTCGTCCCCGTGCAGGATGAGGTCGATATAATCCAGCCGGCCCACCCGGTCCAAGAGCTCCTGGGCCCCGGCCAGGTCCATGAGCAGCATCGCTCCTTCCAGGGGATAAAGGCCGCCGGGGGTGCGAAAAATCCCGGCCACTTTCAGGGTCTGCCGGGCCGGGCCGATGAGCACCGGCAGAGCGTCGCCGATTTTGAGGGATTCTTTAGCGGCCAGGGGTTCGCTCACCAACACCGCGCCAGGTTCGGTGAGAAATTTTTGCAGCGCCTCCCGACCCAACCCGCTTCCCGATTTAAAGTCGAAATTGCGAAATGGCCTTTCGGAGAAGGGGTCGATCCCCAGGAGCAGCACCGGTCCTTTAAGGTGTCCGGCAAATTCCAGGACGCTTTCCACCGCGGGCGCCGCGGCCTTGACCTCCGGCAGGCGCCGCGCCTGGGCAAAGAGGGACTCCGGCAGCGCCGCGCCCGGGCTTTGCAGCCGCCATTGGGCCTTCCCGGACAACGCGGTCACTCCGGCCTGGAAACTCTGCAACGCCGCGGCGGCAGCCAGGGAGATGCTCAAGTAAACCGCGGTGCCCAGGGCGATGCCCAGGATGCCCAGGAGGGTGCGGCCGGGGTATTCGGTTAAATGACTGAGGGAAATTCTGAAAAGGAATGGTTTCATAGAGAATAGTTCAAAGTTCAAAGTTCAAGGTTCAAAGTTTGGTGGATATCGTCTGTTATTGAGCCATTTACAAGCCTTTGGTTCTTCAAGCCTGAAAATATTATTCGTCGCAGCATTATTAACTTTGAACCTTGATGGCACTGTAAAAAGTCAAAATTATGCTGATTTTCCCTAATCGCCCTCAATAAAATCAGCAACTTAATTTGGCGATTTTTAGGATTTTCGACTTTTTACCAGGCCATCAACCTTGAACCTTGAACTTTGAACTTTATCAAGTCATTACGGAAGAAGAGAACCGTCTTGCATGGATAACACCCGGTCCGCGTACGCGGTGATTTCGGCCGCGTGGCTGACCAGGACCACGGTCTGGCTCCAGTTCCGGTGCAGGCGGGCGAAGAGCTCCAGGACCTGGGCCGCGCTGAACGAATCGAGATTGCCCGTGGGTTCATCCGCCAGCAGCACCGCAGGCCGGTTGATCAGGGCCCGGGCGATGGCCGCGCGCTGCATCTCGCCGCCGGAGACCTGATGGGGCTTGTGGCCCCGCCGCGGGGTTAAATCCACTTCTTGAAGCCAGTGGGCGGCTTCCTCCCGGGCTTGGGAATACGAGATACCCTGCAGCACCCGGGGCAGGGCCACGTTTTCTTCCAGGGTCAACAGCGGCAGGAGGTTGAAGGATTGGAAGACCACGCCCACCCGGTCCCGGCGGAATTGGGTCAGTTCCTGGTCGGACATCTGGGCCAGATCCCGGCCGTCCACCACCACCCGGCCGGAGGTGGGAGGCTCCAGGCCGCCGATGATGTGCAGCAGGGTGCTTTTGCCGCAGCCGCTTTTGCCCCTGACGGCCAGGAATTCCCCGGGGTCGATGGCGAGGTTGATCCGCCTGAGAGCCTGGATCTCTTCGGGACCGCGATGGTAGGTTTTGGTGACCTCCGTCAGTTCGATCATGATTTTTCCCGGGTATTGGAGAAAGTGGTCAGTAGTCAGTGGCCAGCAAATGAAAATCATTATTTTCCCAAAAAGATATTTAGAAAAAGACCAAAAGCGAAAAGCCAAAAGCTAAAAGCTAAAAGCCAAAAACCGAAAACCAATCACCGATTACTGATTACTGGCGCCGAACACCAGCCTTTTCGCATTATAACCGGGGGCGCCCCGAAGTTAAAGTTCGGGCCGGGGCGAGCCGATGCATTAGACAAATATCAGGAACCAACGGGCGGGGGGAGGGCAGAGAGCCCTCCCACGCCCCACTGCGGATAGAGGAATGACCATCAATAACTTAAGCCCTGCGGAAGTAACCCGGTATGCCCGCCAGATGGCCCTCGACGGCTGGGGCCGGGAGGCCCAGGAAAAGCTGAAATCCTCCAGAGTGCTTATCGCCGGGGCCGGGGGGTTGGCCTCTTCGGTGGCGCTTTATCTTTTGTCCACCGGCGTCGGCGCCATCCGCATGGTGGACCAGTCCCGGGTTACCCTTTCCGACCTGAATCATCAAATCCTTTACCGGGAGCGGGATCTGGGCAAGTCCAAAGCCGCGGTGGCCGAGCGCCGCCTTAAGGACCTGAATCCTTTTTCCCTGGTGGAAGGGCAGTCCAAAACCATCTCCGAACACAACATCTCCCGCCTGGCCGCCAACTGCAACCTGATCATCGACGCCATGAACAATGCGCCGGCCGGTTATCTGTTAAACCAGGCGGCGGTGAAATTCCGCCTGCCGCTGATCCATGCCTGGGTCTGGGAAATGGACGGCCGGGTCACCACTTTCTGGCCGGGCCAGGGCCCTTGTTTGGCCTGTGCCTTTCCGGAGGCCTCCAACGGCCATAAACCCGCGCTCCTGGGGCCTATGCCCGGAATTATGGGAGCGCTCCAGGCCCTGGAAGCTTTGCGCATCCTGGGAGGCATGGGTCCGGCCTTAATGGGCCGGCTCATGATGTTTAAAGGCGATCAATTCAACTTCCATGAAAAGCCGGTAAAGGCCAATCCCCAATGCCTGGTCTGCCGGCGCCTTTATCCCTAGCCCAATTCAGGAAAACTGCCTACCGGCTCTATCCGTCCCCCCGCGGTCAATTCCTGCCAATACGGTAACACAGCCCAACCTTTGAAATAAGTTTACCTCTTTTATCGATATTTCCAGACCTGAAGCCTCCCGGTCTTTTCTTCCGCGGGCCGGCAAGCGGTTTAAACTTGATTTAAGGGAATCTGGAAGAAACGGAAGATTTTTCGGCGTTCTCTCATCCTTAGAGATAACATGGGGAATATTCAACAAATAATAGTTTTCTGGCATTTTAAAGAGAATGAAAACACCTTGGTCTTTCTCTATCCGAGTCTGAGCATACCGCCAGGCAATGGGAGGATATATTCGGGTCGCTTTAAGATTTCTCAAAAAATTTCACCTTTAATTAATTTTTTTTCTAAAGTTATTCCCTGCCATTTTCGAAAAGAGAGTTAAATGCTTAAAAACCCAGACAAGGAAGTTGAGCTGGATTACAAGGAGGTAAGGGGTCATGTCTCTGGTAATTAACCACAACTTAATGGCAATGAATGCGGCCAGGAGCTTGAGCTTCACTTACAGCCGCCTGGCTACATCCGTGCAGCGCCTGTCTTCGGGCCTCAGGGTCAACAGCGCGCAGGACGACGCCGCCGGCCTGGCCGTCCGGGAAATGATGCGCACCGACATCCGGGTCATGAACCAGGGGGTCAGGAACGCCAACGACGCCATTTCCCTGATCCAGACCGCTGACGGCGCGTTTTCGGTCATCGACGAAAAACTGACCCGGATGAAGGAACTGGCCGAACAGGCCGCCACCGGCACCTACACCACGGCCCAGCGTCTGATCATGGACAGCGAATATCAGGCCATGGCCTCGGAGATCACCCGGATCGCCAACGCCACCGATTTCAACGGGGTCAAACTCCTGGACGGCAGTCTCTCCGGCACCAGCGTGAATCCCGGATACGGCCAACAGATGAAGATCCATTTCGGCACCGGCAACAGCTCCGCGGAAGATTATTACTACATCCGCATTGACCAGGCCACCGCTTCCGCCCTGGGAGTGGGGAGCGGCGCCGGCACGGGCGCAGGGTCGACCATCAGCACCCAATCCGCGGCCCAGGCCGCCTTGCAGGCCATCGACAGCGCGGTGTCCGCCAAAGACACCATCCGGGCGAATCTGGGCGGCATCGCCAACCGCCTGGCCAACACCATCTCCAACCTGAGCATTCAGGCGGAAAACCTGCAGGCTGCGGAATCCCGGATTTCCGACGTGGACGTGGCCACGGAGATGACGGAGTTCACCCGGAACCAGATCTTGACCCAGGCTGCGGTAAGCATGCTGGCCCAGGCCAACACTCTCCCCCAATTGGCCTTGCAACTGATGGGCGGTGGTTAATGCCTGTATAGGCGCCAGACGGGTCAATGAGGAGGCGAGCCATGCAAACAGATAAAGTATCGCGCAACTTAATGTTGACCATCGACCAGATCTCCCAACTTACCGGGGTGCGGAAGTCAACACTGCGTTACTGGGAAAAATCCTTCGACGATTTTCTCAAGCCGGCCCGGACCCAATCCAATCGCCGGGAGTATACGCTGGAAGATCTGGACGTAATCAAGGCTATCAAGAGGCTGTTGGAGGATGAACACCTCACCACCCAGGGCGTGCGCCTGAAATTGGGGGAAATCGCCGGCAACGGCAGGAAGCCCCTGGCCCGGGGCAAGGCCCGGTTCGGGTGAGGAGGGAGAGAATCCTCTACTGGACATAGAGAAGGGGTGGACCCGGGTTCACCCCTTGGTTCTCACGCAAAGCCGCAAAGTCGCAAAGACGCAAGAATTATAACTAATTTCTTAGCGTCTTGGCGTCTTTGCGTTTTTGCGTGAGATTTTTTTCCTCCTGCATTTTGGGGATAACCCTATCATCCAGGAGGCGGGCCAGATCCTCCTCCCCCGGACTCCAACCCCAGACCGCCTGCCAGACCCGGGGACTCTCCATGCAAAGGTAGACGAAGGCTCCGGGCAGCGCCTCTTCCAGCCATTTCCGCATGCGGCCATACATCTCTACGCGCAGGTCCTTAAAATAACGGAGTTTGCCGTCCGGGGCCCGCACCATTTCAAACGCGGCAATGCGGCTCAAGGGGAAGCGCCGGTGCAGCAACTGCCGCATGGGCGGCAGAAAACGCAGCCCCCCGAGACTGATCCAGGCCACGGCCCCCGGGGGCACTGCCGCGGCCAGCCGCTCCACCGTGCGCCGATAGGCTTCTTCCCACCCGGGGAAAGAGATCAGGGGATCAAAATGAAAGGCCAGCCGGAAACCCGCGGCCGCGGCCCGGGACGCGGCCTTAAGGCGGGCCTCCAGAGGAGCCGCGCCCCGCTCTTCGGAACGGATGATTTCCGGGGGATTGAGGGACCAGGCAAAGATCGCCTGGGGATTGGGACCCAGGGGCAGCAGGGGCTCCAGGCGGTGCCACTTGCTTTTGATCTCCAGCACGGCCCGGGGCCGGGAGGCAAAGAAAGGAAGCAGCCGGACGTTGAGTCCGGTGAGTTCATCCAAAGCCAGGCTGTCCCCGAACTCCCCGGTCCCCAGGCGCCAGACCTTTTCCGGGTCCGCGGCCAGGCGGGCGTCAATCTCCGCCAGCAAGTCCTCGATATTCACAAACAGGGTTATTGCCGGAATATTCAAATAACCCTGGAGCACGCAGTAGGTGCAGTCCAAAGGACAATTGAGCCCCACCTGCAAGACCTGGTAGCCGCAACAGATATAGTCTTTGGTCCCCGGACAGGGCCGCCAGAACGGGCCTTTTTGGACGGCCAGCAGCAGGGTGGATTTGGCCTCATCCACCAGCGCGGCCGGCATGCCTTCCCGGGGCCGGAGCGCGTCCCGATGGGGAATGACCTCCACCGGCACCCCGGGAAGCCGCGCCAGGACGCGGCGGGTCAGGTCGTAATCTGCGGCCCCGGCCTCCAGAAAAATGCGTTTGATGGTCACTCAAAAATCCACGTACGCCCCGCGCTTCATGCTGCGCAGGTGGCAGTTGTCGTTGACGGACATAATGTGCCAGACGTCGCCCACCAGGTGGAAGCGGTTGATGGCCGTGGTATCCTGGCCGATGCGCCAGAAATGGGAATTATCCAGGCCGATGAAACGGGCGATGAGGACCTTGTTCACCGCGCGGTGGGCCGCGAGCAGCACCGTCTGGCCGGGATGGCGCTTAACCGCCTCTTCCACCACGGCCCAGGCCCGCAGTTCCACCTCCTCCAGGGTCTCTCCCCGGGGAAAGCGCACCGTGTGGGGCGCGGTCTCCCACTGGCGGTAGAGGTCGCCGTAAACCTTCTTCACCTCGGTCAAGGGCAAGCCCTGCCACTCCCCGTAATTAATGTCCCCCAGGCCCGGCAGGTCCTGCACCTGGAGTCGATGATGGCGGCAGATGGCAGCCGCGGTATCCCGGGCCCGGGATAAGGGGGAGCTGTACGCCGCGTGGATGGCCTCTTTTTGCAGCCACTCCCCGGCCAACTCGGCTTCCTCACGGCCGGTGTCGTTTAACGGGATATCCACCGTGCCCCGGAAAATTTTGTCTTTGTTCCAGGGAGTTTCGCCGTGGCGTACGAGGATGATTTTGGTCATGATTCTCCTCCGAAACGGAAAAATTCATCTTGTCATAGCGGCTCGGGTCAGATCAGGACAAATTCCCTACCAGGTTAGTCTACCATAAACCCATAAGTTTTTGTTATTATGCACGGGTATTAAGGGGGAGAGAGAGACCATCGGGCAAGTAAGGAATGAAACGTGGTATTCAGGACCTGTCTTTACTGGCCACTGACCACTGACCACTGTCCCGTCCCCTTTCTCCACCAACGCTGAATCAAGAGGTATGAATGGCAGAATTTATCTACGGGTCCATGGCCGCGGTCCTGCTGCTGATCGGCATTTTGCTCATTATCGGGAGCCGGGCCCTGGAACGGGCAAAATCCGGACTCAACCCGGATCATCCCGGCCCCTGGCCGGCCGCGGCCCTCATCGTGCCGGTGGCCGGGGCCGCGGCAAATCTCGGGGACAACCTGCGTTCGCTGCTTTCCCAGGATTATCCGGATTATCAGGTAATTTTTGTCACCCGGGACCTGGAAGACCCGGCCTCAAAGGTCGTCGCCGCCCTGATTCCGGAGTATCCCCGCTCCCGACTGGTCCTGAGCGGCCCCGCGTCGCATTGCGGCCAGAAGAACCACAACCTGTTGGCCGGGGTGCAGGCCGCTGGGAAAACCCCGGAAATTCTGGTGTTCTGCGACAGCACCCGCCTGGCCCCGGCCGAGTGGCTCAAAGGCCTGGTGCTGCCCCTGGTTAAGGGGGAGGCCCCGGTGGTCAGCGGCTACTACTACGTCATCCCCCAAGATGGAGGCCTCGCGGCCTGGGGCCGGGCCGCCACCGCGCTCTTCTTATTTCTCACCAAAGGCATTTCCCGGCTCAACCAACCCTGGGGCGGAGGGACGGCCATCAGGCGGCGGCTCTTCGAGGGCCTGCGGGTGCGGGAACTCTGGGCCGCGAACGTGGTGGACGACGTCTCCCTGGCGATGCTGCTCCAGGAAAAGGGCCTGCGGGTGGGCCTGGCTGCGGGGGAGAGCCTGATTACTCCCATATCCGGAGATACCCTGGCCACCTGGGGGGACTGGCTCATCCGCCAGTGGATTTATCTCAAGTTTTGCCTGCCCGGGTCCTGGGTGGCCTTGGGTCTATTCTTTTACCTGCTGGCGGGTTTGGTACTCTGGGCCGGAGTGCGGATAATTATCACTTCCCTGGGTTCCGCGCCGATTTCCGCCTGGCCCGAGGCCGCGTTTTTAGGAATTCTCACCGGCCTGTCCCTGGCCCTGAAAGACCTGCATCCCCAACCCCCGCGGCTGAGCACCTGGCTGCCCGCGTTTTATGCGGCCATCTTCATGGGCGCCTGGTGCCACCTGCGCAACTGGCCCATGAGGGAGATTCATTGGCGGGGGATTTCCTACCGCGTGGGCTGGAAGGGGAGGGTGCTGGGGAAAAGAGAAAATGATTCACCACAGAGACACAGAGAGCACAGAGTTACACAGAGATAATTTTTTGTTTGGCGCTTTGCGCCAAACAAAAATCTTTTCCTCTGTGAAACTTTGTGTCCTCTGTGCCTCTGTGGTGAATCATTTTTCTTGCCACCAGCGCCAGGACAGGGAGAAGAACGGAACCAGGGCCAATATTTCGGCCAGCCCCCGGGGGAGCAGCGATCTGGTGAGGAAATAGGCCAGAAGGCCGGCCAGCGCGGCCCCCAGCAGATGCATAAAGGGTTTCCGGGGGATCAGGTTCAGCGTCCGTTGGCAATAGGTGACGGTCATGGAGGTCACCGCCACCTTGGTGATGACTATGGAGAGGGCCGCGCCCAGCAGCGGCTGCCGGGGAACCAGGAGGCTGCAGGCCAGGAGATTGATCCCCAGGCCGCCTAAGTAAAAGACCAGCAGCAGCTTCTCCCGGCGCATGCTGACCATCAACAGGGCCGCGAGGTTGTGGAGAAAGCCGCAGATGATGGTGGCCACCAGAATCTTCTGGAGCCAGACCGCGTCCTGGTAGTGAGGACCGTAGATAAGAATAATCAGACGGTCGCTCTCTACGGCCAGAAAGAACATCAGGGGCAGGGCCGCGGCCAGGAGCCAGGCCGCGGTCTTCTGGGCCAGGCCGGAGACCTGGGCGGTATCTTTATCTTCCTTCCAGAGCTTCACGAACACCGGGAAGAGGACGCTTTGCAGCAGCAGGCCGGAAACCACCCCGGAGACGCCGTCCACGGTCTGGTTGGTGACGCTGTATTGGGCCACCCCGTCGGCCCCCCCGTAACGCTGGAGGAAAAAGAGATTGGCCTTGTTGTAGACAATGGCCGCAATCTCGATGAGGGCAAAGATCAAGCCCCGTCGGGTAATGGCCCAGACCCCCTTCAGGGAAGGCCGCTGCAAGGGGATGCGGCGGGTCAGCAGATACGCGCCCGCGGCCAGAAAGACCAGAGTTTCGATGATCTTAAACAGAGCGATGAACGGCGGCGGGGCTCCCAGGAGCAAAGTCAGGAGGCCGTAACCCAGGCCCACCCCCGCGCCCAGGGCCTTGATCCTCCCTTCCAGGTCCTGGCGGCCCTCCACCTGGAAGGCCACGAAGAAGGTGGAAGCCAGGGCCTCCAGGGCCATTCCCATGCCGATGGCCAGCATGACCAACTGCAAATCCCGGCTGTATCCCTGCCACTGTAAGAAGGCCAGGCTCCCAGCCAGGGCTCCCACCAGCAGGATGCTTTTGATCAACAGGACCTGCCCAAGAACTGTGCCCGGTTTCCGCTCTTTGTCGGTGAGCAGGGTGACCAGGGGCAGGTTCAGGCCGAACTCCCCCACCAGGACGAGAATGGCCCCCAGGCTGATGGCCAGCATGAATTCGCCGTAGGTGCCGGCGCTCTTCCGGGCCAGGAGGATGAAAAAAACGGTGACCAGCGCCTCCCGGAGCCAGCGCGCGCTCAAGAGATAGGCGAACTTGCGCAGGATGCGGTGGGACGCGGTCCCGGATGGGGTGGAGGGTTGGTTGGCAGTGGCTGGCATTATGAAGGAGTTTTTAGTTTTTGGTTTTTAGTTTTTAGTAAAAAATCCAAATCGGAGGCTGGAGGCGGAAATCATATTTTTGCCGAATTTCATTTATACTAGAAGGATTTGATCTGACCAAGGAAAAGTTCAGTATGAAAAGGACTTGGGGAAGAGTAGGGCGGATGAATCTTTAAGTCGGCGGCAATCTTTGCTCCTTTAACTAAAAACTAAAAACCAAAAACTAAAAACTCTATCACTCCTCCCGCAGGGCCAGGCACAAAGCGTCCTTCTCCGGGGAATGCCGGGGCAGGAAGCTCAAGAGCTGCAACACCCGCCAGCCCTCCTGATTGAAGATCTCCCGGTTGAAGTCGGCGGCCCCGGCAAAGGCCACGTTGTCAGCGACGAGCAGCCCTCCTTTCTTGAGCAGGCGGCGGCAGTGCGCCAGGGCCGGGAGATAGCTTTCCTTGTCGATGTCCAGAAAGATCAGGTCGAAGGTACCGGTCATGGCCGCCATCAGGTCCAGGGCCTGGCCGCGGCGGACCTCGACCCGATCCGTCAAACCGGCCCGGGCGAAATTGGACTCAGCACGCCGGGCCATGTCTTCGCTCAACTCCAGGGTGATAACCTTGCCTCCCGGAGCCAAGGCCCGGGCCAGATAAATGGCGGAATAGCCGCTGGCCGTGCCCAACTCCAGGATATTCTTGGCCCCCGCCAGACGTGCCAAAATATATAACAGCTCCCCCACCACCGGGCCGACGATGGGGATTCCCTCCCGGGCCGCTTCCTCTTCCAGTTCCACCAGCAGTGCGTCCCGGGGCGGGATAAAGCCCCGGAAGTAATTTTCCAAATCCGGGATCATCATGGACCTGGAGGCTCCTAATTTTTCACCACAAAGACACAAAGGCACAAAGAATCACCAAGAAATATTTTTTACACTAGCGCTAAAGCGCCAATGTAAAAGAAATACTTGGTGTATCTTTGTGTCTTCGTGCCTTGGTGGTGAATCTTTATCTTTTCTTTACGCCGAAATGCGCTGCAACAGGCTGGCCTTGATGCGGTCGAATTCCTCGGGGCTGATGACGCCGTCGTCCCGGAGGCGGATGAATTCCTGGAGCTCTTCCCGGAGGCGTTCGGGGGCCAGCGGCACGGCCTCTTCCAGGGGCGTCACCAGATGTTCCGGCGCGGCCAGGGCCAGGGGCGGCGGGGCCAGGGCCGCGGGGATGGCCTCAATGCCCCCTTGCTGCCCCCGGTAGCGGAGGGTGACCACGCCGTTCAGCAGGGAGACTTCCACGTCCTGGCCGCTTTTAGCGGCTTCCTGCATGATGTCGTGCAGGTTGGTGGCCTGGGCGGCCATTTTGGCCTTGAAGCTGTTCCAGTGGCGCACGACCCTCCAAACGGCAAAGCCCAAGAGGACGGCAAAGCCGGCGAAGATCCAGACGCTGAAGCCAAGGACGCCGGTGAGCCATACCAGGGCGATGATAAGGACGAAAGGCACCGCGATCAGGAAGGCCAGCAGGCTGTAAAACTGCGTCAGATTGCCCCAGGTGGAGACCGCCGGGTCCGGTGAATCAGGCTTGAATTTAGAAAAGAACTTACCCATTTTAAGTACCGGTTTTCGGTTTTCGGTCTACGGTTTTCGGTTCTCGTTCCCAAGCTGCGCTTGGGAACGCAATTGCTGCCCAAGCTTTGCGCCTACCTGGATTCCCAAGCACAGCTTGGGAACCAGATAAATACAACAACGGTTTTCGGTTACTTGCCCGTTAATTGTCTTTATCGATAATTATAACCTTAAATATAAACCGAAAACCGAAAACCGGAAACCGAAAACCGCCTTTAAGCGGCGTTAAAGAAGGCCCGGTAGGCCTTAAAAGTCATGTACAGGTCGGCCTTGGAGGCCACCTCGAAAGGCGAATGCATGGAGAGCAGCGGCGTGCCGCAGTCGATGATCTCCAGGCCGTGGATGGCCAGGTACTTGGCGATGGTGCCGCCGCCCCCTTCATCCACTTTGCCCAATTGCCCGGCCTGCCAGACCACGCCGTATTCCTGGAAGATCTTGCGGATCCAGGCCACGTATTCGGCGTTGGCGTCATTGGTGTTGTACTTGCCGCCGCTGCCGCCGTATTTGTGGAAGGCCACGCCGTAGCCCAACTTGGCGGCGTTCCGTTTTTCGTGGACCTCCGGGTAGTCCGGGTCCAGGGCGCCGGTGACGTCCCCGGAGATGGCCTTGGAGGCCATGAGGACCCGCCGCCGGGCCTGGGGGCTTTCTCCGGCCCGCTCCAGCAGGGTCTCCACGATCTCTTCCAGGAGGCAGCTCTTGGCCGCGGTGTTGCCGTCGGAACCCACTTCCTCCTTGTCGTAAAACAGCGCCAGGGAGGTGTATTCCGGCGCGTCGGTCTCCAGGATGGCGGTCAGGGCCGCGTACGAGCAGGAGCGGTCGTCCTGGCCGTAGCCGCCCACCAGGCTGCGGTCCCAACCCAGGTCCCGGGCCGGGCCGGCGGGCACCACCTCCAGTTCGGCGCTGATGAAATCCTCTTCCCGGATGCCGTATTTTTCCTCCAGATGATGGAGGAGATAGAGCTTGAAGCGGTCCTTGGCCTCCTTATCCCCCAGGGGGAGAGACCCCACCAGGACGTTGAGCTTCTCCCCCTCGAACGCGTCGGTCACCTTCTTGTCCATCTGGGATTTCCGGGCCAGGTGGGGCAAGAGGTCCAGGACCGTGAAGACCGGGTCCCCCGGTTCCTCTCCCACCACCAGATCCACCCGGGTGCCGTCGGCCTTGAGCACCACCCCGTGGATGGCCAGGGGCCGGGCCAGCCATTGGTACTTCTTGATGCCCCCGTAATAATGGGTCTTTAAAAAGGCCAGGTCCGTGTCTTCGTACACCGGATACTGCTTCAGGTCCAGGCGGGGGGAATCGATGTGGGTGCCCACGAGACGGAGCCCAGCAGTCAGGGGCCGGCGGCCCTGGACCACCAGGACGATGGTTTTGCCTTTATAATTGTAATAGCTTTTGGGGCCTGGATTATTGGCGGCCAGGTCCACAAAACCCCGGGCCCTGGCCTGGCGCTCGATCTCTGAGACCGCTTCCCGCTCGGTCTTGGCCAGGTCCAGAAAGGTCTTGTATTGCTCCCCATAAGCCGTAATGGACTGGCGCAGGGCCGCATCCGCCTGGTCCCACACCAGGGTGGGGGTGATCATCAGGCGTTCACGCAATTCTTTAAGGTCGTTTTTTTCCGAGGCTTCCATTATTAAACCTCCATAGCTGTCAGCTGTCAGCTTTCAGCTAAAAACAAAAAAATAATGAGAAAAAACCGATGCTTGATGAACGGAGTTAAGGACCCGATCTTAGGAAATTTTTTAAGCTGACAGCTGATAGCTGACAGCCGATAGCTTTAAATAACATGAATTAACTCGCCCGACAACCTGAGAGGCGCAAATAACGCTGGCGCCATCAGGACTTCCTTGACTTAAGGCTGAAAAGTTAATAAATTTAAGGTTGTATTTAATTTACTTGGCGAGAGTGGCGGAATCAGGCAGACGCACTGGATTTAGGATCCAGCGGGCGACCGTGGGGGTTCGAGTCCCCCCTCTCGCACCAGGAAGCCGGGCCAAGCAAACAGGGGGAGTGCTCCCGCCTGCAAATAATCATAACCAAAAGAAACTGGAAAGAGACCGGAAAATGACGCAAAGCGCAGTAAAAGTGGAAGTGGAAAATCTGAGCGCAGTCACGCGCAAACTGAAGATCGAGGTGCCCGCCGGCGAGGTCGCCCAGGCAGTGGACCGGGCCTACCAAAAACTGGGGAAACAGGCCAAGGTGAAAGGGTTCCGGCCCGGGAAGGTGCCCCGCTCCGTATTGGAACTTTATTATCGCAAACAGGTGGAGCACGAGGTCTCCGAGGAGCTGATGCGCCGCTCCCTGGGGGAGGCCTTACGAGAAAAGTCCCTGGATCCCGTAAACCTCAATTGGCCGGAGAGCATGCCCCCGGTGGTGTCGGGGGAGGACTTCCGCTTCAGCGTGGAGATGGAGGTGCCCCCGGAGTTTGAGGCGGAAAATTATCAAGGATTGACCCTGGAGGCCCCCCCGGAAGAGGATATCGAACCTTTGGTGGAAAAAAGGTTGGAGGAGATTCGGGAGAATAACGCCATTCTCAGGCCCCTGGCCGAGCCCCGCCCCGTGTCGGCAGGGGATTACGTGGCCCTGGATTATCAGGGATATTTTCAAGGAAAACCCATACCAACTTCCAAACAGGAGAATATGCTGTTGGAGGCGGGCGCGGGCCGGTTCAACCCGGATTTTGAAAAGCAACTGCTGGGTCTGGCCCCGGGAGCGGAGAGCCGCTTCACCGTGGACCTGCCCCAGGATTTTTACGACCCCCTGCAAGCCGGCAAGACGGTGGACTTCGAAGTGAAGATTCAGGGTATTAAGGAGAAAGTGGTGCCGGACCTGGATGACTCCTTTGCCCAGAATCTGGGGGGCAATTTTCAGACTTTGGCCGACTTGCGTGCGGCCGTCCGAGAGGATATTATTAAAGGTAAGGAACGGGAGCGACGCAGCCGTCTGGAGAACCAAGCCCTGGACCGGTTGCTGGCGGCTCACGACTTTGAAGTGCCGCCTTCCCTGGTCAGGCAGGAACAGGAAGCCATGCTCCGGGAGCAGTTGCAGCAGTTGATGCAGCACGGCATCAATCTGGAAGGCCTGAATCGGGAAAAGATGCTGGAAAGCACCCGAGCCGGCGCGGAACGGCGGGTGCGGATGAACCTCCTGCTGGCGCGTATCGCCGGGAAGGAAGGCATCAACATCGACGATGCCGAACTGGAAGATGGCCTGGCCAGGGTGGCCGAAAGCACCGGCCGGGATGTGGCCCAGGTGCGGCAGATATATGAGGAGCGGGGCCTCTTTGAAGTATTGCGGCGGCAGTTGCAGGACGAAAAAGCCATGAAATTCGTGTTGGACCACGCTGAAATCGTTACGGCCCCGGTGCCGGAGGCCGAGGAGAATAAATAACATGCCGTTGATTCCCATGGTGGTGGAGCAGAGCAGCCGGGGAGAGCGGGCTTATGACATCTATTCCCGCTTGCTGAAGGAGCGGATCATCTTTTTAGGCACGGCCATCAATGACGAGGTGGCCAACCTGGTCATCGCCCAGATGCTCTTTCTGGAGGCGGAAGACCCGGATCGGGAAATCCATTTGTACATCAATTCCCCCGGGGGAATGGTGACCGCGGGCTTGGGGATTTATGACACCATGCAGTTCATCAAACCGCCGGTGACCACCCTGTGCATGGGCCAGGCCTCCAGCATGGGGGCCCTGCTGCTGGCCGCGGGCGCGCCCGGAAAACGCTCCACCCTGCCCCACGCCCGGATTTTGATTCACCAGCCCCTGGGCGGCTTTCAGGGGCAGGCCACCGACGTGGACATCCAGGCCCGGGAGATCTTGAGGCTCCGGGAAGAGTTGAACGAAATCATGGCGCAGCACACGGGGCAACCCATGGACCGGATTAACCGGGATACGGAAAGAGATTTTTATATGTCCGGGGAGCAGGCCAAGGAATACGGCCTGGTGGACGAAGTAATATCCAGAAGGGAAGTGGGCAAACGCCCGCTGGCCCCGGCTTAAAATGGGATAATTTTATCCCTTCATGAAACCGCCCACCGGTGCCGATATACAAAACGGGACCCGAAGGCGGGGATGGGACTAGTAAAAACCAAACCCGCGAACCCGGGTTTGGGGAGGATACGGATATGAGTAAACGGGGGACCGACAAAAGCACCGACCTGTTGTGTTCCTTCTGCGGCAAGAGCCAGAGCGAAGTGAAAAAGCTCATTGCCGGCCCTGGAGTCTATATCTGCGATGAGTGCATTGAACTGTGCAACGACATCATCGCCGAGGAATACGAAAAAGACGAAGCCAAACATGCCCGCCTGGCGATTCCTGAGCCGTCAGGCATTAAGAAGCAGATAGACGAATACGTCATCGGCCAGGAACGGGCCAAAAAAATCCTGTCCGTGGCCGTGTACAACCACTATAAACGCATCAACTCCGGGGTGGAACTGAACGGGGTGGAGCTCCAGAAGAGCAACATCCTCCTGGTGGGCCCCACCGGCTCCGGCAAAACCCTGTTGGCCCAAACTTTAGCCCGGATTCTGAACGTGCCCTTCACCATCGCCGACGCCACCACCCTCACGGAGGCAGGGTACGTGGGCGAAGACGTGGAGAACATCATCCTGAATCTGCTCCAGGCCGCGGATTACGACGTGGAAAAGGCCTCCCGGGGCATCGTTTACATTGACGAAGTGGACAAAATCGCCCGCAAGACCGACAGCCCCTCCATCACCCGGGACGTCTCCGGGGAGGGGGTGCAGCAGGCCCTGCTGAAGATCATCGAAGGCACCATGGCCTCCGTGCCCCCCAAGGGGGGACGCAAGCACCCGCAGCAGGAGTTCATCAAGGTGGACACCACCAACATCCTGTTCATCTGCGGCGGCGCGTTCAATGGCCTGGAGGACATCATCGGCGCCCGGGTGGGCCGCAAGGCCATGGGCTTCGGGGCCGATATCCAGAGCCGGCACCAGCGGCCCCTGGGGGAGGTGTTGGTCCAGGTGCAGCCGCCTGATCTCTTGAAATTCGGTCTCATCCCCGAGTTCGTGGGCCGGCTGCCGGTGATCGCCACCCTGGACGAGCTGGACGAAGCCGCATTGGTGCGCATCCTCAAGGAACCCAAAAACGCCCTGGTGAAACAATACCAGAAACTCCTGGAGATGGACCGGGTGGCTTTGAATTTCACGGACGACGCGCTGGTAGCCGTGGCCCGGGAAGCCATGAAACGCAAATCCGGGGCCCGGGGGCTCCGGGCCATCCTGGAGCGGGCCATGCTGGATCTGATGTACGATCTGCCGTCCCAGAAAAACGTCCAGGAATGTCTGATTAACGAAGATTTCATCATCAAACACGCCGCGCCTATTTTGACTTACGAGACCAAGGAAGAAGAGGTTGCGTGGGATACCCCAGGGAGGGTGGTGCAGCAATGATCTTTCGGTTAAACAGATCGCGGCAGTCGGGGGAAGGGGATAAAAAAAATATGGTCACGGTGCCCATGTTGCCTCTCCGGGACATTGTGGTCTTTCCCCATATGGTGGTACCCCTGTTCATCGGCCGGGAACGGTCCATCTCCGCCTTGGAATACGCCATGGGCCAGGAGAAGTATATCCTCCTGTGCACCCAGAAAGATCCCCGGCGGGATGAGCCCCGGGAGACGGACATCTTCCGGGTCGGGACCCTGGCCGCGATCCTCCAGCTTCTGCGCCTGCCCGACGGCACGGTGAAAGTGCTCATTGAAGGCAAGGACCGGGCCCAGATCAAACAATACCTGGCCAATCCCCATTTCTTCCAGGTGGAGGCCGAAGAACTCACCGACACCTGGTCCCACAACCCCGAGATCGAGGCCATGCGCCGGGCCACCATCGTCAGCTTCGAGACCTATGCCAAGCTGAACAAAAAGGTGCCCCAGGAAGTGGTGCAAACCGTGGCCGGACTGGAAGACCCGGGCCGGCTGTCGGATACCGTGGCCGGGCACCTGGCCGTGAAAACCGAAGAAAAGCAAGGCTTGCTGGAAACCCAGGACGCCGGCCGCCGCCTGGAAAAGGTCCTCGGCCTGGTTAACCGGGAAAACGAAATTCTCCAGATCGAAACCCGCATCAAAAACCGGGTCAAGAAGCAGATGGAAAAGACCCAGCGGGAGTACTACCTGAACGAACAGATGCGGGCCATCCAGAAGGAGATGGGAGAAAAGGAGGATTTCAAGGGCGAAGTCCAGGAGCTGGAGCGCCGCATCCGCAAAAAGAAGATGAGCGCCGAGGCCCAGGCCAAGGTCAAGCACGAGCTGAAGAAACTCAAGCTCATGAGCCCCATGTCCGCGGAAGCCACGGTGGTGAGGAACTACATCGACTGGCTGCTGTCTTTGCCCTGGTATGAGAAGACCCGGGACAAACACGACCTGGATGAAGCGGAGCGCATCCTCCACGAAGACCACTACGGCCTGGAGAAGCCCAAGGAGCGCATTCTCGAGCACCTGGCGGTCCAGAGCCTGGTGAAGAAGATGAAAGGCCCCATCCTCTGCCTGGTGGGACCCCCGGGAGTGGGCAAGACCTCCCTGGCCAAGTCCGTGGCCCGGGCCCTGGGACGGAACTTCGTGCGCCTCTCTTTAGGCGGGGTGCGGGACGAAGCGGAGATCAGAGGCCACCGCCGCACTTACATCGGCGCGCTGCCCGGCAAGATCATCCAGTCTTTGAAGAAGGCCAAAAGCGGCAACCCGGTCTTCTGCCTGGATGAAGTGGACAAGATGAGCACGGACTTCCGGGGCGACCCCTCCGCTGCCCTGTTGGAGGTATTGGACCCGGAACAGAACTTCGCCTTCAATGACCACTACCTGGACGTGGACTACGACCTGTCCGAGGTGATGTTCATTACCACGGCCAACAATCTTTATTCCATTCCCGCGCCGCTCCAGGACCGTATGGAGATCATCCGGCTGCCGGGCTACACGGAAGTGGAGAAGCTGCTCATCGCCCAGCAGTTCCTGATCCCCAAGCAGTGTACGGCCAACGGCCTGAGCCAGGAGAACATCTCCTTCTCCGAGAACTCCATCCTGGCCATCATCCGGCAATACACCCGGGAGGCGGGAGTGAGAAACCTGGAGCGGGAAATCGCCTCCATCACCCGGAAAGTGGCCCGGGAAGTGGCCTCCAAGGGCAAGGACCACCAGGTCAAGGTGAGCAGCCAACAGGTGCAGAAATACCTGGGAGTGCCCCGTTTCCGCTTCGGGCGCACCGAAGAGGCCGACGAAGTGGGTCTCACCACCGGGTTGGCCTGGACGGAGTTCGGGGGCGAACTCCTGCAGACGGAAGTGGTGGTGCTGCCCGGCCGGGGCAAGCTGATGATCACCGGGAAGTTGGGGGAAGTGATGCAGGAGTCGGCCCAGGCCGCTTTGAGCTACGTGCGCTCCAAGGCCGAATCCCTGGGATTGTCGCCTGACTTCTACCGCAAGATCGATCTCCACGTGCACGTGCCGGAAGGCGCAATCCCCAAAGACGGGCCGTCGGCGGGCATCACCATCGCCACCAGCATCGTCTCCGCGCTGCTCAAAATTGCGGTCAAACGGGACGTGGCCATGACCGGGGAAATCACGCTGCGGGGCCGGGTGCTGCCCATCGGCGGGTTGAAAGAAAAGGTCATCGCCGCCCACCGGCACCAGATCAAGACGGTACTCATTCCCAGGGACAACGCCAAGGATATCAAGGAAATCCCGGCCCGGATTCTCAAGTCCGTGGAGCTGACGCCGGTGGACCACATGGACGAGGTCCTGAAACTGGCCCTGGCCATGGAAGAGCCGGAAACCCTGTTCAAGGCCCCGCCGCCGCCGGCGCCGCCGGAGCCGGCCTTCATCCCTGCAGGCGAGGCGCCGACGACGGAGATTCGGCCGCACTAGGGAAAAATATATCTCACGCAAAGGCGCAAAGACGCCAAGGCGCAAAGAAATTAATTATAAAATCTTGCGGCTTGGCGTCTTTGCGTCTTTGCGTGAGAATAAAGATACCTGCAGCAGCCCTCACTTTCCCCCTTGACAGCGGGGCCGCTATAAGAGAAAAATTACCAGGTTGGGCGGATAGCTCAGTTGGGAGAGCATCGGCCTTACAAGCCGGGGGTCACAGGTTCGAGCCCTGTTCCGCCTACCAGTTAACTACTTTATTATATTATCATTATTTTGCAGAAATATGCTTGAGATTGTGTCCCCAAGATGTCCCCAGAACGTACCTAAAATGTCCCTATGAATAACCTGGGGGCGCCGAATCGGCGACCCCAGATCATTTTCTTTGCTTGGGGAATAAGGCTCAGTTTGCGGTTGTTGTGGACAGGCGAGTCCGGGGTGCGCCGGATGGGTAGGGTAGGAGGAGGGGGAGGGTGCCCCGGGCTTCAGAAGAGTATGCTGTAATTTTGGGTTGTCACTTTGCCTGCGGCTTCCTTCAGATACCACCTCGCGATGGACACCCTTGCCGTCCGGCTAACAGTTTCTCTTGCCGCGCCTGTAGAGGGGCTTGCACCTCCAAGTGGCTGCGCCCTGCCAGGCGCACCACTAAAAAAAAGGCCAGGCAATTAGCCTGACCCTATTCTGACCCTGTTTTTTGAATGTCTAATAAATTATAATTATATGATTTAATTATAATAAATTGGTGCTGAAGGCGGGATTTGAACCATCCTTTGGCGCCTATTTCTTTTTGGATTTACGGCTACTTATCTTAATGACTTTCCCGGGTGCTGACGGTCCACTGACGGCCGCCTTCTTTGACTGCGCAGTTTCTGGGGTTTCCCACATCTGTTTCAAGCTGTCCGCTCGCATTTTGGCATAGCGACGGGTGGAGGCTGAAGTTTTATGCCCCAGCATATCTCCCACGATCCGCTCACTCACCCCCCGGTTGATGGCCTGAGAAGCCAGGGAGTGACGGGTGCCTTCGTAGCAGGTGACATTAACCCCGGCCTTTGCCGCCGCCTGGCGCCAATGATCATAGACCCGGCAGCCGCTCAAGGGGCGGCCCAGGCGATTGACGAAGACGAAGCCATTGAGATGGCGGGGCAGTTGCAACAGGGCCTCTTTCACCGCAGGATGCAGGGGCAGGTAACGGGTGTCCCCTTCCTTGGTAGAAGGCCGGAAGGTGTTCAGGTCAAAGGCGGCGTCAATGGTCACGATGCCGTTTTTGAAGTCGATTTTTTCCCAGCGGAGGGCCCGGGCTTCGTTCGGCCGGCAGCCCTGATGCACGAGAAAAAGGAAGAAGGCTTGGTAAACGGGGTCCTTAATATGGCTTAAGACCCGGGCCTGATCTTCTTCATCACACCAGCGGGTCACCGGCTCCTTGACTTTGATTTGCGGGAAAGCTGGCAGGTGCAGAATATCCCGCAACTGGTAGGCGTCCTGAAAAAGCTTATGGAGGAAGCCCAGCAGGTTCCGCACGGTCTTGAGGCTGAGGGTCTTGGGCAGCCAGTTCCGGAAGTCCAAAATATCACCGGCCCGAATATCCCGCAGGTTCTTGCCGGTGAAGTAGGGAATGAAATAGTTCTTGGCCGCGCCCCGCAGGTCTTTGAAATACGACCTGGCCAGGTGCTGATGTTCGCACTCCTGGCGGCGGCGTTCCAGCCAAGTCTCAATATAGTTCTCGAAGAGAAGGTGCTTAATTTCCTTGCGGACAAAATCCCGGGGGTCGAAAGTGCCGTTGTCAATGCTTTCCCGGATGGCCGTAAGAAGGCGGTTGGCCCGGTCCCAGGAATCCAGGGGGTAGCTGTCCCGACCGGTAAAAATGCGGTAACGCTCACCTTGCCACCAGAGGTCCAGATAAAGGCGCCGGGGTACAGTTTTACACTTCCGGCAGCGCAAAGGCTCCCCTTGGAATTTACCTTTGCACTTCGGGCATTTCTCCAGGGTTCTAATAGTCCCAGCCATGGAGAAATTATTATAGGTGGAAGAGCGTTCCGGGTGCAACATTTTTTCGTTAAAACTCCTAACTCAAGTTGGGAGTTTCGGGTCAGGAAGGGGGGTCTTTTCCTTGAGCAAGGGGTTACCCCCTACCCCGGCCCGGGAGGGATTTTTGCCCAGGCGGAAAGGATGGCTTTCGCACTGAGTTTCAGGACAATCCCGGACCGCCTTTCGGCCGCCGGCGCATTGTAGGCAACGCTGGCGGTGGGCTTGGATGGGGGTTAAGGAACTCAAAACTCATACTCCTTAATAACTGCCCCATATTTTTCCCGCCCCCTAATATGTTGAGGCTTCCAAAAAGTTCCTGCATATCTACCGAAAAGGGGCTTTTCGGCACTATAAGTAGCAAAATGTCCTCGACAAAGGTGTAATGGCCGATAGCCAAATCCATTATTTGGCCTATGCCTTGAATCATGCTTAGTTAAAACCTGATCAATCTTTATAATTCGATAAGTTACAAGGGGGTGACCCACTTGCTTTATTCTTTTTCCTTGCTCTTCTACAGGGGCATCTTCTTTTATGACAATAGTATTTTTGCAATTCATTAATGAAAATATAAAAAGACAAATATGAACCCATAAACGCTGACTCTCTTTTCTTTCTTCATAATCGTCATCAAAGTCTTTAATGGTTCTAATCCATAACCCAGAATCCTCTACTCTATTTCCATCTCCATTTAAAAAACATATATGGCCAGGACTCCTAATTATTATTCCCCGATTATCCTCCTCAAAAAATGTGAAAGCGAGCATATATTTAGCATTCATTTCTTTGAAAGACTGATATTGCAAATTCCTATGATGCTTATTCCGCAACAGCCTTTCAAAACCAATTTCGGCTTCTTTGTCTTTAAAGCACCCGACGTGAACTCCCCTACGTCCAGATATTTTTAAATTGGGTCCTGTGGCATAGCTATCTAAGAATGAATATTCAAAAGGTGGAATCGATTTAGGGGGATTAAGCAAAAGTCTTGAATAATATTTAATATCAGCATCAAGTTGTTTCATGATATTGTCAATTTTTATTGGCACTGCCCGAAGCATGGGGATATTGTCGCCATACCCCCATGCATTGCCAACTTCTAAAATTGACGCCCCATGTATTAATTCGGCTTCCAACATCCGGTCAAAAAGAATCATGACTGTTGTCCTGTGGGCTAATCCGGCTCCCCATCACTGTCGCTATCCGCCCGGGGGTTAATTTGCTTGCGCAGTTGGTTGGTCAGCGCCTCGATTTCCCGGGGACGGTGCGGCAGGGCCGGGGCCTCCCGGCCCATGCCCGGGGTGCGGAGGTAAAACCAGCCTTTCGAATAGTAAAGGTCGGTCTGGTCGGCGGCCTGCTCGCCTTTCGCCAGTCGCAGGGCCTGGATGTGGTCGTTGATGATGGTCTGGACTTCCTGGGGATCTAGGGCATTCTTTTTGGACATGGCCTTACATCGCCTCCTTCAGCTTGCAGCCGTAAGGCTCTTCCGGGTTTTGGCCCGCGGTTTTCAGAAAACGATCCGTGTCTTTCAGCAGCCGCGCCAGGTGCGGCTGGAGTTCCAGATCGCCCACGGCCTCCTGAAGGTTGAGGAGCGCGGCATTCAGGCTCAAGGCCGCCATGTGGATGTCCTGATGGATTTTGGTGAGGTGGGGGGATTCTGTTTTACTCATAAGGTAAATTTCCCTTGTTTAAAGGCCCTTTTGAGGCTTTGATAGCGTCGGCGCGGTTCATCAGCGATAATCATGCAGGGGATTTTCGGGTGATCGAAGCATTGCACTTGGCCGGGGTGGTGGCCCTTGCCATAGGCCAGCCGCCTAATTTGCCGCACCACTTTGGCCCGCATTACTTCTTGCCCCCCCGTGTGGTTTTACCTTTGGAGGGAGTGTAGTTATCCACCAGCCACTTGATGTTGTCGATGTTTTCCGGGGTGATGTCCGTAGTCTTATCGATCCCGAATTTAGCCTTCACCTCATCGAAGGCCTTCTTATCGATGATGGTGTCCCAGAGAGCCAAGCGGCGGCCTTCGAAAGTGGGATCGGCGCCGATGGCGCCAGTGGCCGCAGGCGGCGCGGATTGAACAAGGGGTGGTGCCTCCCCGGGGCCGGCATTGGCCAGGGGGAAGGGGCATTCGTCCTCACCGGGATCGGGGGATGCGCCGGCAGGCGGAGGGGGCTCTTCTCCGGAAGGAGAATGCTGCGGGGTCCCGGAGCCAGCGGCCGCAGGCGCGGACGGCGGGGCCGGATATTTCTTGGCTTCCCATGCCTCGAACGCGGTCCAGAAGCCGGCGAAGTTGGCCGCGGCTTTGACCTTCACCTGGGCGGGCAGGACCTTGGCCTTCTTTTGGCTGGCCGCGGTTTCGGTGACGAATTCCTCTACCCGCTGGTGGCGAAGCTTATATTCATCCGCGGAACTGATGGTTTTCAGTTTTTCATCCAGCAGTTTGTCGAACCCAGAGGTATCGATGGGCTCGGGGGCGGGGGGCGGTTCTTCCTCGCCTGTTTCCAATCCTGGAGGTAGTTCCGCTTGGCCTTCCCGAAGGAGCGCGGCCACTGCCTCGCCGGCCTCGATGCGGCCGTCGTCGGCGAGCAGGTCCCGGAATGCAGACTTGACGGGAAGATACTTGAACCCCTGTTTGATGACCGTCTTCAGGAACATGGCATCTTCCCATTTGGTCCAGATGCTTTTTTCGGGATCAGACTGCCAGCTCGCGGAAGAAGCGCGGATTTTTTCAATGGCGGGCCGGTCCATCACATGGAACCGTTTGCTGCCGCCAGGTTTGGTGATCACCACGTAGGCGCCGATGAGTTCGCCCCGCTCCAAGCCCAATTTCGGGGGTTGATGCCGGAGATAAGGGTCCAGACCCAAGCCGAACTCGATATCATCGTTCTTATAAATGCCGTAGGGCTGAACATCGGTGGCGGTTTCGGTCTCCACCGCCTTTTTGATCAAACCCTTGTAGCCGGGGACAGGGACCACGATCTTCTTATAGGGGATCAACCAACAGCCGTCATCCACCCCCGGCTCCAAATCCCTCTGGGCGCACCAGAGGAGGGCCAGCAGCAGGGAGCGACGGTTGCAAATTAAAAGGTTGGGGTCCCGGAGGACGGCCACCAGGGTCATCTGGACGAAGCGGCCAATCTGACCTTTGTGAGGGAGCAGCTTTTCCAGGTAAGGGGTGATGTCTTCCAGGTCATCTTTAAGGGCCGTCATCAGGGCGTCCTGGGGCGACTGCCCTTTCTGGGTGGTTTGGGGGACGTTTTGGCTCATGACCTCTCCTTGGGAAAAAAATTAAACGCGCCTGACTGTGCGGGAATCTTCTTCAATCAGGCAGCCCTCAATGGCGCGGACCCCTCTCTTGACTGCATCATTGAGCAGCTTTTGGTCGGGGGTGCAGTATTCCCGGGGCACCTTGTCTGGGTCGATGATGGTGCAGTTCCATTTCTTGCGCTGGCTGGAGGAGCCCTCTGCGGTGTGGGTGACCTTGGGGGCTTCCGGAATCACCTGAGGCACTACGATCACCGGTTCATATTCAATTCCTTCTGCGGCCGCGGCCGCGGCTTCTTGGGCCAGTCTCTCCTGTTCCTCCTGGGCCGCTTGACGGGCCAAGGCCTCCTGGCGCCGCCGCTCGTTTTCCAGGAGGCGGGCATAGGCGCTCTCCAGGCGACCCATGGATTCATCGATGGCCTTCAGTCTGGAGGTCACCCGTTTAAAGAAGGCGTTTACTTCTTGCTGATAATCCAGGTGGGGCCGCACAAAATATTGCCGCAAGTCCTCCAGCCTCTTGTAAAGCTTCTTGGCTTGCTGGCCCAGGGTCGCGGCTTGGATATTAGTGCCTTCGTCCTTGATGACGGTGATCCCCCGGGCCTCGGCCTCCATCGCGGCAATTTCCTTTTCCCACTGGATCACGCGGGTAGCCGCCTCTTGGGTGGAAAACTTAGGCAGGGCCGGGAGGTTTTCGTCCTCGTCGACGATTTCGGGGATCAATGGGGCCGTGGGCGGGGCCGGTGCGGATTGTGGCTCAAGGGCAGCGCCAAAGTCGATGTCGTCAAGCATTAAGAAACCTCCAAACATTGAGGGCGGATTTAAAGAATTCAAAATCATGCAGGACAGTGCCCGTATACTCATATTTCGGGGGAATGGTGGGGAGTTTGCCATCTGGCCGCGGACGCAGGGCAAAAACACGGATGATCTCATGGCCCCCGTTGACGGCCAGGTGCCTGTAGGCCGATAATTGCAGGCGCCATGCACGTGTGCCCACCTGGGGGGTCTTAAGATCCACCAGGGATTTTCCAGAGTCCCCCCGCAGAGTGAAGATGAAGTCCGGCTCCCCGGTGAAACGCAGGCCCTCATCCGTTAGGCGCTCCTCCACCAGGTGGACGGCCACTACGTATTTGTCAAACCACTTTTGAAAGGACTGAAAATAACCGGCATATTCCGGTGCCACTTCATCGATCCAGAGCCCCTTGGCGTAAAGCGCACAGAGGCGATGCACCTCATCCCCCCGGGCGCAGGCGGCGGCCAGGACATCCGGGGGGATATGGTCGAACCCTCGATAGACCTGCTGTATGACCTGAGTGACCGAGGGAAAGCCGGACATCACGCCCCCAACAGCAAGAGCAGAAGCGCGATGGTGGCGATAAGGGTTGCGGTGGCCAGCAGCTTTAAGGCCTCGAAAGAGGCGCTCAAAGCTTCGGCGGCGGCCAAGCACTCCCGGGCGGTTTGGTTCACCGAGCACATCAGGCGGGGGCTCCCGCCACCGAGCCTTCAGCGGAAGCAGGCGGAGGCGACTCCACGCCGAAATGCGCGGCCACTTCCTCTTCGGTCTCCGGGGGCAAGAGGGAACGTTGCTGCTCGTCCAGGGTCATGCGGCGTTCCCGGACGAAGTCTCCCGTATCCAAACGGTAGATGCGCACCATCTTGTCCTTGTGGTCCCGGACCACCTCGCACTCGATGTTGGCCATTTCGTGGCCGGCGTTGAGCATGCGGGAGTAGTTGGAAATTTCCCCCTCTTTGTTGGTGATCCGGCTCTTGAAATCGGCCTTGATGGAGGCCAGGTCTTCGTTCAGGCGCACCAGTTCCTGGTGGGCCTGGCCCATCTTGCGCCCCATGAGCAGCAGTTCTTCCGCGGTGAAATTGCGGCGCAGATACTCTTTGCAGGTTTCCTTGGGCTCGGGCGGCGCTGCTTCCTCCTCAGCGGCGGGCAGGACGGTTTCGGTTGCGGCGGCAGGGGCGGCTTCCATTTCCGGGGGCCCTTCTGCGCCCGGGGGCAGGGCGGCGCTAAAATCCACGGTAGTGGCGTCTTCGGCCGCCGGCAGTGGCGGCGCGTGGGGGTCCTTTTTTCTTCCCATACGCGTACTTGTCCTCTTGAAAGAATTTTGGTGATGGCTTTCGCCTTCTCCCCAACCTGCCAGCTTGATACTCCTGCCCGGGTGGGCGTGGCAGGTCACCTCTGCCGGGGTCCTCGCGGCGGGTGGAAGGCTTAAGGTGCGATACGATAAACCCTCAGCCCAAGTGCTCGCCCGATAGAGGCTGGGAGGAAAGGCTTGGAAAGTATGGCTCTTATATACTGTCAGTTAGACATATTGTCAAGCAAAAAAAATAGGGAGGGGGAACACAGACAGGAAAGGCTAAGGGCGGATTATTTCTCCAAGGGGAACTCCCGCTGGCTGATATGTTTAACGATATCGCAGTTTTCCAGGTGGCGGCGGGGCAAGGAAATCACCTCGGCCATGGCCCCGGAAACGGGCAGCAGGACAAAATTATCCTCGTTCAGGATGAGACGGCGCACATGGCCCCGGGATTTCTGGTCGCAATAAACCACCAAGTCCTTAGTCTTGAAATCCTTGGCGTGTTTCTGGATATAGAAAATGGTGCCCCCGGGATAGTCCATATCGGAAGGGCATTTAACCTTCACGGCATAAAGGTTTTTCAGGTCTTCCGGGTCCTCCCAGAAGGGATTGGCGGCAAAACCAATGCACTCCGCCGGGGACCACTTATCTTTATACTCGAAGCTCTCCAGGGCGGAGACCGCGGCAACGATGGGGATGGGCGGATGGCGGTCCACCAGCACGTCCACCGTGGTTCCCAGGGCCGCGGCCACCTTCTGCAAGGCTTCCGCACTCCAGGGACGCTTAACGTTTACCATATTGCTCCAATTGCTGGGATCGATACCAGCGGCCACACGTAAGGCGTTCATGGAAACAAACCCGCGCTCATTCCTGAGCTTATCAACCTTACGGGAAATCCGGGCATGCCTTTCTTTATCAAAAGGTTTCTTAGGCATAATTTATTGTATATGTCAGATTGAAAGGTTTGTCAACTAAATTCTGACCTATCTTTAGCAATGTTATTAGCAAGATAGTTGACCTGGAGGTTAGCAAAGCTATGGGCCCCTAACAATTTGCTTGACAAACTATGTCCTTTTGACATATCGTTAGCGACATGGTTACCCGATATAAACCCCCGCCCATTCCCATCCCCGGAGAGTATGCCGCCTTGCTGGGGCATAAGGACCGCAGCCACATTTACAATGTTAATGCTGGCCGACGCCATCTCTCTTTTCGCGATGCCATTATGTTGATGGATTTGGCTGCCGTAGATCCCCGCCTCCAAGACTTAACACTCAAAGACCTGTTGCCGGAGGCGGAGCCCTATTGGGACAAGGCCGTGCAGCAGTTCTGCAAGCTCTGCCCCCAAGCCACCAAAAGATGCGCCAAGAAGAGGGCCAAACGTGGCCGCGAATGACCCCTGCCGGGACCTGGCCGCGGACCTGGAGGAGTTGCTGCAGGCCTGTCTCTGGGAGCGGGTGGGAAAGGGCGTGTGGGAAAAGGGGCGCTCCCGGCTGCGAGTGGACGAGCTTGGCTGTTTTCTGTACCGCCTGCATCCGCAGCGGGGGTGGGTGAGGGAAACGGGCCTATGCCACATGCACATGCGGCACCTGCCGGAGCGCCTGATGTATTTTCCCAACGACCGCAGACTGGACCTCCTCACCGGAGAATAAATCATGCGGGCACTGATCGCTATTGTAGTTGTGGGTATCTGGACTTTTTTGCTGTTGCTGTGTTTCGACGCAGCCCTACCCCGTCAGCCATTGCCGACCCATCAGCCGCCTCCGGGCGTGCGGGAGGTCCTGACCCCGGAGCAATGCCGGATGATGGCCGAGCATTTGCGCCGGGATCACGGCATGGACGCGCGGGTGCTCACCGGGGCCCAGGTGATCACCGGCCCCTTCGTCTGGCAGGATTTGACCCTGGAGCTTATCGGGCATCCGGGGTTTGTTTTTTCCTATCCCCACTACCTGGGGAATCTGAACTCCCAGGAAGTCTATGAGGAGATCAAGTAATCATGCGCACCCTGTGCAGTTGGTGTAACGCCGTCATCCGGGAAGAGGACGGCACAGGGGGCAAGGACAGCCACGGGATTTGCAAGCTTTGCGTAGAAGGGCTGGAAAACGAGGCAAAGGAGAAAGGTCTCTTGAAGCGGTCGGTGATCTATGAACCCAAGGGCAAGGCTGCGGAATATGCACCTCTGGCCTTGAATCTTTACCGGGGCTGCGGCCATTGCTGCGCCTATTGCTTTGTTCCCCTATCTACCCATACCACCCGGGGGGTCTTTCATCACCCGGGCTGGATTGCCCCCCGTCCCAGCATCCTGCAGGATTTGGAGATTCAAGCCCGATCCATGGCTGGGGACCCTCGGCCAATCCTCCTTAGTTTCACCAGCGACCCCTATCAGCCCCTGGAAAAGAAAACGGAAACTACCCGCAAGGCCTTAATAATCCTGAACCGGAACAATCTTACAGCCACCATCTTAACCAAGGGCGGCTGCTGGGGGTTGGCGAGAGATTATTATTTGCTTCAAATGGAACCTCTCAGCACCTGGGCGGTAACTTTAACTCATTATGATCTTTCCTTTTCTCGGGCCTGGGAGCCGAAGGCTGCCGATCCTAATGATCGGATTCGGTCACTTGCTTCAGCCAAACATTTGGGTCTCAACACTTGGGTTTCTTTCGAGCCGGTCATCGATCCGAAGGCGGTCTATCGGCTCCTGGAGGCTACCCACGAATTCACGGACCACTACAAAGTGGGGAAACTTAACTACCACCCCCACGCCCAAACCATCGACTGGCGGCGCTTTAAGAACAATATCGAGGAGCGGCTGCTCAAGCTGGGGAAACCCTACTACCTGAAAAAGGACCTGCTGGAGGCGGCGGCATGAGCCGGGGCAAGCGCAACCCAGACACTCCGTTCATGAGCACCACCGCCATTTCCCCGGAGAAGACCGCGGGCGAGATCCAGGAACTTTTGGGTCGGGCCGGCGCCAAGCACGTGATGCTGGAGTTCGGCGACAACCGGGAGATCGTGGCCGTCTCTTTCTCCATCGCCATCAAGGGGCGGGAGGTCCTGTTCCGGCTGCCGGTGCGCTGGCAGAAGCATTTGGCGTTGTTGGAGCGCCAAAGCAAGAAACCGGTGGATCCGGAGCAGGCCCGGCGCACGGCCTGGCGGGTGGCACTCCGCTGGCTGGAGGCGCAATTGGCTTTTGTGGAGACGGAAATGGTGGAGGTCCCGGAGATCATGCTTCCCTTTGTAGTGGAGGGCCGGGGGCAAGTAACCCTTTATGAGAAGTTAAGCCAGTCCGGATTTCTCCTGGAGCATCAAAAATGAACATCGTCCATCTATGCGGCCGGCTGGGATCGGACCCGGAGTTGCGCTACACCGCGGGAGGGACCGCGGTCTGCAAGGTCTCTTTGGCCACCACCACCAAATACAAGGGCACCGAAACCACCGAGTGGCACCGCCTGATCGTCTGGGGGAAGCTGGCGGAAGTGGTCAGCCAGTACCTTAAAAAGGGCCAGCAGGCCATCTTCCACGGCCGCCTTACTTACAACAAGTGGGAAAAGGACGGGGTGAAACATACTACCCCGGAGATCGTGGTGGAGTCGATGGAGTTCGTGGGCAATCCCGGGGGAGGATCGGCTGGGGGGCAGAAGCCGAAGGCGGAAGAGCCGGAGATGGATATTCTGTTTTAGGGAGCAATATGACAAGACCCAGGAAACAAACTGTCGATTGGTTCCCGCATTCCTGCAATCACGGCCGGACCATATATATCCTGGAAAAACGATTTGATATTGCCGGTTATTATTTTTGGTTTAGGCTGCTGGAATTGTTGGGAAACACCGAAGGCCATTTTATAGATGCCGAAGACCCTGCTGCTTTTGAATATCTCCAGGCCCACACTCACACCACCAAAGAAACCTGCCTCGAAATTCTTGACCTCCTCGCCACCCTGGAGGCGATAGACCCAACCCTCTGGAAGGACAAGCTAATATGGTCCGACAACTTTGTTATCGGAGTAGCCGCCGCATACCGCAACCGTAACATAGGGATCCCCACGAAGCCGGAAAACTACCGCCAGAAATCCGGGGTAAGCGGGAAAACTACTAATAGAAAACCACAGATGAGAGTAGAGGAAGGAGATGAGATGAGAGTAGAGGAAGGAGAAAAGATTATTGCGCCTCCGGGTCCTCTGGACACCGGCGGCGCCTTAATGTTCTTTTCCTGCCAATTTTTCGAGGTGGATTTTGATTATCGCCTGAAATTAGCCAAGGAGTTTCCTGCCATCCCTGATCAAATCCTCCTGGAAGAGTTCTCCAAGATGGAAGATTGGATCATTGATAACAAGCGCACCAAAAAATTTAAGGCCAATGGGCACCTGGCCAACCCACGCTTATTTATTAAAAACTGGCTTAAACGGGTCCAGGTTGATGGCTCCGCTCTGTTCGGCAAAGAACCTAAGGGGTTTGCCGCCCTGAGAGAATCGGCAAGGAGGAGGCAGAGTGTTGACTGAAAAAGAGTTCATGGCAGGAATGGGCGTCTTAATGAGGGCCTATCCGGATTATGAATGTACCGCAGGGACCGTGGATGTTTACCGGGACCGTCTCTGCAGCCGGCTGACGCCCAAGGAGTGGGAAGCCGCAGTGAACCGGCATCTGGACACTTGCAAATGGTTTCCCAAAATCAGCGAGATTTTTAAGGCAGTCCAAGATCTGGGCCCATCTGCCCAAGAGGTTTGGAGCCGCCTGATCGCCGCCGCGGAAGACGGGGAAGAGCCGGAGATGGACGCGGCCACGGCGCAGGCGCTGGCGGTGATCGGCGGCTGGGAGGAGTTTTCCCGCACCAGTTACGATGCCCTGCCTTTTCGCTTCAAGGAGTTCAAGGCCGCGTACCTGGAGGCCCGGGAGGCCCAGATAACGGCGGATTCTGCTTTGCAAATCGAGCAGCCCGACAAAGAGCTACGGCAGATAACAAGATGAGCCTGCCTTACCGCTGCCCGGAATTCCGGTCTGAACACCTGCAATCGCCCTGCGCAGCGAAGTTGGCCAAGATCAAGGAGTTACAGGAAAAGGGACAGGAATATCTGGGAACCCTGGAGAAGTGCCGGGAGTGCCGGGGCGACAAGCTGGATGTCAGGGAAAAGGAGGAGGAAGCGGTGGCGAAAGAGCTCAAGGTAGAGCCGGGTTTCTGTCCGGAGCATCCTGAGGAAGATACAGTGCTGGTGGGGCCGGGGCGCCGGCCGGTGGCCGGGAAAATTCCCGGCAAGTGCAAGTCGTGTGCTGAGGGGAAACGGGCGACGACGACGCCGAAGCCCGAGGCGCCTAAAGGAGGCGCCGAGGCCACGCCTCCCGATCCCCCGGAAGATGCGCCCGCCGTTTCTCTGTGCAACAAATGTGGGGTGGCGCCGGCAAAGATCGACCGCCTGGGCCGCAACATGGGGGTTTGCGCCAAGTGCATGGCCATCCGCAATAAAGACCAATTGGCCCTGGGCCATAAAAGCGGCTACGCCCCCTTCAACATTCCCTTGAACAACCCCCGCTTCGCCGCCATCAAAGAGTGGCTGGAGAAGGAGGCGGAGGAGGCGGTGCGAGATCTGCCTCAGGAGATTATCTACCGGTTGAAGCTGGCGCATAAGGCGGCCATGGCCAATGCTCCCCGGGAGGGGGAATGAGCAAGAAGCAGCAAACTCAGGAAGCCTCGGCCACCATCACCCCGCCCGCCAACCTGGAGGTGGAGCAATCGGTTTTAGGGGCGATTCTGATACGGCCGGCAGTGATGGACGAGGTGGCCGACCTGCTCTCGCCTGCTGATTTCTATCGGGAGGCCCACGCCCGCATCTTCCGGGTGATGCTGGAACTCTATCTCAGAAACGAGCCCCTGGACATCGCTTTGATCAACAACCTCCTGAGGGAACGGGGCCAGTTGGAGGCGGTGGGCGGGCCCCTTTTCCTGATGCAGTTGAGTGAGCATGTGGGTGTGGCCATCAACGCCCCCTACTACGCCAGGATCGTCAAGGAGAAGGCGGTCTTACGGCGGATGCTGGCCGCCTCCCAGGAGATTGCCGGGGCCTGCCTGGCCCCGGTGGAGGACCTGGCCGAGGTCCAGGATTGGGCGGAAGCGAAGATTTACGAGACCAAGGAGGACCAGCAGGTTCAGGCTGCCTACACTCTGGAAGAGTTGATTCCCGAAACCCAGGCGCACATCGAAAATATTTATAACCGCAAACGGGAAATCTTAGGCGTTGCCAGCGGCTTTCTAGACCTCGACCACCTCACCGGCGGCTGGCAGGACGGTGACCTGAATATCATCGCGGCCAGGCCCTCCATGGGGAAGACCGCCCTGGGCCTGAATATTTCCGTCCACGCTGGGAAGCATTGCGGCATCCCAGTGGCGTTCTTCTCCATGGAGCAGCCCAAGGAGCAGTTGGTGCAGCGGATGCTGGCCGCCGCCGGCCGGATTAATGTCAGCCGGTTGCGGGCGGGCAAAATGGAGACCATGGAATGGTCCCGGTTTTTTAACGAGGCCCCGGAGGAATTGGAGGATACCCCTATCTACATCGTGGATAAGCCCGCGTTGACCCTGATGGAGATCCGGGCCCAGGCCCGGCGCCTCAAATCCCGGCATGGCATCGGTCTTATCGTCGTTGATTATCTCCAGTTGGCCCGGGACCCCAAGGCCAAAAGTCAGGAACAGCAGGTGGCCAACATCTCCCAGGGGCTCAAAGCCCTGGCCAAAGAGATGGAACTGCCGGTGATTGCCCTATCCCAATTGAACCGGGACGTGGAGAAGCGGCCCAACAAGCGGCCTACCTTGCCGGATTTGCGTGGTTCGGGTTCCATCGAGCAGGACGCGGACGTCATCATCTTCATCTACCGGGACGAGGTCTACCGGCCCGACTCCAAGGACCAGGGCGTGGCCGAGATCATCCTGGCCAAGCAGCGCAACGGCCCCACGGGTAAGGTCAGATTGGCCTTCCTGAAGGAATATTTGAGGTTTGAAAACTTGGCCAAAGAACCGGCGGACGCCGGATTTTAAAAGGAGAGGAAACCATGGTGATGATTACCAAAACCAAGCAGCAAATGATCAGGGAGGTGGCGCGGCAGGCGGGGATCGCCTTGGCCGCGGCGGAGACCGCAGTGAACGCCGTCAAGGAATGCATGATCGGCACCCTCATGGGCCTGGGCCGCTTCCAGATGGCGGACGTCGGCGTCTTCACCCTGGTGCAGCGGGCCCCCCGGGAAGGGCGTATGATCCGGGACGGCAGTCCGATCCACATTCCGGGTAGAAAGGCGGTGCGGTTCAAAGAGGCCGCGAGCCTGAAAAGGCGGGTGAATGGGTAATGGCGCTCCTGGCTTTTTATGGGGGCCTGGTCCTGGGCGTGGGCGCGGGGATGACCATCATGGCCCTGCTGTGATGGCCCGAGAGGGCCGGCGCAGATCCGGGGCCCGCCCGCCGGCGCCGGAAAAAATCCGCGCCACATTAGACGGGAGTTAAGTGAGACAGGGCCGGGGCGGGAATCCCGGCCCTGAAATTTTGCCTCTTTTGACACGCCCCCAGAAAAACCAACTACTTACCTACCCACCCTGACCAACTTACCTTGCCCCGGGGAATACCATGCCTTCCTGATTAAAAACTCCCAACTCAAGTTAGGAGTTTTGAGAAATTAAAGGGGCACCTGGGGGGTGATATTAGGGAGAGGTGATTTGAAATTAATCCCCGTCTCAAGACGGGAGTTTTTGGCAAGGAAGGGGTATTGGGGGAAAGGGTTGGGGGCCATCCCTGGCCCCGGGGAAAAGCTAAGGAATCAGTTCAGCCCCGAAAGGTTGAGAAAAGGGCGCAGATCGGCCAAGGCATTCAGGACTTTCTGCAAAACTTGATCAGTCGGGGTCTGGGCTGCCAACAGACGGCTGAACCAACCCCGGTCATACTTGGGCGAACGGGCAGAGCCGATGAGTTCGAGCACGTCCGCACTGTTGATGCGGATGACCCGGTGCGGGTCCGGGCTAAACCGGTAGTCAGGTTCCGGGGGCGGCGGCAGGCACTCGACCGGCTTGGGACGCGCCGCCAGTTGCGCCTGGGCGCGTTTTAGCAGACGGGTGGTGTTCCCCAGCTTGGCCACCAGGCGCTTAAGCTTGGCGTGGTCCTCCCGGACGCGGCCTTCCAAGGCGTGGACATGGGAGCGCAACTTTTCCATGTCCCTTGCCAAGAACTTAGAGACCCAGCGTCGCAGGGCCGTAGACTTTGGGGTGCGGGCCAGGAGCGTTAAGAGAACTACGCCTTCAGGGTTGAAGACGGTGTACTTAAGGGTGCGGGATATTTGATCTTTGTGACGCGTCACCAATTTGGTGACGCGATGAAACCCTGCAAACTCTTCACGATGGCGATTGAAAATATTTAAAACCTGTTTTCGAGGCTGTTCCAATCCCAGAGCAACACCAATGTCTCCAGCTAGGAAACATTCCTCGCCGTCCAGTTCGAGAACACTGATTTCCTGGCCCTCGAAGACCTCTTGCCGGATTTCTTTGTCTTGCAGGTCCTTCCCAGTCATGACTAAACCTCCTGTGATGTTTAGACGTTGCATCGGTTTCAAGACAGATACTTGTAAAAATACAAAACCCGCCACTGCTGTCTAGGCTTCACAGGAAAGCCCCCCGGACCTCGCGGTGAAGCACAGGAATAAATTATTATCCTCCATTCCTCAAGTTTTTTAGTGCGTCTTCCATCTCCCCGTCCACCAAGTGCAAGTAAATCTGGGTGGTGGTCAGGTTGGCGTGGCCCAGGGCTTTCGACACCAGAAAGAGGTTTTTAGTGCTGCGTAGCAGGTCCGTGGCAAAGGTGTGGCGCAGGGTATGGGGGGAGATGCGTTTGACGATCCCCGCTTCCCTGGCCACGCGGTAGATCAAGTCCCGGAACCATCTCTCACAAACAGGTTTGCGGCCGTCCAGGTCGGTGAATAGGGGGTCCTGAGGTTGGGGTTTCCCCGGCCGGTGGGCCAGCCAGTCTTGCAGCAGTTGCCGGTCGCCGGCCGAAAGCCAGAGCATCCTTTCTTTATCGCCTTTGCCGCGCACCTTCAGGGAGCCGGAGCGCCAGTCAACGTCTTTGAGCTGCAAACCGATCATCTCCGAGATGCGCAAGCCGGTGTTGAGCATGAGGCGCAAGACGGCATAATTCCGCAGCTTGATGAGGGTGTCGGTGGGTTGAAGCTGCTCCAGAAAGCGGCGCTGCTCCTCCGGACTTAATACTTCCGGGATTTTTCTGGGAGTTCTCCTACCGTTCTTTTTCATGGTTTGATCCCTCCAGATGGGGCAGGATTGCCGTAAAACACCCGCCCCGCCCCCGCAAGGATCAAGCCGCCTAGCTTATTTTTTGAACACTGATAACGGACCATTCGTTAGGCTCATCCGAATCCAGGGCGGCATCCCCTCTCTCCACAATCGCCCGGGCCTCTTCTGCGCTCTGGGCCTCGACTTCATAACCTTCAAAGCTGACGCACCTTACCGTAACCCTATATTTTGCCATGATTTTCTCCTTGGGCAATTCTCAGGCCGGAAACAGGGCCTCTTCGATCTCCCGGACGCGCTCCGGGTTCATTTCGTCAACGCCTTCCAAGAGATAAACTTGATCCCCCTCGAATTCTTTGATGCGCTTGGGGTCTCCGCCTTCGGTGTCGTAATCCAAGGCCATGACCTTCACCTCTTCCGAATCGGCCATGACGCATTGAATCATGCCCCCTTCCAGGATGATGACCACTTTTGCCATGATTTTATCTCCCTATCTCCTGCCCCAGATGAGCAGGGCCAAGAAAACTATCCAGATGGCCAGCGACTTAAGGGCGCTCACGCCTGCCCCCTGGCCCTGGCAAGAGCATTGCGGACGATCTCCTCACGATGAGCAATTATTTGCGACCGTCGGCCCTTATCGATCTCATACTGCCGGTTGAGTGATTCGAGTCCATATAGGGCTTCATCCAGGGCCTTGACGATCTCCTGATAGTCGGCAGTGGGGAGGCGGGTTTCGGCGTCTGGCTCAAACGGCTTGCGGTTGTCATACAGCCAGGCATGCCAAACCCGGGAAAGAGCCAGTCCTTCATAATCGCCGCCCTCTTCTTCCTGGATTTCCACATAATCCGGACGGGCGTCTTCTTCAATGCTGATGTTGGCCACCGCGTCCAAAAGCTGTTGGCGGGTCAACCCGGAGACATACTGGTGCGCCCACTCCCAAACTTTCTCAGGGGGAAGCGATGGCAAATCCGCCGGGGCCTCTTCCGGGTTGACCTTGACCATGCCCTGGGCCAGGAAGAAGATGTTGACTTGGTTCATCTCAGGCATATTCTTAGTCCTCCCCCATGGGATTTAATGCGGCCGCCTCAATCTCGGCGTCAAAGTGCATTGACGCCGTGGAGAGAATGTAATCCGGTTCGATGTCTAAGCCCCTCGCGAGGTGAAGCAGGTCAGTTACCAGATCAACGATGGTGGCAGAAATATCCTCCGGGTCTCCACCGGGATAAGCCTGCAATGCTTCTTTTGCCCGGTTTTCCCGTTCAATCCAGGGTGCGGCCATATCCTGTTTCCTCCAGCGCTTATTATTTAATCGCCCAAGCCAAGCGCCGACGCGGGTCGGGCCTGGGTTCGATGATTAAACAAAAGCCCATTTCAGCAACGCGGCCCCCAGCTTGCGGGCGATGGCCTTGTCAATGATGATGTCGGCCCTGGTCGCTCCTTTCGGTCCAGATACCGAAACTTGTAAGTTTGGGTGTCGCTCAAAGACAGCCAGAAAGCCGGTGCAGGTCATTTTCCGGCCATTGGGTTCGCCGTTGCCAAAGCGGAATCTTTCCATCTCACGGATCCTCGACAGTCAAAAATTTGCGCCGTCTTCGGGTTAGAAACCAAGATCAAGGGAGCGCATCAGGCCGCTGATGTAGTGATATTGTGGAGCAGTCATGCGCCGTTCCAGGGTTAGTTGGAGCAGGTCCCGCTCTCCATCTAGGGGAATCTGTGCCAATCGGAGCCACTGCCAAGCCATCATGTAAAAAGTCATGGGTCACCCCATAGCCCCCACCAGCGCCGGGATGAAAACCGCGGCGTCTTCCGGAGTGAAGAGTTTTCCGGCCAAGGCCTTGGCCTTATCCAGGTCTCCGGGAATGCTGTCGGACTTCAGGCGTCCGCCGTTTCCGGCCCGCTTGATCTCCACGGCCCATCTCTGGGCCTTTTCCAGCAATTGCTTGTCAGAAAAGATTCTGAAGTCGAGTTTCATAAAACGTGATCCTCCTTTGAATTAATCAATCCCAATCACTTCTCCGAAAGGCGGCGGGTTGGTCTGCCAAATCCCGATCTTGGCCCACAAGACCGGATAACCAGGATCAAGGGGAAACCGGGAACAGCACATATCCGTCAGGTAAATCAGGCAGGCCGGGGCAAGCCCCTGGTCGGCAACCCACTTGAAAGGCGGCCGGAAGTCGGTGCCGCCCCCGCCTTTGGCGTTAAGCTTCAAGGGCAGGTTCTCCCTGGTGAATATCTCCGGGTCTCCCTTGATGCCGGAGTCGCAATAAATAACCGTTATTGTGGTGTCGTAGGCTTCCAGAATGCCGGAAACTTCCGCGGCGAACTGCGCGAGTTCCTCAGCGGTGACGCTCCCGGAGGTATCCACCGCGATGACGATTTCCGGTAATTCCTCAGACCGAAGGGAGGGAAGATAAAAGCCCTGGGTAAGATACCTTCTATTGGGTGGCGTCCACGCATAATCATTCCTGGCGCTCATCTCCAGGAATTGCCGGAGGATTTCATAAGGGTTCAGCTTGGGGTGGACAATTTCCTCTACCAGGCGCGCCAGGTCCGCGGGCAGGTTGCCGCAAGCCTTAGCCTGTTGCGCGGCCTGAGCCATGGCTACCTTCCAGTCTTGCTCTGCCTGGGCTTGCTGCGGAGGTTGCAGGGGTTTTCCGTGATCATCGGTCCCGTCTCTCACTTCGCCGGGTCCGTTGCCCTGGCCTGGGGGAGGGTCCGGGAGCAGGTTATAAATCTCTTCGCTGCTTTTATCCTGATAGGCGGGGTTTAAAAGCCAGTCGGCAGGGATTTCAAACCCGGAGTTTTTCAGAATGCCGTTAATGGCATAATCCCCGGCTTGGTTCCACTTGGTAACCTGGCGGGCACCACGACGCAGATGATGAGCGCAGGCGCAATGCATAACCTCATGCGCCCAAACGCTCTTTACCACGTTAATAGGAAGGTCTTTGATAAAGGCAGGGTTATAGCCAAGCTTTTTCCCATCAACCCAGGCAGTCTTGCAACCCGGATCAGCCACGGCCTGAAGACGTAGGGCAAGGGAACCGAAAAACGGTTGATCGAGGATCAGCCCGGCCCGGGCCTTGGTCAATTTCTGTTCGGCCTCTAACAAGTCATTCACCCCTTTCTAAGTGGTCTAAATGCTCAAGGCGGGCCAGGGGGAAGCCCCGGCCTACCCTCAGCATTTAAGCCGCGTTGGTATACCCGGCCATGGCCGCGAGGATGTCATTAGCGGCCTGGGCGGTTTCCTGGCGGGCAAACTGGTTTTTCCTCAAGTCTTCCGGGCCATACCCTAAGAGCCGGTCGGCCACGTCCCGCCGCAGTTCCTCAAGGCGGGGGTCCCCGGTGAGATTCAGCCGGGGGAGCAAGTCAACAAGCTCCTGAATATTGGTTACCAGGGTGTCCCGGAAAATAGCACTCTTATCGGCAAGCTTTTCCGCCATGTGCTTCACCACGTCATGCAGGCGGTTGAAAAGGTCTTTCATGGCGTCGGCCTGGGCGCGGCCCAAACGGTCTTCGATCTCGCCCTTGATGCGGTTGACTTCCTCCCCCTGGAGGTTTACCCGGAAGTCGGCCGCGGTGGGCAGGGGGTCAACCTCCACCTCGAAAGCAAACTTTTTGTCGATCTTCCAAAGGTCCGGATAGTCGGCAGGGTCAAAAAGCCCGTTGAGTTCGCGGCGTGCATCCTCGATCAAGTCAGGATAATTGGCGATGAATGCCCTAACCTGGGCCTCGAAATCGGCTTTAAACCGCCTGATTTCCTGGGTGTAATGCAGGTAATTGGCGCTGGGGAGAATCCGGGCGCCGTCATCCTTCCAGGGTAAGGTCTGGTCATAATGGAAGGTCCGCGCCGCGCTCTCCGCCTGGCCAATCTTCTTGATAGCCTCTTGAGCAATCAAGACTTTGTTATAGCGGCCCCGTTCCTGGTCAGTCCCGTATTTCTGGGCCACTTCCTTGGACACCTTCTTGTCATGCTTCCGAGCGCTCCACTTGGAGATGGAGAGCTTTACCAGCATGGCCTTGTCAGCGAGATTCTGAGACATAAGCATTTCCCTCCCTTAGATGAGCACGTCAGCGTTTTTTGAGGACCATTCAATAAAGGCCCTGGTGTTCACTACTTGGCCGTCATTCCGCACGCTGTCCCGAATCAGGAGCACGGAGAATTCCGCCGGCAGGCGGTAGGAATAACGGGTTATCCGGTCCATGGTGTTTTCGCTGGCCTTGCGGGCCAGCGCGCCGGTGAGAGCGTACAAGGTCGCGGCGTCCGTGGGCACGTCCGCGGTTTCGGGATTTAAGAGCACGGAATCAGGGTTAGGCAGCTTGCGGAAAATTTGCAGGAAGCCCATTAACTCCGCGGCGAATCCCTCACCAGCGGCCCCGGAGTAAGCCTCATACTCCAAATCAGGGGTAAGCCCCAAGCCCATGAGCGCGCCCACATTGGCCACGGTACGCGGACAAGGGGAATTGGTAATATCGGCACTGGGGGTGAAGTTATGCAGCAGCCCCGGCCGGAAGCGGATAAAAGCAATTAACTCCGTGGGCAGCCCGGCCCGGAGCGCCCAGCTAACCCAATCCTCCAAGTCGGGGGTTAACTCAATGATAGTGGCAAAGCGGGATTTAACGGGTTCGAGAATGCCGGTGACCGCGGCCTTGTCCTGTTTCCGGTTGGTGGCCGCGATGAAACAAACATGCTCGCTCACCTTATGGCCGTTGATGCGCCGGGCAAGGATTAGCTGCATAGCCGCGGCCTGGACGGTGGGGGGAGCCTGCCCAAGGTCATCGAGGAAAAAGACGGTGTCTTTGTCGGCCTCGATCAAGGCCCGGAGATCACCGAAAGGGAGGAATTCAGCCTGGCCGGTCTGCCCGTCAACCCAGGGCATTCCCTTGAAGTCGATGGGGTCTGACACGACCGGATGAGAGACAATCAGGTTTGCGCCTGCCTCTTGGCAAGCCTGGGTAACCACGTCAGTTTTGCCGATTCCCGGCGCGCCCTTGATGAGCACGGGAGCCTTAGCGGGAATCGCCTTAGCCAACAGGGATTTAAGTTGACTTGGTTTCAAGGTCTATATCCTCCATCTATGGGTTAGCGTCCGAAATCAATAACAATCATGCAGGTAAACGGACTATAACTCCGATTATGTAATATGTCTATATGACATATGCTAAAAAATGATAAAAGATTTTAAGGCTTGATTTTTAGAAGGATATGTGCAAGTTATATGACAGTTAAAACGACATATCGGAAGGGCATATGGGCAAGGTATTTGTGGGGATCGACCCAGGCACAAGCAAATCTGAGCCAGGCGGGTTAGGAATCGTAGATATTCAAGGCGGATTTCTCGGGGCTTGGCGCTGGAGCCATAACGACCCCTTATATTTATATAATAAGCTATTGTTGTTTAAGGAGTTAATAGGAGATGTTTATTTAGAGATGGTAAGGGTTTTCCCCAGGGAGCAGAAAGGATTCATCACCCAGAATCAAGGCTTGCTCGTTAACTCTGGTATTTGGCAGGGCTTTTTGCTCTCCCTTAGTCTCCCCTACTTCCAAGTCGACCCCGCGACCTGGCAGGCAGCCCACAAACTGCAATTTTGGGCCAAGAAGCAAAAGCAAAACCCCCGCCAGCATTCCCCCCTCACCCTGGCGCGTCTTCGCTGGCCTGCTGCGCCCCTTGATCATAAAGCCGATAGCGGCAAGGCGGTTGCTCTGCTCCTGGCTGACTTGGCCCGCAGAGATCACCGTGAGGGAATTGACCGGAGAGCAATCCAGGAAGCCGCGGCCACCAAGAAGCAGATTAAGAAGCACGCCGCACGGAAAGCCAAGAAAGCAGCGAAAGCCTTTTTAGGAGCATAACACCATGGCCAGAAAGCCAAAGAAACCCAAAGGCCCCGGCACCGGCCGCCCAGGAATCCCCAGGAAGTACGCCAAGGAAGGACAGCAAGCCAAGCCCAAGACCGATGATGATCAAGCCCTTAAAGACGCTATGCAGTCCCTCAGAGCATCCCAAGACGCCCCCCAGGGCCACCAGCCAACCCAAGAGAATCCCCAAGAGCCTGACATCGACTTCACGGCCGCCCTGGGCGATAACCCTAATTCGCCATTAGTAGATAATAATATATATATAAATAATAAAGAGGTTATTAGTCATAGGGTTGATATAGATAGAGAGAGCATAAATAGAGATGATTCTGATAATCAACAACCCAAATCAAAGAAAGTCAAAGATGATAAGATTTTAATCCCCGAAATCCTTGACGATAACCAAGAAAAAGAACCCTTTGAGCTAAAGTCCCAGCTTACCATCAAAGAGCTTAAATTTATCGAACTTTATCTATCTGGAAATTATACTCAGGTTATTGCAATGAATTTAGCCGGTTATGAAGGCTATAACCAAAAATATCTTGAGATATTGGCTAGGAAAATTATTGGAAAGTATGAGTTACAGGCAGGCGATCACCGTAAAATTATGCGGGCGATGGGGTTTGGTGAAGTAAAGATATTGGAATTGTTGATTGATTCCGCCACAAAAGCCAGGTCGGAGACCGTCAAGCTAAATGCCCGGATTGCCCTGGCCAAGGCGATAGGCATTCAGAAAGAAGCCGTCGAGGGAGTGGAGGGGATCACGATCATCTTTGAAGGTCCCAAAGGCCCCCAGGGACAGCCTCCCGGCCCCGGCCAGGCCCCACCAGCAGCGCCGCAGCCTCCCCACAAAGTGAGAATGATCAAATAGAACTCCGATAATGTATATTATCGGAGTAGCAAGGCGGAAAGGCAGGTAGTTACTGGCCTTGGTGGTAGTCCTACCTGCCTTGACGCCTGGCGCTCCTCGCCATGGTCCCTTCCCTTCCCCTGCCAATACGCCACCAGCGCCCACCATCTGCCCAGCGCCTGCCACGTCCCGGCCCCGGCTCCCCTGGTGCACGTCCCCCTCTTCCCGGCCCAAAAGGGAAACCCGGAGACGGGACTCCTACCCCCCGTACCTCAATATGACCCGTCCGGAAATTTTTATTAAAAATCATTCCTGCTCCGAAAATAGAAAATCTGTCCTTATGACATATAATTCTTGACAGTGTTATGTGGTGCTGGTAGTCTGTTTGCTACATCCTCCTGGGGGACTTGATGGCCCCCTCAAGTTGGGGTCCGAGGGCACTCAGAAAGCTACCGACGAGGGGCGAGTAGGAGGCGGAAACCGACATATGTCCCCCGGGAGGATGACTTGGGGCTGACCGGGTAAAAGTCAGCGTGGAGGTGGAAGAACATGACTGAGATGCACGACGTCGAATCATCGCTCATCGCGTCCATCGGCTATGACGCCGAGAGCCGGAAGCTCTATGTCAACTTCCACAAGGGCGGCAGCTACGTCTATGAGGAAGTGGGGCCGGAGGTCTATCAGGAACTCAAGGCGGCGCCTTCGGTGGGCCGGTTTTTTCTAAATGAAATTAAGGGGGTTTATCCCGCCAAGAAGCTGGAGAAAGAATAATCGCGTCCAGGACTTCCACGTTATCCACACCGGAGAGGCTGGGGCGTCGCCGCAAGGCAACCCGATTGACAACAAATCCGGCTCTGATTGGTAACCAACCGGGACCAGATTGACAACAAAAGAATCGGGACAGACGCCCAGCCTCGCCGACCATAGGAACCCATGACCATCATCAGGTCCATTTCCTACTCTCAAGATGAGATCCTGCAGAACATCGTCAGCCTGCATACCGGGCCCATTGAGTGCGATGTGACTTTTGGGAGCGGGTGTTTCTATAAGAAGGCCCTGCCCCGGCCGCAGTTCTGTTTTGACTTGGAACCGCGGCCCAATCAACCTTGGGTAACTCAGGCTGATGTCTGTCATCTGCCCCTGGAGAACGCCGCGGTGCGCACGGTGATGTTCGATCCGCCGTTCATGGCCCGCACCGGCCCCGGGGCGACGCTCAAGTCCCGGTTCGGGGAACTGGTGGGGACCATCAAGGACCTGTGGAATTTCTATTTCCTGGCCATGCGGGAAATCCATAGGGTGCTGGTGCCCGGGGGCTGGCTGGTGTTCAAGTGTCAAGACGGGGTGCTTTCCGGGAAAAATAATTTTACCCACGTCGTGGTCTGTAATCAGGCCATGGCCCTGGGGTTCACCCCTAAAGACCTCTTCGTCCTGCTGGTCAAGAACCGGATGAATCATCCTAAACACACGCGTCAGTTACATGCCCGTAAATTCCATAGTTACTTCTGGGTCTTTAGGAAAGGGAATAAATAGATGCTTTGTGAATGTGGATGCGGTCAAGAAACACCAGTTTATAGAGGCATGAGCAGACGATTTGTTCATGGACATCATTGGAGGGGGCGTTCTAGAAATAATGGTCGTTCCAAAGATAGCGATGGTTACATCTTGGTTTATAAGCCAAGCCACCCATTTGCAAGAAAAAATGGTTTTATTCTCGAACATCGATTAATTATGGAAGAATATCTTGGCCGCTACTTGGAGCCTGATGAAATTATACACCACATAGATGAAATAAAAGATCACAATAATATCGAAAACCTGGAATTATGTCTTGATTATATTCATAAAAATTATTCAGCAGAAAATATCTCTCCAGAGACGAGAAAAAAAAGAAGTAAATCTTTGGCGAAGGCTTGGAAAGAGGGAAGAGGTCCAAAGAAATAAAGAAACACAAGGTGCAGAAGCACGTCCGAAAATATCATTCCTATTTCTGGGTGCTGCAAAAGCGGGGTCTATAAAAATTATCTCTAATCCTGCAGCAGCAGCAGCAAATCGAGGGAAGTGGTTATCGTCGCCGCGACCGGCGACAGGAGGTAGGCGGAATAGCCGTTAGCCGCGATCTGGCCCTTGTCGTTAATGCCATAGGCAGAAGATAGAACTTCACCGGCGGGCAGATTTCGCACCAAGTCGTTCAAGTCATACATGACCCCGCCGCTGTATAGCCAGGCGCGGTAACCATAGGAGGAACTCATGCAGTATCCCACCACCTGGCCGGCGGCATTGATGCCGGTGGCATAACAGGCATAATCATAAGGAGCCGGGAGGGTGCCCAGGGGCTTCATGCCGCCTTCTTGGTCGTAAATAAAGGCGTAGGGAACGTTAGTCGAAGAGCTATAGGAGCACCCTACCACTATACCGGAGTCATTGACGGCCTTACCCTGACTCCGGGAGTCGTAAGGAGCCGGCAGGGTGCCCAGGAGGTGCAGGATACCACCGCTATAAAGAAAGGCCTGACAATCCCCGGGGCCATTGCCGGCCATCCCCACCATGTCTCCGGCGGTATTGAGGCTGGCCCCCTGGCTCCACGGCGGAAATTCATAGGGGCTGTACACTTTGCCATTTTCGTAAACACATGCGCGCGTAGTGCTCCCGGCCCTCCACCATCCCGCGGCCTTTTCGCCTTTTAAACATTCAACAAAGTAATCAGCATCGGGAGCCGGCAGAGGACCTTTGGGGGGAGGACCTATTTCCGACAATCCGCCGGGTCCGCTGATAAAGGCGTGGGAGCGACAATCATAGGTTAACGAATTCCCTACCACCTGTCCGCCATCATTGATGGCGGTACCCTCACTCCAGGAATCGAAGGGAGCCGGGAGGGTGCCCAGGTCCCGGGTGACGCCGTCTTTGTAAATAAAGGCACGCGCGGTGCTTTGATTATACCCCGAAACCTGTCCGGCGTTATTGATGCCCCTGGCGGAAAGCTTCATGTTTGAGATAGTGGGCAGCTTCTTGCAGGTATAGATGGGGGCAGCCGCCGCCGGCAGGACGCTGGCCAGGAATATTAATAGAGTTAAGAATGTGGTGCAAAATGCCGCTTTTCTCATGGCTTCGTCCTTAACTGAGATTATGCGGCAGCCGCGGCTGCCCAGTTTCGAAAATAGGTTTTTAAGCCGTTGGACCGAGTAAAAACTCCAAAATGATCCATTGTCTCGAAGCAATACATTTACGTAAGGGCCAAAATAGCACAACTTGGGGCTTAAGGTCAATTTTCTTGAGATTTCTGGCATACCAATCCCGCAATAGACAAATCTTATCCGGCTGGAAAGTCTATGAATCCCAGGCCAGCACCGCCCGATAATGGTGCGCCAGGGGAAAGGCTGAAGCGATATGGACATAGCATCTGCGGGCATGATAAGAAATTTCTCGCCCCCACCTTGGTCAACCAGTCATTAGGTATGAAGGGGCGCGTATCTTGCCACTATCCTTTCTTCTCAAAGATTCCAATAAGTTGAACGTATAATCTTCATAGTGAAACCCTTCAGAATGATCTTTAAGGAGTGCATAAAGGGCAGTATCGCCTACTCCGACATGCTTACGCTCCTCACCAATTTCAATCCAATACCTTACGAACGGTTTCTGCCAGGTCCCGCATGATAAAGGGCTTCATGAGAAGATCATTTATGCCCTCAGCTTCAATGGTCTCAGCAGAGACCTTTTCACTATAACCCGTGCACAGTATAATGGGGATATCGGGCCTGAGCTGTCTGAGTTGCTTGGCCAGTTGCATCCCGGTCAGATGCGGCATGGTCTGGTCGGTGATGACCAAGTCGAATTTTCCCGGGTTGACCTGGAAGATTTTTAAGGCCTCCAGGCTGCTGGTTTGGGTGACCACCTGATAACCCAGCTTCTGTAAAATGCCTTTAGTCATAACGCCCAGCATTTCTTCGTCATCGATGAACAAGATAGACTCATCGCCGGTGGGTAATGGGGCAGTGACTGCTGGTGCCGTTGCCACCTCGCTTGCTACTTTAGGCAACAAAATGGTGAAAGTAGTCCCTTGCCCCGGCTGGCTGGAAACCATAATCTCTCCGCCACTGGACTTGACAATCCCATGGACCACGGCCAACCCCATGCCTGTTCCATCACCGACTTCTTTGGTGGTGAAGAAAGGCTCAAAAATACGGTCCATGACCTCTTGGTCCATTCCCTGACCGGTATCCCGGACGACCAACTGCACATAAAGACCTGGAGTCAGGTTAGGGTGTTGTCCCAGGTCATCCCGGTCCAGGGAGGCTTCCTCCAGACTCACTTCCAGGAGGCCGCCTTCTTCCCTCATAGCATGGGCAGCATTGGCCCCGAGGTTCATCATAATTTGGTGGATCCGAGAGGGGTCGGCCAAAATTAGGGCCGAGGGGGCCATAAGATTTTGTTTTATTTCAATCGTCGTAGGCAAGGAAGCCCTCAGTAACTTCAGGGCCTCCTTGATGACAGAGCCGATCTGGATAGGTTTCTTTTCGTGGGCAGCCTGCCGGCTAAAGGTCAGGATTTGTTTAACCAGGTCTCTAGCCCGTTCTCCTGCTTTTAGCACTTGGTTGAGATTATGATAATCCTGACTATCTCTGGGGACCGATTGCATAGTCAGTTCGGTAAAACCCACGATAGCTCCCAGGATATTATTAAAATCATGGGCTATACCCCCAGCCAAGGTGCCAATGGCTTCCATTTTTTGGACTTGGACGAGTTGGGTCTCTAATTTGGCCTTCTCATTCTCGGCTTTTTTGCGTTCAGTGATGTCGTGGAAAACCAGGATCCCCCCGAGGATTTTGCCATCCCTATCAAGGATTGGAGCCCCACTGTAAGAGATCATTCTTTCCTTGCCATCTATATCAATTAAGACGGTCTCCTTCGGCAGGGAAGAGACTTTACCCTTACTGATAACCTCTTCCAAGGGGTTTTTGGATGATTCCCGTCGATTTTTGTCAATGATATGAAAGACCTCATGAAGCGGCTTGCCCATTCCCGATTCCTGGTTCCACCCGGTCATAGCTTCTGCCATCTTATTGATGAGGACGATCACTCCGTCCACATCGGTAGTGATCACCCCATCTCCAATGCTGCGCAAAGTCACGGCGAGGCGCTCCCTTTCGGCGGCCAAAGCCTCTTGGGAACGCTCGATCTTCTCCAAATTGTCCTGAAAATTTTGATACATCAGAGCAAGTTTAACGGACATTTCCCCAAAGGCAGTAGCCAGTTGTGCGACCTCATCATTAGTTTTGAGGTTGGGCAGGGAAACGTCCCATTCGCCACGACTGACGGAAGCCGCCGCATCGGCTAACTGACGGATGGGATTCACAATCTTACTTGTGAACCACAAGAAGAGCAAGCTGCCGAGGACTAAACCCGGCAACAGGATGGCTCCAGAACTGGCCAGAAATCTGGTCCGCACCTGCAGCATCTCATCAGTGGTTACCGATAGGACAATGAGCCAGTGCCAGTCGGGGTACTCAGCGAAGCAAAAGAAGCGTTTGCTGCCACCAAGTACATGTTCCAGGGAGCCTACTCCTTGCGCCTTTATCTGGGCCAGAAACCCAGGAACAACTGTATCCTTGTCGTCAAATGGGTTGTTCAGAAGCCTCATGTCGATCGTATCGGCAATGATAAGCTTTCCGGTTGAACCGAACTTGTATTTGCGGAATTCGTCGATCAGATCATCCTGGGCCTTGCGAACATAGTTCTCCACAATGGCAACGCCTGCATCCTTCAAAACTTGATGTGCGGCTTGAATAGTGCCGATAATATTTTCAACTTCTTTAGCCATGAGTTTTTGATTGAGATCGTAGACAACCTGATTGATAGCCCTTAAACCAACTCCCGCGATGGCGATGGCCACAGCAATCAAAATGCTTAATGAAACCAGATTGATCTTATACTTGAGCTTCATGAAACGTTGCTCCTCTTTAAATCAGGGCTTCATGCGTACCGTCAGGCCGTCGGTGTTAAGCAGCAAATGCTCTACATGGTCCGAGTTGCTTGACAAGAGCTGCAACCTGAATCTTCGGGGTTCAGGGTGTCCTGCGAAGACAGTTAGTTTCCTTTTTCCAAGGCTTGCTGGCCGATGACATTGGCGTTTTTGAGGATAGATACCGGGAGCACAATCCCTGCCGCCTTGGCCATCTTGAGATTTATCGTCAAGCTGCTACGTTTGTTGGTGGTGAGGGGAATGGAAGCTGGATCAACACCTTCGAGAATCCGTAGAGCGGTCTTGGCTGCATAGCTCCCCTGTTCCTGAGCCAGTTTTGAAACAGTGAAGATGACAAAAGGAGCCATGAATTCATTGGGAGAGCCGGTGGGGACTCTTGTGTTCTGGGCCAGGAATTCCTCTACTTCAGCAGAATCCCACGGCACAATCCCCGTGTAGTTATACAAATAAAGCATATCGACTTCCTGCAGGGCTCGCAGAAACTCCCTCTTGAAGTCCTCAAAAGTTTTTACGAGGTACAGTCTCATCTTTCCCTCGAAGAAAACCTTGTTGTAGTAGTCGGCAATCTTTCTTTCCGTTTCGACATCCCCACTAATGTAGCCAATGCGGTTTCCTTTGGAGTAGGCTCGGAAAAGTTTCAGTATTTCTGCAGTTGGTTCTACCTCCACCATGCCGGTCACATTCTGGCAGGGGTAACCGTACATGCTTGCGTCCCAGTTGACGCCGCTGAAAACCACTGGAAGTTTTGTATTCTTCAGGTATGGCACGACAAAGTACTTCTGGGCATTGTCGTCTGTGGCGATCACCACGTCAGGTTTGAAATCCTCCAGGACGGTCATGGTTTCCTGCCCCGCTTTTCTGCCAAATTCCATGGAGTCGTTGCGCTTGGTGTCCATGCGCACAATTCTTAGATCCACGCCGCTGTCGACCAAAACCTCTTTGATGCCTTTTTCAATACCATCGCTCCATTCATATCCCTGATGATAAGAGTCGACCCAGAGTAGCTTTTTCCCTTTGAAATGGCCTGGGTCCAGCACCTCAAAAGCGGCAGCTCCTGCGTCGAACGCCTCCTGTCCCACGATGTTGGCAATCTTTAGCAGGGAGACGGGAAGAACGATACCCGCGGCTTTGGCCATTTTCAGGTTGACGGTGAGATTGACTTGCTTGTTGGTGACCAGGGGAAACTCCGATGGTTTCGCCCCATCCAAGATTTTCAGAGCAACCCGGGCAGGGTATTCTCCCTGCTCCTCCGCGGACTTGGCCATGATAAAAATGACAAATCTATCGATATGCTGCAGCTGGCTAGCGGTAGGGATCCTGGTGTTCCTCGCCAGGAACTTTTCGGCCGCCATTGAATCCCAGCCTGTGATGGCATTGTTGATGAGGAACAGCATGTCAACCTCATTCTGGGCCCGGAGGAACTCACGCTTGAACTCTTCAAAGTTTTTAACCTGATAGGTTTTCAGTTTTCCATGAAAAAAGCGCTCATTCCAGACTTCATTTTGTTTTCTCTCAGTTTCCTTGTCACCGCTGATGGCACCAACGCGATTGCCCCTGGCATGCTGCTGGAGATGCCTCAACATCTCCTCCACAACGTCGATTTCGATCATCCCCGTAACATTTCGGCATGGATAGCCGTATGGGGACGCATCCCAGTTGACTCCGCTGAACACCACTGGCAGGTCGGTATCCTTCAAATACGGCACGATTAGATACTTCTGGGCATTATCATCTGTAGCAATGACCACATCGGGCTTAAACTCTTCCACTACGGCCCTGGCTTTAATTCCCGCTTCTTTGCCATGATCAATGGAATCATCGCGTTTCGTGTCCATTCTGAAGACTCTCAGATCCACACCGGTTTTTCCAAGGACCTTACGAATGCCTTTTTCAATACCATCGCTCCATTCATATCCCTGATGATAGGAATCAACCCATAGAACTTTCTTGCCAAGGTAACTACCCGCTTGGTTCTCCTTCTTGCCCGATAATTTTATGGGGGCAGCCCTCTGGACTTCTCCGGATGATATCCCGGCCCAGGACATGAGAGTTATTGCCAAGCAAACGAATGCCGGCCACATTGCCGATGACGAAGATCTTTGTGCCATGGTATCCATCCTTGGGATAGTGAAAAGGCCCGTCAAATGAGTTTGGAACCTTCCATCTGGGGTTAGATGCCAAAAAAGTCTCTATTTCTTGGCCGGATCGTCTTGAGAATTGGCAGTATAGCAAAAATTTTCCCCAGAATCTATCTTTTCCGCAGATTATGGATATGCCAGTCCCTTGGTTCCCAGATTATAGCTGGAGCGTCGACCTATGAAACCCAGGCCAGCACCGCCCGGCAATGGTGCGCCTGGAGGAAGTCGGAGTCCACAAGGACATATCCCGTCCGGGCGAGGAAATGGGACTGTTGGCAAATAATATGTGGGGTGGAAAGAGAAATGGGTGGACGGCGTACAGCTTGCCAAACCCAGCAATTATCCCCCAACCCGAAAAAGTTGCAGGTATGGTCTGGATATGGGAAGTTTTCAAAACCTTGATAAGTTCTAAAGTCATAGCAGTACTTCGCTATTTTTCATGACTTCGGAGGAACAGATTTCCACGAACAAGCTGCTTCACTTATAGAAAAATGACGCCCGGGGGCCGGGGCAGACCAACTCAGGTCCGCCCCGGTAGAGAAATATGGGTTGGAGGTTACGGCATAAAGCCGTAGCTGGTGCTGTTTGTCAGGTTTTGGCCGCCGCCCACCGCACTGCAGGTGGCAGTGGATTTATTTTGGGAGCCGCCGCTGACCGTGCTGGCCCAGCCCGTGGCATTGTTGGCATCGCCGCCGCTGATGGTGGCCAGCTCAGCCGTGCCGGGAGACCCCGGCACCCCGGCGATATTGTAAGCCCCGCCCAGGACCGCAGACAGGTTGGCCACGGCCTGGTTGCCGTATTGCGATACCCGGTGGCCGCCCCCCCCCACGAAAGACCAATCGCCGCTGGCCTTGTTGTGATATCCGCCGCTGACGCTGGCGTAATCCTCGCTGGCCGTGTTGTAACTCCCCCCGCTGACGCTGGCGTAATGCTCGCTGGCCGTG
>Ga0233425_10001386_pt1 | contig 54744 bp, 54 predicted proteins | sample Watercolumn_Towu_2_FD_181712 | JGI IMG/M metagenome (GOLD analysis project Ga0233425, IMG submission 181712) | Freshwater microbial communities from Lake Towuti, South Sulawesi, Indonesia - Watercolumn_Towuti2014_140_MG | ecosystem: Environmental > Aquatic > Freshwater > Lake | place... | reverse complement strand
CGGGGTTCGCGGTCTGGCTGCTGCACGGCGTCACCGGCAGCGGCAAGACCGAGATTTACCTGCGTCGGGTAGCGGACGTGCTGGCGCGGGGGGAACAGGCCTTGGTACTGGTGCCGGAAATCCATCTCACACCCCAGTTGCTGGAGCGTTTCGCCTCCCGCTTTCCCGGCCGCCGCCTGCTCGCCCTGCACAGCGCTCTGGCCGAGGGCGAGCGACGCGCGGCCTGGCTGGACACCCTTGAAAACCGCGCCGATATCGTGCTCGGCACGCGTCTGGCGGTATTCACACCCCTGCCGCGCCTGGGCCTCATCGTGGTAGACGAAGAGCACGACGGCGCCTACAAGCAGATGGAGGGGATGCGCTACTCGGCCCGGGACGTCGCGGTCTGGCGCGGCCGTCAGCACAACGTTCCGGTCCTGCTCGGCTCCGCCACGCCATCGCTGGAATCCTGGCGCAACGCCAAGGCCGGGCGCTATCGGCTGCTCAGCCTGTCCCGGCGCGCCAACGAAAGGGCGCAACTGCCCAAGGTGCGTCTGGTGGACAGCCGCGCCGACCGGCCCCGCCAGGGATTCACATCCGCATTGTTGAGCGCCCTGGGCGAATGCCTGGAGCGGGGAGAGCAGAGCCTGGTCTTCATCAACCGGCGCGGCTACGCCCCCACCCTGCTGTGCAACGGCTGCGGCCTCGTGTTTCCCTGTCCGCGCTGTTCCGCCCATCTGGTGCTGCACCGGGAGGGCGGCGGCTATCGGCTGGTCTGCCACCATTGCGGCCTGGTCGCAAAACCGCCGGAGACCTGCCCGCAATGCGGGGGCCTGGACTTGCGCGCCGCGGGCCAGGGTACCCAGCGGGTGGAGGAAACCCTGGCCGAACGTTTTCCCGAGGCCCGTATCCTGCGCGTCGACCGGGACACCACCGGGCGCAAGGGTGCCTTCGCCGCCATGCGTGACCAAGTGGAGGCGCGGGAGGTGGACATCCTGGTGGGGACCCAGATCGTCGCCAAGGGCCACGATTTTCCCCATCTCACCCTGGTGGGCGTGCTGGGTGCCGACCACGCCCTCATCTCCCCGGATTTCCGCGCCACGGAACGCCTGTTCGCCCAGCTCATGCAGGTGGCGGGCCGCGCCGGGCGGGCGGAACGGGCGGGCGAGGTGCTGATCCAGACCGCCTACCCCCGCCATCCCCTCTACCAGTCCCTCAGCCGCCACGATTTCCCCGGCTTCGCTGAAGCCACCCTGCGGGAGCGGCGTGGCGCCGATGCCCCGCCCTTCGTCAGCCAGGCCCTGCTGCGGGCGGAAGCGGGCAGCGAGGCGGCGGCCATGGGCTTTCTTCTGGCGGCTCGGGAGGCGGGCTTGAGGCTGGAAAGCGGCATCACCCTGTTCGATCCCGTGCCCGCCCTCATGGCCAAGGTGGCCAACCGGCATAGGGCCCAACTCCTGGTGCAGTGCGGCGCCCGCGCGCGGCTCCAGGGTTTTCTCAAGACTTGGTTGGCTGGCTTGCGGGAAACGCCTGCCAGGGGTGTGCGCTGGAGCCTGGACGTGGACCCGGTGGATTACTGAGGCCGCCGGACTCGAAAAAAACTTACTGGCGGCTGTCCTGGCGCCCATTAGACTGATACCTGCTCGCCAACACGCAGACAACGATGATGACAAACCCACGAGGTGACCCGACACCGGCGTCCGAACTGACGGATATCCTGGCACGCCATCACGGCGACCCCCATCGTCTGCTCCAGGTGCTGCGGGAAATCCAGGAATCGCATCAACACATTTCACCCCAGGCGGCAACCCATGTGGCGGAGTCATTGGGCGTGCCTCTGGCCCGGGTCTGGGGTGTCATCGGTTTCTACGCCTTCCTCACCAGTAAGCCCTGGGGCCGCTACCGGGTGCTGTTCTCCGACAACATCACCGATCGCATGCTGGGCAACATGGAAATGCTCACGGCCCTGTGCGAAAAGTTGTGGGGGGAGAAGGGACGCGTGTCCGAGGACGGCCTGGTATCGGTGGACACCACCTCCTGTACCGGCCTGTGCGACCAGGGCCCTGCCATCCTGGTCAATGGCCGTGCCATCCCGAGCGTCACGCCGGAGAGGCTGGATCGGGTCGCTGAACTGATCCTGGCGCAAACCCCCATGGAGGCCTGGCCCGCCGAGTTGTTCGTCATCGGAGACAACATCCGCCGCAAGGACATCCTGTTGGACCATGATCTCAGGCCTGGCGATGCCCTGCGCGCCGCCATCTCCCGGATCTGTGTCCCCGGCAGCGCAGTGGAGGCGGCGGCCAATGCGCGCTCGTGGCGGGAGGGCATCCCCAGTGTCGCGCTCTGCGCGCCCCTTTCCGTCCTCGAGGAGATCAAGCGCTCCAACCTGCGCGGCCGTGGCGGCGCGGGCTTCACCACCGGCATGAAATGGGAGGCCTGTCGCAATGCACCTGGCAAGGACCGCTTCGTGGTGTGCAACGCCGACGAGGGCGAACCCGGTACCTTCAAGGACCGGGTGCTGCTGGGCTCTTATGCCGACCTGGTGTTCGAGGGCATGACCGTTTGCGCCTTCGCCATCGGCGCCAGACAGGGTTTCCTCTACCTGCGCGGCGAATACCGATTCCTGCTGGAACCCCTGAACGCGGTGCTGGCGCGCCGCCGGGCCGACGGGCTGTTGGGCAGATGCATCCTGGGCCAGGACGGCTTCGACTTCGACATCGAGATCCACCTGGGCGCCGGCGCCTATGTCTGCGGCGAGGAGTCGGCCCTGATCGAATCGCTGGAAGGCAAGCGCGGTGTGCCGCGCAACCGCCCCCCCTATCCAGTGACGCACGGCTACCTGCAGAAACCCACCACGGTGAACAACGTCGAAACCTTCTGCGCCGCCGCCCTCATCGCCAAGCATGGCAGCGACTGGTATCGGGCCATCGGCACCGCAAAATCGGCCGGCACCAAGCTGCTTTCGGTGGCTGGCGACTGCGCCCGGCCCGGCATCTATGAGTATCCCTTCGGCACGCCGGTACGCCGGGTGCTGGAGGATTGCGGCGCCGTGGATACCCTGGCGGTGCAGATCAGCGGCCCCTCCGGCGTGTGCATCGACGCCTCCGAGTTCGGCCGGCGCATCGCCTTCGAGGACCTGCCCACCGCCGGCGCCTTCACCGTATTCGACTCCAGCCGCGACATGTTCGAGGTGGCGCGCAACTACGCCCACTTCTTCGCCCACGAAAGCTGCGGCTTCTGCACGCCCTGCCGGGTGGGCACCGCCATGCTCAAGACTACTCTGGACAAGATCGCCGAAGGCCACGGCACCCTCTATGACCTCACCGAGATCGAGAAACTGGACAAGGTGCTGCATCAAAGCGCCCATTGCGGACTCGGCCACACCGCCTGCAATCCCACCCTGGACACCCTGAAGCGTTTCCGTCCCATGTACGAGCGCCGCCTCAAGTCCCTGGATTTCGAGCCCGCCTTCAACCTGGACGGCGCTCTGGCAAAAGCCCGGCAGATGACCGGGCGGGACGACGCGGGGGCACATTTGGAGACGGAGCCATGAGTCGCTGGCCGGTGAACCTGGCTTCCCCCCTTTTGAGGGGGGCCAAGGGGGATTCAAGACACCTGCCCCAGACCACCTGCGGCAAATCCCCCCCCACCCCCCTTTTCCAAAGGGGGGGAGAACAGCAGTGGACCCCATGACTGACACCACCTTCCTGCTCGATGGCGAGGCAGTCCCCTTTGAGCCCGGCCAGACCGTGATCCAGGCGGCCCTCTCCGCCAGCCACTACATCCCCCACCTGTGCTACCACCCCGAGTTCAAGCCCCACGGCAGCTGCAAGGTGTGCACGGTGAAGGTGAACGGACGCACCGCGGCGTCCTGCACCCTGCCCGCCCAGAGTGGCATGGTCGTGGAAAGCGACACCGACGAGGTCAACGACCTGCGCCGTACCCTGGTGCAGATGCTGTTCGCCGAGGGCAACCACTTCTGCCCCTCCTGCGAGAAGAGCGGTAACTGCACCCTCCAGGCCCTGGGCTACGACCTGGGCGTGATGACCGCCGGCTTCCGCCACTTCTTCCCGGATCGACCGGTGGACGCTTCCCACCCGGATATCCTGCTCGACTTCAACCGCTGCATCCTGTGCGAGCTCTGCGTGCGCGCCTCCTGCGAGGTGGACGACAAGTGCGTGTTCTCTCTGTCCGGCCGCGGCCTCTCCAAACATCTGGTGGTCAACGCGGAATCCGGCCTGCTGGCGGATACCGACATCGCGCTGACCGACAAGGCCATGGAAGTCTGCCCGGTGGGCGTGATCCTGAAGAAGCGGGTGGGCTTCGCCCAGCCCATCGGCCGCCGCCGCTACGACGCGGAGCCCATCAGCGCCCAGGCCCTGCGCGATGCGCCGCGTCCCCCGTCCGGCGCGGGCCATTGCGCCGCCTGCGAGGTGGAAGAATGAACGCGCCCGTGGAAACGAAAAAGAAGCTGCGCGTCGCCACCACCTCCCTGGCCGGCTGCTTTGGATGCCACATGTCCATCCTGGACATCGACGAGCGCCTGTTTCCGTTGCTGGACCTGATCGAGTTCGACCGCTCGCCTCTGACCGACATCAAGCACTGCGGCCTCTGCGACATCGGCATCGTCGAGGGCGGCATCTGCAACGCGGAAAACGTCCACGTGCTGCGGGAGTTCCGCAACAACTGCAAGATCCTCATCGCCATCGGCGCCTGCGCGATCACCGGCGGCCTGCCGGCCCAGCGCAACCACCTGGATTTGGGGGATTGCCTTTCGGAGGTCTATCTGACCGAGGGGGGACTGGAGCATGGCCTCATCCCCAACGACCCGGAATTGCCGCTGCCGCTGGACAAGGTGCATCCGCTGCACGAGGTGGTGAAAGTGGATTACTTCATCCCCGGCTGCCCACCCTCCGCGGACACCATCTGGACATTCATCACCGACCTCATCGCCGGGCGAACACCCAGGCTGGGGCACGGTCTGATCAAGTATGACTGAAGGTTGATGGCATGAGCCTCGAACTGGAAACCGCCCTCCACCCGGAAACGCTGCGCCGGGTTGCCATCGAACCCCTCTCCCGTGTCGAGGGCCACGGCAAGGTGACCCTGCTGCTGGACGAGGACGACCGCGTGCGCCAAGCCCGCCTGCACATCGTCGAATTCCGCGGCTTCGAGAAATTCGTGCAGGGCCGACCATTCTGGGAAATCCCGGTGCTGGTTCAACGCCTGTGCGGCATCTGCCCCGTGTCCCACCACCTGGCGGCCTCCAAGGCCATGGACCAGATCGTTGGCGTCGACCGCCTCACCTCCACGGCGGAGAAGGTGCGCCGCCTTATGCATTACGGGCAGATGCTGCAATCCCACGCCCTGCACTTCTTCCACCTGTCCTCGCCGGACCTGCTGTTCGGCTTCGATTCCGACGTGGCGAAGCGCAACATCGTCGGCGTGGCCGCCGCGTATCCGGACGTGGCGAAACGAGGCGTGCTGCTGCGCAAATACGGCCAGGAAGTCATCCGCCTCACCGCCGGCAAGCGGGTGCACGGCACCAGTGCCATACCGGGCGGCGTCAACAAGAACCTCAGCCTGGAGGAAAGGGACTACCTGCTCAAGGACATCTATCAGGTCATCGGCTGGTGTCGGGACGCGGTGCATCTGGCGCGGCAGCTGTTCGAGCAGAACCTGGCGCTCTACAACGGATTCGGCCGCTTTTCCGCCCATACCCTCGGCCTCATTCGCGCCGACGGCGCCATGGATCTCTACCACGGCGGCCTGCGCGCCCGGGACAAGGAGGGGCACACCCTGTTCGACCACGTGGACTACAGTCGTTACTTGGACCACATCCATGAGGAGGTCAAGCCCTGGTCCTACATGAAATTCCCTTTCTTCCGGTCGTTCGGACCCGACGAAGGCTGGTACCGGGTGGGACCGCTGACCCGGGTTGCCCAGTGCGATTTCATCCCCACCCCCTTCGCCGAGCACGAGCGCCGCGACTTCCTGGCCTTTGACGGCGGCAGGGCCGCCGGCGCGACTCTGGGCACCCACTGGGCACGCATGATCGAAATGCTGCACGCGGCAGAGACCATCAAGGAACTGCTGCATGACAATGACCTGCTGGGCGACGACCTCGTGGCCACCGGCGAGCGTCGGGAACGGGGCATCGGCGTCATCGAAGCACCGCGCGGCACCCTCATCCATGATTACCAGGTAGACGACGATGATCTGGTGATGACCGCCAACCTCATCGTTTCCACCACCCACAACAACCAGGCCATGAACGAGGCCATCCGCCAGGTAGCCCACCAGTATCTGGACGGACGGAAACTCACCGAGGGCCTGCTCAACCACATCGAGGTGGCGGTGCGCGCCTTCGACCCCTGCCTGTCCTGCGCCACCCACGCCCTGGGCAGGATGCCCCTAGAGGTGGAAGTGCTGGATGCGGCAGGGAGCCGCCTGAACGCCGTCACCCGGGACATGCAGGGCTTCTGTTGAGCCAGGTTGGAAGCAGGACCGGCCGCCTGATCATCGGCATCGGCAACCCCAGCCGGGGCGACGACGCCCTTGGACCCCTCGCCATCGAGCGCCTGGAAGCCCTGAACCTGCCTGACATGGAACTGCTCACTGACTTCCAACTGCAGGTGGAATTCCTGCTGGACATGGAAGGACGCGAGGAAATCATCTTCATAGACGCCAGCGTCACGGGCGACGAACCCTTCGCTTTCATTCCCGTCGCCGCCCGGTGCGACCGGAGCCATACCTCCCACGCCCTTGCCCCCGCGGCGGTGCTGGCCGCGTTTGAAAGCCACTATAGACGGCCGCCACCGCCCGCCTTCACGCTGGCGATCCGAGCCTATGCCTTCGAATTGGGCGAGGGCTTGAGTTCCATGGCTGCCAACAATCTCGATGCGGCCACCGCGTTTCTGGCGGCCCATCTGGCTGGCGCACGGCGTCCGCAGCCATAGGCCCGTAATTTCACGAAAGCCCGGCAGCGTCCGTTGCGCAGTTGAGAATATCCGTACTCAACTCTGGCCCGACAACTTCAGCCAGTTACGTCCCCCGCCGGTTCATGGAACTGCATCCGATGCAGCCGCGCATACGTCCCGTCCCGGGCCAGCAGTTCCGCATGGCTGCCGACCTCCACCATGCGTCCCTTCTCCATGACCACGATGCGGTCGGCGTTCTCGATGGTGGACAGCCGGTGGGCGATGACCAGGGTGGTACGCCCCTGCATCAGGGTTTCCAGCGCCGACTGGACGTGGCGCTCCGATTCCGTGTCCAAGGCCGAGGTGGCCTCGTCCAGGATAAGGATGGGCACGTCCTTTAGGAGTGCACGGGCGATGGCCAGGCGCTGGCGCTGGCCACCGGAAAGCTTGACGCCGTTTTCCCCCACCAGGGTGTCGAAGCCTTGTGGCAACGCCTCGATGAAATCCAAAGCGTGGGCCATCTCCGCGGCGCGCCGGATGGCGGCCGGTGTCGCCGTGGCCAGGCGGCCGTAGGCGATGTTGGCGGCCACGCTGTCGTTGAACAGGGTCACATCCTGGGACACCAGGGCGATGTTGGCGCGCAAATCGGCCAATTTGATGTCGGGCAGGGCTACGCCGTCGAGGAGAATGCACCCCCGCGTCGGATCGTAGAAGCGGGGCAACAGGTTCACCAGACTGGTCTTGCCGCTGCCGGAGGCGCCCACCAGAGCCAGAGTTTCTCCCGAGGCGACGCTCAGGTCGACGGCATCGAGAGCAGGCTCGGATTTGCTCGGGTAGACCAGGCCCACCCCGTCGAAACGGATTTCGCCCCGTGCCCGCCCCAGGGGAACCTTGCCGTTGTCCCTTTCGCCTTCCTGGTCGAGCAGGTCGAACACCGATTCCGCCGCGGCGAGGCCACGCTGCAACTGCGGCAACACGCCGGACAGCCGTTTCATGGGCGCGGACAGCATGAGCATGGCCACCATGTAGGAAACGAACCCCCCCACCGTGGTCTCGTTGGCGGAGGCCTGCATGGTGGCCAGATAGACAATGGCCGCCAGGGCCAAGGCCGCCAGGAGCTGCAGGATGGGGCCATGCGCATTGGCCGCGATGGTCTGCTTCATGGCGAATCGGCGGGCACGCTGGATGGCCTGGCCAAACCGGCCCTGCTCGTAAGCCATGCCGTCGAATACCTTGACCAGCTTGTGGGCTCCGACGCTTTCCTCCAGCACGTGGGTGATGTCGCCCAAATTTTTCTGCATCTCCCGGCTGGTGTAGCGCAATCGTCGGCTCGCCAGGCGGTAGACCCAGACTGCGGGCGGTGCGATGAGCAGCGTCACCAGGGTGAGTTTCCAGTTGAGCCAGAACAGCCAGGCCAGGAGGCCGACGATGGCCAGTGAATCCCGCACCAGGGAGGTCAATACCGTGGTCGCCGATTCGGTGACCTGGGTGACGTTGAACGCCACCGTGGCCACCAGGCGGCCCTTGGCCTGGTCATCGAAATACGCGGTGGGCTGGTTGAGAAGCTTGTCGAACATGGCGGCGCGCAAATCCATGACCACGCGCTGGCCCACATAGGCCACCGCATAGCCGGACGCGAACATCAGCAGGCCCCTGACCACGAACAACCCGACCAGGGCGATGGGTACCCAGCGGATGATCTGGGCATCCTTCTCGACAAAGCTGCCATCCAGCATGGGCTTCATGAGGGCGGGAAGAACCGGCTCGGTGGCCGCCAAGGCCACCATGGTCACGATCGCGTAGGCGAACATGCGCCAATGCGGGCGCACGTAGGCGAGAAGGCGAAGGTAGAGGGCTCGGCTGTCCATGCGGTTCGACATGCGACTGGCAATCGGCGGAATGCGCGCAAAACCCTTTGTTGACGCGGGAAAATGCCGGCAATTATAGTGCTGATATGCAGGTCGAACTGGACACCCTGGAAAGCAAGCTCGCTCAGATGCTGGAGCGGTATCAGACCATGCGCGAGGAAACGCTCAAGCTGCGCCAGCAGGTGGTGACACTGGAAAGCAACAACAAGCAACTCGCCGACCGCCTTGAGGAAGCACGTACCCGCATGGAAAACCTGCTCAACAAGATTCCGGACTGACATGGCCGCCGCATCCAACAACGTGAGCCTGGATGTCGCCATCATGGGCCGCGAATTCCGCGTCGCCTGTCCAGAGGAGGAGAGGGAAGGCCTGCTCCAGGCCGTGTCCTACCTGGACCGCAAGATGCGCGAGATCCGTGACGGCGGCAAGGTGATCGGTCTGGAACGCATTGCCATCATGGCCGCCCTCAACATCACCCACGACTACCTTGCCGCGCGCCCGGCGCAGCCCGATACCCGCGAGCACCGGGAACGGATCGATCGCCTCATTGGCCTGCTTGATCAGGCCATGGCCCAGCAAGATAATCTCTTCTGATCGCTCGCGACGACCGTCCCGAGTGATTCCATCTCCCTGCTGCGTTCGCGAAGGTCGCGTATTCCTTGAACCGATAAGCGTAAGCACAGGTCGTGGTATTTCATCGCGGGTGTGCGCGTGGCCTGTCCATGTACCCGAAGCGTTTGAACCGCGACCGACCTTGAACCCCCGGGTTCAGGATTGCGGCCTGGACGGCGACAGCGGGGAGCCCCCTTTAGAGCCATGATTCTTTCCCGCGATTTTCCCGATAAGGCTGCCTTGCGCCGTGAATTGCGCAGACGGCGCGCGGCCTTATCGCCGCAGCATCGACGCGCGGCCGCATACCGCCTGGTCCGCCTCGCGCTGCGTCACCGCCTGCTGGCGTGTAAGAGGCGCATCGGCTTCTATATACCCACGAAGAACGAGATAGATGTCCTGCCACTGCTCGATCAGGCCCTTCGTATGGGCGTGGAATGCTATCTGCCCGTCGTTCCAGGAAGGCGTAGGAAAAAGCTCTGGTTTACCCTGCTGGGCGACCGCCCAGCTTGGATACTGAACCGATACGGCATTCCCGAATATCACGCGGTCACGGGGGGAAAATGCAGGGTGTACCGTCTCGAAACCCTGTTTATGCCGCTGTTGGGATTCGACACCATTGGCTGGCGCATCGGTATGGGCGGTGGCTACTACGATGCCAGCCTGGGTGGCCTGCTCCGACGTCGATTCCTGAAAAAACCCCGGCTGATCGGGGTTGCCTTTTCGGCACAGCGGGTAGACCGGATTCCCAACGATCCCTGGGACATTCCCCTGGACGGCATATTGACGGAAAGCGGCTATATCTCAGTCCGGCACGTGCTCAATAGCGGTAATTCAGGCTGTTGCTGAGCCATGGATTGGCCTTGGGGTCCGGCATGGGTAGTTTCAGCCATTCCTTGGCCGCTTCCTGCCCGCTAGGACCCTCACCAAAGGCATGTGACCAGAGCGTGGTGTTCAGTGGAACGCCGGCCTGGGCAAACCCGGGAACTAAATTGTTGATCGGCAACAGCCAAGCGTGAAGCAGATTACGCGAATCCGGGGATTGTTTAAGGATGGCTTGGTTGTACCTGGAATCCACCCCGGCGGCCATCCAGCGCATGTAAAGATTCGGGTCGATGAACTCGGCCCAGTTGCGTACCAAGGCCGGATCGATCGGCTTGTATAAGGTTCTTGTGGCCACGCCGGGCTCCATGGCGACCGAAGCCAAGGCGGTCATGAATCTCGGCTCGGTAACCGCCTCCAGCCATTCCCTGACGTTGGGGGTAGTCTTCTCGGGCACCCCACCGAGCATAGGCCCCGTCGTGGACGGGGGGGATACGTCCTTCGCGTTCTTGCCCTGGGCTTCTTTTGGCATCGCCAGACGGATCACGATGCTGCCGTCTTTCTGCTTGATCCGCTTGGTCGCCGGCGAGATGGCCTTTCCAGCTTTCACGGAGGCGCGCGCCGGGGCCACCTCAGCATGTGCGCTCAGGGGAAAAGCCATGACCAACACAGTGAGTGTTGTGGCGTTGCGGCATTTCATGACTCAGGCTCGGCCAATCAAGGAGTTAGAAAATATTAGCTAATAGTAACATGCTTCATTACAGCATAAAAAAAGGGCGGAACCGAAGTTCCGCCCTTTTCAGGCCGGGATAACCGCGAATTACTTGGCGGCGGGAGCGGCAGCGGGAACGGCCGGCACGGGGATGAAGCCAGCGAAGGGGTTGGCGATGTTGCCGTAGGTGGCGGGGTTCATGAAAGCACCCCAAGTGCCGTAGGTCTTGGGATCAGCAGCGGCGCCAGCCCACTGGGTGTACAGATTGGGGTTCAGGGGAGCCATCATCAGGTTCATGTTGGCAGGAGCGATGGGAGCCATGGCCCAGTTCATGTACATGTTGGGGTTCAGGGGAGCCATGCTCATCTGCAGAACGCGGGGATCCAGAGGGGCCATCATCCACTTCATGTACATGTTGGGGTTCATGAAGGGGGTCATGGCAGCCATGTAGAAGTTGGGATCCATAGAGGCGGCCAGCCACTTGGTGTACATGTTGGGATCCAGGAAGGCAGCGTAGGACTTCAGGATGTCGGGAGACATGCCGGCCTGGGCCATCTTGGTGAAAGTGGCGGGATCCATGCCCTTCTGCATCAGAATGATAGAGGTGGCGGGGTCCAGCAGGTTGGTCATGGCAGCGACGGCGGCCTTGGGATCCTTGGCGATGTCGGCAGCCTTGGCGGGGTCCAGCAGTTGAGCAGCGGTGGACTCGGGGGTGGCGGGGCCGGCGGCGAAAGCGGACTGGGCGGCCAGAGCCAGGATCAGGGCGGAAATCTTCTTCATGGCAATACTCCTAACAGGTTGAAAAACAAGGGATAAAGCGAATTGGGTACTGAGCCCGCAGTATATTTGTGAATATTAGAACATTCGATTGTTGTGCCGTTCCGCACTCTGCAGCACGTATATTCCGTGGCAATTGCGCAACGGACCGCCGCGCTGGCGGCAACGGGCTATTCGCCCAAATAGGCGGCCCGAACCTTGGGATTGGCGCTCAATTCCGCCGACGGGCCGGATAGCGTGATGGTTCCACTTTCCATGACATAGGCCCGCTGGCTCACATGCAAGGCCAGGTTAGCGTTCTGCTCCACCAGGAGAATGGTCACCCCTTCCTTGGCTATAGTTGCGATGGTTTCGTATATTTTTTTCACCATGAGGGGTGCCAGCCCCATGCTCGGCTCGTCCAGCAATAACAGCCGGGGCCGGCCCATCAGGGCGCGGGCAATCGCCAGCATCTGCTGCTCGCCGCCGGATAATGTGCCCGCTAACTGGGTGCGCCGCTCAGCCAAGCGGGGAAAAAGCTCGTAGGCCCGGCCCAAATCCGCCTCGACTCCCGCCTTGTCCTTGCGTGTGTAGGCGCCCATGTCCAGGTTCTCCGCCACGGTCAAACGACCGAAAATGCCCCGGCCTTCAGGGACCAGGGCCAAGCCCCGGGCGGCGATGGCATGGGTGGGCAGCTTGTGCAGGCGCTCACCGGCAAACAGGATTTCGCCGTGGGGATTGGCCAAGCCCATCACCCCCTTGAGCGTGCTGCTCTTGCCCGCGCCGTTGGCGCCGATCAGGCAGGCCAGTTCTCCTTCCGCGACATCGAAATCAATGCCGCGTACGGCCTGGATGCCACCGTAGGCCACCTTGAGCCCGCGCACGGAAAGCAGGCTCATACCGCCTCGCCCCCCAGGTAAGCGGCAATCACGGCGGGATCCTTCTGCACCGCTTCCGGCTCGCCCTCGGCAATCCTGCGGCCATAATCGAGCACCGCTACCCGGTCGCACAGACCCATGACCAGTTTGACGTCGTGCTCGATGAGCAACAACGTGACGCCACCTTCCCGCAACTTAAGGAAGAGCTCACTCATCTGGCGCCGTTCGGTGGGATTCATGCCGGCCACCGGCTCGTCCAGGGCCAGCAGACGGGGTTCGGTGGCGAGGGCGCGGGCGATTTCCAGGCGGCGCTGGTCGCCGTAGGGCAGATGTCCCGCCAGGCTGCGCCCCTTGTTCCTGAGGCCGACATAGTCCATCAACTCACGTGCCTTGTCGCGAATAGCGGCCTCCTCGGTGCGGGTCCGTGCACAACGTAGGACGGCGCCAAGCACCCCCGCCCGGGTGCGTGGATGGCATCCCACCATGACATTCTCCAAGGCAGTCATGTTGGCGAACAGGCGGATATTCTGGAAAGTACGTGCAAAGCCCCGTGCCACGATCTGATGGGGCTTGAGGCCATGCACCGGGGAGCCAGCAAGCAGGATCTGACCGGCGGTTACCGAATACAGACCGGTCATGCAGTTGAACAGGGTGGTCTTGCCAGCGCCGTTGGGGCCGATGAGGCCGTAGATCTCCCCCACGTTCACGCCCAGGGACACGTCGTCCAAGGCAGCCAAGCCGCCGAAGCGCTTGGTGACGCCGGATACGCGCAACAACTCGTCCATTTCAGGTCCGGGCGTCGTAGAGATCGGCCTGTTCCTGCTCGGCGACACCGTCCTGGGCGCTGAACTCCCGCTTGCGCTGACGCGAGGGGATCAGGCCGGCTGGCCGGTACAGCATCATGGCCACCAGTGCGACGCCGAACAACAACATGCGCAGGTCGGAAGGGTCCACCACCACATGACCCAGGGTGGACCTTTGCAGGTCGCCCAAGTAGCGCAGGGCCTCGGGAATCGCCGTCAGCAGCACCGCGCCCAGAATCACGCCGGGGATGTTGCCCATGCCGCCCAGGACGATCATGCACAGCACCAGTATGGACTCCCACAGGTTGAAGCTTTCAGGGCTGATGAATCCTTGGAAGGTGGCGAACAAGCCGCCGGCCAGACCGCCAAAGGTGGCGCCCATGGCGAAGGCAAGCAGTTTCACGTTGCGGGTGTTGATGCCCATGGCTGCCGCCGCCACCTCGTCCTCGCGCAGGGCCGCCCAGGCTCGGCCGATACGGGAATCCTGCAGGCGCATGGCGATAACGATGACCAGCAGGGTCGCGGCGAGGAACAGATAGTAGTAGAGGTAGGTGGAAGGCAAGGTCATGCCTGCAACTTCCAGTGGCTTGCCGAAGGACACACCGCCCACGCTCACCGGGTCGATGAGGTTCATGCCCTGGGGCCCGTTGGTCAGGTTGAAGGGGGCATTCAGGTTATTCATGAAGATGCGGATGATCTCGCCGAAGCCCAAAGTGACGATGGCTAGATAGTCGCCGCGCAGGCGCAGCGTCGGTGCCCCCAGCAGCACCCCGAACACCCCGGCCAAAGCCGCGCCCAGCGGCAGCACTGCCCAGAAGGGCAGATGCAGACCAAAATGGGGGCTGGCAAGCCAGGCATAGAGATAAGCCCCCAGGGCGTAAAAAGCGATGTAGCCCAGGTCCAGCAGGCCGGCGTAGCCCACCACGATGTTCAGGCCCAGTGCCAACAGCACATAGAGCAGGACGAAATCCAGCACCCGTACCCAGGAATTGCCCAGGCCGGCGCCAATCAGGAAAGGCAACGCGCACAGCACGAGAGCCAGGAGCGCCACGGCGAGGCGGGGGCGCTCGCGCAGGGACTTAAGCACGGTTGGCCACCCGCTCGCCCAACAGGCCGGAGGGCCGGAACACCAGCACCAGGATGAGGACGAAGAAGGCGAACACGTCTTGGTAATGGCTGCCCAGGAATCCGCCGGTAAGGTCGCCGATGTAGCCCGCGCCCAAGGCTTCGATGACTCCCAGCAGCAGACCGCCCAACATGGCCCCCGCGATGTTGCCGATGCCGCCCAGCACCGCCGCCGAGAAGGCCTTGAGGCCCAGCATGAAACCCATGTAGTAATGTGCCAGACCATAGTAGGCGCTCACCATCACGCCCGCCAGGGCGGCGATGGCGGCGCCGATGATGAAGGTGGCGGAAATCACCCGGTCCACGTTCACGCCCATGAGTTCGGCCACTTCTTTGGACTGGGCGGTGGCGCGCATGGCCCGGCCCAGGCGGGTTCTCTCCACCAGCAGCCAGAGGCCGGCCATGGTAAGCAGCGACAGGGCGACGATGGCGATTTGCAGGTCAGTGATGTGGGCGCCCAGGATTTCATGCTGGCCGCGCGGCAGGATGGCCGGAAAGGATACGTACTGGCGACCCCAGACCAACATGGCCAGGTTCTGGAGAATGATGGATACGCCGATGGCGGTGATCAGCGGCGCCAGGCGGGGCGCCTTGCGCAATGGCCGATAGGCGATCTTCTCGATGCCGAAGGCCAGGGCCATGCAGGCGGGGATGGCCACCAGTAATCCGGCGATGACCACCATCAGCCCCGGTAGGTCCGGATATGCGCCCAGCAGCACACCGATGACCGACAGGGCCACCATGGCGCCAATCATGGTCACTTCGCCGTGGGCGAAGTTGATCAACTCCAGGATGCCGTACACCATGGTGTAGCCCAAGGCCACCAGGGCGTAGATGCTGCCCAGCACCAGGCCGTTGATGAGTTGCTGGGTGAAGATGTCCATATCGAGTCGGCAGCAGGCAGTTGTCAGTCGGCAGCGGCAACCGCTTTATCCGACAACTGCCTACTGACCACTGCCAACTATCATTTCACCGTTTCCAGAACCTGCCAGGTACCGCCCTTGGCCTCGTAGACGGTGACGGCGCCACCCACGGTGTCGCCCTTGGCGTCGAACTTCACCGGCCCGGTCACGCCCTGGATGTCGGTCTTGGGCAGTTCGGCCAGCACCTTGGCCGGCTCGGCGGATTTGGCCCGCTTCATGGCGTCCACCAGGGCATACACCGCGTCGTAGGCGTAGGGGGCGTAGACCTGTATGACGCCGTACTTGGCCTCGAAGCGCTTACGGAAGTCGGGACCGCCGGGCATGGAATCGATGGGCAGGCCGGGGGAGGACGCCACCACGCCTTCGGCGTCAGCGCCGGCGAGTTTCAGGAAGTTCACGTTCTGCAAGCCGTCGCCGCCCAGCAGCTTGGCGGACAGGCCCAGACGCTTGAGTTGCTGGGCCAGGGGGCCGCCCTGGGGGTCCATGCCGCCGAAGAACACCAGATCCGGGGCCTTGCCCTTGATGCTGGTGAGGATGGCGGTGAAGTCCGTGGCCTTGTCGTTGGTGAACTCCCGCGCCACGACCTCGCCGCCGGCCGCCTTTGCCGCCTTCTCGAACTCATCCGCCAGGCCCTGACCATAGGCGGTGCGGTCGTCGATGATGGCGATCTTCTTCGCGCCCATCTTGCCCACCGCGAACTGGCCCAGGGCCTTGCCCTGCTGGGCGTCGTTGGCCATCACCCGATAGGCGGTCTTGTACCCCTGGGCGGTGTAGGCCACGGCGGTGGCGGAGGGGGAAATCTGGGGAATGCCGGCGTCGTGGTAGATCTTGGAGGCCGGGATGGTGGTTCCGGAATTGAGGTGGCCGATCACGGCCACTACCCGAGCGTCCACCAGCTTCTGGGCGACGATGGTGGCGGTCTTGGGCTCGGCCTGGTCATCTTCGCCCAGCAGCTCCAGTTTCACCTTCTTGCCGCCCAGTTCCAGTCCCTTGGCGTTGATCTCGTCCACCGCCAGGCGGGCGCCGTTCTCATTGTCCTTGCCGATGTGGGTCTGGGGGCCGGTCAGAGGCGCAACGGAACCGATCCTGATGACCTCGCCGCCTTCCTTGGATTTTTCACCACAGCCGGAAAGAGAAAAAACCAGGGCGAGCGCCAGCGTGGAAAGAGAGAATTTTGCGTCGTTCACCTGAAAACTCCCGGAAGGCCTGAAAACCTGAGATTTATAACACACGGCGCTCTTTGGGTTTAGCCAGCGGAAAGCCGTGAATGTAGTCGGGGAAAGCCATCACGATAAAAAAAGGCCGGGCGAACCCGGCCTTTTGCGTGAAGAAGCGTGTCTTACAGGGACAGGATCCAGCTCGCCAGCTTCTTGGCGTTGTCGTCGGCAACCTGCGGGTGCGGGGGCATCGGCACCGTGCCCCAAACGCCCTTGCCACCCTTCTTGATAACGGTGACGAAATGCTCCTCGGCCTTGGCGTCGCCCTTATATTTCTTGGCGATATCCTTGAAGGAGGGGCCGACCACCTTCTTTTCCAACTGGTGGCAGCTCATGCAGTTGCTTTTCTTGGCCAGGGCCTCGTCGGCGGACGCGACACCCGCGGTGAGGGCCAGGGCGGCAGCTGCGGCGAACACGATTGCTTTCATGCGAACTCTCCTTTTTTGCAAAAAAGGCAACTTGCGTTGCGCGGTGAATCTTACTGGACAGCCTATTTACTGAAAATAGCCGTCAGATCATCAATTTGGACTATTTCCGGCATGCGATTAACGTCCTCGGAAACACGGACGTTGACGGGGTTTTCGAGGGGATTTGCAATTTGGTAGGAATATCCGGCCTGCCCCTGGTTCATTTACACAATTCATCCGGATTCAGCCAGTCAAATCCAGGCTCTTCCTACGAGCCTATTTGCTTGGCGTTTTCCGCGTCGACTTGGCCGGCTCGACGCGGAAAGTCGCATGGCAGGAAATGCAGTTGGACATGATCTGGTCGAGTTGCTTCAGCGCCAGATTGGCATCCGCCATGCTGGCCGCATCCCGGGCCAAATCGTCGAATCCGACGTGCGTGCGGTGCCCCAGCTTCCTGAATTCGGTGGGCAGCTTCTGGCGCAAACCGGCGGGAACCTCATGGGCGGCGGCCATGCCGGCGGAGTGGGCGGCTTCGGCCACCATTCTCATGTCGCCGTGGGCGACGCCGCTGATGATCTTGTGCACGGCGGAGAGGAACAGGCGCATTTCCAGGCGGAGGTGGGCAGCCTCCCCGGTGTCGAGAAGAAGGGGCGAGCGGTGTTCCGGCATCCCGACGGGTGGATGGTGATGGCCGGTATCGGCTGCCAGGGTGGGCAGGGGCGTGGACAGGGCAAGCAGAATAGCGAACAGACGGGACATGGCGGCGGCTTTCAGGGTTGATCGAGCAATTCCAGGGTGACCTGGGCCATCAGCGCCATTTCGGGCTCCCCGATGACATAGGGCGGCATGAAGTAAACCGTATTGCCGATGGGCCGCAGAAACAGACCCCGCTCCAGGGCGCGGCAGTGGAAATCGGCGCTGAATCCCGGCGGCGCATCAGCCACGTCGAAGGCCCAGATCATGCCGGTGTGGCGGAAATGGCGCACCCGGGGATGTTCCGCCACTGGCGCCAGTAAGGCGGTGAAACGCCCCGCCTTGTCCAGATTGGTGGCGAGGACGCCGTCCGCCTCGAAGATATCCAGCACCGCGAGGGCGGCGCGGCAGGCCAGGGCGTTGCCGGTGTAGGAATGGGAATGCAGGAAACCACGGGCGGTGGCGTCGGCGTAGAAAGCCTGATAGACGGCGTCGGTGGTGAGCACGCAGGACAGGGGCAGATAGCCGCCGGTAATACCCTTGGACAGGCAGAGGAAATCCGGTGTGACCTCCGCCTGCTCGCACGCGAACATCGTGCCGGTGCGTCCGAAGCCGACGGCGATCTCGTCGGCGATGAGGTGCACCCGATAGCGGTCGCACATCTCGCGCACGCAAGCCAAATAAATAGGGTGATGCATGGCCATACCGGTGGCGCCCTGGACCAGGGGCTCCAGGATGACCGCAGCGGTGGTATCGGCGCATTCGGCCAGGAAGTCCTCCAGACTGGCGGCGGCGCGCAGAGCGTAGGCTTCCGCCGATTCCTCCTCCTCGGCCCGGCGCCAGTCCGGGCTCACCACTTGGTGGGTGGGATGCAGCAGTGGGGCGTAGGTGTCCTTGAACAGGGCCATGTCGGTGACCGCGAGGGCGCCCAGGGTCTCACCGTGGTAGCCGTCCTGCAGACTGACAAAGCCGGTTTTGCCCGGCTGGCCGACATTGCGCCAGAAATGGAAACTCATCTTCAGGGCGATCTCGGTTGCGCTAGCGCCGTCGGAGCCGTAGAAGGCATGCCCCAGGCCGGTGAGTCGGCCCAGCCGTTCAGACAATTCCACCACCGGCGCATGGGTGCAACCCGCCAGGATGACATGCTCGATACGGCCGAGCTGATCCATGATGGCTGCGTTGATGCGCGGATTGGCGTGACCGAACAGATTGACCCACCAGGAGGAAATGCCGTCCAGGTAGCGGCGGCCGTCGTAGTCGATCAGCCAGGGGCCTTCACCCCGTGCGACGGGCAGGGGTGGCATCCGTTCCAGATGCTTCATCTGGGTACAGGGATGCCATAGGGCGGCCTGGGTGCGGGTCAGCCAGTCGCTGTTTGTGAAAGCTTCGACGGCCAAGACTGGTGCTCCCTCTCCCCTTGCCCTCTCCAGCTTGCGGGTGAAGGGGGCTTGCATGTGTTACTGGAAGAAGCCCTTGGACAAGAGCTCCATGGTAAGCAGCCGGTAGTCATGGGCGCCGGGGGAATCCGCCGAATAGGCGAAGATATCCATGCCGTGGGCGGGGCTCTCGGCCAGGGCCGGGTCGTCCTGGATGCGGGTTTCGCACAGCTTGTCGCCGTAGCGGCTCTTCAGGCTGGCCAGGGTCTCGCGACATTGGGCTTTGCCCTCGTCGAAGCGGGTGAGCACCACGCGGCGCTCGATGCGCCGCTTGAGCGGACCTTCCAACACGTTGAGGGCCAGGTCCAGGCGGTTGAGGCCCTGGATGGAGAGGAAATCCGCCGTGACCGGGATCAATACCCGGTCGGCCGCAACCAGGGCGTTCAGGGAAAGCACGCCCAGGGCCGGGGCGCAGTCGACCAGGATGGGTGCCTCGTCCCAGGCCAGGGTGGCATCCAATCCTTTCTTGAGGGTGGCGGCCACACCCGAAACGGAACCAAGCTGAGCCTCGATCTTGGACAGGTCGGGATGGCCGGAGAGCAGGCGGATACCACTGGCAAGGCGACGCACCAGGCGCTCCACCGGCGTCTTGTCGCGGAAGAACGCGGCCATGGTGCTGGCGCTGGGCGGATGCCGCACCCCCAGGGCCAGGCTGACGTGCGCCTGGGGATCCAGATCGATAACCACCGGCTTGCGTTCCAGCAGAGCCAGGGAAGCGGCGACATTCAGGGTGGTGGTGGTCTTGCCGACGCCGCCCTTCTGGTTGAATACCGCGATGACTGCCATGTTCGCGTCCCTATTCGACGGTGACCGACTTGGCCAGGTTGCGGGGCTGGTCCACGTCGGTGCCCTTGAGCACCGCCACATGGTAGGCCAGCAGCTGCAGCGGCACACTGTAGACGATGGGCGCCGTGCTCGGGTAGATGTCGGCCAGGGTCAGATTCTGGTAGCGGTCCAGTTCGATCTTCACCTTGTGGTCGCTGAACAGGAACAGCTCGCCACCACGGGCGCGCACCTCCTGCAGATTGGACAGCACCTTGTCGAGCAGCGGATCGTCGGGCAGGGCGCAGACCACCGGCATGCTGGCATCCACCAGGGCCAGGGGGCCGTGCTTCAGTTCGCCGGCGGGGTAAGCCTCGGCGTGGATGTAGGAGATCTCTTTGAGCTTGAGGGCACCTTCCAGGGCGATGGGATAGAAGGCGCCGCGCCCCAGGAACAGGGCGTCGTGCTTGTCGGAAAAGGCATCGGCCATGGCCCGGATGGACTCGGACAGTTCCAGCACCACCTCCACCTGGCGCGGCAGGGCGTGCAGTTCATCCACCAGGCGCCTCTCGTCCTCGGCCGTGAGGCCGCGCCGCCGCGCCAGAGCCAGGGCGACCAGGCGCAGGGCGGTCAGCTGCGTGGTGAAGGCCTTGGTCGAGGCGACGCCGATTTCCGGGCCGGCACGGGTCATGAGGGCGACGTCGGACTCCCGCGTGAGCGATGATTCCGGCACGTTGCAGATGGTCAGGGAGCCGACGTAGCCCGCCTGCTTGGCGAAACGCAGGGCCGCCAGGGTATCGGCGGTCTCGCCGGACTGGGAGATGGACAGGAACAGGGTGCCGGGCGGCACCACCACCTTGCGGTAGCGGTATTCGCTGGCCACTTCCACGCTGCATGGGATGCCGATCTCCTCCAGCCAGTAGCGCGCCACCAGGCCGGCGTGGTAGCTGGTGCCGCAGGCGATGATGTGCACGCCCAGGGTCTTGTCGAACAGGGCCCGGGCCTCATGGCCGAAGCTTTCCTCCAGCAGCCGCCCCTTGTGGATGCGGCCCTCGAGGGTCTCGGCGATGACCGCCGGCTGCTCGAAGATTTCCTTGAGCATGTAGTGCCTGTAGGGCCCCTTGTCGGCGGTGGAGGCGGAGATCTGGGAGATCCGTTCGGGGCGCTGCGCCGGATTGCCGGCCACGTCGAACACCCGGATGCCGTCGCGGCGGATTTCCGCGATATCACCCTCCTCCAGGAAGAGGAAACGCTGGGTGACGGGAAGCAGGGCGAACACGTCGGAGGCGATGAAGTTCTCGCCCACCCCTAGGCCCACCACCAGAGGGCTGCCCGCCCGGGCCACCACTAGGCGGTCCGGCTCGTCCGGGGAGGACACCGCGAGGCCATAGGCCCCAACCAACTGCCTGACCGCCTTTTGCACGGCCTTGAGCAGGTCGGGCTCGCTTTCCAGCAGGTGGGCGAGCAAATGGGCGATCACCTCGGTGTCGGTCTCCGAGGTGAAGAAATAACCCTTGGCCTTCAACTCCTCGCGCAGTTCGGCGTGGTTCTCGATGATGCCGTTGTGCACCACCGCCACCTTCTCGCCGCTCATGTGCGGGTGGGCGTTGCGCTCCGCCGGCATGCCGTGGGTGGCCCAGCGGGTGTGGGCGATGCCCAGATCGCCCTCGATGGGATTGGTTTCCACCAACTGGCGCAGCATGGCCACCTTGCCCACGGCGCGTATGCGCCCGAGGTGGCCGTCGCTCTGGCGCACGGCCAGCCCGGCGGAATCGTAGCCGCGATATTCCAGGCGCTGCAGGCCCTCGATCAGGATGGGGACGACGTTGCGTTGGGCGACGGCGCCGACGATGCCACACATGCTGTTCTCCTCGAATTCTGCTGGTGGTTATTTCTTTTTCACCGGCCGCTGCCAACCGGGAACGGTGAGCTGCTTGGCACGGGACAGGGTGAGTTGGCCGGCAGGCGCATCCCGGGTGAGCGTGGTGCCGGCACCCAGGGTAGCACCTTCGCCCACGGTGACCGGCGCCACCAGTTGGGTATCCGAGCCGATGAAAGCGTTGTCTTCGATCACCGTGCGGAACTTGTTGGCGCCGTCGTAATTGCAGGTGATGGTGCCGGCGCCGATGTTCACCTTGCGGCCCACGGTGGCGTCACCCACGTAGGCCAGGTGGTTGATCTTGGAATTGAAGCCGACCTGGCTGTTCTTGATCTCGACGAAGTTGCCGACGTGGGCTTCCTCGGCCAGCTCCGTGCCCGGCCGCAGGCGCGAGAAGGGGCCGATCTGGGCGCGGGGGCCGATCTTCGCGCCCTCGAAATGGCAGAACGGGCGGATTTCCGCACCGGCTTCGATGCTCACGTCCTTGAGCACGCAGTTGGCGCCCACTTTCACGCCATCCCCAAGAACGACGCGACCCTCGAATACACAATTGACGTCGATGAGCACATCCTTGCCGCACTCCACGCTGCCGCGCACATCGATGCGCGCCGGGTCGATCAGGGTGACGCCCCGGGCCATGAGGGCCTCGGCGATGTTGCGCTGATGGGTGCGCTCCAGTTCCGCCAGCTGCTGGCGACTGTTGATGCCCAGTACTTCCCATTCGGCGGCCGGGTGGCAGGGGATGACCTTCTCGCCCTCGGCGGCGGCCATGCCGATCACATCGGTGAGGTAATACTCGCCCTGGGCATTGTTGTTGGTGAGTCGCGACAGCCAGCCGGCCAGCTTGCCGGCGGGCAAACAGAGGATGCCGGTGTTGACCTCGTTGATGGCCAACTCCTCCGGGCTGGCGTCCTTGTGCTCGACGATGCGTTCCACCGAGCCGCGGGCGTTGCGCACGATGCGGCCGTAGCCGGCGGAATTGGCCAGACGCACGGTGAGCAGGGCGATGGCACCTTCCCGAGCGATGAGGGTCATCTCCTGCAAGGTTTCAGAGCGGGTCAGGGGCACGTCGCCATAGAGAATCAGGCAGAGGGCGTCGGGATTCAGGTAAGGCACGGCCTGCTGCACGGCGTGGCCGGTGCCGAGTTGGGGTTCCTGCTTGGCCCAGGCGAGTTCGGACCTGCCGATGGCCTGGGGCAGGGTCTCGCCACCGTGGCCGTAGACCACGCAAATCCTTTCCGGAGCCAGGCTGTCGGCAGCAGCGAGGACGTGGGCAAGCAAGGGTTTACCGGCCAGGGGATGCAGCACCTTGGGCAGGTCGGATTTCATCCGGGTGCCCTTGCCGGCGGCGAGGATGACGACGTTGAGGGGGGCGGTCATGTTTCGGCTTGGCGGCGGCGCTACGCGTTATTCGAATCGCGCGTAAGTATAAACAGCCGGTCGCCCCCTGTCCGGGCCGTGTAAAAGAAAACGGCAGCCGGTGCGGGCTGCCGTTTCGGGGAGTACCGGCGCGACCTCAGTGCTTGATCTTGCGCAGCTTCTGGATGGCGGCCAGTTGCGCCACGGCTTCGGCCAGCTCGGCTTGGGCCCGGGCGTAATCCATGGAGGAGGTGCGGTTGCGCATGGCTTCCTCGGCCTGGCGTTTGGCTTCCAGGGCACGAGCCTCGTCCAGGTCGGCACCGCGCAGCGCGGTGTCGGACAGGATGGTGATCACGCCAGGCTGGACCTCCAGAATGCCGCCGGAGACGTAGATCAGATCCTCCTCGTCCCTGTCCGGCGACTTGATGCGCACGGAGCCCGGCTTGATGCGCGTGAGCAGAGGGGTGTGGCGGGGGTAGATGCCCACCTCGCCCATCTCGGCGGGCACCACCACGAACTCGGCGAGGCCCGAGTAGATGGCGGCTTCCGCGCTCACGATGTCGATATGGATGGTCATGGCCATGGTGGCTGTCCTTGTCTTACCCGCTTACTGGATGGTCTTGGCTTTTTCCACGGCCTCGTCGATGGTGCCGACCATGTAGAAAGCCTGCTCGGGCAGGTGGTCGTACTCGCCGGCAACGATGGCCTTGAAGGCGGCGATGGTGTCCTTCAGGGACACATACTTGCCGGCGGCGCCGGTAAACACTTCCGCCACGAAGAAGGGCTGCGACAGGAAGCGCTGGATCTTGCGGGCGCGTGCCACGGCCAGCTTGTCCTCGGGGGAGAGTTCATCCATGCCGAGAATGGCGATGATGTCGCGCAGTTCCTTGTAGCGCTGCAGGGTGGCCTGCACGGAACGCGCCACGGAGTAGTGCTCCTCGCCCACCACCAGCGGGTCGAGTTGGCGGGAGGTGGAATCGAGCGGGTCCACGGCGGGGTAGATGCCCAGTTCGGCGATCTGGCGGGACAGCACCAGGGTGGCGTCCAGGTGGGCGAAGGTGGTGGCCGGGGACGGGTCGGTCAAGTCGTCGGCGGGCACGTACACGGCCTGGAAGGAGGTGATGGAGCCGGTGCGGGTGGAAGTGATGCGCTCCTGCAGGGCGCCCATTTCCGAAGCCAGGGTGGGCTGGTAGCCCACGGCGGAAGGCATGCGGCCGAGCAGGGCGGACACTTCGGTACCGGCCAGGGTGTAGCGGTAGATGTTGTCGATGAACAGCAGCACGTCGCGGCCTTCATCGCGGAAGAACTCGGCCATGGTCAGGCCGGTCAGGGCCACGCGCAGGCGGTTGCCCGGCGGCTCGTTCATCTGGCCGTAGACCAGGGCGACCTTGTCCAGCACGCCGCCTTCCTTCATCTCGTGGTAGAAGTCGTTGCCTTCGCGCGTGCGCTCGCCCACGCCGGCGAACACGGAGAAGCCGCTGTGCTCCACGGCGATGTTGCGGATGAGCTCCATCAGGGTCACGGTCTTGCCGACGCCGGCGCCGCCGAACAGGCCGATCTTGCCGCCCTTGGCGATGGGCATGACCAGGTCGATGACCTTGATGCCGGTTTCCAGGATCTCCACCGCGGCAGCCTGGTCGGCATAGGCCGGGGCCTTGCGGTGGATGGGCATGCACTGGTCGGCGTTGACCGGTCCCATTTCGTCCACCGGCTCGCCCAGCACGTCCATGATGCGGCCCAGGGTGGCCTTGCCCACCGGGACGGAGATGGCCGCGCCGGTGTTCTTCACCGCGGCGCCGCGCTTGAGGCCGTCGGTGGAGCCCATGGCAATGGTGCGCACCACCCCGTCACCCAGTTGCTGCTGGACCTCGAAAGTCAGCGCCGGGCTGTCCATCTTGATGGCGTCGTAGACCTTGGGCAGCGCCCCGCGGGGGAACTCCATGTCCACCACCGCGCCGATGATCTGAACGATTTTTCCTTCGGTCATGGCTATTTCCTAATCGCGATATTGAATTCGTTAAACGGCCGCCGCGCCCGCAGCAGATTCTGGTCTCGTCGTAACGTTCACTGCGTTCACGTTAGCCTCGCCCAATCTATGCGTGTGCGGCGTCATACTGCCGCCGCCCCCGCGACGATTTCAGAAAGTTCCTGGGTGATGGCCGCCTGGCGGGTCTTGTTGTAGACCAGCTTGAGTTCCTCGATCACGCTCTTGGCGTTGTCCGAGGCGGCCTTCATGGCCACCATGCGAGCCGACTGCTCGCACGCAATATTTTCGGCCACGGCCTGGTAGATCAGCGCCTCGATGTAGCGAACCATGAGGCCGTCCACCACGATCCGGGCTTCCGGCTCGTAGATGTAGTCCCAGTGATGTTCAGCTTTCTCCAAGGCCTCTTCCGAACTCAGCGGCAACAGCTGCCTGAAAGCGGGCTCCTGCTTCATGGTGGAGATGAAGCGGCTGTAGATCAGATACAGGGCATCGATGCGGCCTTCCTTGAAGGCATCCAGCATCACCTGCACCGGACCGATGAAGCGCTCCATGTGCGGCGTGTCTCCCATGCCGGCGATCTGGGCCGAGACGTTGGCGCCAAGACGCTGCACGAAGCCCAGACCCTTGTTGCCGATGGCACAGACGTCCACCTCGATCTTCTGCTCGTCCCAGCCCTTCATCTTGGTCACCGCGAGGCGCAGGGCGTTGGTGTTGAGGCCGCCGCACAGACCTTTGTCGGTGGTGATCAGGATGAGGCCGACGCGCTTGATGGTTTCACGTGAAACCACGAAGGGATGGCGGTATTCGGGATGCGCCTGGCTGAAGTGGGCGGCCACCCGGCCGATCTTCTCGGCATAGGGGCGGGCGTGGCGCATGCGGTCCTGGGCCTTGCGCATCTTCGCGGCGGCCACCATCTCCATGGCGCGGGTGATCTTGCGCGTGTTTTCCACGCTCTTGATCTTGGTGCGGATCTCTTTTCCAGCGGCCATTTCTCTCTACTCTCTACCCGTGGCTCAGTAGGCCGCGCTGGCCTTGAAGTCGTCGATGGCGGCAGCGAGCTGCTTCTCGGCCTCGGCGTCCAGATCGCCGGTGCCCTGGATCTTGTCCAGCAGGCTGGCGTACTTGCCCTTGAGGAAGGACTGCAGGGCAGCCTCGAAGGCCAGGGCGCGCTTCACGTCGATGTCGTCCATGTAGCCGCGGTTCACGGCGAACAGCGTGACGGCCATCTCGGCAATGCTCATGGGTGAATACTGGAACTGCTTCATCAGCTCGGTGACCATCTTGCCGCGGTCCAGCTGCTTGCGGGTGGCGTCGTCCAGGTCGGAGGCGAACTGGGCGAAGGCCGCCAGTTCCCGGAACTGGGCCAGGGCCAGGCGGATGCCGCCGCCCAGCTTCTTGATCACCTTGGTCTGGGCAGCGCCGCCGACGCGGGACACGGACAGGCCGGCGTTGATGGCGGGACGGATGCCGGCGTTGAACAGGTCGGATTCCAGGAAGATCTGGCCGTCGGTGATGGAGATGACGTTGGTCGGCACGAAGGCGGACACGTCGCCGGCCTGGGTCTCGATGATGGGCAGAGCCGTCAGCGAGCCGGTCTGACCCTTCACGGCGCCGCCGGTCTTCTTCTCGACGTAGTCGGCGTTGACGCGGGCAGAACGCTCCAGCAGGCGGGAGTGCAGGTAGAACACGTCGCCGGGGTAGGCTTCGCGGCCGGGCGGACGCCGCAGCAGCAGGGAGATCTGGCGATAGGCCCAGGCCTGCTTGGTCAGGTCGTCGTAGACGATGAGGGCGTCGCGGCCGCTGTCACGGAAGTATTCGCCCATGGTGCAGCCGGCGTAGGGGGCGATGAATTGCATGGCCGCCGGGTCGGAGGAGGTGGCGGCAACGACGATGGTGTGTTCCATGGCGCCGTGCTCTTCAAGCTTGCGCACCACGTTGGCGATGGAGGAAGCCTTCTGGCCCACCGCCACGTAGATGCAGATCACGCCGGTGCCCTTCTGGTTGATGATGGCGTCAACGGCCACGGCGGTCTTGCCGGTCTGGCGGTCGCCGATGATCAGTTCCCGCTGGCCGCGGCCGATGGGCACCATGGCGTCGATGGACTTGAGGCCGGTCTGCATGGGCTGGGCCACGGACTGGCGGGCGATGACACCGGGGGCGATCTTCTCAATGGGGGAGGTGGCATCGGCGTTGACGGGCCCCTTGGCGTCGATGGGCTGGCCCAGGGCGTTCACCACGCGGCCCAGCAGGGCTTCGCCCACGGGGACTTCCAGGATGCGGCCAGTGCACTTGACCGTGTCACCCTCGGAAATGTGCTCGTATTCGCCCAGCACCACGGCACCGACGGAGTCGCGCTCCAGGTTCAGGGCCATGCCGAAGGTGTTGCCGGGAAACTCCAGCATTTCACCCTGCATGACCTCGGCCAGGCCGTGTATGCGCACGATGCCGTCCGTGACGGATACCACCGTGCCCTGGGTGCGCAGCTCGGAGCCGGCTTCCATGTTCTGGATGCGGCTCTTGATCAGCTCGCTGATTTCAGACGGGTTGAGTTGCATGGCTACTCCGATTCTCAATCAAGAAACTCGCCGGGCCGTCCCAAGCGTTTCTTGGCCCCCCTGGGGACGCCAGAAACGCAGTGGAAGGCGGGGGCAGTATTTTTCAATCTTCAGGCTTTCAGGGTGACGGCGAGGTTTTCCAGCCCGCCGCGCACCGACGCATCCATGACTTCGTCGCCCACCTGGATGATCACGCCACCGATCAAATCGGCGTCCAGGCTCTGGGTGGCTTCGATCTTGCGGCCGAATTTGCCCTCCAGCCTGGCGACCAGGCTGGCCATCTGCCCGGGGGCCAATTCGTAGGCGGTGGTGACATGGGCCTCCAGCACGCCTTCGCGTTCGGCTTTCATGGTCTCGAACAGGGTGACGATCTCCGCCAGCAGGTTGAGCCGCTTGTTTTCCGCCAGCAAACCGACCAGGTTGGCACCCTCGGCGCCCAGCTTGTCGCCGCACACGCTCAGGATCACCTGCACCAGGCGCTCGGCGGTGACGGAAGGGTTGGTCGTCAGCGCCTTGATCTGTTCGTCGGCGGTCACCAGGTTGAGCAGGCCGAGACGCTCGGACCAGGCAGTCCAGGCGTTGCCCTCGACGGCCAGCTTGGCCACCGCGTCGGCGTAGGGACGGGCTAGGGTCGCGCGTTCCATGGTCACAGTTCGTTCTTGATGGCTTCCAGCAGGTCGGCGTGGGCCTGGGCATTCACTTCGCGGCGCAGGATCCTGCCGGCGCCGGCCACCACCAGGGTGGCCACCTCGCCGCGCAGGGCCTCGCGGGCGCGATGGCTTTCCTGGGCGATCTCGGCCTTGGCGGCGGCAATCATGCGGTCGCCCTCCTCCTTGGCGGCGGTCTTGGCCTCCTCGATCACCTGGATGGCACGCTTCTCGGCCTGCGCGATGATCTCCACGGCTTTGAGCTTGGCCTCCACCAGGGTGTCGCTGGCGCGTTTTCCGGCCAGTTCCAGCTCATGCTTACCACGATCGGCGGCGGCCAGGCCGTCGGCGATCTGCTTCTTGCGGGCCTCAAGGGCACCGACGATGGGCGGCCATACATACTTCATGCAGAACCACACGAAGATGGCGAAGGTGATGGACTGCCCGATCAGGGTCATATTGATGTTCATGACCGCTCCTCTAGCGGGTTATCGCTGTGATTGATCAAGCCGCAACCGCGAAGAGGACGTACATGGCCAGACCCACGGCGATCATCGGCACGGCATCGACCAGACCCATGACGATGAAGAACTGGGTGCGCAGCATGGGGATCAGCTCGGGCTGACGCGCAGCGCCTTCCAGGAAGCGGCCGCCGAGAATGCCGATGCCCACCGAGGCGCCAAGTGCGCCAAGACCCATCATGATGGCGCCGGCGATATAAAGCAGTGCGTGTTCCATGTAAGTACTCCTTTCGGTCGGATATAAGTAAGCGGAATCAGTGGTGTTCCTGATGGGCCATGTCAAGGTAGACGATGGTCAGGGTCATGAAGATGAAGGCCTGCAGGGTGATGATCAGGATGTGGAACACCGCCCAGGCCCATTGCAGCACGCCACCTGTCAGAGCCAGGACGGCGCCGCCGGAGAACATGATGGCAATCAGGATGAAGATCATCTCGCCGGCGTACATGTTGCCGAACAGACGCAGGGCCAGGGAAACAGGCTTGGCGATCAGGTTCACGCCTTCGAGCAGCAGATTGGCGGGCATGCCCCACTTGCCGAAGGGCTGCAGCGTCAGTTCGCCGACGAAACCGCCCACGCCCTTCATCTTGAAGCTGTAGTAGAGCACCAGGGCGAAAACCGACAGGGACATGCCGAAGGTGGCATTGGGATCGGTGGAGGCCACCACTTTCATGTAGGGCAGCCCCAGCAGCGTTGCCAGGCCGGGAAGCCAATCGATGGGAAGCAAATCCATCAGGTTCATCAGGAATATCCAGATGAAGATGGTCAGGGCCAAGGGCGCCACCATGGCATTGCGTGCGGTGAATGAGCCCTTGACGCTGGCATCCACAAACTCCACCACCCATTCCACGAAATTCTGCAAACCGGAAGGCACCCCGGCTGCGGCGTTTTTCGCGGCGCTGCGGAACAGTATCAGGAAAAGGGCGCCGAGGACGATCGAGAGGCCCATGGTATCGACGTTGATGGCCATGAAACCCATGTCCTTGGCTTCCTGAGCGGAATGGGCGAGTGTCCATTCGCCTTCCCGGAGAACCTCGCCGTCGGCGCGCTGGTAACCCGCCGGCAGCTTGCCGTAGGTCAGGTTCTGCAGATGGTGCTTGATGTATTCCGTCGAGGTGTGCGCTTCAGCGGACATGGCTCTAAATCCGTCATCCAGTCTTGTGGACAGCCGCCGCGATCACCCAAGCCAGCTGTCCCACGATGAAACCCGTCAACAATGGCAGCGGATCCAGATCCAGAAGCGCCAGACCCGCAGCCAACGAAATTACGACAACAAAAAACCGTTCCAGGGAGGAACGGTAGAAAGACCTCAGATGGCGTTCGCCATCACAGTGGTAATCACGCAGACCCCGATGCCAGCGCCAGACCAGCAAGGCGGAATTGAGCAACGCCACGCCGCCGCCGAACATCACGGCGACGGTCACCGTCCATCCCTGCCATCCCCAGGCCAGCAAAGCCATCGCCAGAATCACGCCCGCTTGCAGGGAAAGGCCAAAAAACATTAGCGGACAATGATATAGGAATTAGCGAGACTAATGCAATCATCAAAGAGATTGATGAATTTGAACTAGTCTGAGGCACTCCATAAGTTTGCTTTATTTGATGCGGCGCAGCAAGCCATCCAATTGATCCAGACTTGCGAAGCCGATGCTGATTCTCCCGGCTCCTTTGCGATTGGCGTTGATCCTCACCTCGGCGCCTAGCTTTTCAGAAAGCTCCTCCTCCAGCCGCACCACATCCCGATCGCGTTTTTCCGCTGCTCTCTTTTCCTGGGGCTTGGCCAGACGGGCCGCCAGACGCTCTGCCTCGCGCACGGAAAGGCCGCGCCGTACCAAGTCGTGGGCCGCGTCCACCTGCTTGGCATGGGAAAGCGGCAGCAGGGCACGAGCATGGCCCATGTCCAGCTCGCCGTTCATCAACAGGGTCTGCACCGGCTTGGCCAGATTGAGCAGGCGCAACAAGTTGGACACGGCCACCCGTGATCTGCCCACCGACTCGGCTGCGGTCTGGTGGGTCATGCTGAATTCCTGGATCAGGCGGTGGATGCCCTGGGCCTCTTCCAGGGGATTCAGGTTTTCCCGCTGGATGTTCTCGATGAGGGCCATCTTGAGCGCCGCAGCGTCTTCCACCACGCGCACCAGCACCGGCACTTCCCTGAGCCCGGCCAACTGGCTTGCGCGCCAGCGCCGCTCGCCGGCGATGATTTCGTAATGGCCACCCGGGATGGCGCGGGCCAGGATCGGCTGCATCAAGCCCTGGGCGTGGATGGAATCGGCCAACTCCGCCAAGGCGCTCTGGTCCATGCGCGTCCGGGGCTGGTATTTACCCGGCACCAGGCTTTCCACAGGCAATGTTAGCAAGCGCTCACCATCCGTGGTTTCCCCTTCCCCCAACAAGGCATCGAGTCCGCGTCCGAGTCCCTTAAGTTTGGCCATGCTTTATCCCTTCCTGTTTCTCGATCAGTTCCCGCGCCATCTGGAGATACGCCTGGGCACCCCGGGACGTGCGGTCATACTGCAATGCTGCCAGGCCGTGGCTGGGTGCCTCGGCCAGACGCACGTTGCGAGGCACCAGGGTGTCGAAAACCTTGGCGCCAAAATGGCCCTTGAGTTGGTCCGACACGTGCTGTGCCAGAGTGTTGCGGTTGTCGAACATCACCCGGACGACGCCGTCGATGACCAGTCCCGGGTTGAGCCGCGCCTTGATTTTCTTAATGGTGTTCACCAGATCCGCCAGTCCCTCAATGGCGAAATACTCGCACTGCATGGGGATGATCACCGAATCGGCGCAAGTGAGGGCGTTGACCGTCAGCAGGTTCAGGGCAGGCGGGCAATCGATCAAGACATAGTCATAGCGGCCGTCGAGCCTGCCCAGGGCGGACTTCAGACGGAACTCGCGCAGCCTCTCCTCCACCAGTTCGACCTCCGCCCCGGCCAGATCACGATTTGCGGGCAACAGATCGAAGCCGCCCGCCTCAGCGCGAATTCGCACCGCCGCGACGCCCGCCGTCCCCAGCAGCAAGTGGTAGACGGTCTTGGCCAGCCCCTGTTTGTCTACGCCGCTTCCGGTGGTGGCGTTGCCCTGGGGATCCAGGTCGATGAGCAGCACTCCGCGCCCCAAACTGGCGAGGCTGGCGGCGAGATTGACGGCGGTGGTGGTCTTGCCGACGCCGCCCTTCTGGTTGGTGATCGCAATGATGCGGGGCATATTGTCTACCGACCCGTCAGGCCGGCTCCATGGCGATGAGGTGGCGGTCTGCATCAAGGCCGGGCACATGCAGCGGGATGTCCCTGGTCACCCGTGCACCCTTGAGCTGGGCGATTTCCTCGTTGGGGTACAGGCCCTTCATGGCCAGCCATTCCCCGTCCTCGGCAAGCAGATGCCGGGTCAGACGCACGAACTCGGACAGGTCGGAAAAAGCGCGCGATACAACCTGCGCGAATCCAGCTACGGAGCGGTATGTCTCCACGCGGCCATGCACGACGGCAACATTGGCAAGCTTGAGCTCGATGGCGGCCTGTTGCATGAAGCCACATTTTTTCTGGCTGGCGTCCAGCAGGGTGATCATCAGGTCTGGGCGCAGAATGGCCAGCGGAATGCCTGGCAATCCTGCACCGCTGCCGACATCCAGGAGGGGTCCGACACCGATGTGGGGAGCAATGGCCAGGCTGTCCAGAAGATGATGGGTCAACATGCGATCCGGCTCGTGGATAGCCGTCAGGTTATAGGTACGGTTCCACTTGCCGAGCAAGCCAAGGTAATCGAGCAGTGCGGCCTCCTGTCGTGGTCCGGGAGCCAGTCCCATGGAGGCAAGCGCTTCGGTCAGGTGCGGTGCCAGATTCATGCCGATACCTTGAGCAGGGCGCCACGCTTCAGGTAAACCATGAGCACGGAGATGGCCGCCGGCGTCACCCCGGAAACCCGGGCGGCCTGGCCCAGAGTGGCGGGCCGCGCCTTGTTGAGCTTCTGCCGCACCTCGATGGATAGGCTGGGCAAGCCCATGTAGTCGAAATCGGACGGCAGGGGCTGATCCTCCAGGGCACGCTGGCGCTCGATCTCCGCCTGCTGCCGGCTAACGTAGCCGGCATATTTCGCGGCGATCTCCACCTGCTCCCGAGCTTCTGCGTCGTCCAAACCCGGCGTAGCGCCGGGCAAGGCCATCAGGCCAGCGTAATCCACCTCGGGTCGGCGAAGCAGGTCGAACAGGCAGTATTCGCGCTCTATCGCCTTGCCCAGCACCGCCTCGGCCCGCTCGGCGGGAAGTAGGGCGGGATTCACCCAGGTGGACCTGAGTCGCTGTGTTTCGCGTTCGATGGCTTCCTGCTTGGCCTCGTAGCGGGCCCAACGGACGTCGTCTACCAAGCCCAGTTCTCGGCCGATCCCAGTGAGCCGATGGTCCGCGTTGTCCTCGCGCAGACTGAGGCGGTACTCGGCCCGGCTGGTGAACATACGATAGGGATCCTGCACTCCTCGGCTGGTAAGGTCGTCCACCATCACGCCCAGATAGGCCTGGTCGCGGCGCGGCGACCACGCGTCCCTATCCCTCGCGAGCAGGCCTGCATTGAGGCCGGCCAGCAAGCCCTGGGCCGCGGCCTCCTCGTAGCCGGTGGTGCCGTTGATCTGCCCGGCGAGAAACAGACCGCGGATGGCCTTGCTTTCCAGGCTGGGCTTCAAGCCGCGCGGATCGTAGAAGTCGTATTCGATGGCGTAACCCGGACGCAGGATGTGGGCCTTCTCCAGGCCGCGGATCGAACGCACCAGATCCACCTGCACGTCGAAGGGCAGGCTGGTGGATACGCCGTTGGGATAGAACTCATGGGTTGAGAGCCCCTCCGGCTCAAGGAACACGTTGTGTGCGCTCTTGTCGGCGAAGCGGTTGATCTTGTCCTCGATGCTCGGACAGTAGCGCGGTCCCACGCCCTCGATGACCCCGGTATATAGCGGCGAGCGATCCAGGCCGCGACGGATGATGTCGTGGGTGCGCGCATTGGTCTGGGTGATCCAGCAGGGCAGCTGGGGGGGGTGCATGTCGCGCCGGCCGAGGAAGGAAACAACCGGCGCCGGCTCGTCGCCGGGCTGTACCTGCATGACGGAAAAATCAATGCTGCGCCCATCGATGCGCGGCGGCGTGCCGGTCTTCAGGCGCCCCGCCGGCAGGCTCAACTCGCGCAGGCGCGCGGCTAGGGAAATGGCAGGAGGATCGCCCATGCGCCCGGCTCGGAAGCTTTCCAGTCCGACATGGATGAGGCCATCGAGAAAGGTGCCGGTGGTCAGCACCACAGTGCGTGCCCGGAAGACGATGCCGAGCTGGGTCCGCGCCCCGGCGACGGCGTCGCCATCCAGCACCAGGTCATCCACCGCCTGCTGGAACAGGGTGAGGTTGGGCTGGTTCTCCAGCCTGGAGCGTATCGCCTGCTTGTACAGCACACGGTCGGCCTGGGCGCGGGTAGCGCGCACCGCCGGCCCCTTGGAGGAATTCAGGATGCGGAACTGTATGCCCGCCTCGTCCGTGGCCAGGCCCATGGCACCGCCCAGAGCATCCACCTCCTTGACCAGGTGGCCCTTGCCGATGCCTCCGATTGAAGGGTTGCAGGACATGGCCCCGAGTGTCTCGATATTGTGTGTAAGCAGCAGGGTGTCCAGACCGAGCCGCGCGGCGGCGAGCGCCGCCTCGGTGCCGGCATGGCCGCCGCCCACTACGATCACATCGAATTTATCGGGAAAAATCATTGAGTTAACGTCAGATCCGGACAGCGGTCAGGCGGCGGATTCTACGCCATGCCACGTCTTGTTTCACGTGGAACATCGCGCCCAGCCATGCTGGCAGGCCGGCTATCCGGTATTGCGCATGCCGGCGGCAATGGCGTTGATGGAGCGCAGCAAGGGCTCCAGCCATGGACTGGCCGGCTGCTCGGCAGCCGGCATGGCGCGCAGGCGTCGCAACAGGCTCACCTGCACCGAATTGAGCGGATCCAGGTAGGGATTGCGGCTGGCCAGGGAAAAGGCCAGCGGCGGATTGTCATCCAGCAGGGCCTTGCTGCCAGCGACGTGGAGGATTTGCCGCCGGGCACGCAGGAATTCTTCGTTGATCAGGGCGTGCATGCGCCTGCCATTGGCCGGATCCTCGCACAGCTCGGCATACTCGCCGGCGATGCCCATGTCGGTCTTGGCCAGCGCCATCTGTGCGTTGGAGAGCAGCGTGCGAAAGAAAGGCCAGTCCAGGTACATGCGCTGCAGCTTGGCCAGGCGTGCCGGGTCTTCACCTCGCCAACCCTCCAGGGCGGCACCGAGGCCGTACCAGGCTGGTAGTGCATGGCGAGACTGTCCCCAGGCGAACACCCAGGAGATGGCGCGCACCGAGGCCTTGGAGCGGTCGCCGGCCTTACGGTGGGACGGCCGCGAGCCGATGTTCAACCAACCGATCTCGCGCACCGGCGTCGCCTCGTAGAAGTAGTCCAGGAAGCCATCTGTGCGCTCGGTAAGGGCGCGGTAATGCGCCTCCCCCAGGCGCGCGATCTCGTCCATGACGCCTAGGTAATCGAGCCGGTCGGCGCCGGCGGGGCGGATCAGGTGGGCGCTGGCCTTGAGCAGGCCGGTGACCCCCATGGTCAGTTCGTAGGCGGCGGTTTCCATGTTGTTGTACTTGTAGAACAGCACCTCGCCCTGTTCGGTGAACTTGATTTCCCCACGCACCGAACCCGGCGGCTGCGCTAGGATGGCTTCGTGGGTGGGGCCGCCACCGCGGCCAACAGTACCGCCGCGGCCATGGAAAAGCCGGCAGGGGATCCTCTCGCTCTCAGACAGGCCGACGATGCGTTTCTGCGCCTCATACAGCCCCCAGGACGAAGCCAGGATGCCGCCGTCCTTGCAGGAATCCGAGTAGCCCAGCATCACCTCCTGGCCCTCTCGGTAGGCCTCGAGCAGGGCTCGGTAGGCAGGCAGCCGGTAGAGGCGCCGGAGCACCGCGTCGACACGTGCCAGGTCGTCGATGGTTTCGAAGAGCGGGCTGACGCCGATGTGGCAGAACCAGCCGCCCCCCAGTCGCCCGGTCAGCCCCGCCAGAGCTGCCAGGCACATCACCTCCATGACATGCGACGCCGAATGGGTCATGGAGATCACATAGCGGCCGAAGCATTCCGGGCCAAGGGAGCGGCGCATATGGGCGATGAGCTGGAATACCCGCAGCGTTTCCTGGGTGTCCGCGGACAGGGAGGATGGGTCAAACTCCAGGGCGTTGGGATTGGAGACAGCCTCGGACAGCAATTCAAGACGGCCTTCTTCGTCTAGCGCGGCATATTCGCACCCCAGCGCCAGGTGGAATATTTCCGTGATCGCTTCGCCGTGACGTGCGGATTCCTGGCGGATGTCAAGCTGCAACAGATGGAAGCCGAAGGTGCGTACCAGCAGTATCAGATCCCGGACTTCCCGCTCCGCCACCTCTTCGTCGCCATGGCTGGCCAGCGAGTCTCTGATCAGTGTCAGGTCGTCCAGAAATGCCTGGGCGCTGGAATATCCGGGCGTGGCGAAGTTCGGGTCGTCGTCATCGATGGCGCGCTGAATCAGATCCAGATTCCGCGTCAGCCGATGCCTCATAATGGACAGCTTGCGCCGGTATGGCTCCTGCACGAAGCGGTGCGGCGAGGTTTCATCGGGGACATCGAGACTCGCCATGTCCGCCTCCAGACTGGCGAGAAAGGCCTGAGAGGGCCGGCACAGGCGTGTGGAGTAGGAGAGCTGGTCGCTGAGCTGATCCAGGCGGCGCACATACTCCATGCAGGCGGTGCGCGCCTGCATTCGCCAGGCCAGGGCTGTCACCTCGGCAGTAACGAAAGGATGGCCGTCGCGGTCACCACCGATCCAGGAACCGAAGCGTAGGAACACCGGTGTGCCGATCTCCTCGGCCACCGCCCGACCATACACGTCACGCAGGGCGGCGCGGAAGTTGCGGTAGATCGCCACCACAGCCTGGAACAGGGACAGGGGGAAATACGACAGTCCCGCACGTATCTCGTCGCGTACGTCGAGCTTGTAGGTGCGCACCTCGTCGGTCTTCCACAGTATCTGGATCTGATTGCTCAGCTGCGCGAGCGCCTCCTCCCGGAACAGACCAGTCAGACGCGGGTCGTCCATGGCTTCCAGGCTGACGAAGATGTTGCGCAGTGCTCCCTTGATGGTCCGTCGCTTGGCTTCGGATGGATGCGCTGTGATGACCGGCATGTAGCGCAGACGGCGCAGCAGGGTGCCCAATTCGGGGGCGGACACACCTTCCTCCCGCAGGACAGTCAGGGTGTCGTGGAAGGATCCAGCCCACATGCGGCCACCGCCGCACACTGCCTTGCGACGCTCAGAGAGGTTGTGGGCTTCCTCGGCGATGTTCACCAGGCTGAAGTAGATGTTGTAAGCACGGATGATCTGGCTCAGCGCCTCCGGCGGCAGATTTGCGATGCGCTCCATGAGGGCGGCGCGCAGGGCCGGGTCGTCCCGCTGCCGCAGGGCGATGAAGCCCAATCGCAAATCCTTGAGCGCCGCATAGGTCTCGGCACCAAGCTCGCGCTTGAGCACTCTGCTCAGCAGCAGGACAAGCAGCCTGACGCGACGGTCGAGGCCGGGTTCATGGATAGCGTGGGACATGCGTGGGTGTAATGGGAACCGGGTCGTGAACGTTAACACCAGACGCTGCCCTGAGTGTAAACACGGCTTTCAGCGGCGCCTGTTTCACGTGGAACAATGCCGCCATCGCGATGCCTTCAGGCATGCGCGTATAGCTTGTGATACAGGCCGCCCCGCTGCATCAAGCTGTCATGCACGCCCTCTTCCACCACACGACCGTTTTCGAACACCAGGATGCGGTCTGCCTGGCGTACCGCTGAAAGCCGATGGGCAATGATCAGGGTGGTGCGTCCCGCCAGGAAGACCGACAGCGCTTCGTGCAGACGGTGCTCCACGGCACTATCCAGCGCGGAGGTGGCTTCGTCGAGGATGACCACGCCTGGCCTGGCGAGCACCATGCGGGCGATGGCCAGGCGCTGGCGCTGCCCTCCTGAGAGACGCACACCATTCTTGCCAACCTGGCTGTCCAGGCCATGCGGCAGCCCTGCAACGAAGTCAGCGAGCTGGGCTATCTCCAGGGCTTTCCACATGCCCGCGTCGGTGTAGTCGCGGCCCATGCCCAGGTTGTCACGCAGGCTGGCATTGAACAGCACCGGGTGCTGCAGCACCACGCCGACGTTCTCCCGCACCGTGCCCCAGCCGATATCGCGCACGTCCACGCCACCGAAGCGGATAACGCCCGCCTTAAGCGGGTAGAGACCGAGCAGGGCCTGCACCAAAGTGGATTTTCCGCCGCCGGAGGCCCCCACCAAGGCCACTTTTTCACCGGGCTCTATGCGTATTCCCACCCCATCCAGCACGACGTCTCCCTCCCCGTAGGAGAAGGTGGCGTCGTCAAGCTCCACGCTTAAAGTGGCCTTGCCCAGGAAGGGGTTCTGGCGTGCCTCTCCGGCCTCCTCGGGCTTCAGGGCGAACAGGCTGTTGATGCGAGCGATGGCGGCGTTGGCGGCGAACCAGGCGTACTGGATGCCGATGATTTCCTGCACCGGCCCCATCATGAACCAGAGATAACCGAACACCGCCAGCATCTCGCCGACGGACAGGTCGGAGAACACCACCATCAGCATGGCGCCGGCGCGGAAGGCGTCGAAGCCCGTCAGGAAAACGAAGAACGACACCCGGCTCACGGCGTCCGACTTCCAGGCGAAGGCCGCCGCGTGCCGGCGGATATGCGCAGCCTTGTCGGCGACCCGGGCCAGGTAATGCCGCTCGCGGTTCATGGCGCGAATCTGGTTGAGGGCATCCAGGGTTTCCGTCAACGCCTCCTGGAATGCCTCGAACGCGGTGTTCTCGCGCTTCTTGAGATCCTTCACCTTCTTGCCCAGGCGGGTGGAAAAGCCGATCACCAGGGGATTGAGCAGCAGAATGAACAGGGCCAGCTGCCAATTCATCCATAGCAGGACAACGGCCACGCCCAGTAGCGACAGGGCCGCCACCAGGAACCCGGAGATCGAGGCACCCAGAAAGCCGTCCAGGGCGTTGAGGTCGGTGATGAAGTGGGAAGTGACTCGCCCTGAGCCCAGGGTCTCGTATTCGGATAGTGCGATTCCCGACAGGCGATCGAGCATGCGCTTCCTGATGCGGTAGACGATTTCCTTGGCGAGCAGCGAAAAAATCCGCGTCTGCCACACGTTCAGCAGGATGGAGGCCAGGCGCAGGCCGACGGTGAGGAGAAGGGCGACGAGAATGAACAGTACCGGGCCGTGCCAGGAAGCGGGGAACCAGGGTGCGAAAAAGGCGATGAAGGCGCCGGGCCTATGCAGCAGCACCTCATCGACCAGCACCGGCAGGAACAGCGGCACCGGTACCGAGCAAACCACGGCGAGCAGGGCGATGAGGTTGCCCTTCAGCAATGCGCGCCGGTTGGTCCCGACTTCACCCAGGATAGAGGCCCAGGACAGCACGTCCGTTATAGGCGGAGGCATCGTCGTGTTTTCGTCAGTCATGTCGGAATGAGCTTAACGGCTGCGTAAAAAGTTACCGCAGCACGCCTTGGTGCGGTTTGTAACCATTTGATAAACATAGGGATTATGAATTGGCAAAGCTGGCATGCATCGTGCAGGAAGGAAATCAACCTCACCTTGTCATGGAGTCCGCCATGATCACCCAGATGCTTGAGTTCGGCAGGCGCGATTTCCGCAATGTTCCCGTGGCAGCGGTCGCGCGTTCCGCAATCGAAACCCGCTTTCCCCGCATCGCCCAAGAATTGGCTACACGCTGGCATCGCCGTGATATTGATGCCTATCTCGACAGCCTGCTGATTGACACCCGCGGCAACCGCATGGGCTTCCCCGCCGACGTGCTGGAGGAAATCATGTTCCTGGCCGGGGTGCGCTGGTATCTGAACAAGACTCGGGCGCCCGACACCATGGAGAGCCCACGCGACGAGTTCAGTTTCTGCACTGACGACTTCCGCCGTTGTGGCACAACCGGTACCTGGGTGCTGACCTGAGTTGCGCGGGCGGTAGGGTGAAGGGTCATGTTTGCCAAACCGAAATGCCGGATTCATCGTGCCGCCGGCGCGCCCGGCCTCGGCTTCCCGCCTCCGGCTGAGACGCGCATACACGGTGGCGGCGCGCTTTCCCGGCGCCGAACCCTTCCCTGGGATAACCTGGACCGCCATCACGCCCTGCGTGGGGATTCGCGTCTTATTTGCCAATGCAGAACTGGCTGAATATCACGCCGAGCAAGTCGTCGGCGGTGAATTCGCCGGTGATCTCTCCCAGCGCCTCATGCGCCAAGCGCAGTTCCTCCGCAAAGAATTCCAGCTGACGTCCTGATTCCCGCGCAGCCTCCAGATGACCACGCGTGCGCCGTAGCGCTTCCAGGTGGCGGGCGCGGGCGCTGAATATCCCCTCGCCGGCGCTTTGCCAGCCAGCCATGGCCAGTAGCCGCCGACGCAACAACGGCAAGCCCTCGCCGGTCAGGGCGGAGAGCCATATTTCCTTGCCATCCCGGGATTCGCGCCCTGCTTCCGAAGCGAGGTCGATCTTGTTGTGCACGGTCAGGACGGGGATGGTGGGCAGCCTTGCGAGGATGTGGGCTTCCGCTTCGCCTGCGCCGTGCTGGGCGTCTGTGAGCAGCACCACGATGTCGGCCTTTTCCAGGGCTGCCCAGGCACGTTCGATGCCCAGGCGCTCAACGGGATTGTCGGTATCGCGCAGGCCGGCGGTATCGATCACGTGCAGGGGGACACCTTCGATCTGGATGGCCTCGCGCAGGGTATCCCGCGTGGTGCCCGCAATGTCGGTGACGATGGCAGCATCATAACCAGCCAGCTGGTTGAGAAGGCTGGATTTGCCTACGTTGGGCTGGCCGATGAGCACCACGTTCATCCCCTCCCGCAGTAGAGCGCCCTGACGGGCCTGGGCCTGAACTGCGTCCAGCCGGCCGGCGAGGGCCGTGAGCTTGCCCCAGGCATCGGCCTGCTCCAGGAAGTCGATTTCTTCCTCGGGGAAGTCCAGGGTGGCTTCCACCAGCATGCGCAACTGGATCAAACCCTCCTTGAGCGCATTGACTCGCCGGGAAAACTCTCCTTCGAGTGAGCGAAGGGCGCTTCGGGCCGCCTCCCGGCTGCCGGCGTCGATCAGGTCGGCGACGGCCTCGGCCTGGGCAAGGTCCATCTTGCCGTTGAGGAAGGCCCTGCGACTGAACTCGCCGGGTCCGGCCAGGCGGGCACCCAACTCCAGGCAGCGCTCCAGCACCAGTTGCAGCACCTGCGGCCCGCCATGACCTTGGAGTTCAAGAACATGCTCCCCGGTGAATGAATGGGGCGCGGAAAACCACAGCGCGATGCCGTCATCCAAGGGTTCGCCCCTGGCATCGAGGAAGCGCGCGTGGGTTGCATGGCGTGGCTGCATAGTTCTGCCCACCAGCCCCTGTATGAAGGGGCCCGGGTCCTGGCAGGACACCCTGACAACGCCGATGCCACCCCGCCCGGAGGCGGTGGCGATGGCGGCGATGGGCTCGTTGAGGACGGACGGCATGGTGCCGCCGGGCAGGATGAGTTAGTGCTTGCTATCGTTGGCCGCGGCGCCACCGGCTTCGATGACCTTGTTGATGCGCCACTGCTGGAGGATGGAAAGCACGTTGTTGACCAGCCAGTAAAGCACCAGGCCGGCGGGGAAGAACAAGAACATGATGGAAAAGATCACGGGCATGGCCATCATGACCTTTTGCTGCACCGGGTCGGGCGAGGAAGGCGACAGTTTCACCTGGATGAAAGAGGTGATGGCCATGATGATGGGCAGGACATAGAAGGGGTCCGGCTCGGACAGGTCATGGATCCACAAGGCGAAGGGCGCCTGGCGCAATTCCACAGCTCCGAGCAGCACCCAGTAGAGGGCGATGAACACCGGGATCTGCACCAGGATGGGAAGGCAACCCCCAAGGGGATTGATCTTCTCCTCCTGGTAAATCTTCATCATGGCCTCGTGCAGCTTCTGGCGGTCGTCGCCGAAGCGCTCCTTGAGGTGTTGCAGGCGCGGCGCCAGCTTGCGCATCTTGGCCATGGACTTGTAGCTGGCCGCCGACAGCGGATAGAAGGCCGCCTTGATCAGCACGGTCAGCAGGATGATGGCCACGCCCCAGTTGTGGGCCAGGTTGTTGAGCCAGTTGAGTACTACAAAGAGCGGATAGGCCAGTACGGTCAGCCAGCCATAGTCCACCACCAGATCCAGGCCGGGTGCCAGCGCCTTGATCTTCTCCAGTTCCTGCGGGCCGGCATAAAGGCGCATGGAAACAGTCTTCTCCTCGCCGGGGCCCAGCTTTACGGCAGGCAGGATCACGCCGGCGCTGTACTCATCCTTGCCGACGGCGCGGGTGTAGAACTCGCGGGGGCTGGGGTCTGCTGCATCGCGAGTCAGCCAGGCGGCGAAGAAATGGTGCTGGATCAGACCGACCCAGCCGTTCTTGGCTTCTTTGGCGTGCTCGGCCTTGCCCTTGGCTATGTCCTCGAACTTAACCTTCTGGAATTTCGCAGCGTCGGTATAGACGACCGGACCGGTAAAGGTCTGGATGAAGGCGGACTCCCCTTCCGGTGCATGGCCGTGGCGCTGGAACTGATAATAGGGGAAGCCTTCGATACCGCTGCCGCTCGCGTTCTTCACCCGCGTGTCCACGTCCACCACGTAACTGCCGCGCCTGAACGTATAGGTCCGCACCACCTCGGCACCGTTCGCCACTGCCTTGAGGCTGACCTTCAGTTCGTTCTGGCCATCCTGGAGCTTGTAATCGCCGGGGACGAGTTCGAATACGCTCTTGTGAGTGGGCAAGGTGCCGCCGATGAAACCGGCCTGGGCGAAATAATTGCGGCCGGCCTTTTCCTCAAAAAGGCGGAAAGGCTGCTTGGCATCCTCGTTCTGGCGATAGGAAGTAAGCACCAGCTCGCGCAGATCGCCTCCATTGGCATCGATTTCGGCGGTCAGCACGTCGGTGACCACTTTGGCGCGAACGCCGCGCTGTGTCTGGCCGCTTTCCGCGGGCGGTGCAGTGGGGCTCAACGCCTGGCCCGGTTGGGGCAGGGAAACGCTTTGCGGGGCCGTCGGGGCTCCCGATTTACCGGCAGAGGCTTCGACTGCGGGCTTGGGGTGAGAATAGGTCTGCCAGGACTCCCAGAGCAGCAACAGTGAAAACGAAAAAACGATGAACGCGATGATGCGTTGGGTATCCATGGCGAGGGCTGTATCGGGTTATAGACGGTGGCGGTTCATGCGGGCTGGCAGGACGAGGCGGCACTCAGCGAGCGTTTTTCCACGCAGGCCTTGCATTGAAACATACCGGTACGGAAAGTTTCGACGAGGCTGTCTTCCGACATGGCCGCTTTCAGTTGGGCAACGATATCCAATCCCGCGAGTTCATCCTGCCGCAGACGGAACGCCTCGCGCAGCAGGCGTTTGATACGGTTTCTTCCCACTGCGTCGGCGACAATCCGCTTGGGGACGATGAGGCCGAGCCGGGCGTGTTTCAGGCTGTTGGGTGCGGCCATCACGGCCAGATTTCCATCACCGCCTACGCACCGGAAACGAAAAACGGATGAAAACTCATCCGTTTTTCGCATTTTCATCTGTCGCCCGAAGGCGAAGGGCATGTTCGCCCGAATCCGGGATCAAGCGACGGCTTAGACCGCCAGACGCTTGCGGCCCTTGGCGCGACGGGCATTGATGACCGCGCGTCCGCCTTTGGTCTTCATGCGCGCGCGAAATCCATGGGTGCGCTTGCGACGGACGACGGAAGGTTGATAGGTGCGTTTCATGGTGAATCCTCGGGAGCAATAGGTCGGCTGCGAAAAAGCGGCGTATTAGACCGCTAGCCCCCTGATTTGTCAAACTTTTCCGGCTCCAGAATGCACGGTGCTAGAATGCCGCCTTCCCTCCCTCAGGCCTCAAATCCCGCTGCGTCATGGACGACTTCTGGAGCCATTGCCTCGCCCATTTCGAGCGTTCTTTGAACGCCCAGCAGCTCAATACCTGGATCAAACCCCTGGTGGTCGAGGTTGCTGCTGGCGGCGTCGTGGTGAATGCCCCGAATCGCTTCGTAGCCCAGTGGGTGCGCGAAAAATTCCTGCCGCAAATCGATTTGCTGGCGCGCAGCTTTTTTCCGGAAACGCCTACGGTCTCTCTGATCATTTCCGACCCGCGCGCCAACAACAATAAAGCCGTCCAACCTGCCGCCACAGCCGCTGGCCGGCCACCCGAGGCGATCGCCGGAAATACCAAGGCTGAACCGGCCCGCAAAGCTGCCAAGACCGCCACCGCAAAAGCGGAAAAACCGGCGCCTATTGACGATACCCGACTCAACACGCTGTTCACCTTCGACACTTTCGTTCCCGGCAAGGCCAACGACCTGGCGCGCGCCGCCGCCCTGCAGGTGGCCGACAATCCCGGCGCAGGCTACAATCCACTGTTCGTCTATGGTGGCGTCGGCCTGGGCAAGACCCACCTCGTTCAAGCCATCGGCAACCGCATGGTGCAGTCCAACCCCAAGGCGCGGGTGCGCTACATCCATGCGGACCGCTACGTGTCCGACATGGTGCGCGCCGTGCGCGCCAATTCCTACGACGACTTCAAGCGTCGCTACGATTCCCTGGATCTGCTGCTGATCGACGACATCCAGTTTTTCGCCGGCAAGGAAGGCACCCAGGAACAGTTCTTCTACACGTTCAACACCCTCATCGAGGAACACAAGCAGGTAATCATCACCAGCGATACCTTCCCCAAGGACATGGAAGGTATCGAGGAACGGCTCAAGTCCCGCTTCAGCTGGGGCCTCACCGTCATGCTTGAGCCGCCGGAGCTGGAAATGCGGGTAGCCATCCTGCTGGACAAGGCCCGCCTGGAAAAAACAAGCCTGGACGAGGGCACCGCCTTCTTCATCGCCAAGCAGGTGCGTTCCAATGTGCGCGAGTTGGAAGGTGCCCTGAAACGCGTCATCGCCTTCGCGCGCTTCAACAAACAGCCCATCTCGGTGGAACTTGCCAAGGAGGCCCTCAAGGATCTGCTCGCCGTGCAGAATCGACAGATATCCATCGAGAACATCCAGAAAACCGTGGCCGACTATTTCAAGATCAAGGTTGCGGACATGTATTCCAAGAAGCGTACCCGCATTCTGGCCCGCCCCCGTCAGATGGCCATGTACCTTGCCCGGGAACTGACCGACCTGTCCTACCCAGAAATCGGCCAGTCCTTCGGTGGGCGCGATCACACCACCGTGCTGCATGCCTGCGCCAAGATCGAGGAACTGAAGGCTGCGGACACCACCCTGCGCAAGGACTACAGCCTGCTGATCCAGGTACTGACGGGATAACTCTGTGTACAGACCCGGGACATTTTGTGGATAAGACGTGGGAAACCAACCGGGAAAACTTACCCACAATTTCCCCCTGCGCTTGCCCACAGGCTTACCCCCTTATTTTTCCACAGCTTAACTCGATGATTTTGATACACTTTCCGCGCTTATCCGGAAACAACCACCTGACCTATCAATAACATCAGGAAGATATAAATGCTTGTACTTAAATCCTCCAAGGATGCCTTGCTCAAACCCTTGCAAGCAGTGGCTGGTGTGGTCGAACGCAAGCACACCCTGCCCATCCTCTCCAATGTGCTGGTGGAAGTCATGGGCGGACGCGCGGCTTTCATCGCCACCGATCTGGAATTGCAGATCAGCACCTGGGCGGAGGAACCGGGGGCTGCGGATGCCTCCCTGACCGTTTCCGCGCGCAAGCTTCTGGATATCTGCCGCTCCCTGCCCGATGTTGAACCGGTTGCCCTGGACCTGACCGGGGAACAGCTCAAGGTGCAGTCGGGCCGCAGCCGCTTCAGCCTGCAAACCTTGCCGGCGAGGGATTTCCCTAAATTGCAGATTCCCGAAGGCCAGGGGCTCGCCTTCAGCCTTCCCCAGGGCAGGATCAAACAGCTTCTGTCCCGGGTGCAGTACGCCATGGCGGTGCAGGACATTCGCTATTACCTCAACGGCATGCTCTTTTCCGTACAGGGCAAGCGTCTTACCGTGGCGGCCACCGACGGTCATCGTCTCGCGGTGGACGGGGTTGATCTTGAAGAAGAGGTGGCCCAAGGCGTGGACGTGATCCTGCCGCGCAAGACCGTACTCGAACTGGGCAAGCTGCTGGGCGAAGGTGACGATCTGGTGCACATCCAGGTCAACCAGAGCCAGGTGGTGTTTCGCCGGCCGGATTTCGAATTGCGCAGCAAGGTGGTGGATGGAAAATTCCCGGACTGGCAGCGGGTCATCCCGGTGGGCCACGACAAGAACTTCGTCATCCAGCGCCAGCGCCTGTCCCAGTCCCTCACCCGGGCGGCAATCCTGACCAACGACAAGTACCGCGGCGTGCGCCTGGCCCTGACCGCCGGCAGCCTGCGCATTGCCTGCAGCAACAACGAGCAGGAGGAAGCGCAGGAGGAACTGGATATCGACTATGCCGGCGAACCGCTGGACATCGGTTTCAATGTTCAGTACCTGCAGGACGTGCTCAACAATCTGACGGCTGAAGCCGTGCAGTGCAGCTTCGGGGACCCCACCAGCTCCCTGCTGATCACCGTACCGGGGGAAGACAGCTTCCGCTACGTGGTCATGCCCATGCGGATTTGACAAGGCATGGTGCAAGGGGCAGGGGGCGATGCCGCTCCTTGCCCCGATCCATTCATTTCCCAGAAAGAAGGTTTCACGTGGAACAACAGAACGGTGCCGGCAACGGCGGCTACGACGAGGACAGCATCCAGCAACTGGAAGGCCTGGAGGCGGTGCGCAAGCGCCCCGGCATGTACATCGGCGACACCTCGGACGGCTCAGGCCTGCACCACATGGTGTTCGAGGTGCTGGACAACGCCATCGACGAGGCCCTGGCCGGCTACTGCGATGACATCAAGGTCATCATCCACCCGGACAATTCCATATCGATTTCGGACAACGGCCGCGGCATCCCGGTGGGCATCAAGTTCGACGACAAGCACGAGCCCAAGCGCTCCGCCGCCGAGATCGTCATGGTGGTGCTGCACGCCGGCGGCAAGTTCAACCAGAACAGCTACAAGGTTTCCGGCGGACTGCACGGTGTCGGCGTTTCCTGCGTCAACGCCTTATCAAAGTGGCTGCGACTGACCATCCACCGGGACGGCAAGAAACACTTCATGGAGTTCCACCGGGGCGTGCCGGTGGATCGCATCGTCGAGATGCAGAACGGCGTCGAGGTTTCCCCCCTCAAGGTATTGGGCGACACCGCCCGGCGCGGCACCGAGGTGCACTTTTCCGCCGACGAGGAAATCTTCGGGCACGTCGATTTTCACTATGACGTCCTTTCCAAGCGCATCCGCGAGCTGTCCTTCCTCAACAACGGCGTCAAGATCGAACTCATTGACGAACGCGACGGCCGCCATGAGAACTTCGCCTTCTCCGGCGGTGTGAAGGGCTTCGTCGAATATATCAACCGTACAAAGAGCATCCTGCATCCCAACGTCTTTTACGCGACCGGCGAGTCCAAGGTCGGGGAAAGCGGCGTGACCATTACCTCGGAAGTGGCCATGCAGTGGAACAACGGCTACCAGGAACAGGTGCTGTGCTTCACCAACAACATCCCCCAGTCCGACGGCGGCACCCACCTCACCGGCCTGCGCGCCGCCATGACCCGGGTGATCAACAAGTACATCGAGGAACACGAGATCGCCAAGAAGGCCAAGGTGGAGATCACCGGCGACGACATGCGCGAGGGCCTGGCCTGCGTGCTGTCGGTGAAGATGCCTGACCCCAAGTTCGGCTCCCAGACCAAGATGAAGCTTGTTTCCAGCGAGGCCCGCCCGGCGGTGGAGGAAACCGTATCGGCGAAGCTGGCCGAATTCCTGCTCGAACGGCCAGCCGACGCCAAGATCATCTGCGGCAAGATCGTCGAGGCCGCGCGCGCCCGGGAAGCTGCGCGCAAGGCCCGCGAGATGACCCGACGCAAGGGCGTGCTGGATTCCGCCGGCCTGCCCGGCAAGCTGGCGGACTGCCAGGAGAAGGACCCGGCCCTGTGCGAGCTGTACCTGGTGGAGGGCGATTCCGCAGGCGGTTCCGCCAAGCAGGGCCGCGACCGCAAGTTCCAGGCCATCCTGCCGCTGAAGGGCAAGATCCTCAATGTGGAGAAGGCCCGCTTCGACAAGATGCTGTCCTCCCAGGAAGTAGTCACCCTGATTACCGCCATGGGCACCGGCATCGGCAAGGACGACTACAACCCGGCCAAGCTCCGTTACCACCGCATCATCATCATGACCGACGCGGACGTGGACGGCTCCCACATCCGCACCCTGCTGCTCACCTTCTTCTACCGGCAGATGCCCGAACTGGTGGAGCGCGGTCACATCTACATTGCCCAGCCTCCCCTGTACAAGGTCAAGCAGGGCAAGCGCGAGTCCTACATCAAGGATGACTACGAACTGAAGCAATATCTGCTACGCGAGGCCCTCAACGGCGCCGAGCTGATTCCCGCTGCCGGCGCAGAAGCGCTGCCCAAGGACGCCTTCGAGCGCATTGCCCGGGAATTCCTCCTGGCCGAGGCCATGATCGAGCGCCTGGCGCGACGCATGGACGCGGATGTGCTCTACGGCCTTCTGAAGATTCCGGCAATCAGCCTCGATACCGAGGCTGATGCTGCCCGGGCCGCGGAACTGCTCACCGGAGAGCTGGCCCGGCTGGGGCCGGTGAAGATCACCCCCGTCCAGCATGAGAGTGATACCGCCTACCGCCTGGAGATCACCAAGACCCGCCACGGCATCGGCCATACCAGCTTCCTGGACGCCAGCTTCATCGAGGGCGGCGATTACGAACAATTGCGGCGCACCACGGAAATCCTTACCGGACTCATCCAGCCCGGTGCGGAAATCCGCCGGGGCGAGGCCAGGACGCCGGCCTATGACTTCAAGCAGGCCCTGGACTGGCTGCTCAACGAGGTGCGCAAGAACCTGGGCATCCAGCGCTACAAAGGCCTGGGCGAGATGAATCCGGAACAGCTCTGGGAAACCACCATGGATCCCGCCGTGCGCCGCCTGCTCAAGGTGCAGATCGAGGACGCCATCGCCGCGGACGGCATCTTCACCACCCTGATGGGCGAGGAAGTCGAGCCGCGCCGCAACTTCATCGAAACCAACGCCCTGGGTGTGCGCAACCTGGACGTCTGAACGGGAACCGGAATGAGAAAGACCGCTGGACTGATCGCCGCGCTGTGGCTTGCCTTCGCCGGCCAGGCCTTGGCCGCCTCCGAGGATGGTCGCCAGGCCGCCGCCCTGCGGCTTCTCGAAGCCATGGATATGCGCGTCAACCTGGCCCGCACCATCGACCAGGTTACCCTGGCCGAGGTGGAAAAGAATCCCAAGCTCGAGCCCTTCAAGGGCGTCATGCTGGAATTCATGCACAAATACATGGGCTACGACAGCCTGAAGGACGACCTGGCGAAGATTTATGCCGATGCCTTCAACCTGGTGGAACTGGACGAACTGTCCCGCTTCTACCTGACCCCGGTGGGCCGCAAGACCTTGCAATTGCTGCCGGAATTGACCGTCCAGGGCGGGCGCATGGGTGAACTCAAGGTGCAGGAACACCTGGGCGAACTCGAGGCCATGATCGGCAGGGAAGCCCAGCGCTTGCAGGCCGAGCAGAAGAAATAACACCCCCCTCGCCATGTCCCGGCTCGTCATCATCACCGGCGTCAGCCGCGGCCTGGGCCGGGCCATGACCGAGGCGTTCATCGCACGGGGCCACCGGGTGCGGGGTTGCGGCCGCAATCCCGAAGCCATTGCCGATTTGAACCGGGTTCACGCTCCCGAACATCGCTTCGCGCTGGTGGACGTGGCCGATGACGCCGCTGTGGCGGCCTGGGCCGCATCTGTCCTGGAGGAAGCGGGTCCGCCCGACCTGCTGCTCAACAATGCCGCCGTCATCAACCGCAACGCCCCCTTGTGGCGGGTGCAGGCGGCGGAGTTCGACCTGCTGGTGGACATCAACATCAAGGGCGTGGCAAACGTCATCCGCCACTTCGGCCCCGCGATGGTGGCGAGGGGCACCGGGGTGATCGTGAACTTCAGTTCCGGCTGGGGCAGGGAGACGGACCCCAACGTCGCGCCCTACTGCGCCAGCAAGTGGGCGATGGAGGGGCTGACCAAGGCCCTGGCCCAGGAACTTCCCGAGGGCATGGCGGCGATTCCCCTTTCGCCGGGGATCATCGACACCGACATGCTGCGATCCTGTTTCGGGGGCGACGCGGGTGCCTATCCGTCTCCCCGGGAATGGGCGAAGACCGCCGTGCCCTACCTCCTGTCCCTGGGCCCGGCAGACAGCGGTCAGTCCCTCACCGTCGGCGACCGCTGAGTCGGGGTGAAGCTTGACCTGGTCCGCCACGGAGAGAGCGAGGCCAATGTGGCGGGGATCATCAACGACGATCCCCGCCGGCCGGTGAACCTGACGGAACGGGGCCGCCGCCAGGCCAGAGACGCCGCCACGACCCTTGCCGGCATCCCCTTCGCGCTCGCGTATGCCTCCCGCTTTCCACGCGCCTGCCAGACCGCCGAAATCCTGCTGGAAAGCCTGGGTCTCGATCTGCCCGTGATACAGGATGCCCGCCTGGACGAACGCCGCTCCGGCCTGGATGGCCACCCCGTGGAGGCCTTCAACGGCCTGGTCAGGCCGGACCCCATGCGCATCAAGCCGGAGCGGGGGGAATCCTTCCTTGAACAGATGGAAAGGCTGCGGTCTTTTCTCAATGAGTTGGCGGATCGCCAAGCAGGCGCCACCATCCTGGCGGTATCCCACGAAAACCCCATCCTGGCCGCTTCCGCCCTGACGGGACGGAATCCGGAAGAAGCCGCCCGGGGTGCCCTGAAAAATTGCGAATGGCTGGTCCTGGACTGGACGCGTTAGCGTTCACTTGTACAAAGAGTGCCGGATTTTCACGCCGAGAACCAAGCCGGCCAGACCCAGGGTAAGGCCATTGGCGAGGATGACCGGCCAGCTTCCGATGAACAGGCCATAGTCCAGCCACAGGCCGACCCCCAGGGTGAACAGGGCATACATGCGCAGGGAGATGCCGGATGGATCCCGGCTGGACCAGGACTTGAGCGCCTGGGCACGAATGCGGCGGTGGTCAACATGGCCGCGCCGTATCCGATGAACTCCGCGCAGGGATGGGGATTCATGCCGGCATGATTTCCATGGTAATGGATACGGACGAATCATTTGCCGAGTGGAAATCCATTGCGGAATCCGCTTATTTCTGAATTGTTCATGGGTCTAAGGTATTTCCTTATACAGTTTTTCCCAGTCAAGACGATAAGCGGACAGATAGGCTTTCCATCAGAGGTCATCATCATGTTATTCAGGTCCAAACAAGCACAAACGGATTACAGGCAGCAGTTGATTTCCCGGGAAACTGAAATGCAAGACTTGCACCGGGAGTTGGAAGCAGCGCGCGCCGCCGCCACTTCAGCGGAAGAACGCGTATCCGCATCGAGTCGGCAGTGTTCGTTGTTCGACGGCATCGCCGTGCACATAGGCAGCTTCAGCGATTCCATCAAGGAATCCCAGACATCCCTGGCTGCCCTGGCCCAGGCCATGAAACGGGAAACCGATCAGGTCGTGTCCAGCAGCCAAGCGGTGGGCGACAACCTGGGCCTCATCACCCGCATGGCGGACAGCCTGGTGGGATTCACCGAGCGCCTCAACGACACCGCAATCGCCGTGGAGAAGCTACATGACCGCATCGGCGAGGTGGAGGGCATCGTCAAGCTGATCAAGGAGATCGCCGACCAGACTAACCTGCTGGCCCTGAACGCGGCCATCGAGGCGGCCCGGGCCGGTGAATATGGGCGCGGATTCGCGGTGGTGGCCGACGAGGTGAGAAAGCTGGCGGAGCGCACACGGGGGGCAACAGACGAAATTTCCGGCCTGGTGCGTTCGGTTCAGGATGAGGCCTCCGTGGTGCGCGAGCAGGTCCAGGTCAACCCTGAACAAACCGAGGCTTTCCGCCAGGACAGCCAGCAGGCCCATAACGGCATGCAGGGGCTGATGGACATGTCCAACCATATGATCGGCACCATCGCCGCCAGTGCCCTGCGCAGCTTCGTGGAAACGGCCAAGGTGGACCACTTGGTGTTCAAGATGGAAATCTACAAGGTGTTCCTGGGCCTGTCGAACAAGACCGATGCGGACTTCGCCAGCCACACCAACTGCCGGCTGGGAAAGTGGTATTACGAGGGGGACGGCAGGCACTGCTTCTCCAAGCTGCCCGGCTATACCGGCGTGGAGCCGCCCCATATCAAGGTGCACCACCATGGCGTCGCGGCGGTGCGTGCCTTCCTCGCCGGCGACAACGACTCCGGCCTGGACGAACTGGGCAGGATGGAAGCTGCCAGCATGCAGGTGCTCCGCAACCTGGAAACCATGGCTGCGAGCGGCGGCAATGATCCGAGCATCCTCTGCGCCGGGCTAAAATCCTGACTTCTTCCCGACGGTCAGCCGGTCCGGGATGGGCCGGTTGATACGGATCGGCCCCCGAGACACCTGGAGCCGATCCCATGTTGCGCATCACTGAAATCAAACTACCCATGGACCACGCGGAGGACGCTCTGCGTGCCGCGATCCTGAAGCGGCTGGGCATTCCCGATCACGAACTGATCCGCTTCCAGATCCACCGGCGCAGCTACGACGCCCGCAAGCGCGGCCACATCGCCCTGGTCTACACGCTGGACGTGGAACTCACCCGAGAAGGCGCGGTGCTCAAGCGCCTGGCGGGCGACAAGCACATCACGGTTACCCCGGACATGGTCTACAAGTTCGTCGCCCATGCGCAGGAAGGCCTGGCTACCCGCCCGGTGGTTATCGGCGCTGGCCCCTGCGGCCTGCTGGCCACCCTGGTGTTGGCCCAGATGGGCTTCAAGCCCATCATGCTGGAACGGGGCAAAGCGGTGCGGGAGCGCACCCAGGACACCTGGGGCCTGTGGCGCCAGGGCAAGCTGAACCCGGAGTCCAACGTCCAGTTCGGCGAGGGTGGGGCCGGCACCTTTTCCGACGGCAAGCTCTACAGCCAGATCAAGGACCCCCACCACCACGGCCGCAAGGTACTCGAGGAGTTCGTCAAGGCCGGCGCCCCGGCGGAAATCCTCTATATGAGCAAGCCTCACATCGGTACCTTCAAGCTGGTGGCCATGGTGGAGCACATGCGCGAGACCATCACCGGCCTGGGGGGCGAAATCCGCTTCCAGAGCAAGGTGACGGATCTGGACATCGTCGACGGCCAGGTGCGCGGCGTGGTGCTGGAACAGGGCGAGCGCATTGCCGCCGACCACGTCATCCTGGCCCTGGGCCACAGCGCCCGGGACACCTTCGAGATGCTGCACAAGCGCGGCGTGTTCATAGAGCCCAAGCCTTTCTCCGTCGGCCTGCGCATCGAGCATCCCCAATCCCTCATCGACCGCTGCCGCTTCGGCGAACAGGCCGGCGATCCGCTGCTGGGTGCCGCCGACTACAAGCTGGTGCACCATGCGTCAAATGGCCGCTCCGCCTACAGCTTCTGCATGTGCCCCGGCGGCACGGTGGTGGCGGCTACCTCGGAGGAGGGGCGGGTGGTCACCAACGGCATGAGCCAGTATTCCCGCAACGAGCGCAACGCCAACGCCGCCATCGTGGTGGGCGTGACACCGGCGGATTTTCCCGGCGATGTACAAATCAATCCCCTGGCTGGCGTGGATTTCCAGCGCCAGTGGGAGGCGGCAGCCTTCGAAGCCGGGGGGCGCAGCTACAAGGCGCCGGCCCAGAAGGTGGGGGATTTCCTTGCCGGCCGGCCGTCGACCGGGCCGGGGTCAGTGATCCCCTCTTATACCCCCGGCGTGCACTGGGCCGACCTCTCCACCTGCCTGCCCGACTACGTCATCGCCACCCTGCGCGAAGCCATCCCCGCTTTCGACAAACAGATCAAGGGCTTCGCCATGGACGACGCGGTGCTGACCGGCGTGGAGACGCGCACCTCCTCCCCCATCCGCATCACCCGGGGTGCCGACTGCCAGAGCCTCAACACCCGGGGCCTCTACCCCGGCGGCGAAGGTGCGGGCTATGCCGGTGGCATCCTCTCGGCGGCGGTGGACGGCATCCAGGTGGCGGAAGCGGTGGCCCTGAGCATGGTGGCGAGCAAAGCCTGATGGCGTATCGCGTCGCGGTCATCGGCGGCGGCCCCGCCGGGCTGATGGCGGCGGAAACGCTCGTCGCCGGTGGTGTGGAAGTAGACCTCTACGACCGCATGCCCTCCGTGGGCCGCAAGTTCCTGCTGGCGGGCCGGGGTGGCCTCAACCTGACCCATTCCGAACCCCGGGAAGCTTTTCTTGCCCGCTACGGCGAACGGCAGCGGGATATCGAACCCCTGCTCGCGGCCTTCGGTCCCGACGATCTGCGAACGTGGGGGGAAGGGTTGGGGGTGGATACCTTCGTCGGCAGTTCCGGGCGGGTGTTTCCCAAGGAAATGAAGGCCGCGCCCCTGCTGCGGGCCTGGCTGCACCGGCTGCGGCAGTCCGGGGTGCATTTCCATGTTCGCCATCGCTGGCGGGGTTGGGAGGGTGACGCGCTGTGCTTCGAGACCCCCGAGGGCATCACCCGGGTCCGGGCCGACGCGGTGATCCTGGCCCTGGGCGGCGGCAGCTGGTCCAAATTCGGGTCCGATGGCGCCTGGGTACCGATCATGGCCGGGCGGGGCATACCGGTGGCGCCCCTGAAGCCGGCCAACTGCGGCTTCGACGTGGGCTGGAGCGACCATTTC
>Ga0233425_10001385_pt1 | contig 54807 bp, 48 predicted proteins | sample Watercolumn_Towu_2_FD_181712 | JGI IMG/M metagenome (GOLD analysis project Ga0233425, IMG submission 181712) | Freshwater microbial communities from Lake Towuti, South Sulawesi, Indonesia - Watercolumn_Towuti2014_140_MG | ecosystem: Environmental > Aquatic > Freshwater > Lake | place... | reverse complement strand
GCCAGGGCATGGACAGCGCGACGATCCGAGAGGGCGAGTGCGAGGGCGGCGTCCTGGGCGATTGCCTCTGACCCGGGCGGTCACAGGAGGCACGACGCCTCGCCCGAGGCCGTGTTGTTGTCCTCGAGGCACTCGCTGATCACGCGGTCCGGGTCCGCGAACGCGACGAACTCTCCCGAGGCACGCACCGGGGCCACGCACTCGACGACGGCGCAGGTCCCGGGCGGCACGGGGTCCTCCGTGACCAGCCGGCAGAGCTCGGTGTCGTCGTCGGCCCTGGCGAAGATCACGGTCACGCCCGAGTCGATGAGCGCGCCGCCGCGGTTGCACACCTCGGCCCGCAGGCGCGTCGCCTCGCCCTCGCAGATCGCCTCGAGCCGCCCCACCGTGAAGTCCGGCCCGGGCACATCGGTCAGCTCGCCCTGCACGTTCTGCCTGAAGTTGTTGAGCCCCGGCGTGGACCAGTTGGGTGACACCTCGCTCGTCCGCGGGATGCGGCCGTCCTCCTCGACGTTCGTCACGGAGTAGGCGTGCTGGTTCCAGATCCGCCGCGACGACGCCCAGCGGTCGCGGGCGTCGCGGTAGATCCGGAGCCCGGGCACGCAGTCGAGGTGGCGGGCCCGGCAGACACGACCCTCGCCCGGCGTCCCCTCGAGCGGATCGGTGCAGCCGTACGTGGCTCCGCACTCGGCGTCGGTCTCGCACCGGCAGCGACCCTCGACACACGGCCCGCCCGGGCAGTCGGCTGCGACGTCGCAGGCCAGGCCCGGGAACAGCGGGTCCCACGGGGGGCAGTAGTCGGGGTGGCACGCACCGCTCATCCCCATGACGACCTCGGCCGCGAAGTCGCCGTCCACGTCGGCCACGATGGGGTTCTCCTGCCACGTCGAGGAGAACCTCGCCTGCGAGAAGATCACCTCGCCCGTCGGCCCGTCGTAGATGCGCACATAACACTCGTCGCCGTAGACGACCTCGGCCCGGCCGTCGCCGTTGAAGTCGAACACGCTCGACCCCGTCCTTGCCGACGAGATGTCCTGCGACGGCCGTTGCCAGAGCGTCGTGCCGGTCCCCACGTCCCAGACGACGTAGTTCAGTCCGAACGCGGCGCCGGCCTCGGGCGCCCCGTCGCCGTCGTAGTCGGCGATCGTGGGTGGGCCACCCCCGGTGGACGGCGCCTCGAGCCTCGAGAGCTCGGTCCCGCCGATGCTGAGCAGCACCATCTGCTGGCGGTGGACCGAGACCACCTCGGGCCGGCCGGGGCCGTCGCCCGCGGCCGCGGGGAAGTCCCCGAAGTCGGCCAGAGCGACGTATCCCGGGAAACCCGCGCCGGTGAAGTACGCCTCGGGCGTGAACGTGCGCGCCGCGGCGTCCCAGTGCCACGTCGTGGCGCCGTTCACGAGCTCCGCCACGCCGTCGAGATCGACGTCGGCCACCGTCGAGGGGAACCCGGTCGACTCGTGCGGCCAGCCCGGGGCCGACCCGAGCCGCTCTCCGTCGGAGGACCACACGGCGCCCTCGAACACGACCTCGGGTCTCCCGTCGTCGTCGAGGTCGGCGAGCGCCACCGCGCCCCACTGGCACCAGTCCCAACCGTGAAGGTCCTCGGTCCCGTCGGCGAGGTGCGTCTTCCAGACCCGGACCATCCGGTCGGTCCCGGGCTCCCAGCGGAACGCAATGAGCCCGCCTCCTGCCGCGGCCGCGATGACCTCCAGGAGCTCGGGATCGCCGTCGAGGTCGCCGATCGCGGGCGTGACCGGGGCGTTGAGCCGGTCCGCCTCGTCGGTCGCCGCCGCGAGCTCGCGGCACGTCGCGCCGTCGATCACGCGCAGCGTCCCCGCCGCCGTGCACCCCCGCGGCGGGCCCTCGGAGTAGGTGCCGTCGGAGATGAACACCACCGCCGGCCGCGTCGGCACGTCGGGCGCCGTCTCGACGCCGATGTCGGCCACGAGCGGGGTGTGCCGGACTCCCGTGTACGTCGGCGTCGGGTCCCCGTCCGGAGGCTGGTCCCACGAGCACTGGAGCTGGGGGCGGATCGGTCCGGGCTCGGCCTCGCGGACGCACGCGGGGTCGTACTCACCCTCGCCCCACGGCACGCAGCGCCCGTCCTGGCACCTCCGGTCGTCCTGACAGACGCCGCCGTCGCCGCACGGAGGCCCGTCGGCGTCGGTGTCCGAGTCACCGTCGGTGTCGCCGTCGGTGTCGGCATCGACATCCACGTCCACATCCACGTCCGAGTCTGCGTCGGCCTCGCCGTCGCCATCGGCATCGGCCCACCGGTTGCCACCGCCGCACCCGTGGACGGCCAGGAGCCAGGCCAGCACGAACGCCTGAAGTCCGTCGGTCCGCATCGGCCCTGGCTCCTTTCCCCGCGAGCTCGCGCGATCACGTCCGAACGACAGGATAGGACAGATCGGCACCTCCGATGAAGCCCGACCGACAACCTGGCAGCCACAATCCCGGGCGCCACGGCAATCGACTTCGCGAATGAAAGATGGTTTATTGAATGTCCAGGAGGACACTGCGAGATGTACAGATCCACTGTCTCGGTTCTCGTTTTAGCCCTGGTGCTCTGTTCCGGCTGCCGGAACAAGGACGGAGTGGAGGACACGGCGTGCGACGGCGTCACGTGCTCGGATCACGGCGACTGCGTGGCCGTCGGCGGCGCGCCGACGTGCGAGTGCGACGAGGGGTACGTGGCGCGCGGGCTCGAGTGCGTGGCCGAGGCGTCCACGGAGACGGTCTGCGACGATTCGCTGGACAACGACGGGGACCTCCTAGTCGATTGCGACGACGACGACTGTAACGGGATCGGCCCGTGCATCGAGGCCGACAGCGACGCGGACATCGACTCCGATGCCGACACGGATGCGGACACCGACTCCGACTCGGACGTCGATGCAGACTCAGATGCGGATTCCGACTCCGACGCGGATTCCGACTCGGACGCCGACTGCTCGTACCCCGAAGGTCCCTACGCCCTGCGCGAAGGGTCCGTGATGCCGCTCATGTCGTGGCCGTCGGCCGTGTCGGGCGCCGACACGCCACCGGGCACTGCCGACCTCGCCGCGCTCCACTGCGACCCCGAGGTCAACTCGATCTTCATCCAGGTCGCAACCACCACCTGCACGACCTGCCCGGCCCGCATGCGCGAGATCGCCGGCATGCGCGACGCGATGGCGTCCTACGGCGCCCGGTGGATCTTCATCGTCGCGGACGCGTCGAGCGTGGACGCCGCAAACGACTACGTCGAACGGCACGGCGTGACCTTCGGGTTCCGCACTAACGATCAGGACAACACGGCCGGCCCGGGCACGATCACCACATCGACTCTCTACGCCGCGGTGCCGTGGAGCGGCGCCATCCGAAGGACCACCATGGTCCTCGAGCACGACGAGCCCGACACGAGCTACCTCGACCTCCTCTCGATCGCCCGCGAGCTCGCGGGGGAATGAGGCCGTGGCGGGGGAAACCACTTTCTGGAGAAAGTGGTTTCCCCCACACCCCCTTCCACAAAGACTTCACAGTTTTTTCAGACTGCCCTCGAGGGCTTCGAGAAAAATCCGTCAAAAGTCTTGGGAGGAGGGGTCCGGGGAGGGACCTTTCTCCAGAAAGGTCTCTCCCCGGGTACTCCCCCTCACTTCACAACGAGCTGCGTGAGCGGCTTGCGGCGCGGCGGGGCGGGCGTCTCGGCCGGGACGCCGACAGGGACCACCGCTACAGGCCTCGCCATCTCGGGCAGAGACAGCGCCCGCGACACCATCGACTCGCGAAACGCCCCGACCCAGCACGCGCCCAGGCCCGCGGCGTGCGCTGCGAGCAAGAGGTTCTGCACCGCCGCGGCCGTGTCCTGGAGGACGTAGAGCTCGGCGCCCCTCTTCCCGTACGCACGGATCGCTTCGTCCAGGTCCGCCACGACCACGAGCGCCACCGGCGCTTCCGCAACGAACCGCTGCCCCAAAGCGGCCTGGGCCAGGAGCTCCTTCCGCTCCCGGTCCCGGACCACGTGCACGCGCCACGGCTGTGCGTTGCCCGCGCTCGGCGCCCACTGCATGGCCTCGAGCAACGGCTCGAGCTGCTCGTCGGTCACGGGATCGGCGGCGAACCGCCTGATGCTGCGCCGGCCACGGATGATGTCGAGAAGCTCATTCGCCTGCATCGAGAGGATGATAGCTCAAACCCGGGATCAGAAGGGCAGGAGCCTGAAGACCATGGTGAGCAGGGGCGCGGCGCGGCGGCGAAGCACTGCGATGAGCGAGTACCCGAGCGGCCGTCCCCAGATGTCGAAGGCAGAGGGCAGGACCCAATCACGGAAACCCTCGAGCGATTCGAGGTCGGGATCACCCATCCCATCCATCCGCCGACTCCTCTTGCTGCTGAGACACCAGCGAGGAGCCGGAGTTCCTTCTATCCTCGCCGAGCGGAGATGAGGGTATACGTCGCGGGTTGGGGCAGAGGGTTGACCACGATCTCCGTGAAGCCGGCCTCGGACAGCCACTCGACCTGCGCCGACGTGGAGTGGGCGCCACCGCCCGGCGCGGAGAGTAGCATGTTCAGGGCGAAGAGCGTGGGGAACACGGGGCCGTGCCCCGTGTCGTCGAGCATCACGTCGGAGACGTGGACCCGCCCGCCGGGCACCATGGCCGTCCTGACGCGCTGCAGGAGGCCGCGGCAGGTCTCTTCGCGCTCACGATGGAAGATGCCGTTCAGGAATACGGCGTCGTAGAGCTGCAACCCCAGGTCGTCGTGGTGGAAGTCCCCGGGCCGGAGCTCGACCTGACCGGCCACGCCCTCGGCCGCGACGATCTCGGCCGCGACCTCGAGCACTCCCGGAAGGTCGAAGAGAGTCGCACGAAGCTCCGGATGTCGCCGGCAGAAGTAGATGCTGTACGCGCCCGAGCCGCCGCCGAGGTCGAGCAGTCGGGTACAACCCGTGAGGTCGATCCCCTGCCCGAGACCGAAGGCAGTGGGCTTGGCCCTGTGGTGCATGGCATACACGAAGCGCCTGGTCCGCTCCTTGTCGTCGCCCAGGTACTCGCTCGCCGCGATCTGCGGCTCGCCGGTCCGGACGGCCGCGGGGAGCTTGCCCCAGACCGGGAAGGTGTCGAGCGCGTACTTCAGCCCGCCGCCCATGAACGACGGCTTGCCTTCGACGAGGAACGCCTCGGTCTCGGCCGTGGTCGCGTACCGGTCTCCGTCGCGCCGCAGGAGCCCGAGGTTGACGCCCGCATCGACGAGGAACGCCAGGGCGCGCGCGTCGAGCGCGAGCTTCGAGCTCAGCTCGGACACCGTGCCAGCGCCCCTCGACAGCTCGGTGAAGATCCTCAGCTCGTTGAGCGTGAGCAGCACCATGGACGCCCAGTAGCCCGTCGCGAGCTCCATGATCCGCCGCGGCGACGGCCCGCTCGATCCGCTTCCCGATTCGTTGCTCACCGTCCCTCCTCGCGTTCGCGACGCATCTTCACCTCGGACAGCGTGCAACGCAAGCCGCGATCTGCCAGTTGTTCGCAGCGGGACAGGCGGTTATGGTCACACGAGTGGACGTCCTACTGGTCAACACGCCGCTCAGAGGAGCGGGGACGCCGGGCTGTCTCTACCCCTCGCTCGCCAACCTGACGCTCGGCTCGTTCGTTTCGCGGGCCGGTTGGTCGGTCGCGCTGCTCGATCCGACGGTGGACCTGGACTCGGTGCCGCCGGAGGCCATGAGCGACCCGCGAGCAGTGCTCCGGGCCACGGCCGAGGCCGTCGTGGCGACACGGCCCCGCGTGCTGGGTCTGACCACCATGGGCCACACCGAGGGCAGCTTCGCGGTCGCCCTCGCGCGCGAGGTCCGGTGCCTCCTGCCGGACCTCCCGATCGTGCTGGGTGGGAGCTGGGCCACGGGATATGCCGACCTGGTGCTCGCGCGGTTCCCCTTCGTCGACGGCGTGGCGCTCGGGTCGGGCGAGCACCCCCTGGCCATGGCGCTCGATCGAGGGCTCGGATCGGGCGGGCATGACCACACCGCCGGAGTGCTGGCCTCCACGCCGGGCTGGCTGGCACGCGCCGGAGACCGGACCATGACCGCCGGTCCGGCCGAGCGGCTGCGTCCCGAGGACTCGCCGCGGCTCGACCTGTCGCTCCTGGCGCATCCCGATCGTTACGACACCATGGTGTACCTGACGAGCCGCGGGTGCCCCTTCCGCTGTGTGTTCTGCACCGAGCCGTTCATGTTCGACCGGCAGATGAACGAGCCGATCGACAAGGTGGCCGCGGACCTCGCGGCGTTCGGCACCGAGCTCGACGTCGGATACCTCTGGCTCTGCGACCCGCTGTTCGGCGCCTCGCGGGATCGCCTCCGCGAGCTCCTGCCCCTGCTCGAGCGCGGCGCGACCGGGTTCCTCTTCGAGTCGCGTGTGGACAAGCTCGATCCCGAGGCGATCCCGGACATCCGTGCAGCAGGCGGTGACCTCGTCTACCTCGGCCTCGAGGCCGCATCGACCCGATCGCTGCTCCAGATGCGCAAGGTGGCCGGAAAGCGAGACGCCGCGCGCTACCGCGACAAGGCGCGTGCCGTGGTCGAGGCATGCGCCGCGTCGGACGTGCTCCCGGTGCTGGGCGTGCTCAGCCCGGTTCCCGGGGACACGCCTGCCGACATCGACCAGACCATCGACTTCCTGGCCGAGCTCGACGCCCTGGCGCGCGTCGCGGGAGAGCGCGCTGGGACCCACATCCGCCCATTCTTCTACGCGTTCCCCTACCGGGTGGACCGGGGGACAGAAGCCGCCCGGACGTGGGACACCGATGCGGGAGCCCACGGGTGCACCACGAACGTCGGCGAGGACGACCTCTTCACGGAGCGCGAGGTCCTCGATGGTTCGATCTCGCTGGACCGTGCGGCCGCTGCGGCGTTCCGGCAGCGGGTCCGCGACCTCAACCGCGGCGGACCGGACGTCATGAAGCGCGCTCTCAGGTCCATGCCGCGACCCTTCCTGACCGCGCGGTGGATGCCGGACAGCGATGCCTGACCACCGCGGCCACGACCAGCCCCTCGCCTCCGGCGACACCGTGATCGTCGTCGGCGGGACCGGGCTCATCGGCCCGCCGCTCGCCCGCGCGCTTGCCGCCATCGGGCTCGACGTCGTGGTCGTGAGCCGCAATCCGGCGGCCGAGGGTGTGCTCCCCGGCAGCGCCCGCCACATCTGCACGGACCGGAGCGAGCTGCCCACGCTGATCGAGACCTGGGACAAGATTCCGGTTCTCGGTGTCGTGGATGTCATCGCTGAACAGCCCGGTGAAGTCTCGCCGCTCCTCGAGGCGGCCGCGCCTTTTCCCGGTCGGACCGTGATCATCGGCAGCGCCGCGGTGCTCGGCCCGCGTCCGCGCGGCGTGCTCCACGCCGAGGACGTCGAGCCCGCGCCCGCCTCGGGCGACATGCGAGCGAAGCTCGCGATCGAACGGCTCGCGCAGGACCACCACCGCGCAGGCCGCGCGACGGTCGACCTCCGGTGCTCCTACCCCTACGGCCCCGGGCACGGACCGATGACGCCACTCGGCCGCGACGTCGGGCTCTTCTCGAAGCTCGCGCGCCACGATCCGATCACCTGGGTCGAGGAGGACGACCTCGCTCCGATCCAGCCGCTCTGGGCGCCGGACCTCGCCGCGGCGATCGCGGCCCTGATCACCAGGCCCGCGAAGCCCGCGGCGCTGTATCACGTCGCCGGCCCCGAGATCGTGAGCTGGGACGAGTATCTCCGTTTGCTGGCCGCGGGCGCCTGGCCGCAGGAGCGACTCCGGAGAGTCCCCGTCACAACGCTCATCGATCGGCATCCCGAGGCGTGGTGGCTCCGCGACCACCTCCGCACGGCCCCGCTCCTCGACGACTCGCGGATGCGCCGCGAGGTGTTCGCCTGCACCACTCGGCTCACGGACGCCGTCGGCCGCTGGGCGTCCTGGTGCCGGTCGTTTGACCACGCTGCTCCACGTTGCTAGGTTGACCGCCGCCGACCAGGAGTCCGCGGACCCGTGACCGACGTGCTCTTCTCCAACGTGCCGCTGCTGCGGACCTGCATCGGAGGTCTGTGCCCGTCGCTGACCTTCCTCCAGCTCGGGACCTACCTCGAGTCTCTCGGCCACGCCGTGACCATCCACGACGTCGCCGTGGACCAGGAGACGCGAGGGAGCGCAGTGGACGACGTGGTCCACGCCATCGCCGACACCATCGTGCGCCGCGCGCCGGCCGTGCTCGGGCTCTCGGCCAAGGTCCCGGCCGACGGCCGGTACACGAGGTCGCTCGCTCGCGAGGTCAAGCGGCGCCTGCCCGACGTGACCATCGTGCTCGGCGGCATCTGGGCCAGCCCCTGCCACCGGGCCATCCTCGAGCGCATCCCCGAGGTGGACTGCGTCGCGATCCGCGAGGGAGAGAAGGCGCTCGGCGCGCTCTGCGATCGCATCGAGCGCGGCGTCGACCCGTTCGGCCCGGGGAGCGACGAGGTCAGGGGCATGGCGTTCCGGCGCGGTGGCGAGGTCGTGGTCACCGAGCCCGATCCGCCCCTCACGCCGGAGGACCACCCCCCCCTCGCCCTCGAGCTGATGCCCTCGCCCGACAGCTACACCGTCTTTCCGTATCTCACGAGCAAGGGCTGCCCGTACCGGTGCTCGTTCTGCGCGGAGCGGATCATCTACCCCGACCACATCGAGACGTCGATCGAGCGGCTGCGCGCGGACGTCGAGCGGCTCGAGGCGTTCGGCCGGGACTACTTCCTCTGGCTCTCGGACCCGCTCTTCGGCGCGAAGCGAAGGCGGCTCGTGGCGATCGCGGAGATCCTCCGGAGCTCGCGGTTCCACTTCCTGCTCGAGAGCCGCGTCGACGTGCTCGATCCCGCGCACCTCCCGCTCCTGTGGGACGCGGGGTGCGACCTGATCTACTTCGGCCTCGAGTCGGCCTCGCTCTCATCGCTCCAGCGGACCGGGAAGATCCGCACGGCCAAGGCGCACGCCCGGTACCTCGACAAGGCGAGGGCCCTGATGGCGGGGTGCATGTCGAACGACATCACGCCGGTGTTCGGCGTCATCAACCCGGTGCCGGGCGACACCATCGACGACCTGCGACAGACCTACGACTTCCTCGTCGAGCTCGCCGACATCGCGCGCGAGACGGCTGACGCGGCAGGCACCGATCCGGGATACCACCTCTACGCGTTCGATTACCGGTTCATCCGCGGCACGCCCGACTTCGCGGCGCTCGACTCGATCGCGGCGCGCGGCGCGACCTGGGCTCAGGACCCGGACGACGTGTTCCGGGACCTCGTGGTCCGCGACGCGTCGCCGACCGTGTCCCGCTCCGTGGCTCTGGAGCTCCAGCGGAAGATCCGCGCCCTGGTGCACACGACGCCCAAGGGTTGGGAGAGGCTCCAGCGGAGCTTCCCGCCACAGCCGCTCGGAGGGCTGGGGTGACCGTGACGGCGGCGCGACTCTACTCGCGCCGCCTGCGCTCCCGCGACGCATCAGGGTCGAAGAGGTCGTCCGGCAGGTCGGGACTCGCCGTGCCGGCGCTCATGAGCCTGACGCGCTCGACCGCGGCGCAGACAGCGTCCACGGCTCGATCGATCTCCTCCTCGGTGGTGAACCGGCCCAGCGAGAAGCGGAGCGATCCGTAGACCTGCTCGTCTGTGAGACCGAGCGCGCGCAAGACAGTGCTCGGCTCGAGCGACGAGGTCGTGCACGCGCTGCCGCTGCTGATCGCGAGGTCGGGGAGCATGAAGATCAACCGCTCCCCCTCGACGCCATCGAACCGGACGTTGAGCGTGTTGGGCAGGCACTCGGAGGGGTGGCCGTTGCGGGCCACGCCGTCGAGGCGCGACGACAGCCCGTGCCACAGCCGATCGCGCAGGTGGGCGACGCGCCGCGACTCCTCGACCATCTCGGCGCGCGCGATCTCGCACGCCGCGCCGAGCCCAACGATGCCCGGTACGTTGAGCGTGCCCGAGCGCAGCCCGCCCTCATGCCCGCCGCCGTGGACGAGCGGGCTGCATCGCACGCGCGGCCTCTTCTGGCGCACGTACAGGGCGCCGACACCCTTGGGTCCGTGCAGTTTGTGCGCGGACAAGCTCAGCAGGTCGATCCCCATGGCCTCCACATCGATCGGGACCTTGCCCACGGCCTGGGTCGCGTCGGTGTGGAACGTCACGCCGCGCTCCGCGCAGACCCGTCCGATGTCGGCGATCGGGTTGAGCGTGCCGATCTCGTTGTTCGCGTGCATCAGCGTGACGAGGACCGTGTCGTCCCGGATCGCTCGCGCCACGGCCTCGGGCGCGACGCGACCCGTGGCATCGACGTCGAGGAACGTCGCCTCGAACCCCTCGCGCTCGAGGAAACGGCACACGTCGATCACCGCCTTGTGCTCGACGGGCGACGTGATCACGTGCCGCCCGCGGTCGCGCCGCGCGCGGGCGATGCCCTGGATCGCCAGGTTGTCGCTCTCCGTGGCTCCGCTGGTCCAGACGATCTCCGCCGCGGACGCGCCGAGGAGCCGCGCGACCTGCTCGCGTGCCCTTTCGACGGCGGCGCGGGCGCGCTGGCCGTAGACGTGGTTGCGGCTCGCCGCGTTGCCGTGCTCCTCGCGGAGGTAGGGGAGCATGGCGTCGAGCACGCGGGGGTCCAGCGGAGTAGTGGCGTTGTTGTCGAGATAGATCGGACGCATCACGGAGGATGCATGCTACCACCTCGGGGTCGACGGCACGAAGCCCCGAGCAACGCCCGACAGATCACGCGGCCTCGGGGTATCGCGGAGCCTCGTCGTCGAACCGCTCCCGACGTGTCATCTTCTGCCGCCAGCGGCCAGGCCGCCGGGCGACCCTGGCCATGAGGTGGATCAGGCTCGACCCGGTACCGTCCTTTCCGGAGTCGCGCGCCACATCGACGATCTCGTTTCCCAGCTCGGATCTCATGGCTCGACCTCCCTCGTGCAGCGCTCGCGCGCCCTGTCATCTGCCCGGGGTGTTGAGCAACGCTCGTTCCAAGACGCTTCCAGGCCGCATCGGTGTGAAATGATGCCGGATCTCCCGCGTCCCTCGACGACTCGGCTCCCGCCGGCGTCAGATTGTCACTCGGGACTCCGGCTCGTCTAGTCAAGCTGGCAAACGCTCTGTACAAGGTGAAGCCGGGATGGACACGCAGGAACCACGCCTCTACCGGCACGTCCTGCCCGGAGGGTGGGAAGTGCTCGCCGGCCGGAGCGAGGAAGACAACGACCGGCTCTCGCTCGACCTGGCCCGACCCAACGACTACTGGTTCCACGTGCGGGGCATGCCCGGCAGCCACGTGGTCCTGCGCGTCGAGGCGGGGCGCGAGGCGGACCGGTCGGTGTTGAAGGCCGCCGCAGCCGTGGCGGCGTGGTACAGCAAGGCCCGTGGCGGCGGGGTGGTGGCGGTGTCGTGCACCAGGGCACGCTTCGTGTCGAAGCCCAGGGGAGCCAAGCCAGGGACCGTCGCTATCCGCCGGGAGGTCGTCATCAAGGTCCGACCAGCGCTCCCGCCGGAGCCAGACTGACTGCTCTTGACCCTCTCCGCAGGTGCGTGCTACCCACGTCAACCTCCGGAGGAGCACGAGTGGGCGCGTTCAGCGGAAGCATGACGTTCTCGACTTTTCTGGTCAGGGGCGAGCTCCCCCGCGATTTCAGGATGCGATTCCTCGAGGGCATCCGGCGCGACGCGTTCCGGCCCCTCGTGCCCGAGGAGGAGACCGACGAGAGCGTGGGGTGGTGCTCCATCCAGCACCCCTTCGACCTCGACCTCACCCTCGACAAGGTGCTGTTCAACTCGTACCTCAACCTCGGGCTGCGCAGCGACCGGTGGCGCATCCCGGCATCGCTCTTCAAGGCTCACTTCACCGAGCGGGAACGCGACGTCCTGGCCTCGAAGGACCGCGATCGCCTCACCAAGCGGGAGAAAGCGGAGCTCAAGGCGGCCGTGACGTCCACGCTCCGGCGCCAGATCCTGCCCGCGATGAAGGTGGTCGACCTGTGCTGGAACCTCGACACGGGCGTGGTCCGCTTCTGGAGCCAGGCCAAGGGGCTCGTCGAGACGCTGCACGAGCTCTTCACCGAGACCTTCGGCCTGTCGCTCGTCCAGCACAGCCCATTCGTCCTCGCTCGCTCAAGCGGGATCGACGACGACTCGATCGCGCTGCTCACCACGCTGGAGCCGACACCTTTCCACGCCCTGGTGCTCGAGGACCGGGCCGATGACCAGGAGGAGTAGGCCATGGACCTCCACGAGATGATCGAGCAGACCCGGTTCCTCGGTCGCGAGCTCCTCGTGTGGATGTGGTGGAAGAGCGACCTCTTCGAGGGCCGGATGGACGTCACGGGCCACGGCGAGTGCGAGGTCTGGATCGATGACCAGATCACGCTCGAGGCCGCGGGCGCGAAGGTCGAACGCAGCCAGCTCCGCGGCACCTCGCCCGCGGCGTCGCCCGAGGCCAGGGAAGCGTTGCGGCAGGGCAAGGTCCCGACGAAGGCCAGGATCTCGATCACACTCCCGGCCGCAGCTCGAACCACGAAGACGAAAGACGGTGCCACCGGAAAAAAGGCGACCAGCGGTGAACCGAACCCCGTTCCGGAGGATCGGGAGTTCGGCTTCGTGCTGCACGCCGAGACGCTGGCCCTGTCGAGCGTCAAGACGCCCGCGCTGCTCCAGGACGAGATCGAGGAGCGGTTCTACGAACGGATGTACCTGCTCGAGGAGCTCGACTCGGTCCTTCGCGCGCTGGTCGCGGAGTTCTTCCGCCTCAGGGTGTCGAGGAACTGGGACACGGAGATCGCGCCCGCGATCCGGGCATGGGTGAGAGACGAGCCCGGGATGACGCGACAGCGCTACCTGGCGCTCGTGGGGGGCTGAACGACCTCCGCGATGAGTGGGCGGGGAAGGGACGTGATCAGTCGGTCACGAGGACGCGCAGCCGCGACGCGTTCAGCCCAGGGTTCCCGGTGATCGTCCCCCAGACCGTGACCGTTGCGCCGCTCTCGTACGCCGGCAGCGTGAAGAGCTTGAGCTTGCCGCTCGTTCCCCCGGCGCCGCCGATGTTGGTGCTCACCCACGTGTAGGTGACCCTGGTGTTCCTCCCCTGGATCGGCGAGCCGCTCCCGGTCTCGGCGAGCTGGTACTGTCCGACGTGCTGGTTGTTCACGGAGATGTTGATGGGCCCGGCGAGCTGGTAGCCCGACGTGTAGGCCACGTCGAGGTCGAGCCAGACCTCGTACTGCTGGCTGCCCGACTGCGTATAAGTTGCCTGGAACTGCTGGCCGAGCACCGCGTCGGTCGAGGTCACCTCCTCGCCGGGGCCGACGGACTTCACGAGCATGATGATGGCGATGGTGGCAGCGATCGCGATCACCAGGACGCACCCGCACCCCATCGCGATCCACTTGCCGGCGCCTCCCTTCTTCGGCGGAGGCGCCGCTTGCATCGGCGGAGGCGCGCCGTAGCCTCCGGGGGTGAACTGCTGGTTGAAGTTGGGAGGAGGCTGACCCGGGCTGACGACCATCGTTGGTTGCATGGGAGGTAGACTAAGCCAGGCCAGGGCGAAAGGCAACGGTTCACTGCCAGTGTGTTTTCATGGTAGAAAAGCGTTCGAGAGCGCGCATGGCGATTGTCGATAGACGGGGGGTCCTCGGGTACCTGAGCATGTCCGAGCTCAGGGGGATCGCGCAGGGCTTCGAGCTCGTCCCGAAGGACGACGGCTCCCGTGACGGCCTCCTCGATCTCCTGTCCGGCTCCGGCGTCCCGCTCGGGGAGATGTTGATGCGCCTCTCGCGCCCCCGGCTGCGAGAGCTCTGCCGTCACCGGGGCACGGAGCCCACGGGGCGCGAGAAGGTCATCCTCGTGGCCCAGGTCCTCGGCGTGGACCCTTTCGCCCCACCCCGCCCCCGCGCCGTCCCTCCGATCCGACGGATGAGGGACAAGCCGCCACAGGGGACCTGATCGGACGCACTGCCGACTTGACAGTCCCGCGACCGCAGGCCGAGCATCGGACGAAAGGGGTCGAGCATGAGAGGACTCGGAGCCGTCTTCGCCACCGTTGCGCTCCTGACCTGCGCGGGGGCCGCGCTCGGGCAGGGCCTTGACCCCAACGCCATCCCGGCGCGAGTCGTGGGCGTATTCGAAAGCTCCGCCGGCCCCGTCATCATCCTGGAAGCCGTCGGCCGGCAGGCGTACCTCCCGGTCTGGGTCGCCGACCGTGAGGCGACCGTGGCCCGGGACTACCTCGCAGGACAGCGGCAGCCGCGTCCGCTGACGCACGACCTCCTGTTGAATGTCATCACGTCCCTCGGCGCACGGGTGACTCAGGTCTTCGTCTCGGATCTGAGGGACCGGACGTTCATCGGACGGATCGACGTGTTCCAGGGCGGACTGGTCCGCCAGATCGACGCGCGGACCTCGGACGCGGTCTGCATCGCGCTCGGCGCCCGGGTCCCCGTCTTCATCATGGCCCACGTCCTGGCGCAGGCCGGGATGACCCGAGGCCAGCTCGCGCAGCAGGGCATCGTCCTGCCGCCATGACCACCCCTGTGACAGGTGCATTCGTGCGCGATGAAACTCAGAAGGGAGGACAGGACATGAGACGACCGGTGATCCTCGTGCTCATCCTGGGGCTCGTGTCGGGAGCTCTCGTCGTCGGCTGCGAGGAGGAGGGTGGAGACGGCGACGCGGACAGCGACATCGACGTGGACTCGGACGGCGACGGCGATGTGGACGGCGATGCCGACGTGGACGGCGATGCGGACGGTGACGTGGACGGCGATTCGGACAGCGACACCGATTCCGACGCCGACGACGGCGATGCGGGTGCCGATACCGACGTCGATGTCGATGGCGATGTCGACGCCGACAGCGACGTCGATACCGACGGGGACGTCGATGCCGACAGCGACGTCGACTCCGACGGCGACCTGGGGGGCGACGGCGATGTCGAGAGCGGCGATGGCGGTCCTGACGACGGCGGGTCCGACGGCGGGCCGGATGTATCATGCCCCGGACATCCCGAGATGGTCCTGCTGGCCTCGGCTGGCGTGTGCATCGACCGGTACGAGGCGTCGCACGGGACCGGAGGCGCAGCGGCCTCGGTCGCCGGCGCCGAGCCCTGGGTCGATGTCGACTGGCCCGGGGCGAGCGCGGCATGCACAGCCGCGGGCAAGCGGCTGTGCGAGGCCGACGAGTGGCTCGAGGCGTGTCAGGGCCCGTCGGGCCGCGAGTTCCCGTACGGCGACAGCTTCGTGCGCGGTCGCTGCCACGACGCGAGCTTTGGCAGCGAAGCGGCATTCGCGACAGGGAGCTTTCTCGAGTGCGAGGGCGGGTACGGCGGCCTCTTCGACGTCGCGGGGAACGTGTGGGAGTGGACCGCAGCGTGCCCGGGCGGCCGGTGCGAGCTGCGCGGAGGCTCGTTCCGCAACGGCGAACGCGACATGAGATGCACCGCGGCGGACGACTCCGGCCGCTCGTACACGGCCCACAACGTCGGCTTCCGCTGCTGCTTCACGCCCTGATCGCTACTTCGCCAGCTTATCCAGCAACACGTCCACGCGGCGACGGAGATCGTGGATGTCGCCAGGCCGGGGCGATGCCTCGGCTCCGGGGCCGTCCGCCGGAGGCTGGCCGCCTGGTCGATCGGCCGTCGGAACCGCTCCAGGGTCCTCGTCGAGCGTTGCTCCGAAGAAACCGGCGAACTGCCGGGCCCACGCGTTCCCGGCCTCGCTGAACTGTTTCACCAGCGTGACCAGGAACGAGCTGAACGGTGCCTGATCGATGGTCCCCTGGACCCTGATGATGGCCACGAGGAACTCAACGGGGATCATGTCGAGCGAGTCCTGCTGCTCGAGGATGACTTGCGTCAGCACCTGCCGGGTCAGGTCGCGGCTCGTGTTCGCCTCGACGACCTTGACGTCGGTCCCTTGCCGCACGATCGCGGCGAGGTCCTCGAGCGTGATGTACCGGCTCTGGAGCGTGTCGTAGAGGCGGCGGTTCCCGTACTTCTTGATGAGCACGGGTCCGTCCTGCGCCCTGGGTGGAGGCGTCATGCGCGCGGAGGATAGCTCACGGAGCACGGCTCCGCAACGAGGTTGTTGCACTGCAATATCGACCTTGACCTGATGATGTGCCTCGGCATAATTCCCTGGGCACGGAGGAATTCGTCGCCGCACAATCGGTGTCGGCTCCGCGCGGGAGGCTCACGAGATGGACAGCTCGTTCTTCGATCCCGGGTTCGCGATGCTCGGGGGGCAGATGGCCAGGGCCTGGCAGAAGGCGCTGGAGACATGGTGGACGAGCCTGCTCGGCGACCGGGCCAGGCTCGGCGAGCTGGCCCGGCAGCTCCGCGAGACGGACGATGGAGCCTCTGTCACCGCCGATCAGGAGAAGGTCGTCCAGGCGCTCGAGCTCATCCAGACGCGCCAGAAGGCGCTGGAGGGGCAGATGGCCGAGCTGACTCGGCAGCTCGCCGACGTCGTCACGATCCTCGAACGCTCGACGCCGCACGTGGAAGCTCCTCATCCGTCCGACACGACCCCTTCATCGTGAGCGTGAGCGTGAGCGTGAGCGACCTCACCCCCGTTGCACGCGTCGAAGATGCGCTTCCCGCCACTCCTCATCGACGACCTCACCGCCGCACATACTGGAGCCGGAACACGGGCAGGCCGACGTCGATGCACCTGGCCTCCCGATGGCTCCTCGCGTCCCAGGGGTTGTCGTGGAGCACGGGTCCTCCGTCGTCGCCGGCGGGCGCCAGCTCCGGGACCGCATCCAGCGCCGCCTGATACGCCAGCGCCCGCTCCTCGACGTCGGTCTGGACGAAGAGCTTCCCCGCGCCGCCAGGCACGAGGAGCCGGACCACCTGCTCGATGGTCTCCGGGACGAGGAGCAGCCGCTTGAGGTGGCGCTTCTTCCACCACGGGTCGGGGAAGTTGACGAAGACGGTGTCGATCGCGCCGTCCGGCGTCCACGAGGGCAGGAGGTACCGGGCGTCGCCGTAGAGCGCCTCGACGTTCGTCAGCCCCGCGCGCCGTGACCGGTCGCGCACCATGGCCACCCACTTGCGCCTGAGCTCCAGGCCGACGACGAGCGCATCGGGCCGGGCCGCAGCGCGGCTCATCAGGAACCCGCCGCGTCCGAACCCGATCTCGAGCTCGAGCCCGCGCCCCGCGGCGAGCGCGGCCAGGTCCAGGTCCGGCGCTGCGGCCGGGACGTCGGCGTACGGGTTCCCTCGCGGCATCGGACGAGGAACATCCCCACACAGAGCTCGCCTGTCAACGGTCTCGTCAGATCGGCGCGCAGTTCCCGGAAACGGGAGCTCTGAGCCACAGAGTTCGTGAGCGTGAGCATGAGCGTGAGCGGCAGACGCCACCAGCATCTCACGGGTTCCTCGGGGCTCCTCCATTTCAAGTTTCAATCTATGTGGGAGCAAGGCGGCACAATGAGATGGGCTTTGACGCTGTTTCGCTCACGCTCACGCTCACGTTGGAGTGGCCCCCTTTCCAGGGAACCGCGCCCTCAGATCGGTGCATGGCCGAGGAGGTAGAACGCGGTCAAGAGCAGGAGCGAAGCGAGTGCGAACGCCACGTGTTGGAGCAACCACATGTTGGCCTCCGTCGCGTCATCGTCTCGACCGTTGGACAGGGGAGAGCGGGGAGGTATTCACGCCGCCGGCGCGGCGCCGGGGCGGTCCCACACCTGCTTGCGGAGCCCGTCGAGCCTCGACACGATGTCAGACAGCCGTTCGCGCTGGGCTTCGAGCCTGGCCTCGGCCTCGGCCCGTGCATAGCCGGCCTGCCGGCGTTCCTCGCGTGACCTCGTGAGCACCTCGAGGATGCCGCGGTGGAGCTCCTCGCCCGCGGCGGCGATGAAGCCCGCGAGCTTGTCCGCGAACTCGTCGATCATCTCAGCGAACTTCTGGTCGATCGCGGTCTGGGCCTGATCGACCGCGCGGGGCGCGGCATCGAGGGCGCGCTTGCGGACGTCGCGCGCCACCTTCTCGCGGAACACCATCGCGAGCAGCGGCGCGGCCAGAGTGAGTATCCCGCCTACCAGCACGTTGCTGACGACCATCATGGTCATGCCGAACGCGCCGAGCGCGAAAACGCCCACGTCGTAGTAGAGCGTGTCGACCCGGAGGTCGAGGGTCTTGGGGTCGATCCCGAGCTCGTGGGCGAGCTTGCCCGCGGAGCTCTTCACGTCCTCGTTGACCATCGCGATGGTCTCCTCGGCCAGGAGCTCGAGCCTCGAGGCGACCTTCTCGCCCTCGCGCTCCGCCCATCGCTTGAAGCAGTCCTGGATGTACGGCACCAGGTACTTCTTGATGTCCTCGGACGAGGTATTCTTGATGTCGTCGGCCAGCGTGCCCCTGAGCGCGTCGGCGAATCCAACGAGGTCCTTGGCCACCTCGGCCTTGAGCATGTCCGTGGCCTCGGAGATCTTGGCCTCGAGCTCCTCGACGCGCCGGCCGCGGCGCCGCAGCTCGTCCTCGACCGCCGCGATGCGCCGATCGAGCTCCGCCTCGTCCATGACGAGGCTCCGGCTCCGGATGGCGAGGTGGCGCTCGAGCGACGCCGAGGCCCGCTGCACGTCGGCGATGGCGTTGTCGAGCAGGACCCGGCCGCGCTCGTCGCCGAGGAAGTCGGACAGGTCTCCGAGAAGCGCGGGAAGCCCGGATCGCTCCTGCTCCCCGAGGAGCGCCATGGTGGACGAGACGCCGTACACGGCCGGCTCGCGTACGATGCCGGCGAGGTTCTGCCGCGCGTAGGTCAGCGCCTCCTCCCGCTCCGGCTCGGTGAGCAGGTCGAGCTTGTTGACCACGAAGAAGATCTTGTCGCGCGACTGCTTGAGCAGCCGCTCCTCGATGAAGATCCGCTCGCTCTCCTTGAGGATCTGGCCTGCGTCGAGGAGGAACAGCACGGCGTCGGCGCGCGGGATGTAGCTGTAGGTGATCTCGGCGCGCTGGAGGTTGAGGTCGTTGACCCCGGGAGTATCGACCAGGACCACGTTGTTGCGGAGCATGTCCGCCGGGTACCCGACCTCGAGGTAACGGACGCCGCCTCCCGATCCACCCTCGACGGAGTACCGCTTGAGCCCGGCCATCGGGATGTCCTCGCGCGCGCCGCCGTCCTTGACGGCCGCGGCCCAGGGCTCCTCGGCCCAGACGATGTGATGGATGGCGGCCGTCGTGGGCGTCACGCCGATCGGCAGCACGGGCTGGCCAAGGAGGGCGTTCACGAAGGTCGTCTTGCCGTGGTTGAACTCGCCCAGCACGACGAGGTTGAAGCGCTCGTCCTCGAGCCGTGGGAGCCGCTCCTCGAGCAGCGTCCTGCGCAGCGTGTCGTTCCCCACGGCGCCCGCCAGCTCGCCGACCTGGGTCAGCGAGGTCGTCAGGTCCACCTTGATCCGTTGCAGCTCGTCCAGCATTCCTCGCTCCTCACAGCACCTTGACGATGGCGGCGACCGCGTCGTCGAGCGTGGCCTTGTCCGCGCCGCCCTCCAGGCCGAGCTGGCGCCGGTAGTAGGCCGAGTCGTTGAAGAGGCGGAGCGCCTCGATCCGCTTCGGGACGTAGGGGTGGCTCTGGAGGACCTCGGCGATCCGGCCGTAGCTGTCCTGCGACTGCTCGAGCTGCTTGAGGTACTCCTCGAGGTCGAGCTGCTCGTACAGCTCCTTGCTGCCGAGCGCGATCTTCGTCATGGCCCGCTGTGCCGCGTCGAGGTCCTGGCAGCAGAGCAAGCCGGCGCGGTCCGCCGTGATCTCCGCGCGCCGCGACCAGTGGTTCAGCGCGATGATCGCCGGGGTCACGATCCACTGCACGAAGGCGTTGACCCAGTTCATCAGGAGCCAGAGCGCCGTGCGGTACACGGCGTGGTTGTTCTGGATGTGGCCGAACTCGTGGCCGATGACGAACAGCAGCTCGTCCTCGGTCAGGTGGTCCACCGTGGCCGAGTGGATGATGACGACCGACTCCTCGTCGGTCCCCATGGTCATCGCGTTGATCGAGCCGAGCGCCTGGACCACGTAGACCTGCTGGTCCGGCACGCCCAGGGTCCGGGCGCACCGCTGCGAGAGCTTCCACAGCTTGGGGAACTGCTTTTCCGTCACGAGCACGGCGCTCCCGAGGAGCTGGTTGCGCACGATGGAGTTGAAGAGCCGGACCGTGGCCGCCACCGCGAGCTCGACCGGCTTGAGCTTCCGCATGGTCCGGAGCACCTTGAGGTCGCCCGAGAAGGCGTAGCCGTCTCCCTGATCCGGGCTCCCCGACGTCTTCCGCCGCTGGACGTACTCCTGGAAGCCGATCTGGATGCCCTGGACTTCGATCATGCTCGCGCTCCTGTTGCAGGCATCATGTCCTCACCTAGCTACGCGGGCAAGGGCAAACAATTGCAGATGGCGTGAGCTCCAGGGACGAGGCGCTAGCGGCCGATGATGGAGATCCTCGTGAACCGATCGAGGAAGCTCCGGCGCTCGCTCCCCTCGCCGAGCCGGAGGGTCGTCACGGCGACGCGGTCCACGACCATCTTGATGTCGTGCCCCGGGAGGCACCCGATGCGGTACCCCGAGAACTGGTGGATCGCGTAGAGGTCCTCGCCGTCCCGGCCGAGGAGCAGCATGATGTGCCCCGGCATGAACACCAGCGGGATGCCACGAGTCAGGGCGAGCTCGAGCTCCCGGACCCGGCGTGCGGCATCGAAACCCTCGGAGTCCACGAAGACCGGAGCGGCGCGGCTCTGCCAGGTCGAGTTCCGCGGCAGGTGCAGACCGAAGAGCGCGAAGAGGTCCATCAGGAAGCGGGAGCAGTCACGGTCGCCGCCATAGTCGGCCCACCCGAACGAGTCGTCGAGCTGCCGGAACGCCTGGGTGACGACCTCCCGGCGCGTGAGTGTGAAGTACCCTTCGTGCACGTCGCCGGCATCCATGAACGCAGTGACGATGCCACTCGAGGACGGCGCACGGACCTCGACCAGCCCGGCAGCGTCGTCACGTGAGATCAGCGGCAGCCGGAGCCCGATGCTCACCGCCGCGAGCTGCTCCCGCCGCTCGCTCGACCGCCACACCGGGGCCCGATCGTTCGTCACGACCACGAAGCGATCGCTCCGGAGCAGATCCTCGGCGTCGGCCGGCGCAATCTCCGGACCGAGGCGGTCGGACCGGGTCCAGCCGAAGGCGTAGGAGGTTCGGACCAGGAGCCAGCCGTCCGCGTGTCGGCTCACCACCTGGACCATCTCGCCAGGCCGGAGCATCGAGCACAGGAGCATGTCGAAATCGATGTCTCCGGCGTGCTCGTACAGCCCGTCGTCCGTGGGGTGGCACCGGAGCGGCGTCAGGCGATGCATGAGGTGTAATCCGATTGCCGGCTCGAACGACCTCTGGATGCGGTCGATCGCGTCGAAGAACGTCTGCGGGGGGCGCCGGCCGTCGATGAACACCCGCTCGCCCGCGGCGGCCTGCTGCCTGTGGCGTTCGAGACCGGACCGCATCTGCTCGATCACAGCCTCCGGAGCCCCCGGTCCGGCGAGCAGGTCGGCTCGAGACCCGAGCCCGGCCGTGTCTTCCGCCAGGGCTCGGACACGGACGTTCCACGCATCGATCTCCTCCGGAGTCAGCAGGACCTCGTCCGGGCGCTCCATGCGCGAAATCCAGAACCCGGGCTCCCGGTGCTCCGGCCGCGTGCCCGGGAGCACGTGCGGCGCCGGAAGCGCGACGGGACAGGCAGGAGCCGCGGGCTCGACCGCGCCGGCGTCGGCCGTGCGCTGAACGCCCTGACTCGAGCACGCCGCAAGCGATGCGAGGAGGAGCGCACGGGGGAGGAACTTTTCTGAAGAAAAGCTCCTCCCCCGGACCCCCTCCTCAAAAGACTTCACACAGGGTCTTTTCCTCACCATCCATGTACCCTCCCGAAAAAAATCCCCAAAAGTCTTTGGGGAGGGGGGTCCGGGGGGAATCCCCTTTCTCCAGAAAGAGGTTCCCCCCGAATCCTCTTCACTCACGCGGCGGCCTCGCGCGGTCGTGGAACCACGGTCGATAGCGGCGCATGCGCTCGAGCTGCTCTTCCGGGGCGTGGCGCCGGCACGATGACATCTCCTCGCCGCCCTCTGGCGCGGCCCAGCGGATCTCGATGCAGTCGTTCGGGTTGTAGGCCATCTCGAGGCCAGCTTGGCGCTCGAGCATCGCGGCCAGGGTCAGGCGCTGCTCGCGGCCGTTCGAACGGATGTACGTGACCGCGTGACCGGCCAGGTACTCCGCGGCCCGGCGCCGCAGCCTGTCGGCCACGGACTCCGGCGTCTGGCCCGCGGGGATGGCGAATCCGGCCGGGCGCGCTATCACTCGGCCCGGGAAGCGCGTGATGATGTCGATCGCGATGAGCAGCCTGAGGTCCCGCGCGGGCGTGGAGTAGTCCTCCCAGGCGCCGGAGGTCTCGAAGATCTCTGGGCCGTCGGGCATGGAGATCGGCTCGAAGCCCCGGCCGGCCATATACTCCTCGCCCGCGACCACGGAGTCGATCCGCTCCTGGACCAGCTCGTAGAACGCGTCGAGTGTGGCCGTGTGGGCCGTGTCCGGGTCGAGGGGACGCGGGTTGATCACCCGGTCCATGCGCTCGTAGAAGCCCTCGACTCCGAGACGGTACTGCTCTGCGGAGTAGTTGCCCCAGTCGGGGTTGGCGTTGATCTCCTCGTTCGTCAGTCGGTCTATCCGGTTCTCGCCGCTCCGACGCTGGACGAACGCGGGACGGAACGCCTTGAACCCGCCCGCGCCCCACGACAGGTCGTCCAGGAACAGGAACGCGCCCTGCCAGAACCGCTTGCGCCCGATCGAGAGGTCGGGATGGCCGTCGACGGCGAAGAGCATGCCCGACGCCGTCCCGCCCTGATCGACCCACTGCGCCACGACGAGCAGGTGGCCGTACGGATCGACGAAGACGGTGCCGGGCCTGATGCTCTCGCGCGAGAGCGTGATGGGGTAGAGGTCGGTGTGGTCGTCGTCGGGCAGGGTCCGGCCGCACCCCGACTGGACCGTGCTGGCGACGACCCTGTTGAGGAACGCATTGAACGCCACGCCCTCCTCGATGTCCTCGGTCAGCTCCGCCACTCCGCCGTCGGGCACCTCGATCCCGGCCTCGTCGAAGCCCTCGAGCGGCGGGTCGAGGTTGGAGCGCATCTCGGAGCAGGTGGGCGGCGCTCCCCCGCGGCCTCGCGTGCAGGCGGAGAACGTGAAGAGCAGCCGCATCTTCCATGCGAAGTAGGCGCGCAGGAAGTAGGGCGTGTCCGCGCAGTCGGGAGTGGCGCGGATCGAGTCGTCCGGGTCCGGCCCGTCCTCATCGATGCCGAGCCGGTTGTACAGCCAGTTGCGCTGCGGATCGCGGAACACCTCGTGGAGCGGACGCCATGAAGGGCGCTCGCCAGGGTCCGACGCGAAGAGCTGCATGATCCAGGCGGAGTACAGGTTCTCGAAGCGGCGGTCCCACTGGTCCTCGACGGGCCACACGTTCTCTCGGACGCGGCGCGCGGCCCGGGTCGCCCTGGTCCTGATGTCTTCGCAGGTCCGCACCTCGGAGCCCGAGGTCAGGGCGACGCGCCAGACGCCCTCGGCCGGGCTCGGGATCGCGGCGCTCCAGGCGAAGGGCGGCCCGCCGAAGCGGCGCGCGTCGACCTGCCGCACGGTGCCCGCGGGATCGCGCGCCCAGATCGTCGCGCCAGGGATGTCCGCGTCCGAGACGACCATGATGCGAAGCTCGACGCCGGGCAGTGGGCGGCGCGGCGAGACGAACAGCGCGACCTCGTCCGGCTCCACGCAGGGCCGATCGGGCGCGAGGTCGGGCTGAACCGGTGGGGGTGCCGGCGGCAGCGGGGGCTCCGGTATTTGCACCACGGCGGCGTCGCCGGTGTTCGGCGTGGCGGATTCAGCCGGCCGTTCCGGCTCGGCTCGTACGATTGTCCCATCGGGCGTGCTGCGCGGAGGCTCGCCGCTGCCGTCCCTCCGGCACCCGGCGGGAGACGTCACGACGACGAGGGCGACGAATACAGCCGCAAGCCTCGGTACCACGCTCATCCGTTTCGCGCCGGCCACCACCGAACCCCCATCCTTCCAGGGAACGATGCCCTGGACCTCCGTGATTCCCAGTGTGGATCAAGAGGATCGTGAGGCCAAGTTCGAGGCAGCACCCCTGGACGACACGCGGCTAAACCAGGCCCCGCCGCCACGAGATACTGCAGGGGCGTCATGGTACCCTACACGCCCATGAAGCCTCCGAGCGTGCACAGGAGCGACCGGTGGCGGCAGCGCTACCTCGACGCATACGACACCGTGCTGCGGGCCTGGCCCGTCACCCACGAATCACGCCACATCGCGACACGGTTCGGCCTGACCCATGTCATCTCATCTGGCCCGGCGGACGGGCCACCGCTCGTGCTCCTGCCCGGCGCCGGAGTCACGGCGACCATGTGGCGGCCGAACGTCGCCGCATTGAGCGCCGACCGGAGGGTCCACGCCGTGGACACGCTCTGGGACCTCGGCAAGGGTGAGCCCGAGGTCTTCCCCACGAGCCACGCCGGGGCGGTCGAGTGGTTCCGCGACCTGCTCGACGGCCTCGGCCACCCGCAGGTGGACCTGGTCGGCCTGTCGTACGGCGGTTTCCTGGCCGCCCGATTCGCGATCGACGCGCCGGACCGCATCCGGCGGCTCGTGATCATGTCGCCCGCGGCCACGCTCTCGGACCTGAGCGGCAAGTTCGTGCTCAACGCGCTCGCCCTGATCGTCGTGCCCACACGTCCAGAGTTCATCTGCAAGGCCATCACCCGCAGGACCGCGGCCTCGCCCATCCCCGACGACCTCCTCGAACAGTGGGTCATCGGCACCCGAGGAATGCGAATCCCCGCGCCCATGCACAAGATCCCGCCGCTCGTGCTCACCGACGACGAGCTCCGGAGCCTGCGCGCGCCCGCGCTGCTGATCATGGGTGAAAAGGAGTGGACCTGCCGCGATCCGATGGGCGGGGTGGAGCGATTCCGGCGACTCGTGCCCGGCGCCGAGGCCGAGGTCGTCGAGGGCGCGGGCCACATCGTGTCCATGGACCGCCCCGAGCTCGTGTCCACCCGAATACTGGCTCACCTCGGCACCCCCCGCTCGAGCTGAGCCCGGGCCCTCCCAGCCGTGGTAGATTGACACCATGCTTCGACGACGGCTCGAGATGTTCCTCGTGCTGGCATTTCTCTGCTCCGTCGGAGTCGCCGGATGCGACGAGGAGCCGGATCAGATCGTCACGCCGGTGGACCTCTCGCCCTGGCCGGCGGCCCGAGAGCTCCATCCCGCAGCTCGGGAGTTCCCGGACTGGGCGTTCTCGCTCCACCTCTGGCCCTTCGACATCCTGAGCCCGGGAATGACGGAAGCCGAGATCGACGAGCGGCTCGACCTCGCCGCCGACGCACAGGCGAACGCGGTCATCGTCTACATCGAGGAAGAGCACATGTTCGGCACGTTCGTGGACGACGCCGGTTTCGCGGGCGTGCGGCTCCAGATCGAACATCTGACCGTCCGCGCGGGCGAGCTCGGCCTCCGCACGATCGTGTACGTGAACGGCCTCGAGGTCATGACCCGCGGGGCGTACGACTCCCGATGCGGATCGACCGGCGTCCCGACCATGGCCGGCGAGCACCCCGACTGGGTGCAGCTCGACCTCGACGGCGAGCCGATCGTCTACGCCTGCCAGGACAGCGACTGGCTCCTACCAGACTGGGAAGACGCCTGGATCTCGCCCTACTCGGGCTACCGCGACCTGTTCAGGGGACGCATCGCCGAGCTCGCCGAGGCGGGTGTGGACGGCATCTACATCGACGCCACGTTCCTGCCCGGGTACCAGGCCGAGGGACCCCACCGATGGGGGAGCACGGACCCTGGCTTCACCGAGGCATTCCGCGCGGCGACCGGCTTCGACATGCCGGCCGAGGCAGACCTCGGCTCGCCCGAGTTCCGCGCGTTCCTGGCCTTCCGCCACCAGGCCGTCGCCGACTACCTGGCCGACCTCGGAGACGCGGCCCGAGCGGCCGGGCTCGTCCCCTTCTGGGAGTCCTCGACCAATGACACCACCGAGGGGACGCTGCTCGGCAACGACACGGCGGTCACGGGCCGCGCCGGCCTCGGTTTCTCTCCCGAGGTCGAAGCCGAGGGCGACTGGTTCGCCGCGTTCCGGATGGGCAAGGCGGCCCGCGAGCTGAACCTGGAGCGCCCCATGATCTACCTGGGCTGGCCTGAGACCTCGAACGCCGCGATGATCGAGCTCGCCATCGCGCTCGCCCACTCCGGGACCTACTACCCGACCGCGGACATCCCGGTGCCGCCGGACGCGTTTGAATTCATGGAGGAGATCGGCTCCATCCTGGACCGCCGCATTCCCTACTCCGGCGGTCTGGCGCTGGTCTACTCGACCCGGAACCAGGACCTCACCTACAACGACGAACGGTTCTTCGCAGCCTGGGAGGAGGCCGCCTACCAGCTCCTCATGCGCCACCTCCCCTTCCGGATTGTCCCGCTCGAATATGTGCCCGAGGACGGGCTCGACGGGTTCTCGACCGCGGTCCTCCCGTGCCTGGAGTCCATCTCCGACGAGGAAGGAGCGGTGCTCGCCGGTGTGCACGTGGTCTCGACGGTCTGCGAGGCCGGTGTTCGCGACGAGGACTGGAGCGAGCGTTCGACGCCGCTTCGTCTCGAGGACGCGGGAGGGCTCGATCAGGTCCGGGCGGCGCTTCCATTCGGTCTCGAAGCCCCGGTCGAGACGCTGATCGAGCTCTACGGCGATCGAGAGGGCGAGCACCGGATGTACCTCTTCGCCGTCTCGCCCCTCCGGTCGGGCCGAGTGGTCCTGACCGCGGCCGAGGGTTCGAGCCTGACCGTCCGCGCCTACAGCCCGGGCAGGGAAACGACCGAGCAGACTGGAGAGACCGTCACCGTGCCGATTTCCACTGTGTTCGTCGTCCTCGAGGTATCGGAGAGCTGACAAGGTGCTTCATCCCTCGCCGCTACGCGCGTCCGGGGTCTCGTCGCCAGATCGAGCCCCGGCCCGTGGTCTGCGCTTCATGATGAGCTTGGGCCATCTGGGCCGATACACGTTGCCGATCTCGGACACGAGCGCGAGCTGCATCGCATCCGTCGGGCAGAGATTGACGCAGCCATAACACATCGCACAGGTGCCCTTGCTCCGCACTCGCCCATTCTTCATGAAGAGTCGCTCCGAGGGACAGAAACGGATGCATCGGCCGCAGTCGTTACAGAGGCTCTTGATGCTGTATCCCCTGTAGATGTGGTTGATGAATCGGTTGTAGGTCAAGGGTCCAACGATGAACCCGATACACGGGAAGAGGGTCAGTCCGAGCCCGGCTCGACGGCCGTGGACGAACGCGGTTCCGGCCTCCGCGGCGCGACGGAGGTCGCTCCGTCGAGGCAGGAGCAGGTCGAAGATCCGCCACAGCCGCGACGAGACCAGCCGGAAGAGAACGACGTTCATGGGGTAGACCCCGCCCAGCCGGCCCATGACCCGGTATCCGCGGAGCCACAGCGCGAGCCAGGGGATCAGGTGGCCGTTCTCGGGGCCTCCGGCCGAGGAGTAGAGGATGAAGGTCGGCTTCCCACGCCCCGGTGGGAGCTTGAAGAGCAGGTACTCGAGCATGGGAAAGAATGGGTTGAAGCCAGCCACGGGGTACGCCACGACCAGCGCGTCGCCTGTGAGCTCCGGTGCGAAGTCGCGGTAGTAGTGGAGCCGATGCTCGGTGATCCGCGCCCCGGCCGCAGCCGCGGCGTCGCAGAAGGAATTGGCGAAGTGCGCCGTGTTCCCCGAGTACGAGCTGATCACGAGATCGATCTCCTTCACGGACCGCCCCGGCCTGCCCGAGGCTGCGAGGAAGAGGGCCAGCGCGAGCCCACCCGCGGCGAGGAAGACCCAGGCCCAGGGTGACTCCGGCGGCGAGGCAATCAGCGCCGGTACGTCGATCGAGACGACCGAACCGACGACCACGAGCACCGAGGCGAGTCGTGAGCCGAGCGGGTGCGCAAGGACCACGAGGGTCGCCACGAACAGAGGGACGTTCACCCAGGCGCTCCCGAGAACGTGATAGTGATCGAGGATCAGGACCAGGGTCGGGAACAGGAGGACCTCCAGCGCCACGGAGAAGGCTGGAAGCGCGACGAGGACCAGGACCGTGGCCACGGCGCTCCAGGCGTAAGGGTCATCGAAGCCGGTCGCCCACGACACGCAGCGGGCGATCACGACGAAGGCGAGACCGACGAGGAAGACGGCCCACGCGCGAGCTGGACCTCGTGCCGCCTGCCCTTTCGAGCCTCGCAGCGCCTCCTGGCCCGTTGGCAATGTCGTCGGCGGCATCGGCTCACCCTCGTGGTGGTTTCAGCCTCTGAGCTCCGTTCAACCCGCCGAGCGCGCGGTCGAATGTACCAAGCGGGACGTGACCCGCGGCACGCGCCACTTCGAGGATCAGGCAGTCGGAGAAACCGATCTTGGGACGTTCGCGGTACTGCGACACGGCGGCTCTGACGACATCGGCTTCTTGAACCACCATCTCCCTGTGATCGAGCAGCATCTCGAGCCCGGCCGCGATCTGCCCCGGCTCGACCTCGTACACCGATTCGAGGACCCACACGGTCTCGATGAGCACGAGGTGCGAGATCCACGCGCCGGCCTGCACGAAGCCCTCGGCAGCGGCGAGTTGCTCGGCGTCGTCGCGCACCATCAGGCGGACGAGGACATTGGTATCAACGGCGCGCATGGCGAGCCCGCACGTGGCGCCTGATCCCATCCGAGAGATCCTCGAGGCTCCGCGGCTCGGGTGTCTCCGAGAACAACGCCAGGTGAAGGTCCTCGAAACTGTACCGGCCGACCCGCCGCACCATGATGCGCTCGCCCTCGACGTCCCACTCCAGGACGGACCCGGGCGCGAGCTCGAGCCGCCGGCGCACCTCGGCGGGGACCGATATCTGTCCCTGTGCCGTGAGCCTCGATTGCGCGAGCTTCATGGTTTACATTACCACGGTAATGAAACCTGCGCCAAGACCCCTTCACACTCCCATGGCGATGTCGTCGGCGGCGTCGGCGGCGAGGATGGCGGCGTCGGGCTCGATCCCCGTATCCTCGCTGATCACCTCGAGGGTCTTGTAGGCGCCGAGACCGGTCCCGGCCGGGATGAGCCGGCCCATGATCACGTTCTCCTTCAGGCCTCGCAGGTCGTCCACCCGGCCGCTGACCGCCGCCTCGGTGAGCACCTTGGTCGTCTCCTGGAACGACGACGCCGAGATGAAGCTCTCCGTGGCGAGCGACGCTTTCGTGATCCCGAGCAGCAACGGCTCCGCCACCGCGGGCCGCTTGCCCTGCCCGATGACCCGCTGGTTCTCCTGCTCGAACTGGTACTTCTCGACCTGCTCGTCGACCAGGAAGTTCGTGTCGCCGACCTCACGGATGCGCACGCGCCGGAGCATCTGCCGCACGATCACCTCGATGTGCTTGTCGTTGATCGTGACTCCCTGCAGGCGGTAGACCTCCTGGATCTCGTTCACGAGGTACCGCGCCAGCTCCTTCTCGCCGAGCACCCTGAGGATGTCGTGCGGGTTGGCCGCTCCGTCCATGAGCAGCTCGCCCGCCTTCACGCGGTCATGGTCGCGCACGGAGAGGTGCTTGCCCTTGGGCAGCAGGTACTCCTTGGGCTCGCCGACGTCGGGTGTGATCGTGAGGCGGATCTTGCCCTTCGACTCGCGGCCGATGGTCACCGCGCCATCGATCTCCGCGATCATGGCGTGCTCCTTGGGCTTGCGCGCCTCGAACAGCTCCGCCACACGCGGCAGACCGCCCGTGATGTCCTTGGTCTTCGTCGTCTCACGCGGGATGCGCGCGATGACGTCGCCGGCATCGACGAGGTCGCCCTCGTTCACGTTGATGTTCGCGTTGACAGGCAGCACGTAGCTCGCGGGCTGGCCCGTGTGGGCGACCGTGATGACCTTGTCCGGGTCGTCGGGGTCCGTGATCACGATGGCCGGCCGCAGGTCCGGGTCGCGCGACTCGATCGTCACCTTCCGCGAGAGGCCCGTGACCTCGTCGAGCTGCTCGCTCATGGTCACGCCCTCGATGATTCCCTCGTACCGCACGACGCCGGAGACCTCGGTCAGGATCGGGAGCGCGTAGGGGTCCCACTCGGCGAGCACGGACCCCTTCTCGACGCGCTCGCCCTCCTGCACCCTCAGCACCGAGCCGTAGACCAGCCGGTACCGCTCACGCTCGCGTCCGCTGTCGTCGGCGATGATGACCTCCGAGTGGCGGTTCATCACCACCACTTGCTTGTTCGCCTTGCGCACGCCCTGGAGCTGGTTGAACCGGACGGTGCCGCGGTTGTGCGCCTCGTGGATCGACTGCTCCACCTTGCCGCGTGCCGCCATGCCGCCGATGTGGAACGTCCGCATCGTGAGCTGCGTGCCCGGCTCGCCGATGGACTGCGCTGCGATCACGCCCACGGCCTCGCCGATGTTCACCTGGTACCCGCGGGCCAGGTCGCGGCCGTAGCACTGCGCACAGATGCCGCCTCGCTTGGTCTGACAGGTCAACACGGACCGGATCATGATCCGGTCCAGACCTGCCTCCTCGGACCGGCGCACACGTTCCTCGTCGATCTCCTCGTCCGCCGCGATGAGCAGCTCGCCCGTCACCGGGTCGATCACGTCCTCCAGCGCCACGCGACCCAGGATGCGCTCTCCCATCCGCTCGATGATCTCTCCGCCCTCCTCGAGCGCCGTCATCTCCACGCCGTCGAGCGTGCCGCAGTCGTACTCGGTGACGATCGCGTCCTGTGCCACGTCGACGAGCCGCCGCGTCAGGTACCCGGAGTTCGCGGTCTTGAGCGCCGTGTCCGCCAGGCCCTTCCTCGCGCCGTGCGTGGAGATGAAGTACTGGAGCACTGAGAGACCCTCGCGGAAGTTCGCCGTGATCGGCGTCTCGATGATCTCTCCGGAGGGCTTGGCCATCAGGCCGCGCATCCCGGCGAGCTGCCGGATCTGCTGGTTCGACCCGCGCGCCCCGCTGTCGGCCATCATGTAGATGGGGTTGAACGACGGCACGCGCTGGTCGGGCTGTCCTTTCCCTCCGCGCACCACCTCGAACGCGATGCCCTCCATCATGTCCGCGGCCACGCTGTCCGACACGTCGGCCCAGATATCGACCACCTTGTTGTACTTCTCGCCCTTGGTGATCAGGCCCTCCTGGTACTGCTCCTCGACGTCATCCACCTGGCGTCTGGCATCGTCGAGGAGCTGCGCCTTGGACTGCGGGATGGTCATGTCCTCCATGCAGATGCTCATCCCGGCCCGCGTCGCGTACCGGAACCCCAGCGTCCGGAGCCGGTCGGCGAGGAGCACCGTGGCCTTGTTCCCGCAGTTCCGGTAGCACTGGTCGATCAGCAGGGACAGCGCCTTCTTGTCCATCACCTTGTTGATGATGTCGAAGGGCAGCTCCTTGGGCAGGATCTCGCCGATGAGCAGCCGGCCCACCGTGGTCGAAACGAGCTCGCCGCCCAGCCGCACCTTGATGCGCGAGTGGAGGTCCACCTCCTCGTGGTCGTAGGCCATGCGGACCTCGGCAGGGCTCGCGTAGACTCCCGGGCCGGACCCGGGGCCCTTCCAGTCATCGACGAGCTCGCCCCGGCATCCCGCACGGATCCGCGACATGTAGTACAGCCCGAGCACGATGTCCTGGCTCGGATTGATGATCGGCCGCCCATGCGCCGGGCTCAGGATGTTGTTGGTCGACATCATGAGCACGCGCGCCTCGAGCTGCGCCTCCACCGACAGCGGCACGTGCACCGCCATCTGGTCGCCGTCGAAGTCCGCGTTGAACGCCGTGCACACCAACGGGTGGAGCTGGATCGCCTTGCCCTCGATCAAGATGGGCTCGAACGCCTGGATGCCGAGCCGGTGCAGGGTCGGCGCGCGGTTGAGCAGCACCGGGTGCTCGCTGATGACCTCCTCGAGGATGTCCCAGACCTCGGACCGCTCCTTCTCCACCATCTTCTTGGCGCTCTTGATGGTGTTGACGTAACCCCGCTCCTCCAGCTTGTTGTAGATGAAGGGCTTGAACAGCTCGAGCGCCATCTTCTTGGGCAAGCCGCACTGGTGGAGCTTGAGCTCCGGACCGACGACGATCACGGTCCGGCCGGAGTAGTCGACTCGCTTTCCGAGCAGGTTCTGGCGGAACCGGCCCTGCTTGCCCTTGAGCATGTCGCTCAGGCTCTTGAGCGGGCGCTTGTTCGGACCGGTGATGGTCTTGCCGCGGCGGCCGTTGTCGAACAGCGCGTCGACCGCCTCCTGGAGCATACGGCGCTCGTTCCTGATGATGATCTCGGGCGCGTTGAGCTCGAGCAGCCGCTTGAGCCTGTTGTTCCGGTTGATGACCCGGCGGTAGAGGTCGTTCAGGTCGCTCGTGGCGAAGCGGCCGCCGTCGAGCGGGACGAGCGGCCGCAGGTCGGGGGGCAGGACCGGGATGACGGTCAGCATCATCCACTCGGGCCGGTTCGTGCTCTCCCGGAAGGACTCGACCACCTTGAGCCGTTTGGCGATCTTCTTACGCTTGGCGTCGCTCGTAGCCTCGCGCATCTCGGCGCGCAGCGACTCCGACAGCTCGTAGACATCGATCTCCTTGAGGAGCGTGAGGACGGCCTCGCCGCCCATGCCGGCGACGAACGCGTCCTCGCCGTACATCTCGCAGAGCTGCTGGTAGCGGTCCTCGGACAGGAGCTCCATCTTCTGGATCTCCGCGCCGAGGTCCTTGGCGTCAAGGACGATGTAGGACTCGCAGTAGAGCACGCGCTCGAGGTCCTTGAGCGTGATGTCGAGGATGTTCCCGATGCGGCTCGGCAGGCTCTTGAGGAACCAGATGTGCGCGACGGGCGTGGCGAGGGTGATGTGGCCCAGGCGTTCGCGCCGGACCTTGGACTGGATGACCTCGACGCCGCACTTCTCGCAGACGATGCCCCGGTGCTTCATCCGCTTGTACTTGCCGCAGTTGCACTCGTAGTCCTTGACCGGGCCGAAGATCTTGGCGCAGAAGAGACCGTCCCGCTCGGGCTTGAACGTGCGGTAGTTGATGGTCTCGGGCTTCTTGACCTCACCGTGCGACCACTCGCGGATGCGGTCCGGCGACGCCAGGGAGATGCGGATGGCCGAGAAGCTCAAGGGGTCCTTCGGTTTCTCGAAAAAGCTGAAGATGTCCTTCATCTCCAATCTCCTTCCCGCGGCGTTGCCGCATCACTCCTCGATGAGCTCCACGTTCAAGCAGAGGCTCTGCAGCTCTTTGATGAGGACGTTGAACGACTCGGGGAGCCCGGCCTCGAGCGTGTGCTCGCCCTTGACGATCGCCTCGTACATCCGGGTCCGGCCCATCACGTCGTCGCTCTTGACGGTCAGGAACTCCTGGAGGGCGTAGGCCGCGCCGTACGCCTCCATGGCCCAGACCTCCATCTCGCCGAGGCGCTGCCCGCCGAACTGTGCCTTGCCGCCCAGCGGCTGCTGCGTGACGAGCGAGTAGGGGCCGATGGACCGCGCGTGGATCTTGTCGTCGACCAGGTGGTTCAGCTTGAGCATGTACATGATCCCGACCGTCACGTCCTGCTCGAAGGCCTTCCCCGTCTTGCCGTCACACAGGACGGTCTGCCCGTTCTCGGGAAGCCCGGCGAGCTCGAGCGCGTCGCGGATCTCGCCCTCGTCTGCGCCATCGAACACAGGGCACGCGAGGTGGATGCCGTGGGTCATGGTCTGCGCGAGGCGCATCAGCTCGTCATCGGGGAGCTCCGCGATGAGCTTGCGGGTCCGGGGGGCGTCGAAGACCTGCACGATCTGCTCGCGCACGGCGTCCGGCCCGTACCCGCCCTGCTCGATCATCCACTGGATGCGGTTGCCGAGCGTGTAGGCGGCCCATCCGAGGTGGCACTCGAGGATCTGGCCCACGTTCATCCGGCTCGGGACGCCGAGGGGGTTGAGCACGATCTCGATGGGCGTGCCGTCCTGAAGGAACGGCATGTCCTCCTCGGGCAGGATGCGGCTGATGACGCCCTTGTTGCCGTGCCGGCCGGCCATCTTGTCGCCGACCGAGAGCTTGCGCTTGATGGCCACGTAGCATTTGACCATCTTGATCACGCCCGGCGGGAGCTCGTCACCCTTCGATAGACGCGAGATCTTCTCGCGGAAGAGCATCTCCACCGCATGCTCCTGGTCCTGGAGCATCTCGAAGATCTGCTCGACCTTGTCGCCGCCCGACTCCACGGGGACCTGGCGCCAGTACTTCCGGTGCGTCGCGTCGAGGGTCTCCTCGGTGAGCTTGGCCCCCTTGGGGACGAGCACGCGACCGCGCTCATCGACCAGCTTGCCCGTCGTGACCTTGCCGGCGAGGATCCTCTTCACCCGGTTGTAGGCGCTGTCCCGGATGATCTTGATCTCGTCGGTCATGTCCTTCTCGAGCTTGGCGCGCTCCTGGTCGTCGATCTCCTTGGCCCGCTCGTCGCGCTCGGTGCCCTTGCGGCTGAAGACCCTGACGTTGATCACGATCCCGGACACGCCGGGCGGGACCCGCAGCGAGGTGTCGCGCACGTCGCCGGCCTTCTCGCCGAAGATCGCGCGGAGCAGCTTCTCCTCGGGGCTGAGCTGTGTCTCGCCCTTCGGCGTGATCTTGCCCACCAGCACGTCGCCGGGCTTGATCTCGGCGCCGATGCGGATGATGCCGGAGTCGTCCAGGTCCTTGAGCGCCTCCTCGCCCACGTTGGGGATGTCGCGGGTGACCTCCTCCTTGCCGAGCTTGGTGTCGCGTGCGACGCACTCGAACTCCTCGATGTGCACCGACGTGAACGTGTCGTACTTGACCACCTTCTCGCTGATCAGGATCGAGTCCTCGAAGTTGTACCCGCCCCAGGGCATGAAAGCGACCAGGACGTTCTGTCCGAGCGCGAGCTCGCCTCTCTCCGTGGCCGAGCCGTCGGCGATCACGTAGCCCGCCTTGACCCGCTCGCCGGGCTTTACGATGGGCTTCTGGTTGAGGCACGTGTTCTGGTTCGAGCGCTGGAACTTGGTGAGGTTGTAGATGTCGGGGAACTCCCCGCCCTCGCCCTCCGCCCGGATGACGATCCTCGTCGCGTCCACGCTCTCGACCACCCCGTCGCGCCGCGCCACGGTCGTCACGCCGCTGTCGCGCGCGACGATCCCCTCGAGCCCGGTGCCGACCAGCGGCGCGTTGGTCCGGATGAGCGGCACCGCCTGGCGCTGCATGTTGGCGCCCATCAGCGCGCGGTTGGCGTCGTCGTGCTCGAGGAACGGGACCAACGAGGCCGCGACGCTGACGAGCTGGTTCGGCGAAACGTCCATCAGCGTCACCTGCTCGGGGCTGATGATCACGAAGTCGCCGTTGTGGCGCGCGCTCACCGTCTGGTTGGTGAAGCGCCCGTCTCGCGCGAGCTCCGCGTTGGCCTGGGCGATGTACTGCCCCTCCTCCTCGAGCGCGCTGTAGAACCGCACCTCGTCCGACACTCGCCCGCTGACGACCGACCTGTAAGGCGTCTCCACGAACCCGAACTCGTTGACCCTCGCGTAGGTGGAGAGCGACGCGATGAGCCCGATGTTCGGACCTTCCGGCGTCTCGATGGGGCAGATCCTCCCGTAGTGCGTGGCGTGGACGTCGCGCACCTCGAAACCAGCCCGCTCCCTCGTGAGACCGCCGGGGCCCAGCGCGCTCAGGCGCCGCTTGTGGGTGACCTCGCTGAGCGGGTTGGTCTGGTCCATGAACTGGGAGAGCTGGCTGGACCCGAAGTACTCCTTGACCACCGCGCTGACGGGCTTGGCGTTGATGAGGTCGTGCGGCATGAGCGTCTCGATCTCCTGGGACATGCTCATCCGCTCCTTGATCGCCCGCTCCATCCGCACGAGCCCGATGCGGTACTGGTTCTCCATGAGCTCGCCGACCACGCGCACCCGCCGGTTGCCGAGGTGATCGATGTCGTCGATCGAGCCCTGCCCGTTCTTGAGGCGGATGAGGTGCTTGACGGTCTCCATGATGTCGTGCGCCGTCAGGACCGTGTTTTCGAGCAGCTCGTCGAGCTTGAACTTGTAGTTGAGCTTGAGCCGGCCGACGCGCGAGAGGTCGTATCGATCGGGATTGAAGAAGAGGTTGTAGAACAGGTTCCTGGCGGTCTCGATCGTCGGCGGGTCGCCCGGCCGGAGCCTGCGGTAGATCTCGAGGATCGCCTCGTCCGCGGTCTGTACCTTGTCGATGAGCAGTGTGTCCCGGAGGTACGAGCCCTCGTTGAGGCCGTCGATGAACAGGATCTTGAGCTGCGTGACGCCGGCCGCCCTCAGCGCATCGAGCTTGTCGGAGCTGACTTCGTCGTTGCACTCGAGGAGCACCTCGCCGGTGCTGTCATCCACGATGTCCTCTGCCGCCACCTTGCCGACGATGTCGTCCGCGGAGATCTCGATCGACTCGATGCCTGCCTCGCGGAGCTTGCGGATCGACGCCTTCGTGAACTTGCGGTTCTTGGAGACCACGAGCTCTCCATCGACCTTCACGTCCCGGGTAGCGCGCTGTCCGCTGAGGAGCTCGAAATCGAGCTCTTTCCAGCAGCTCCCGTTTTTCTTCAAGGTGATCGTTTCATTCTTGTAGAAGTAGTTCAACAGCTCCTGCGTGCTGTACCCGAGCGCGCGCAGCAGGACCGTCGCCGGCATCTTGCGGCGCCGGTCGATGCGGACGTAGATGATGTCCTTGGGATCGAATTCGAAATCGAGCCACGATCCCCGGTAGGGGATGACCCGCGCCGAATAGAGGAGCTTGCCCGAGGAGTGGGTCTTCCCCTTGTCGTGGTCGAAGAACACGCCGGGGCTGCGGTGGAGCTGGCTGACAACCACCCGCTCGGTCCCGTTGATGATGAAGGTCCCCTGATCCGTCATCAGGGGTATCTCACCGAAGTAGACCTCTTGCTCCTTGATGTCCCGGACGACGCGCTCGTCGCCGGACTCCCCCGCCGGGTCGTAGATGATGAGCTGGATCGTGACCTTGATCGGCGCAGCGTAGGTCATCCCGCGTTGCCGGCACTCATCGACATCGTACTTGGGTTTCTCGAGGTTGTATCCAACGAAGACGAGCTCGCTGGTCCCGTTGAAGTCACGGATCGGAAACACGCTCTTGAACACGCCTTGAAGGCCGATCTCTTCCCGTTCGCTCGACGGGATCGTGGCCTGGAGGAACTTGTCGTACGACTGTTTCTGGATATCGATGAGGTTCGGGATATCCACGATCATGGAGATCTTGCCGTACGATCTCCGGAGTCTGAAGTTGCTCTGGATGACTGTTCCCATCTCAGTTCCTCTTTCCAGTCTCTCGGTGAGACCGAATGAACCACCGGCCTTCCCGTCCGGTTCTACCCGGACGGGGGCCGGTGTGGTGCGTCGAGCCGTGGGTCGTTTCCGTGATCGGCGGGTCGAGCCGCCGGGTGCCGCGGAGAGAGGGAACGAACGCCGTCCTCGAAGGGCGGGCACACGTGGCCGTTTCGCCCCGCGTCATGGCGTGTGCGCCACTCCTCTGCACAGGCGTGCTCAAGGTCAGACCGATCGTCCCTCTCCTCGCGAGCTCCCCGCGTTCGGAAGATGGAAGACTAAGCCGGCTTGACCTCGACCTTTGCTCCCGCCGCCTGGAGCTTGTCGGCGATCTCCTGCGCCTCTTCCTTGCTCACGCTCTCCTTGACCGGCTTCGGCGCTTCGTCGACGAGGGCCTTTGCTTCCTTCAGCCCGAGGGACGTGATCTCGCGGACGGCCTTGATGACCTGGATCTTCTTGTCGCCTGCCTCGACCAAGATGACGTTGAACTCGGTCGGCTCCTCCGGCTTCTCCGCCTCGGCCGCGGCGGCCGGCATCGCGGCCATCGCCATCGGAGCGGCGGCCTGGATGCCGAGCTCGGTCTCGATCCGCTTCTTCATCTCGGCGGCGTCCATGATGGTCATGGACTTGAAGATGTCGATGAACTGGTCCTTTTGTTGCTGGGTTAGACCTGCCATGGTTATCTCTCCTCACTCGCCCTTTTCGAGCTTTTCTTTCCACGAGTCGATCATGGACACAATTTGCTGTGCTGGGCCGATCATCTGCTGCATGATGGCCTGTGGCGCAGCGACGATCTGTCCCGCGATCATGGCCAGGAGCTGTTCTCTGGATGGCATGTCCGCCCATCCATCGATGGTGCTGACCTGACCCTCCATGATCCCGCACTTGACCTTGAGCTTCTCGTTCTTCTTGGTGAAGTCGCGGATCACTCGCGCCGAGGCGCTCGGATCCTCATACGACCAGGCGATCGCCGTCATCTGCCGCAGATGTCCGCCCAGCGCGTCCGCGAAGGGCAGGTCAGCGACGGCTCGCTTGACCAACGTGTTCTTGACCACCCGGTACTCGATGTGCGCTTCGCGGAACTGCTTGCGCAACTCGGTCATCGATTCGACGTCGAGCCCGCGGTAATCGGTCAGGACCGCGTTCACCATGCGTTCGAAACAATCCCTGATCTTGGCGACCTCATCCGCTTTTTGAGTCCGGTTCACGTCGTCCTCCTCACTTGAGCACCGGCAGCGTCTGGGGGTCCACCTTGATACCTGGCCCCATGGTGGACGACAGGGTGATGCTCTTGAGATACGTGCCCTTCGCGGCGGCCGGCTTCGCCCGGATGAGCGCATCGATCAGCGCCATGACGTTGTCGACCAGCTTCTTCTCCTCGAAGGACGCCTTGCCCACGGGCGCGTGGACGATGCCCGCCTTCTCGACGCGGTAGTCGACCTTGCCAGCCTTGGCCTCGCGGACCGCCCGTCCGACGTCCATCGTGACCGTCCCGGTCTTCGGGTTGGGCATCAGCCCCCGGGGACCCAGAACGCGACCCAGCTTCCCGACCTGTCCCATCATCGGCGGGATGGCGATCGCCGTGTCGAACTCAAGCCAACCGCCCTGGATCTTCTCGACGAGATCCTCGGCACCGACGAAGTCGGCGCCCGCTTCCTGTGCCTCCTTCTCCTTCTCGCCCTTGGCGAACACGAGCACCCTGGAGACCTTGCCCAGTCCGTGCGGCAGCACGATGGCTCCGCGCACCATCTGATCGGCGTGCTTGGGGTTGACGCCCAGCCGCACGGCGATGTCGATGGTCTCGTCGAACTTGGCGTAGCAAGCGCCTTTGACGAGCCTGACGGCATCCTCCACTGTGTAGCGCTGGTTCCGATCTATCGTAGCCCGCGCTGCCTGCTTCTTCCTTGGGATCTTTCGTGCCATTGCCTGCTCCCGGGCGGCCCTGACCTCGGACCACCCTCCCACATCGAAGGACCGACCCGTGACCGGCCTCCACCGGTCGTCTCCATGTGGTTCCTGACTCCTCGGAGCGCGCCGCTTCCCTACACCACCTCGATACCCATCGAGCGCGCTGTCCCCTTGATCGTCTGGACCGCGGCAGCCTCGTCAGCGGCGGTCAGGTCGGGCATCTTCGTCCTGGCGATCTCCAGGACCTGATCCTCGGTGACCTTGCCCACCTTGGTCCGGTTCGGCTCCGCGGACCCCTTCTCGACGCCCGCAACCTTCATGAGCAAGACGCTGGCCGGCGGCGTCTTCGTCACGAAGGTGAAGGACCTGTCGGAGTAGATCGTGATCACGACGGGGGTGATGGTCCCCTCCTGTGACTTGGTCCGAGCGTTGAAAGCCTTGCAGAACTCCATGATCGCAACACCGTGCTGGCCCAGGGCCGGGCCGACCGGTGGCGATGGATTGGCTTGTCCAGCGGGGATCTGCAGCTTGACCTGGCCAATGATCTTCTTCATCGAACTACCTCACGAGCTCGTGTGTCTCCGGTCATCCGTGCCGGAGTCGTCCCACCGTCGGCGCTACGGTCAGGTCTTCTCCACCTGGACGTAGTCCAGCTCGACCGGCGTGGGCCTGCCGAAGATGCTCACCTTGACTCGAACCTTCTGCTTGTCGGGACGGATCTCATCGATGGTCCCCGTGAAGTTGGCGAACGGCCCGTCCACGACCCGCACCGTGTCACCCTCCTGGAACGCCATCCGGGGCTTGGGCTTGATCGCTCCCTCCGCCATCTGCTGGGTGACTCGCTTGATCTGTTCCTCGGGAACAGCCGCGGGGGTCTGGTGACCGATGAAGCTCGCCACCTTCGGAGTGGACTTGACGAGGTGCCACGTGTCTTCCCGGAGCTCCATCTGGATGAAGATGTACCCGGGGAAGAACTTGCGTGACGACGTCCGCTTCTGACCGCCGAGGAACTCGACGACGTTCTCGGTGGGGATGAGGACCTCACCGAAGTACGCGGCGAGACCCGAGGCGGCGATACGCTCCTGGAGAGCGGCCTTCACCTTGTTCTCGTACCCCGAGTAGGTCTGGATCACGTACCACTTCATCGCCGTGCCGGCTTCTCGTGAGGCTCCGCCCGTTGTATCGGTCACTGTGTTCCTCGTGGGGGCCTCCGCCCGGTCGCTCCGAGTGTTGCCCTCGGCTCGACCGGGCATCCGGCGTCCCGGACGTCCCCGGCTATGCCAGCCCGAAGCCCGTCATCAATAGACAAGTCCGGTCAACGCAGTCCAGAACATGTCATACAGACCCAGGATCGTTGCAGCGATCACCGACGTCACGATCACCGTGACGGTGAACGCGGACGTCTCCTTCCGTGTCGGCCACGTGACTTTCGACAGCTCCGTTGCGATCTCCTTGGCGAGCATGTTGACCCTGGGGTGCTTCCACGCGTAGTAGGTCGCCCCCGACGCGAGAACGATGGCGATGGCGAGGACGGCGAAGTCATTCGAAGGCAACAGACGATCCCAGATCCCCTCCAAGACCTTCTTGAGGATGTACGTGACGATGAATCCAGCGAGGAAGAACGCGAAATGCACGTACCGGTTGAGTCCGATCGTGATTGGCGCCACACCTGGGTTCTTGACGGTCATGACTTCACTCCCTGGTGAAATCCTCGATGCAGCAGGGGTGGAGGGACTCGAACCCCCAACCTACGGATTTGGAATCCGCCGCTCTACCATTCGAGCTACACCCCTGTGCGTGGCCGAGGCCACGCGTCCCGTCTCCTACTTCGTCTCGCGGTGGAGCGTGTGTGTCCGACACCGCGGGCAGAACTTCTTCAGCTCGAGCTTGCCGGGCGTGTTTCGCTTGCTCTTCGACGTCGAGTAGTTGCGCGTGCGGCACGTCTTGCATTCGAGCGTGACGTTGATCCTGATACCCTTGGCCATTTCCGGGCCTCCTGCTACTCGGTGATCTCGGTGACGATGCCGGCGCCGACCGTGCGTCCGCCCTCGCGGATCGCGAACCGCAGCTCCTTCTCCATCGCCACTGCCGAGATCAGCTCCACCGTGATCGTGATCTTGTCCCCCGGCATCACCATCTTCATCCCCTCGGGCAGGTGCAGAATCCCGGTCACGTCCGTCGTCCGGATGTAGAACTGCGGCCGGTACCCCGTGAAGAACGGCGTGTGCCGCCCCCCCTCCTCCTTCTTCAGGATGTACACCTCTCCCTGGAACTTCTTGTGCGGCATGATCGACTTCGGCGCGGCCAGCACCATCCCTCGGTAGATCGCGTCCTTCTCCGTCCCGCGCAGCAGCACCCCGATGTTGTCCCCCGCCATCCCCTCGTCCAGCAGCTTCCGGAACATCTCCACTCCGGTCGCCACCGTCTTCTGCGTCTCCTCGAACCCGACGATCTCCACCTCGTCGCCCACGTGCACACGCCCACGCTCCACTCGCCCCGTCGCCACCGTCCCTCGCCCCTTGATGCTGTACACGTCCTCCACGGGCATCAGGAACGGCTTGTCCACGTCACGCACCGGCTCGGGTATCCACGTGTCCACCGCCTCCAGCAGCCGCTCGATCGACTTCCGACCAAGCTCCTCGTTCTCACCCTTCAACGCCGCCAGCGCGCTCCCCCTCACCACCGGCGTCTCGTCCCCGTTGAACTCGTACTTGTCCAGCAGCTCCCGGATCTCCAGCTCCACCAGGTCCAGCAGCTCCTCGTCGTTCGCAAGGTCCACCTTGTTCAGGAACACCACGATCCGCGGCACTCCAACCTGTCGCGCCAGCAGCACGTGCTCCGCCGTCTGCGGCATCTTCCCGTCGTCCGCGGCAACCACCAGGATCGCTCCGTCCATCTGCGCTGCCCCGGTGATCATGTTCTTGATGTAGTCCTCGTGCCCGGGGCAGTCCACGTGCGCGTAGTGCCGGTTCTCAGACTGGTACTCCACGTGCGACGTCGCGATCGTCAGGATCTTCGTCGCGTCTCGCCGTCCCTGCTTCTCCGACGCCTTGGCCACCTCGTCATACGACACGAAGGCGCCCCACCCCTTGTCCGCGCTCACCTTCGTGATCGCGCTCGTCAGCGTCGTCTTCCCGTGGTCGATGTGACCGATCGTGCCGATGTTCACATGCGGCTTGTTCCGAACGAATTTCTCCTTGGCCATCGCTCTTCCTCCGCTTCGGGCCTCACGCCCCAGACTGACCACCGGCGCCGCCGGTCGGAAACTCGGAGCCCACGTCCGGATTTGAACCGGAGACCTCCTCCTTACCAAGGAGGTGCTCTACCTCCTGAGCTACGTGGGCGTACCGTCTGACTTCGCCCACACGAACGCATGGTCTCAGCTCGTGGGCGTCTCTCGTTTATCGTCCTCTCTCAACCTTCTCCTGAAACCGTCAGGAAGCGGGAGACGGGAATCGAACCCGCGACCCTCAGCTTGGAAGGCTGATGCTCTGCCGATTGAGCTACTCCCGCGCTCTCTCCTGTCCCTCGCCGAACCTCTCGACCCACTGCCCGTCGACCCAGCACATGCACTCGTCATTCGGCGTCGTTCAACCGTCGTGTCCGGTCCCTGCGCTGGTGGCGGGAGGAGGATTCGAACCTCCGAAGGCTTCCGCCGGCAGATTTACAGTCTGCTCCCTTTGACCGCTCGGGAATCCCGCCCTTCGTCAACAAGAGCTGGCGATGGGACTCGAACCCGCAACCTGCTGATTACAAATCAGCTGCTCTACCTGTTGAGCTACGCCAGCCTCCTCCGCGTCACGATGCCTGCCGGATCCACGTCCTCGTTTCTGGGCGCACCACGCCTCCGGCCTTCCGGTCGAAACGAAGCAGTGTGCTTTATATCCTGGGATTCTCGCTGTCAAGCAAAAATGTTGCCAGAGTGGTCCTCTGCGATCGTCACTCCGCTGCCGGCACCTCAGGTGCCTGGGTTCCCGCTGGTGTCTCGGGACCTGGCGCCTGCTCACGGTCGATCTCATCCAGCAGGTCCCGGACCCGCTCGAGCTGCTCGCGGGTCCGGCTGACCCACTCACCCTCGACACCCGTCCGCTCGACCATCATGAGGTTCGACTCCCACCATCGGATAGCGTTGTGGAGCAGCGGCTCCATGTACTCGCGGAGCAGGCGGCGGTAGTGCACGGGATACTCCTCGCGGAAGACGGCGACGTCCTCGGGGGTGGTGATGTCGTCCGGGACCTCTGCCTCGGGGACGGGGATGGCCATGATCTCGTCATAGAGTGACGAGTACATGTCCCCGATCCGGTAGGCGCTGGCCGCGGCCCAGTGAGCGTTGCCGATCCTGATGGTCTGGACGTACTGGGTCTGGGCCCGGAGCAGGAGCTCGCAGCGTCGTTCGAGCGCGATCCGGAACTGTTGCTCGTCGTTTGTGAGCTCGATCGCTGCCATGCTCATCCTGGGGATCTCGCCCAGGGAGTGCTGCGCCTGCGCCAGGAAGTAGTCCGTGCGGAACGGCTCGCCCCCCTCCCGTCGGTAGAACGCTATCGCGCGGCGAAGCTGGCGTTCGCCTTCATCGAGGTCACCGAGTTGCACGAGCGCCGAGCCTCGCCTGCTCATCGCCTCGAGCCGCTCGTCCGCGTCGAGGTCCGACCGTTCCAGCAACCGGTCGAGGAGCGCGATGGCGTCTGCCCAGCGCTCCAGCCGCTCGTAGCACCGAGTCGCCTGGAACAGGCTGTCCGGTGCGTCCGGCGATCCGGTGTGCCTCTCGACCAGTGAGAGGTATCGCGCAGCGGCGTCTTCCAGCCGATCGAGGTGCTCGAGACAGAGGGCCGAATTATAGAGGGCCGCTTCGATGAACCGCGAATCGGCGAACTCCCTGGTCAGCCGCTCGAACGACTCGAGAGCGTCCTCGTATCGGCCGGCTGACAGCGCGTCGTTGCCGCGCTGGAGCAGGTCGCGGGCATCGTAGGCATCGACGACGACCTCGCCGCTCGGTGCCGGTCGTGCGGTCATCCGGACGGGGTCCATGGTGACGGTGTGCTGCCGGGCCGTCCCGGTGCATCTCGGCCCAACGAACGCGAGGACGCACGCCGCGAGGACCACGAGGCGGTGCTCCAGCTCGCCGCGGGGAGTGTCGCGGCCGCGCCCCCCGAACCACCCGTCACACGGACCCGGAAAACCCGTCGTCTTCATCTCACGCCCTCAGATCGGCACTCCCTGTACACAATAGCGCCGATTCCTCGGTCCATCGAACTCGCAGAAGAAGACCCGCTGCCATCGTCCGAGGACGAGCGAGCCCTTTTCGACGATGATCGTCTGCGAGCTCCCGACGAGCGTCGCCTTGATGTGCGCATCGGCGTTTCCCTCGGAGTGCTTGAAGTTGGACCTCTCGGGCACGAGGGCTGCGAGGCGCGCGAGGATGTCGTCACAGACATCGGGATCGAACCCCTCGTTGATGGCGATCCCGGCGGTGGTGTGCGGACAGTAGACGACGGCGATGCCCGAGTCGAGCCCGAGCTCGCACACGGCCGCCGCAACGCCGGCTGTGATGTCGAGCACCTCGCACCGCCGCGAGGAGGCGAGCGTCTTTTCGATCATCGGGTGCCCGATCCTTCCGGGGTCGCCTCGTAGCACGGCACGCCTGGACCCTGCAACACCCGTGTCGTCACACTGGAACAGTGTCACAGTCCCCGCCTTTGTCACAGGTCTCGATCCTCTGTTCAACTCATTGAAAAAAGACCTGAATGGGCTGGCATCACAGTTGCTTGAAGTCGCTGTGCCGCTGACGCTGGAGGCGACCTCACATGGATGCTACCACTCGTTCTCGAAGCGGGGCTGAGCACGGGACATCGACCGAGAAAGAGCTCCTCACGGGCATGCTCGCTGACGACCCGCTCGTGTGGGAGCAGTTCTTCATCAGGTACGACCGGTTGATCTACCGGTGCATCACCCGGGTGACCAGCCGTTTCCCCGGGCTCATCTCCCAGGAGGACATCCGCGAGATCTATGCGAACGTCCTGCTCAACCTGCTCCATCACGACAAGCGGAAGCTACGGACGTACGACCCCGGGCGGGGCAGCAAGCTCGGGAGCTGGATCGGATTGATCACGATCAATACGTCGTACGATTACCTCAGATGCCTCTCGCGCCAGCCCGATGCGGGGAGCCTCGTCGAGGCGAGCGACCGGCCTTCGCCGGGAGACGGACCGTTCGAGCACGTCCTCACCCGCGAGAGGATCGATCAACTCAACGAGGCGCTCGGCGGATTCTCCGAGCGAGACCGGCTCTTCGTATCGCTGTACTACATCGAGGAACGCGACCCGGAGGAGATCGCTCGCATCATGGGCATCTCGGTCAAGACGGTGTACACGAAGAAGCACAAGCTCCGGCTGCGTCTCTGCCAGCGCTTGACTCAGCGTCCGATCTCGAAGCTCGCCGCCTGATCGCGTGCCCCCCCCCTCGTCCCGCGGAATCCTCGTTTCGTGAACCTTCGTTCTCATGGCCAGCGTGGCCGGATCTCCGCGGTCTCCCCCCGAAAGTGGATCTCGAAGCCCACACAGACCTACACTTGTCTTCATGGAACATCGGAGACACCAGATGTCGAGCGAGCGACGAGACGACCTCCGCGTGCCCATCGAGCTGGTCGTCACTCAGTTCATCGGCGACCGCCCGTTCCGGAGCCTCGCCTCGGACCTGAGCATGACCGGGCTCCACGCGTGCCGATGCTTCGAGCCGATGATGCGCTCGTCGCGGGTAATCCAGCTCGAGATCCCCCTGCCGGGCCTGACCGATCCGCTGTGGGCGAGCGCCGAGGTCGTCTACGATTCCATCAACCCCTACTTCCACGGGACCGGGGTGCGATTCCTCTCGATGGCAAGCGTCCACCGCAGACTCCTCGATGCGTGGATCCGGCGCACGGTGCAGACCATCAGGACGCAGTTCGCTCTCGATCGGCGAGCGGCGCAGATCCGGGGATACTGCTGACACCGATCGGGGTCACATCGGGAGACACTCGCGTGGGATGACCACGTCCTCGGGCCCTCGGGGCGACAGGCGGTACTCGAAGAACCAGGTCAGGACCCCCTGCACCGACGAGACACACCTGGTCCCTGGTGGGATCGCGTAGAGCTCGTTGGTGACCTCGATGCCGCCGTTGCACCACCCGTCCTCAGAGGTTCCACCCACGCACAGGCTGCCGTGCATGTTGTAGTCACCGCTGCAGCAGTTGACCTCGGGTCTTTGACAGGGCGAGATCTGCAGGCGCTGTTCGATCCGGACCAGCACGCCTTCATACGGCTCGGCGGTGGTTGCACCGGTGAGCTCCTGGAGCGTCCTCACCAGCGCCACGGGTCGAGCGACCTCGCCCACCCTGGTCGCCGTGGCCTCGCCGAGCTGGCTGAGCCGTTCGGAGTTGCCGGCTGAGCAATACGAGTCGGGACGGTTGTCCTCCGTCAGGCAGAACTCGAGGTACTCGCCCTGGACATCGACCAGATCGCCAGGGGCGAGCCGTTCGTACTGCGGCACGACTGACGGGTTGAACAGCGAGATCCCGCTGTACGGACCGCCGCCGATCTCCTGCACCACGATCCCTCCGGTGTACCCGAGCTTCTCGACACAGCGGATCTCTTCTCCGACCTGCACGTCATCGAACTTCGATTCAGGGTATGTGTCATAGGCCGTCACCACGACCGAGCGCAGGGCGACCAGGCTCCCGACCGCGGGGTCCTGAGCGTCTGGGTGCTCCGTCTGGATTTCGTAGATGGTGACGATGTCCTGATCCTGCCCTGAGTCCCACTCGGGTTCGGGTCTGCATGCAGCCACGGCGAGCACAACGGCGAGCCCGACGAGGGCGGCGCGCCTTCGGCATCGAGCGCGTGATCCTGTCATGGACGCACCGTAGCTCGTTTGGGCACGTCCAGGCAAGAGCGTCTCCGGGACGGGGACCGGCCGCCGGCGCGCCTTGACTGGGTTCGGGAGACCATGCCAGGCTCGGCACCTGGTCCATGGACGTGACGCCCGGCATCGCGAGGTTGGCGCTGACAGCGGCGCTGACGCTCGTGGGGAGTGGATGTAGCTGGCTCTGCCAGCTCGTGGACGCACGGCAAGAAGACGAGACAGCGGAGGCCCGTCACCCTGAGCCCGCGTCCCAGCCAGAGGTCGCAACGGTCAGGGGGCGAGGGACCGTGGTGGTCCATCACGATCCCGACGACCCGATGGTCGCGGTGCAGATCTGGGCAGCGCGGGGCAGCGCCGACGAGACCGCCGGCGCGACGGAGTCCGCGGGGCTCTGTGCCGAGCTCTTCTGCAACCGGATATCACCGCCTCCTGGGGTCGCGGTGAGGGGTTGGGCGTCGCCCGATGCCACGGTCTGCGAGATCGAGGCCCCTGCAGGGCTCGGTGTCGCCACGACCACGCACGTCGCACGCCTGTTGAGCGAGCCGACGCACGGAGTGCCCGACGCAGAGGTCGCCGCGCGATGTCGAGCGGTGGAGGAGCGGTGGCGAGCATCCCGGGCCGGGCCGCGCCGGGTCCTGATGGAGCACCTCTTCAAGAGCATCTTCGACGGACACTCCTATGAGCGACCTGCGATCGACCAGCCGGCGTGCGATCGGATCGATTCGCAGACAATCGAGGCGTGCTCGTCGTGGTTCGCGAGCAGCCCGGTCGTGGTCGCGGGTGCTGGGCCGATCTCTGCCGACGGCCTCGCACACGGCCTGGCCAGCGGCGGCTGGAGACCACGGCACGGAGCGCCGCCGGCGCCCGGCGCGGAGCTCGATGCCCGGGGAGAGCCGCGCGTGACGGTCACCACCGGGACCGGGACCACGACGCACCTCGCGGTCTCCTTCGCCTTCCCGCCCGGCGACGCCGGGACAGTCGCGGCGCTCGAGCTGATCGACGCCGCCCTGGCCCGGGGGCCGTGGAGCCGGCTCGCGCGGAGCCCGAACGCGCGCTCCGGGCGGTTGCTCGCGCCTGGCGGAGCGCTGTTCCTCGGCCGGCGGGGAGGAATGTACATGCTCATGGCCGAAGCCGAGGCAGGGGCCGACGCGGAGGACCTGTCCGACGCGGCTCGAGGCCTGGTGGCCGTCGGGCTGTCACCGCACACGGACCCGCTGGTCGGGTCCGAGCTCGAGCGAGGACGGAGCCTGGCGCTGATGGCTCGTGCCCGGGCTTCTTCGAGCGCGCGCGGGAGCGCCCTGAGCCTCGGGCTCGACGCGATCACGGCCGGAGATCCGGGGCGCGGGGCCAAGGTACGCGACATCCTGGCGGTCGTGACGGCGCGCGACGTCGCGCGGGCCGTGCACCGGTGCCTCACGCCGGAGCGGATGACGGTCGCTGCCGTGATCCCGGAGCTCCGCGAGGGAGACCCGGAAGGGATGCTCCCCGTGGAAACCGACCCAGACGGGAGCCAGAGGCTGGCGACCAATCGGATCGAGACCATGCTGGGGAGGATCGTCTCGGAGGTGTCGGGCGCCATGGTCGAGGGTCCGAGGCGAGCCGCTGGCGGCCCGGTGGCGCGCGTCCGGCTCGAGGGTGGCGCGACGGTGCTGCTCCGGCACGAGCCAGCGGCGTCCACCGTGGCGTTGCGCGCCTCGTGCCCGGTGACGTCGGCCTGGCAGACCGCGAACGCGGCGAGCGAGCTCGTGCTGCTCGCGTCCATGCTCGCCAATCCGGTGGGCGAGGCGGGGCTGCGCGGCCGATCGGCGTGGTCGAGCCACGACGTCCTGTCGGTGACGGCCGAGGTCTTGCCGACCGACTTCGAGGCCGGGCTCGCCTCGGTCGTCGGGGCGTTGCTCAGACCCGGCCTGTCTCCGGACGCGCTCGAGCAGGCCAGGGCGGCGCTGGGCACCCGAGCCCTGTCGCTCCGCGACGATCCCGTGCACGTGGCCGAGAGCGCGCTGCGCGACGCGCTGTTCCAGGGGACCCCGTACGAGATGGTCTTCCCGGGATCGATCCAGGCCATCGACGCGACGAGCCTGGAGCGGCTCAGGTCCCTGCACCGGCGCGCGGTGCGACCAGAGGAGCTGATCGTCTCCATCGTCGGGCCGGTCGAGCTCGAGCGCGCGAGTCGCGGCGTGGCCGTAGCGCTGGCCTCGGCGTCGTCCGCGACAGGGTCCGGGCCTGCCGAGCCAGCCGGGAGGTGGGTCCGGAGCGCGCCGGCGCACCAGGAGATCCGGCTGGAGGTGCCAGGCGCCGGGGCGTGTGTCGTGGCCGGCTCCGGCACCGACGGCCTCTCGTCGGACGACTGGCCGAGGATCGAGGTGCTCGCCGCGCTCCTCGACGGCGACGACGGTCCGATCGGCCGGCGGCTCGGGGCCTCCGGCCTGACGCGGGCGGTCCGGGTCGAGGCGAGGCTCGACGCTCGCGCGGGCCTCGTCCAGATCGTGGTCGAGACGGCGCCCGGGAACGAAGGGCTGGTCGTCGAGGCGCTCGGAGAGGCGATCGCGGAGCTCCGCGGCGCGTCGTTCTCGGCGGACGACCTATCGTGGGCGCGCGGACGCGCGGCGCGGTCGTTCGCCGAGCGTCTGGCCACACCTGCAGAGCGCGCCGAGGTGCTCGAGGCGGAAGTCCTCGCCGGGCTCCGGCCCGGAGCGCTCCTCGACGCGGGCCGGCGCATCCTCGACGTCCAGGCAACGGACCTCGAGCAGACCGCTCGCGAGGTCTTTGCCGACGAACGCGTCGTGATGGTCGTCGCCGGGCCCGTGCCCGCCCGGCCGTGACCGATCTCGGTATTCACAGCACGGTCGGAAAAAGGCAGAATCAGTCGACCGGGGTGTCGGGCGATGCGCTGCTTGCACTGCCATACCGATGGTTTGTCTTCGAGTGCCGAGGTCTGCCCCGAGTGCGGAGTTGACCAGGCGTCCCTGAGGCGCGGGCTCTTGCCCGAAGGGCATAAGCTCCACGACGGCGCGTACGTCCTCAATCACGCGATCGGGCGAGGCGAGTTCGGCGTCACGTACCGCGCATTCGACGTGGCCGCGAGCAAGGTCGTGGTCGTCAAGGAGCTCCTGCCGAGGTACGCGATCCGCGACGAACGCGACAGGCGCGTGATCGCCGACTCTGGCGCCGAGCAGGCCTTCGAGAAGGACAAGCGCGTGTTCGTGGAGGAACACGAGCGGCTCGGCATGGTGAAGCACCCGGCCGTGGTGGACGTCCAGGCGGTGTTCGAGGAGAACGGTACGGCCTACGTGTGCATGGAGCTCCTCGTGGGCGAGACGCTCGAGGCAGAGCTCAAGCGCAAGAAGAAGCTGGCCGAGGAGGACGTGTGGACAATGGCCGAGCACCTGTGCTCGGCGCTCTCCGCGGTGCATCCGAGGGCAGTGCTCCACCTCGACCTGAGACCCGCGAGCATCTTTCACAAGAGCGACGGGCAGGTCGTTCTCATCGACTTCGGCTCGGTGCGGCAGTCGAGCGAGCGAGCGAGCGTGCAGAGCGGTATGAGCGATCCGTACGTGCCGTTCGAGCAGCACATGCACGCGACCACCGGGCGGGAGCTCACGCCCGCGACGGACGTCTACGCGCTGGCCGTGACCCTGGTGGAGGCGCTCACGGGCCAGGTCCCGCCCAGCGTGCAGGAGCGGCTGGCGGGCGCCCGCCTCCTGGTCGAGGACGTGTTGACGGGCAAGGCCCGCGTCCCCGACGTCGAGCTGCACACGGAGTATCCGGACCTCTACAGGTCGTGGCGCAAGGCGCTCCAGCCCGCGCTGCGGTTCCACGTCGAGCAGAGGACGAGGAGCGCGCAGGCGCTCTGGGACGCGATCCAGGACGAGCGATCGCGCTCGACCCGTCCACCCCCGGTGAGCCCGCAGGGCGACACGCCAGCGTCGAAGCCGTCCGACGCGGGCACGGACTTCGGCTTCCTGATCGCGGACGAGGAGGACGACGCGAGCCCGGCCTCTCGCGCGGCCCCTGGCGGCCAGTTCACGTTCTCCTTCTCGAACCACTCAACGAACGGCGCCGAGAAGCCGTCGCCGGATCGAGACGACTCGGACATGCTCGACCTGCGCGCCATGGCGTCCGCCGTCGCGCCCGACACGACCGACGACCGGGGCGACGACGTGCTGCGGCTCGGGAGTGGGATCGGGTTCGGCGCCTCGCTCGACGGCCCCTTGCTCAGACCGTCGGTGCCCCAGGGGCCCGGGGCGCTGCGATACGTCGTCGTTGTCATCGGGTTGCTCCTCGTGGCTGGCGTGTTCACGGTCGTGTGGTTGCTGATCGACCAGCGGCACCGGACGACAGCGGACGAGGTGACCCAGGTCGCGGCGCCGTCGGACATCCTGGCTCCGAGCACCGGGAGCCCGCCGCCGCCGTCGAGCGGGGACGCGACGACCGGTGGCCCGAGCGAGGTCTCGACGGGCGACTCGGCGAGCCCCGCGCCGGAGGTGCACGACGCGGCGCCGGCCCCGACCCAGCCAGAGAAGAGCGGCCGAAACGGACCGGAGCGGCCAGGCGTCCCGGGCGGCAGCAAGGCCGCGAGCCCTCGAGAGGACACGCCGGACGAGCCCGAGCCTCTGGCCACGCCCGCGCCCCCCGGGTCCAAGAGCTCGGACGAGGCGCCGCGCGAGCCGTCGAAGACCGCACCGAACGCCCTCGACTCGCTGCTCAACCAGGTGACGGGGGGCAAGAACAGGCCGGCCCCGGCACCCGAGAACCCGGGCGACGAGAGCTCGGGCGGCGGCGAGGGCGGGGGTGACGACCTGCCGGCACAGCTCAGCAAGAACCAGGTGATCGCCGGGATGAGCAGAGTCGCGGGCCGCGTGGCCCGGTGCGGCGCCGGCCAGGCCGGCACGGTCACCATGGACGTCGTGATCAACGGCGCGACGGGCCGCGTGGCGTCCGTCAACGTCGGGGGGCAGTTCGCGGGCACACCGGTCGGCTCGTGCGCGGCTCGCGCGGTCCGCGCCGCCACGTTCCCGCGCTTCACCGAGTCCCCGCTCACCATCCGCGGGTACTCGTTCCAGGTCCAGTAGGGGTCCGCTCACGCTCGCGCTCATGGCCTTGACAAGACGGGGGGGAGGGTGCTAACCGCGACAGAGTGAATGAATCGCCATTCAGGCGCGGGGGCTCCGGGCGTCGCGCGGGGAACAAGAAGACTCGCATCCTCAAGTCCGCGGTCAAGGTCTTCGCGCGCAAGGGGTTCCACGAGACCAAGGTGGCCGAGATCGCCCGCGCGGCGGGCGTGGCCGACGGGACCATCTACCTCTATTTCAAGAACAAGGACGACCTCCTCATCTCCCTGTTCGAGGACCAGATGGACCGGCTCAACGAGCAGCTCCGCAGCGACCTGAACGGGCTCCCCGACACCGCGTTGAGGGTCCGGCACGTCGTGCGGTGTCAGCTCGGCCACGTCAAGGACCACCGCGACCTCGCCGAGGTGCTGTCCGTCACGCTCAGGCAGTCGAACCGCTTCCTGCGCCAGTTCGCCGCGCCCAAGTTCAGCGAGTACCTCGACATCATCGCCGAGGTCATCGCCGAGGGGCAGCGCAAGGGCGAGATCCGCGACGACGTCGCGCCGCGCGTGGTCGCGCGCGCGCTGTACGGCGCGCTCGACGGCCTGATGCTCACGTGGGCGCTGGGCCGATCGCCGGCGAGCCGGCTCGAGCGCGCCGCGCTCCAGGTCGCCGACGTGCTGGTCCGGGGGTTGATCCCCGACGGCGCGCCGCGGCCGGTGGGTCTGAAAGAAGAGTCCGCACGAGCATCGGAGGAGACGGTGGAGGTCTCCGGACCGAGCCGGTTGGACTCATGAGACGTCAAGGAGGTGGGACGTGAAGATCCTGGTGTGTATCAAGAGGGTCGCCGACCCGGACAACGCCAACAAGGTGAAGATCGCCGGCGGCGGCGAGTCGGTGACGTCGGAGGGCCTCGAGTGGAAGGTCAACCCCTTCGACGAGTACGCCATCGAGGCGGCGCTCCGGCTCAACGAGAACGGGGCGACGAAGGAGGCGTTCGGCGAGACCGTCGTGGTCAGCGTGGCCCCGACGGACGCGGAGCAGCAGATCCGCTACTGCCTGGCCATGGGCGCGAACAGGGGCATCCTGATCGATGCCTCCGACGACGAGATCGACGCGTCCGTTGTCGCCGCGGCGCTCGCCAAGGTGTACGAGGAGGAGCAACCCGACCTCGTGCTGCTCGGCAAGCAGGTCGTGGACGGAGACTCGAACCAGGTGCCTCAGATGCTGGCCGAGATGCTCGGGCTGCCGCAGGCCACGTTCGCGGCGACGATCAGCATCCCGGCCGCGGGCGGCGAGGTCACGGTCCAGCGCGAGGTGGACGGCGGGATCGCCATCGAGAAGGCGACCCTGCCCGCCATCGTCAGCGTGGACCTGAGGGTCGTGGCGCCCGAGGCGGTCAAGAACGGGGTCACGCCCGCGGACAAGAAGTACGAGGAAGGCCCCCGGTACGCATCGCTCAAGGGCATCATGATGGCGAAGAAGAAGCCCATCGAGAAGAAGACCCTGGACGACCTCGGCGTGAGCCCGGAGCGGCGGATCAGCTACCTCAGGTTCGAGCTGCCGCCCGCGCGCGAGGCCGGCGTGAAGGTGGCGTCCGTCGAGGAGCTGATGGACAAGCTGCGCAACGAGGCGAAGGTCATCTGAAAGGAGGACGGAAACATGGGAAACGTGCTCGTCGTCGCGGAGCTCTTCGAAGGCAAGCTCCGCAAGTCCACGCTCTCGGCCGTCACCTTCGCCAGGCAGGCGGCTGGTATCCTGGGCGGCGGTTACTCGATCCTCGCGCTGGGCTCGGGCATCGATGATGCGGCGAACGAGCTCGCCGCGTACGGAGCCGAGACGGTGCTCAAGGCCGACGCCGCGTCGCTCGGGAGCTACGTCTGCGAGACATACGCCCCCACCGTGGCCAAGGTGGCCGGTGACTTCCAGGTCGTCGTCGCACCGGCGACCGCGTTCGGCAAGGACCTGATGCCCCGGGTCGCGCAGCGCCTCGGCGCGGGCATGGCCAGCGACATCACGGGCGTCGAGGAAGGCGAAGGCGGGCTGGTCTACCGGCGCCCGATGTACGCCGGGAACGTCATGGCCTTCATGAAGGTCGACACGGACATCGCCGTGGTGACGGTCCGGCAGACCGACTTCGACGCGGCCGTGCCGTCAGGGTCGAGCCCCGTCCAGGCCGTCGACGTCGAGGACCCGGCCGTTGAGGGCAAGCAGCTCGTGTCGTTCGACAAGGTCGTCTCGGCCCGCCCCGAGCTGACGGACGCGCGGGTCGTGGTCTCGGGCGGACGCGGGCTCAAGAGCGCCGAGAACTTCAAGATGCTCGAGGAGCTGACCGACCTCCTCGGCGGCGCGCTCGGCGCGACCCGCGCGGCCGTCGACGCCGGCTTCGTGCCCAACGACCTCCAGGTCGGCCAGACGGGCAAGATCGTCGCGCCCGACCTCTACATCGCGGTCGGCCTGAGCGGCGCGCTCCAGCACCTCGCGGGCATGAAGGGCTCGAAGGTCATCGTCGCGATCAACAAGGACGAGGAAGCCCCGATCTTCTCGGTCGCGGACTACGGCC